>Ga0265338_10006070_pt1 | contig 15517 bp, 13 predicted proteins | sample 42126metaG_FD_193579 | JGI IMG/M metagenome (GOLD analysis project Ga0265338, IMG submission 193579) | Rhizosphere microbial communities from Carex aquatilis grown in University of Washington, Seatle, WA, United States - 4-21-26 metaG | ecosystem: Host-associated > Plants > Roots > Rhizosphere... | reverse complement strand
TCTATCCCCACATGGTGATCCCGCTTGTCGGTGCGCATGGCGGCATCGAGCGCCTGGATGGACTTCTCCCGGCCGACGAATAGCGGGATCACCATGTGGGGATAGACCACCACGTCCCGCAGGGGCAGCACGGGGACGGCTACGGGCGCCGCGGTCGGAGCTGGGGGTGTTGGAATTTCAGTCACGTGAGCCTCGCATCGCTGGGTGAGCCACTTGAATCAGACCGTCAAAACGAATTGGGGCGCGCCGCCAGATTTCAATGGCGTCGCGCCCCGCACGCAACCTTAAGCCCCGACCTGTCGTTCAGCCGTGCAGCGATCCGCCTGCCCTCCTCGGCTCCTCGACGGCCGCCACCCGGCCCTCATCGGTGCGGTACACGATGTAGGGCTTGGTGGTGCCTTCGATGACGCTGTCGTCGACCACGACTTTCGAAACATTCCGCAGCGACGGCAGGTCGTACATGGTGTCCAGCAGCACGGTCTCGAGGATCGTGCGCAGGCCGCGAGCGCCGGTCTTGCGGTGCATGGCCTTGCGCGACACCGCACGCAGCGCCTCATCCCGGAATTCGAGTTCGGCGCCCTCCATCTCGAACAGCTTTCGATACTGCTTGGTCAGGGCGTTCTTCGGTTCGGTCAGGATCGACATGAGCGCGCCCTCATCGAGCTCATCGAGCGTTGCCACCACCGGCAGACGGCCAACGAACTCGGGTATCAGGCCGAACTTGATCAGATCCTCGGGTTCCACGTCGTGGAACAGATCCGATCCGTGCGGCTTGGCATCGGCACCGCGCACTTCCGAGGTGAAGCCGATTCCACTCTTCTGGGTGCGATTCAGGATCACTTTTTCAAGGCCCGCGAAGGCGCCACCGCAGATGAAAAGAATGTTCGAGGTGTCTACCTGCAGAAATTCCTGCTGCGGGTGCTTGCGGCCGCCTTGTGGCGGCACCGAGGCAATCGTGCCCTCGATGAGCTTGAGCAGCGCCTGCTGTACACCCTCGCCCGACACATCGCGCGTAATGGATGGGTTGTCGGACTTGCGTGAAATCTTGTCGATTTCGTCGATGTAGACGATACCGGTCTGTGCCTTCTCGACGTCGTAGTCGCACTTCTGCAGCAGCTTCTGGATGATGTTCTCGACATCCTCGCCCACGTAGCCGGCTTCCGTCAGCGTGGTGGCATCGGCGATCGTGAAAGGAACGTTCAGCAGCCGCGCCAGAGTTTCAGCCAGCAGGGTCTTGCCGCAACCAGTCGGTCCGATGAGCAGGATATTGCTCTTGGCGAGCTCGACTTCGTCCTTGGCCCGCGCACTGCCGCGCGTCTGCAGGCGCTTGTAGTGGTTGTACACGGCCACCGACAGCACCTTCTTGGCGCGGTCCTGCCCGATGACATAATCATCGAGTACCTTGCGAATCTCGTGGGGCTTGGGGAGCTTGTCACGCGCCCGGTCGGCTCGATCCTCGAGCTCCTCGCGGATGATGTCGTTGCAGAGCTCAACGCACTCATCGCAGACGAAAACCGATGGACCCGCGATGAGTTTTCGAACCTCATGCTGGCTTTTGCCGCAGAACGAGCAGTAGAGCAATTTACCGTCATCGCTACGCCCGCGGGGATCGTCACTCATCAGCACGCACCTCGCCCGTCATGGACCTTATATAGCATGCGCCCGACCGCCGACGCAAAGAACTGCGTCGCCCGCAAGACCTTGTTATTGGTCGTTTTTGCGCGCTCCATCACGTCTTTGAAGGCACTGGCAGAAGATCACCCCGCTTTTCAAGCACGTGATCGATGAGGCCATAGCCGATTGCGGCCGGCCCGTCCATGAAATTGTCCCGATCCGTATCGGTTCGGATCTTCTCCACGCTCTGGCCGGTGTGCTTGGCGAGGATGCGGTTGAGCCGATCGCGCGTCCCGAGCATTTCCTTGGCATGGATTTCCATATCGGCTGCCTGACCCTGAAACCCGCCCAGCGGCTGGTGCACCATGATGCGCGAATGTGGTAGTGCGAAGCGCTTGCCCTTGCTCCCGCCCGTGAGCAGGATTGCGCCCATGCTGGCAGCCTGGCCGAGGCAGATGGTGCTGACGTCAGGCTTGATGAACTGCATCGTGTCGTAGATCGCCAGCCCCGCGCTGACCACCCCGCCTGGCGAGTTGATATACAGCGCCACATCCTTGTCGGGATTCTCCGACTCGAGGAACAACAGCTGCGCGACCACTACGTTGGCCATGTAATCGTCGACCGGGCCGACGATGAAGATGACGCGTTCCTTGAGCAGCCGCGAATAGATGTCGTACGAGCGCTCTCCCCGGGAGGTCTGCTCGACAACGATAGGAACCAGATTCAAACCACGCTCGTTCATTTAAAGATGTCCTATTGGGATGGCAGTGCCATGTTTCAACGATTCTGTTTCATCATGTCTGGCCAAAGCCCGTGAGCTCGCGAAAGCTCGAAGGCTTGTCGATGACCTTCACCTGCGTGAGCGCCCAGTCCAGCGCCTGGTCTTCGAGGGCAGAGGATTCAAGCTGCTCCATCGCCTCGCGGCTGCTCAGATACTGGCGCTTGGCCTGCTGAGGATCCGGATATGAGGCGGTGATCGCATCGAGTTTCTGCTCGACACGCTCACGGTCGACCTTGATGCCCTGCTGGCGAACGATTTCGCCGATCAGCAGCCCAAGTGCCACGCGCCGGCGCGCCCCCGGCTCAAGCGATTCACGCGCCGGTGCTTTGGACAGGTCCTGCGTGCCCATGCGGCGCAGCGCCTGCACCTGCAGATCGCGCACCTGGCTGTCGAGCATGCTGCGCGGCACTTCAAGCGGGTTGTCCCGGTACAGCGCATCGAACAGCTGTTCGCGCAGGCGGCTGCGTACGGTCTCGGCGAGCTCCCGTTCCATGCTGCTGCGCACTTCCTTTCGCAGCTCGGGCACACCGCCCTGCTGCACCCCAAAGGCTACCGCGAACGCCTCATCGACGGGCGGCAGGACACGCTCCTCGACCTTGGACACCTTCAGATCGAAATCAGCCTGCTTGCCGGCTACCGCCGCAGAACCGTAGTCGGCCGGGAACTGCGCCTGTATGGTCCTGGAATCGCCGGCACTCATGCCGATGAGTCCCTGCTCGAATTCGGGCAGCACGCGATGCGCACCAATCGCGACCTGGAATGCTTCGGCCTTTCCGCCAGGAAATACCTGGCCGTCCACGCGGCCCTCGAAATCCACCGTGACCCGATCGCCATCCTGCGCGGCGCGCTGCACTTCGATGAAATCCGGACGCTGCGCGCGCATGCTCTCGATCATCGCATCGACATCCTCTTCCGAGACCGTGGCCACCGGTTGCTCGACGGCGATGCCATTGAGCGGATGCAGCGTCACTTCCGGCAGAATCTCGAAGATCGCCGCATAACGCAGCTCGTTGCCGGGCGCGGCATCGATCGGCTCGATGCGCGGTCCTCCAGCGGGACGCAGCTTCTGCTGGGTGACAGCTTCGGCGAAGGTGCTTTGCACCAGGTCATTGACCGCCTCGGCATGCACCTGCGAACCGAACTGCTGGCGCACCACGGAAAACGGCACTTTGCCCGGCCGGAAGCCTTTCAGGCGTGCCGTGCGCGCCAGGCGCTTGAGTCGCGCATCGACTTCGCTGGCCACGCGCTCGCCCGGCACCGCCACTTCCAGCCGCCGCTCGAGTCCCTTGGTCGTCGTCACCGAAATCTGCATCTGTCCGCCTGCCATTTTTGAGTTACGTGCCGTTCGAGCTGCCTGGTGCGAAAGGAGAGACTCGAACTCTCACGGGTTGCCCCACTGGCTCCTAAGGCCAGCGCGTCTACCATTCCGCCACTTTCGCGCCCCCGAAACGTGCACGAGTCGGGCCCCGGAAGGAATTTGGAATTATACCGAAGATCGGCATCGTCCGACGCGCGCCCGGGCTAACTGAGCGCTGCTGCCTGTGGCTATCGCCTACAGCCCTCACGGCCGCGCTTGCGCACACTCCCCACAGAACACCAGCCCGGAGACCTCATTATGCCCCGATTAACCCCTGCCATCGCCGCACTCGGCGGTCTGCTTGCCGTCGCCGGCTGCGCGGGCGAGCCAAAACCCACGGCCGAACTGGCCCAGGCGCATTCACTGGTGGATCAGGCGGAACAAGGCGGCGCACCGCAATTCGCCAGCGCGGATCTGTCAATGGCGCGCAGCAAGCTGCAGCAGGCCGACTCGGAATCGAAGAGCCATCCGGAGCTGTCGCTGCGCTCGGCGCAGGAGGCCAGCGTGGATGCGCGCGTGGCGATCGCACGCACCAACAGCGCCAAGGCGCAGATCGCGCTGCGGGATGTCAACGCGGGCACGCAGTCGCTGCGTAACGAAACCGATCGGCAGGGCACGCTGAACGATGCGGCCGCCCCGCCGCCGAATTCGACAATGGTGCCGGCCGCGCCCATCACGCAGCCCTGAGAACAGTGTACGTACCAAGGAGAGCCGTTATGGCCATGAACTCGAAATCTTCACTCGGCCTCGCGGGCGGCTGCAGCGTGGCCTTGCTGCTGGCCGCCTGCGCGACCACATCACCGGAGAGCGAATCGGCGCTGGAACAGGCGCGCGCTGCCGTACAGCGACTGGAAGCGCAGCCAATGGCATCGCAAACTGCCGGCAAGGCGCTGCAGGACGCGCGCGACGCGTTGGGCAATGCCGAGGCTGCCGAGCGTGCGCATCGACCGCCGGAGGAAGTGATCCATCTCTCCTATCTGGCCCGCCGCGATGCGGACATCGGTGAGGCGGTGATCGCCGAGCAGGCCTCGCGCACAGCCATGGCGCAGGCTCAGGCGCAGCGCGAGCGCGTGCTGCTGGATGCGCGTGAACGCGAGGCAGCCCTCGCCCGCCAGCAGGCTGCCCAGTCCCAGCAGCAGGCCGCGCAGTCACAGCAGAATGCGCAGCTTTCGGCCCAGCAGGCCCAGGAAGCCCAGCAGCAGGCCCGCGACGCGCAGCAACAGCTGGAGGCCCTGCAGGCCAAGCAGACCTACCGCGGCATGATCCTGACACTGGGCAATGTTCTCTTCGACACCAATGAGGACACGCTCAAGCCGGGTGCCGACGAGATTGTCTCGCGCCTGAGTCAGTTTCTGCAGAAGCACCCGGAAGTTAAGGTGCGCATCGAAGGCCACACCGACAGTACCGGGTCGGACGCCTACAACGAGTCGCTCTCGCAGCGCCGTGCCGATGCGGTGGCCATGGCCCTGGAGCATCGCGGCATACCACAGTCGCAGCTTCAGGCAGTGGGTCGGGGCAAATCCGCCCCTGTTGCGAGCAACGACACCAGTGCGGGTCGACAGCAGAACCGTCGCGTGGAGATCATTTTCTCCGATACCCAGGGTCAGTTTGTCAGCGGCTGACGCACATGGTTAACGGTCGCGGAAGCCGGCGCGTGGCATAATCAGCGCTTGCGCCACTTCCGCACCAACTTGCCGGCTATCGCCACCTGCTTCCTGCTGGGCATGGGGGTGGCCGGATGCGAGGACCTGAACTGGCCGTTTCACCGCGCGCGGTCCACATCCACAAGCTCCCCTGGGGAAGACAACGGCAGCGGCAATGCCTCCGAGTGCGCTGATATCCGCGCGCAGATCAAGGATAACCAGGAGTCGCGCCGCGAAGCGCCCACCACCAGCACCAACCCGGATATCGTGAACGCCTCGCAGGGCAAGGCGGACAAGCGCATCGAAGATCTGCAGACGCGCTACGATGCGCTCGATTGTCCCTCCGATGAGGCGCCGACCCGCGGCGGCCGAGTGCCACCATTGCAGCCCGCTCCCGGGGCGATCAATCGATAGCCGAGGTCGGGCGCTCTGGCCCGCGCTCACTCGCTCTTGAAGGCTTCCTTGACGGTGTAGACCGTACCAGCATCGCGGCATTCATAGCCGGGAAGCTGGGAGATAGCGTTGCGGAAAGCTTCGCTCCGCAATATCGCAAGCACGCGCTTCATCGCCTCTATCTCCAGAAACTCCTTGCGACAGACGAAGAAGTAGTCTTCCGTCACCAGTCGCACGAAATCCAGATCGAACTGCCGCGCGGCTGCCTCGACGCCAAAGCTCGAATCGGCCATGTCGCTGGCGACGTAGGCCGCCACCGCCGCGTGCGTGAACTCGAACTGATCGTAGCCACCGATCTGCTCTGCCTTTATGCCGCGCTGCTTCAGGAGCTGATCGAACAGCAGGCGCGTACCGGAATCCGGATCGCGATTGATGAAACGGATCGAGGGATCGAGCAGCTTTTCGAGCGAGGTGATGCCGAGCGGGTTGCCCCGTTTGACGATCAGGCCCATTTCGCGCGTCACAAAGCCGATGACGCGATGTGCGGCCGGAACGAGCCAGGCACGAGTGGCGGCGATGCTGCTTTGACGCAGTTCCCCCTGCGGCAGGTGCATGCCCGCGAGGTCGCACGCGCCGTGCGCCAGCGATGCCAGTGAATACTGGTTGCTGACATAGCGCAGATCCACCTCCAGATCAGTCTCGTTGCTGAGCAGTTCGCGCAGCTTGGACACCGCAAAGCCATGACTGGCATGCATCCGGATCGTGGCCGAGGGATGTGGCAGGAATTCGCTGATATCGGTCTCGAGCTCCTGCGCCAGGTTCTGCAGCAATGGCCCCAGGCGGGCGTGCAGCCGCTGACCCGCCCAGACAAGCTTGCCGCCGAAGGCGGTCAGGGTCGTGCCGCGTCCCTGCTTGCGCTCCACGAGCGGGGCACCGAAGAAGGCGGACCACTTCTCGATCAGGTTCCAGGCGTGACGGTAGGAGACCCCGGCACGCGAGGCGGCCTGGGTGATTTTGCCCGTCAGACGAATCTCGTTCAGCAGGTCGATCATGACGTGCACCGGCTGGGGCTGTTCATCGCGCTTGAAGCGCCAGACCGGCTCGATTTCGATTCGAATCATGGCGAAGACCCTTGAAGTTCCGGCGTATTATCCGCAAATATATGCATTCGTAGACATAATATCTGAATTGCGCAGGCCGGACCATGAGGTCGGCTACTGCGCCGCTAAATAAGTGATATATCTCATATTTTAGTGAGGCAGAACGAGGCGCATAGTAGCCGGACAAACCCCCACACAGTGCCTATTATATGTCATCCGTTGCCTATCTAAACCCGACCGCCAGCGTTGGCCCCAAGTACCTCATCGACAGCCATGACCTGCTCATCGATGGCCGTCGCGTGCCCGCCGCATCCGGTGAGTACTTCGAGACAGTGGATCCGGCCACTGAGCAGCCGATTGCGCGTGTCGCCGCAGGCGATGCCGCCGACATCGATGCTGCCGTAGCCGCAGCGCGAGCGGCGCTGCATGGCCCGTGGGGCCGGGCGCGCGCCAGCGAGCGCGGAGTTCTGTTGCTGCGTTTCGCGGAGCGCATCCGTGCACACGCCGATCAACTGATCGAACTCGAAAGCCTCGATGCGGGTAAGCCTGTCTCGGCCATTCGTCGCCAGGACATGCCGGCGGTACTCGACACTCTCACCTACTACGCAGGCTGGGCCGACAAGGTAAATGGCCAGGTCATTCCGGCGCGCACCGACGCGCTGACCTACACGGTTCGCGAGCCTATCGGCGTCGTGGGAGTCATCGTGCCATGGAATTTTCCACTCATGATTGCCATGTGGAAGATTGCGCCCGCACTGGCCTGTGGCTGCACCATTGTGCTCAAGCCCGCCGAACTCACGCCGCTGACCGCCTTGCTACTTGGCGAGCTTGCGCTGGAGGCCGGCATTCCACCGGGCGTGCTCAACGTGGTACCCGGCTTCGGCGCAACGGCGGGCGCGGCACTGGTCAATCACGCCGATGTCGATAACATCACCTTTACCGGCTCGCCTACCGTGGGTCGCCAGATACTGCGCGGCGCGGCCGGCAATCTCAAACGGGTTACCCTCGAGCTCGGCGGCAAGTCGGCCAACATCATTTTCGCGGATGCCAATCTTGAGGCCGCGGTCAAGGCTGCCAGCGCCGGAATCTTCTTCAACACTGGCCAGGTGTGCTCGGCGGGTTCGCGCATCCTGGCGCAGGATTCTATCTACGATGAGGTGGTTGAGCGCTTAAGCGAACGCGCCCAGGGAGTGCGCGTCGGCAATCCCCGCGACCGCGCCACGACCATGGGTCCGTTGGTATCAGCCGTGCAGATGAAGCGGGTGCAGGATTACATCGATGTGGGCCAGCGGGAAGGCGCCCGACTGATCACGGGCGGCACACGCCTGGGCGAGCGCGGGTACTTTCTCAAGCCCACGGTGTTCGCCGATGTCGGCCACGAAATGCGCATCTCCCAGGAGGAGATCTTCGGTCCGGTCGCATCAGTCGTTCGTTTCTCCGACGAAGAACACGCCCTGCGCATGGCCAACGGCACGCGCTACAGCCTGGCCGCCGGCATCTGGAGCGCCGACATCGGGCGCGTGCATCGCGTGGTGCGCCAGCTCAAGGCAGGCACGGTGTGGGTGAATACCTTTGGTCCCACCGACGTGCGTCTGCCCTGGGGCGGCTCCGGCGACTCGGGCTTCGGTCGCGAGCACGGCGACATCGCGTTGCAAAATTTCACTGAAACCAAAGCAGTCTGGATCAACACGGGCTGATTGGCGCACAGCAGGGTAGCGGCAGGCGGAAAGGAAATCTCCAGGGGTGCAAGTACCTCCTGCGTTGTGCTTTCCGGTCTCAGCTACCCAGCTCTGCACCCACCTGCACGCCTTGCTCCACACAGAACAGTGGTGCGGAGATCTTCTTCCCCGTGTCGTACCGTACCCGCAGCAGTTCTATCTGCCCCCCCTGCACTGCGATGAATATGCTTTGCTCGCCGATGGCTGCCACGGTGCCGATGGCGCCTTTGAATTGCGTGAAGGTGCGCGCCGGGTGTTTGCGCGCTTCCAAAGCGTAGAGTTTCTTGCCGTTGAACGTGGTCCAGGCGCCGGGGGCCGGATTGCAGCCGCGTATCAGGTTGTAAGTCAGGTCGATGTGGTTGTGCCAGTTGATGTGTGATTCGGCCGCGCGGCACCAACCCAGATAGCTGGCCTGCGCTTCATCCTGCACGATCTCGCGCGCATCGCCGCGCACGACCAGGTCGGCTGCCTCAAGCAATGCGGCAACACCCATCGGAAACAGCCGATCGAAATAGACGCTGCCGAGCGTATCGTCGGGACCGACAGCGGTTTCCTTCTGCAGGATGACCGGTCCCTCATCGAGACCGTCGTTGGGACGGAAGATCGTCAGCCCCGTGCGCTCCTCGCCGCGAATAATTGGCCAGTTGATCGAACTTGGTCCGCGATAACGCGGCAACAGCGATGGGTGGTACTGGATCATGCCGTGCTTTGGCACTTTCGCAAACGTCTGCGGCACGAACTGCAGCACATAAGCCATGATGCCAAGCTCGATATCGAGGCCCCTGAGTGCATCGAACGCGTCGGATGTCTTGAGCGAGGGCAGCTGGTAGACCGGGATGTGCTGCTGTTCGGCGGCGGTGCGCAGCGGGTCGGCCCGCTCACCGGCCTTTTCGGGAGCGCAGAACACCCCTGCGACCGTATCGCCGCGTGCCAGCATTGCCTCCAGCACCGACTTGCCGAACTCCTGTTGTCCTATGATGGCTACGCGCATGCACTCTCTCCTGTCGCTGATTCGAATCCCCATTGACCCAATGTCGGCATCCGCGCTCCGCCGCCCGCTTCGCATAGGGTGCCGCCGCGCTGTATCAACGAGCAATCCCCGAGTGCCGCCGGCGCCGCCGCAGACACTGCTGCGCGCGTATCGGCATCGGCCGCGGCGCGATCGAGGACTTCGCGGTCCCTTGCCACGGCTTTGCCGTCCTCGATAGAAAGGTAGATGCGCCCCGTCGCCTGCTCGGCGAAATTGACCTGGCGAAAACGTTCCACGCAGCGCTGCAAGAAGCCGGTGTTGTGTTCGGGCGCCAGCCGCGAGCGATCCGGATACAGCAGTTCGGGCGATGTCGCCGCGACGTTGACGCGCCGGAAGCGCTCTATGTTGAGCACGCTGCGCACGTCGAGCAGGTTGAGAACCTCATTGTTGCCGAAAGCCACGGTCCTGGGCCGCTCACCGAGGCGCACGCTGTTGTCGAGGAATTCGAAATGCACCGATTTGTCGGTGCGCCGGATCCAAGTAAAGAAAAGGTCGGGCATGCCCGAGTACGCCTCGACACTGTGTGCCAGCGTATCGCCGACGGCCTTGTAACGTCCGAACTCCAGTCCGCGCTTCCAGGCACGTTCGACCAGCGATTCCGGCGGCGTGATGACGAAAAACAGGTACACGGTTTGCCCGAATCGCGTCAGCAGGTTACTGCCGGCCTCATTGGAGTTTGGGGCAAAGCTATCGAACCGGAAACGATCGATGAGCAGGTGCGACATGTCGCCGCGCTGGTACTTGCGCGCCATATAGCGATCGAGCTTGGCATCGATGATCTGCAGCTCATCGCCGGTCATCGCCCCGGCATATTTGTAGTGACTGCCCAGACTTTGATAGTCCAGCAACTGCTTGCGCCAGATGTCGGGACTGATCAGCGCGAAATCGACCCAGCGTACGCCGATGTCGCCGGCCAGCGACTTCTGCAAGGGGCGCAGGCTGCTCTTGCCGGCAGCCGAGGGTCCCTTGGTATTCATGACAATGGGTTGCTCCTGCGGCGGCAGACGATAGAAGCCTTCAGCAGCCGCAGCGCGCTCGAGCAGCGCATCCACGGTGAGGCCGATGGTGTCGCCGCCGATCTCGTTGCAGGCCAGGTCCGCGGCGAGCGAGCCGATCAGATCCGGCGCGCCCCAGGCGCCCCCCTGGCGATTGAATAGCGCGGAGATGACGCGGCCTAGCGCGCGCAATACCGCTTCCTCTAGCGGGTCATCGCTGGCGCGTGCGCGCCGCTCGAATTCGGCAACGCGCGCCAGATCCCAGTTCGGCACTTCGTTCTGCACCGGCGCCTCGGCGCGCCGCGCCGCGAAGCGCGCGAACAATCGCGGCCGTGGGCGACGCATTTCGGCGACCGCGGGCGCCGCAGATCCGAATCTTGCCAGCGCATCCTGTGCAAGCTCGAGCGCACGCTGCCGCATGCTTGCAAAGTCCGATTCGATGCCTGCCATGGCCGGCTCGATCCATGTTTCCAGCACGGTGGCTGCCATCTGCCGGAAGTTGATGCCCAGATCCTCGATGCGCGAGCCGTCCGGCACCGCATAGTCGGCGCTGATGCGCACCAGCAGTTCGTGCAGCACCAGGCGGCGCGTCCGGAATGCAATCAATTCGATGACCGGAATGCCGGTCAGATCATGCAGCTCATCGGCTGCCTCCAGACTCGTGAAGACATTCTCGGCGCTAAAGATCGTGCACAGATGCCGCAGCTCCGGTGGAATTGGCGACAGGATGCCCGGGTTCCAGGCCCCGGATTCATCCGCTGGCATCAACGACGGGACTCCTCCAAGGTCTTCGCCAGAAGCTTGGTGAGCGCGAACACGGTATCGATGCACGGGGTTGGCGTGCGCGTCAGCCGGGCCAGTTCCACCACCGAGCCGAGCAAGGCATCGATCTCCAGGGCGCGGCCGGCCTCGACGTCCTGCAACATGGAGGTCTTGTGGTGACCCACGCGCTCGGCGCCGGCGACACGTTTCTCCAGCGGCACGCGAAACTTGATGCCGAGCTTGTTCGCGATGGTCTGTGCCTCGGTCATCATTGCCACCGCAAGTTCGCGCGTTGGCGGGTACTGGCAGATGCTGGCCAGCGTGGCGCGCGATAGCGCGCTGATCGGATTGAACGTCAGGTTGCCCCAGAGCTTGAGCCAGATTTCCGCACGAATGTCGTTCAGCACCGGCGCCTGCAGACCGGATGCGATAAAGCATTGCGATACCCGCGTGACTCGCTCGCTGTTACTGCCATCGGGCTCGCCCACCGGAAACCGATTACCCTCGATGTGCTGCACGACGCCTGGCGATACCAGTTCGGCGGCCGGATACACCACGCAGCCGATGACGCGTTCCGCGGGTATCTTCTGCCCGATTAGGCCGCTCGGATCGACACTGCGGATACGCGTACCGGACAGATCGTCGCCGTGGTGATGGAAATACCAATATGGAATCCCGTTTTGCATCGGTACCACGACCGTTTTGGCGCCGAACATCTTCGGCACCTCCGGCGCAACCGCTTCGACCTGATGCGCCTTGATGGCGAGGATCACCAGATCCTGCGGTCCGGCCTCGGCATAGTCAGCCGTCGCGCGTACGTTCGAGGCGGTTTCTTCCTTGCCCTCGGCATCAATCAACCGCACGCCGCGTGAGCGAATGGCCTCGAGATTTGCCCCGCGCGCGATGAACGTAACGGCATTTCCTCCGAGGGCGAGCCGCAGGCCCACGTAAGCGCCGATGGCGCCGGCGCCGACGATAGCGACTTTCACAGGACCGCCTCGTCATGGAACCGTGATTTGCTCAGCATCTATTCTCCCTGAGGACATGCATAAAAGGTCAACTATTGCTATTTGTCTGCATCTACAAGCGGCGGCGGCCCCGACAATAGTCCGGCTCGGCGCTTCAGCGGCTGACCGGAGAGTTGTCGATGCCCTCCCGCTCCAACTCCATTTCGTCGACCACTTTCGTGACGCCGGCGACGGACTCCGCAATGCGCTCGGCTTCGGATTGATCGAAGTCATTCCACACGTAACCACTCAGATGCACGACACCGCGATCGACATCTATCTGGACGTGCTGAGTGTAAATGTGAGTATCGGCGCTGAGAGCCCTCTGCACGGCCTCAGCCGTTTCTTTGTCGGCCAACGCTTGCTCCGAAGTCTTCGGCGGGGCACCGGCGCAGGCGACCATGAGGACTGACGCGAGCAATATCCGGGCAACCGTGTATGCACTTGATCGAAACATGGGTTCACCTCTCGCCACGAGGCCGCAGTCGGCCTGCTTCGATGCCATGAGACTGTCGGCGGATTCTACAGGTTCCCGAGCACCATCCGGACTGCCGGGAGGCGCTCGGCAGCACAGCTCGCCGAGTGCCTCCTGGGCCGGGATTCGATCAGAACTTGTAGGTCATTCCAGTGGAGAATCCCAGTTCATGACAGCCACCCCAAGTGGTGGGGCCGGCACTGGTGAAGTCCGTAAACACGGTATTGGTCCCGTCGTGGCAATCGGTCTTGATGCCATGGCCGCCGGCGCCAATATCGTAATGCGCGTTGCCGTCGTTAACCGTATACGCGCTATCCAGATACCAGGTCAGCTGCTTGTCGAGCCTGTGCCGCCACTGCAGTGTGTAAGAATTGGCCGTGTTGTCGCCGTTGAGCTGTTCGAGGGCGTTGTAATTGTGCTGTCCCGCAGGATCGCCCGGGGTTCGCCCGGCATGCGCCCAGCCTGCGGCAATGACATCGCGACCGTCCATCAGCGTCTGCTCCAATGCAAACCAGGTACCGAATCGCTCGCGCTCATTCTGGAATTCCAGCGCTGCCGGCAGACTGCGGAACATGTGCTCGTAAAGGGCATCGACCACCAGCCCGAAGGGCAATCGATACTGCCCGCCGAACTTCCAGGCGTACTCATTGGCAATATCGGTCAGGTATGGCGGGGTAGTGGCCGCAGCCGCTCCTGGGTATTCGGCGGCAAATGCATTGTAGGTGCCGAAGTCCAGCAACGGGCTGTTCGTGAGCAGCAGGTAGTTGTAATACGGGCTGTTGGAGCCGAGGCCATCGCTGTTGCGATTGACGCTGCGGTGCATTTCATAGGCCGCGGTCAGATACAACCCGCCCTTTTCGAACTTGATGTCACCGCCGTAGGCATCGCCGAATCCGCCGTCGTCGCAGTTCAGGAGCAGATTGCCGCTGCCAGGAGAATTGCTGCCCGAACAATCGGAGGACCCGAGCGGAATCGTGACGTTGTTATACGTGACGTTCTGTCCCGGAGCCAGCATGATGTCGAAGCTAACGCCATCCCATACGGGCGAGTCATAGACGATGATATGGTCGAAGCGCGTGCCGAACTCGACACGATTATCGCCGCCAGTATTGCCCATGATCGTGGAATAGTTGCCAAGACCGCTGCCGAACGGATTCAACCGGTCGGTCGAAGTCTTGTACGGACCGAACATGGTGCCGATCTTGACCGTGCCCCAGCTCCTGTTTTTGAATCCGATATAGGTATCGCCCAATCCCAGGGCGCCGGTCACGACATTCGAGGACTTGGTCCATGTGTTGTTCAGTCCCGGCGCCGCTGCCATGTTCAGGGCAGTCGCCACCTGGTAGATGAAATCGATATTCGAGTTTCCGATCTTGTGGTCGCCGCGGTAGCCGATATTGGAGCCATTACTCGAGATGGCCGGTATATAGCCGACGCGTCCGACAGCTCCGTAGCCTTTGTTGCCGCCTCGGACGAGGCCCGAGCTCGGATCCAGCGGGTTGGCGTAGTTCCAGTGGAATGCCGACTTTTGATCGATACCCTTGGTCGTATCGTCGAGCGACACATCAAAGGTGCCGAAAAATCCCTTCATGAATCTATCGAATTTGGTTTCCGGCTCGGCTTCCTTCTTGCCGCCGCTCTTGGCGACAGATGGAGCCGCGGGGCCCGCACCGGTTGCCGGGGCTGCAGGCGCTGCCGGCGTAGCGGCGGCCTTCGCCTGTTGCTCCTGCTGTTCCTTCTTCATGGCATCGAGCTGCCTGGCAAGATCATCGATGCGCTCCTGCATGATCCGCATGCGATCCTGCATGGTTTGATCCTGTGCAGTTTGCGCGAAGCCGGATGCGGAGTAGCCGCTGATAACGAGCCCGGCCGCCAGTAGTGCAGCCAGCGACCCGTGCGCCTTAGTGATAACCATGGAACCCCCCGTATGTTGACTAATCCCAAAGTTTTTCAGTTCTCAACCGCCGCAAAAAATGCACTTTGTCGGCAACATCTCTGCCGCACAAAGCCGATCGCCGTCGAAAATCAAGCCCGAGATGACAGCCGTGATGCGCATGAGCTAAATGGCGGGAATCAATCCGGCACCGCGTGCCCAGCGATACTTTGCACCGAGCACGGCTACCGGAATTTCTGTCGAATAAGCGTATGCGGGAATGCCATGCTGATACAGATACTCTGCCGCTTCCTCGACTTCGACATCTCCGGCCAGCGAAGCCACCACCGGCTTTTCCACACCCTTGGAGCGCATGTCCTGCACCACCTCGACCATGAGGCGTGCGAACACCATGGGCGGCGTTACGATGGTGTGCCAGTAGCCCAGGATCAACGCGTGGATGCGCGGGTCCTCGAGCCCAAGGCGCACGGTGTTCTGATAGGTACGCGGCGGTTCGCCGCCGGTGATGTCCACCGGGTTACCGGCTGCACCGAACGGCGGGATGAATTTTCTGAACGCGGCGTCCAGATCCGGAGGCATCGCCATCAATGACAGACCGTTGTCGACGCAGGCATCGGACAGCAGAACGCCCGAACCGCCGGCGCCCGTTATGATGACCACGTTGTTGCCCTTCGGCGTAGGTAGTACCGGGATGCCGCGTGCGAACTCGAGCAGGTCGCGCAGCGAGCGCGCACGAATGACGCCGGAC
>Ga0265338_10006069_pt1 | contig 15518 bp, 12 predicted proteins | sample 42126metaG_FD_193579 | JGI IMG/M metagenome (GOLD analysis project Ga0265338, IMG submission 193579) | Rhizosphere microbial communities from Carex aquatilis grown in University of Washington, Seatle, WA, United States - 4-21-26 metaG | ecosystem: Host-associated > Plants > Roots > Rhizosphere... | reverse complement strand
TCATTCAGGCATGAGCCGGCGGCATTTTTTATCGAGAGTCGGCGCCTCCGGGGCCGCGATCACGGCGGGGGCGGCTCTCGCCGGCGTGGCCGAACCCGCAAGAACGGCGACGGGCGAAGCGGAGTCGAACGATGCATCCGCCGTGTCCATCACCCTCCGCGTGAACGAGGTCGAGCGGCGCCTGGCCGTGGATCCGCGCACGACGCTGCTGGATTGCCTGCGGGAACACATTTACTTGACAGGCACGAAGAAAGGAGATCGGCCTGGCAGGCGTTGCGCCGGCAATCGCCAACGCCGTTTATCACGCGACGGGCGTGCGCGTCCGCGAATTGCCGATCCGGATTGAAAACCTGCTGGCCTGACGACGGCGCGCCAAATCATCAGAGACTACGACCGGCGAATCGTCTAACGTCGCCGGGATGAATCAGCGGCAAATCGTGGTCGCGGGCGGCGGGGCGGCGGGTTTCATGGCGGCGATCGTCGCAGCCGAAGCGTTGCCGGAAGCCAGGGTTACGGTGTTTGAAAAGAGCGCCCAATTTCTCTCCAAAGTGCGCATCTCCGGCGGCGGGCGCTGCAATGTGACACACGCCTGTTTCGAGCCTGCGGAACTGGCGGCGCATTATCCCAGAGGCGGCAAGGCGCTGCGCGGCGCGTTTGAGAGATTTCAGCCTCGCGATGCGATTGCATGGTTCGGCGCGCGCGGCGTGCAACTCAAAACGGAGCCGGACGGGCGAATGTTCCCCGTCAGCAATTCGTCGCAAACGATTATTGACTGCCTGATGCGCGCCGCGCATGGCGCCGGGGTCGAGTTGCGCGCCAACTGCGGTCTGGCCCGTGCGGAGCGGCGGGCAGGCGGCGGATTTACGTTGCAATTGAGCAACGGCGAAAGGCGCGATTGCGACCGGTTGATGCTGGCCACGGGCGGTTGCCGCGCGGCGGCCGCGGGACAACTGGCGGTCTCGCTTGGCCACACGTTGTCGCCGCCCGTTCCGTCGCTATTCACGTTTCACATCGCGGTTCCGTGGCTGCGCGCGTTGTCAGGCGTGTCGGTCGATCCCGTCGAAGCCTCCCTGCCGGACTTGCGGCTGCGCGAGCGCGGCGCGCTGCTCATCACGCATGTGGGCATGAGCGGGCCGGCCATCCTCAAGCTCTCGGCGTGGGGCGCGCGTCAACTGCACGAACAGGATTACCGTTTTCCGCTGCGCATCAACTGGCTTCCGAACCTGAATGCCGAGTCCATCGGCGCGCAGTTGGATTCCCGCCGGCGAGCGCAGCCGGCGCGATTTGTTGTCAACACTCCGTTTCCGCCGTTGCCGGCCCGGCTCTGGGAGCAACTGGTTTTGGCGGCGGGCATCGCCCCGGCCACTCGTTGGGCGGACCTCTCTCGCGGCGGGCGGCATCAGATCATCCAGCAACTCGGCGGCTCCACGTTCCAGGCCGCGGGGCGCAGTCTCAACCAGGAGGAATTTGTCACGTGCGGCGGCGTGCCGTTGCCGGAGGTCAATTTTCAGACGATGGAAAGCCGGATTTGCCCAGGGCTCTATTTTGGCGGCGAACTGTTGGACATCGACGGCGTGACGGGCGGCTTTAATTTCCAGGCGGCGTGGACGACGGGCTGGCTGGCTGGGAAGGCGATGGCGGCGCCGAGTTAGAGGCCAGGCTTCCGATGCGGGCGAGGCGGAGGGCGGGCTCTTTTAATAGTCTTGACTCAACCAAATCCACCACGAATTCGGCGACCCAATCGTTGTGTTCGGCGGGGTCGACAAGCATTTGTTGCACGCGCCAGGTCTTCTTGTCTTCGGAGGGCGTGATGTATGTGTGGCGGGCGTTGCGGGCGTCGGGATCAAGGCGGATATGGTCGTGTTCGAGGCGGTGGTTGTCCAGCGCCTGGCGCAGGCGCTCGGCGGACCATGGCTGGCCATCCAAATCGTTGGGCGAGGCGAGGCCGCTGATGGCCTGCTCAAAGTCGCCGATCACCCACCCGCGCAGGAAACTGAAAATCCGGTGGCGAATCGCCGCCGTAAACGCCTTGGCGTCGCGCGTGACGTCCTGTTCGGCGGCTTCGGCTCCAGGCGGGCGGACTTCCTTGGTTTCAGCGCGCTCGAACGCCGGGTCGCGCATTTTCTGCCACGCATCGAGGAGGCTGGAATCGACCTGCTGAATCATCGTCGCGAGGTAAAGCTCCATTTCGCGCACCTGATCGTTCTTGGCGGAGTCCGGGACAGTTTGGGCGAGGACCTTGAAGACGCCGTTGAGGTGGCGCAACAACACGCCTTCGGCGCGCTGCAATTCGTAGTCGCGTATATAATCGGAAAACGACCGAAACGATTCGAACATCTCGCGCGCGACGGATTTCGGGCGGATATTTTCCTGGCCGACCCACGGATGGCGCGCGGCGAAGGCGTTGAAGGTCGAATAAATGAACTCGCGGTTGGGCTTGGGGTATTCGAGTTTTTCCAATTCCTCAATCCGCTCGTCGTACTCGATGCCGTCCATTTTCATTTCGGCCATTTTCTGGGTCTTGAGCTTGTCAAGTTGTTTGCGCAGGATGATGTCCGGATCTTCGACAATGGACTCCACCAGAGTGAGCAGGACCAGCGCATAATCAGGCTGCTGCGGATCGATCAGCGGCACGGTCTCCAGCACGTACATGGACAACTCGCGGTCCATCGAAAAATCGTCCTGCAAGTTCGCGTTGACGCGCAAATAGGCGCCGTGTTCGGTTTTCGGAATGAACTCGATGATCTTGCGCTCCACCAGCGAACGAAAAAGCTGCCAGCCGCGGCGGGTGTGCGCTTTTTTGGCTTTGGGGCTTTCGTGGCAATCGTGAATCAGCCGCTGCATGGCGGCGCAGCCGTCGCCATCGCGGCTGAGGACGTTGAGCAGCATCCCGTGGGAGACGGCAAAGCGGGACACGAGGCGTTCCGGCGGCGCGGCGATCAGCCGCAGAAAGGTGTTTTTGTCCCAGTTGGCGAAATTCTTGTCCGGCGCCTGGCGCTTGACAGACTTCTTGCCGTCGCGCGCCGCTTTGCCGGCCAGCTTGATGTTTTCGACCACGTGCTCCGGCGCCTGCGCCACCACCCAACCGCGCACGTCAAACCCCTTGCGCCCGGCGCGTCCACTGATTTGATGAAAATCGCGCGCGCTGAGAATGGCGGTTTTCTGGCCGTCGAATTTGCACAACCGTGAAAAAAGCACCGTGCGGATGGGGACGTTGATGCCGACGCCGAGGGTGTCGGTGCCGCAGATGATTTTGAGCAGCCCTTTTTGCGCCAATTGCTCCACCAGCACGCGGTATTTGGGAAGCAGCCCTGCGTGATGCAGGCCGATGCCGTGCTTGAGCCACTTGGCGATCTCCGGGCCGTAGGGGCTGCTGAAGCGGAACCCGGCCAACGCGGCTCCGATGGCGCTCTTCTCATCGCGCGTGCAGACGTTGATGCTCGTGAAATCCTGGGCGCTCTGGGCCGCCTCCAATTGCGTGAAATGAACGACGTAGACGGGGGCCTTTCCGTCAGCCGCGAGGCTTTCGAGCGTGGTGGCCAGCGGCAACTCGGAATACGCGTAATCCAGCGGCACCGGCCGGTCGGCGGAATAAACCGTCGCGGTGGGCCGGCCATTCAGGCGCGTCAGCTCCGCCTCGAAAAAGGTGGTGTCGCCGAGCGTGGCGGACATCAGGAGGAAGCGCGCCTGAGGCAGCGTCAACAATGGAACCTGCCAGGCGACGCCGCGCTCGCGGTCGGCGTAGTAATGGAACTCGTCCATCACGACTTCGTCGACCTTGGCGGCCGCGCCTTCGCGCAAGGCGATGTTGGCGAGGATTTCAGCGGTGCAGCAGAGGACCGGCGCGTCGCGGTTCACCGTGGCGTCGCCTGTGGCGAGTCCGATGTTCTCCGGGCCGAACTCGCGGCACAGGGCCATAAACTTCTCGTTGACAAGCGCCTTGATCGGGCAGGTGTAGACCGAGCGCCTGCCCTGCGCGAGCGCCTTGAAGTGGAGCGCCGTGGCGACGAGCGATTTGCCCGAACCGGTCGGCGTGTTGAGGATGACGTTTTTTTCCTCGAACAATTCCAGGATGGCCGATTCCTGCGGGGCATAGAGTTGGAGGCTCCGGCCCTCGACATATTCGAGAAAGCGGCCCAGCAACAGATCGTTGCCCGGCTTTTCATCCCGGGGGATCAATTGATAGAGAGTCGGCGCCACAGCGTTGCATTCTACGCGCGAGACTCGCGGTGAACAACCTTCTTGAATATGGCCGGGCGAGCCGCGACTCTGCGGCGTTGTGATTGACGAATCTTCTTCTCCGCCGCCGCCGCACAAGAGACGCGTGCGTTACGCCGGTAAGAATCCGCGGCGCTTTGAGGAGAAATACAAGGAGCTTGGGCGCTGCGATGAAACGCTTGCCAAAGTGATTGCCGCCGGCAAGACCCCCGCCGGAACGCATCGGCCCGTCATGGTGGCGGAAATCCTTGAGGCGCTCGCTCCGCGACCCGGCGAGGCCGCCGTCGATTGCACGCTCGGCTTCGGCGGGCACGCGCAGGAATTGCTGGCGCGTATTCAGCCCGGCGGCCGGCTGCTGGGGTTGGACGCCGATCCCATCGAGCTGCCCAAAACCGAAGCCCGCCTGCGCGCTTTGGGATTTGGGGCAGGCGCCCTGCTCGTGCGCCGCAGCAACTTCGCGGGCCTGCCGCAGGCGCTTTGGGATTCGGGCATGGAGAGCGCCGATCTCATTCTCGCGGACCTGGGCGTTTCATCCATGCAACTCGACGATCCGAGCCGCGGCTTCTCTGTCAAGTGGGATGGGCCGCTCGACATGCGGATGAATCCCGGGCGCGGTCAACCGGCCTCGGCGCTCTTGCGGCGGATGGACGCCGCCGCCGTTCACGAAATGCTGGAGGAAAACGCCGATGAGCCCCACGCCGCGGCGCTTGCTCCGGCGCTCGCGGGCAAAACGTTTGACAGCACAACCGCTCTGGCAAAAGCCGTCGCGGACGTCCTTGGGCGCGTGGACAAGGACGAACGCGGCGACGCAGTCCGCCGCGTGTTCCAAGCCCTGCGCATCGCCGTCAACGAGGAGTTTTCAGCCCTCGACACGCTCCTGCGGCATCTTCCGGCCTGTTTGAAGGCCGGCGGGCGCGTGGCGATCCTGACGTTTCATTCCGGCGAAGACCGGCGCGTCAAGAAGATGTTCGAGGCCGGGCAGCGCGCCGGGGTTTTTGTGGAAATCGCCGGGCCATTGCGCCCGGGTCCGGAGGAACGCCGGTCCAACCCGCGGTCCACCCCTGCCAAATTACGATGGGCGCGCAAAAGCGGCCTGGCGCTGTGACGCCTGGAATCTCGTCACGCTACGCGAGGCTCCAGGGCGGGCGATAGTCGCGGCCAAGGAGTTTGGCCGCCTCGGGATCGCCGATTATTTTTTCCGCGCGCGAGTCCCATTTGATTTTTCTGCCGACGAGCATCGAGATCAGCCCCAGATGCCCCGGTATGGCGGAATGATGCGCCGTCCGCGCGGGCGTGATCGTCGGTTTGCGGGATTTCACGCACTGCAAAAAATTGCCCTGGTGATTGTCGGATTTGTAGAGCTTCACTTTGAGAAGTTTGTCAGGAAGCTCCTTTTCGTCCCGCCAGTCCGAATTCGAGGCCTCGAACTTGCCGCGATCCACGTAAACCCAGCCATCGGTTCCGATGAATTTCGTGCCGCCGGCAATATCCGTGTGCCCGCCCGCAATGGTCATGTGGATGTTATGCGGATAGGTCAGTTCAATGCGGTATTTGTAGCAGGTGTTCCAGCAGGCGTCGCTCGGCGGAAAGTCGCCGTGGCCCTCAACGTCGGTCGGCCCCGAGTTGTCGGCGTCCATGCCCCAGTGGGCGATATCGCAGTGGTGGCCGATCCAGTCAAGCAATTGGCCGCCTCCGGTGTCGTAATTCCAACGCCAATTCTGATGCACGCGCCTGGCGATGTACGGAATCATCTGCGACGGCCCAATCCACGTGTCGTAATCCAGCGTCGCCGGAGGCGTCTCGCCCGGCAGCGTTTTTCGCATATCCAGTTCGTTCGGACCCCCGGGAAGCCCGACTTCCACTCGCGTCAATTTGCCGATCAGTCCATTGCGGACGATCTCCGCGGCTTTGCGAAACGTCGAGGACGAGCGCTGCCATGAACCGGTCTGCCAGATGCGATGGCGCCTCTCCACGGCGTGAACAATCGCCTGCTGCTCTGCGATGGTTCGGGCCAGCGGCTTTTCGCCGTAAATGTCCTTCTTGCGATTGGCCGCCTCCACCGCGACGAGAGCGTGCCAATGATCCGGAACGGCGATCATCACCGCGTCGATGTCCGGTCGCGCCAATAATTGACGATAGTCATGATAGCCTTTGCAATCTTTCGTCGAATAATGATCGTTGACGCGCTTGACCTGCTCTTGGAGATGTTCGCTGTCCACGTCGCACGCGGCGACCACCTGGCAATCCGGCAAACTAAGGAACGATTCGGCGTTGCCTTTGCCCATATTGCCACAGCCGATCAACCCGAGGGTGATGCGCTCGGAGGGAGCGGGACGCCGGCCGCGGCCCATGAGGTCAAAAGGAATAATCGTTGGCAGGGCAAGGGCGGCGCCGCCGGCGGTGATAAACTTGCGCCGAGAGAATCGAATCATAAACTCCAGACGCCGCGGGCGCTCCCGTTATTCACCCCGAAAGCCTTTTGATTTACTTGACTAAGCCGCCTGCCGGGCGCGGCGGCGCCTGCGCAAAAGAATCAGGCAGGCGCAACTGACTCAATAGCGTGATTAACTTTGTTTTGACCCGCGCACGGTGAAGACCAACCCGGTGAGCGCGGCGACGCTGCCGGCCACAAGAAGCCAAACGGCTTTGTTGGTGGGCGCCCCGGTGAAAAACCGGGAAACGTCGGAATTAAAGGAGTTAGTCGAGTTAATGCCGATGACGATCAAGGCAATGCCGCCCGCGAGGAGAAGCAGGGAAAACAGTCTGTTCATGATGATGGCCTATTTGTTGGGGATTAGAGGACCGTTTTGCGTCCCGAGACGAGATTCACGAGAATCATGATCACGGCGACGACGAGCAGGATGTGGATAAAGCCGCCGATGGTGTAGCTCGACACCATGCCGAGCAGCCAGAGGATGATGAGAACGATGGCGATTGTGTATAACATAATATTTCTTTTTGTTGACTTAATTGGCGATGGCGTTTGGAAAGAAGCCCGCCACGACGATGGCGGAACAGCTTCTTTGCACAACACAAAGAGTAGGCGGTGGGGGACATAACCGCCATGGGGTGTTCACCCAATGGGGTATTCACCCCATGGCGGCGGCCAGGACAGAGGCGGTACACTCTGAAAATCCAGGCGGCTGCCGGTCGTAAGCGGCGCCGCTGGCGAGCGCCCAATTATGAAACAAATCAGTGTCTTTTTGCTGACGATCTATCACTACGTCAAATTTGCCTGTTCCATTCCGCGGCTGGCGTGGAATGCCATGAGGCAACACCGCCCATCGGCCCCGCCCAGCGACTTTGAGATCGAGCGCCTGGATCGCCTCCGCAACCCGTCTCATTATCTTGGAAAGTGACGCGGCCCTTGCCGGGACAGGGCGGAGGGCGCATGTTGAAGCGGCAAGGCGGTGACTTAATGCATCCATCCCAAATCAGCAAGGTGGCGTTTCTCGGTGACTATTTACCAAGAAAGTGCGGCATTGCGACCTTCACGACCGATTTGCGGTGCGCGGTGGCGGCGGCGTTTCCGGAGATTCAGTGTTTGGTCGTGCCTGTAAACGACCTGGCGGAAGGGTATGATTACCCGCCGGAAGTGCGATTTGAAATCGCCGAGCAGGACCTTCCTTCGTATCTCCGCGCGGCTGATTTTCTGAACATCACCGATGTGGACGTGGTGTGCGTGGAGCATGAATTTGGGATTTTTGGCGGGCCTGCCGGAAGCCACGTGCTCGCTTTGCTGCGGGAATTGCAGATGCCGATCGTCACGACGCTGCACACGGTGTTGCGCGAGCCAAATGACGATCAACGGCGCGTCATGCGGGAGTTGATCCGCCTGTCGACGCGGCTGGCGGTGATGAGTGAGAGGGGATGCAGATTCCTGCGGGAGGTTTACAGGGCGCCGGCGGCAAAGATCGATCTTATTCCGCATGGCATACCGGACATGCCGTTCGCGGATCCGAATTATTTCAAGGACGAATTCGGCGTGGCGGGCAAGCAGGTGTTGCTGACGTTTGGCTTGCTCTCACCCAACAAGGGGATCGAATACGCGTTGAGGGCGTTGCCGGCGATCATCAAGGAATTCCCGAACGTCGTCTACATTGTGCTGGGGCAAACGCATCCGAACCTGTTGCGGGACGAAGGAGAAGCGTATCGTTTGACCCTGGAGCGGCTGGCCAAGGACCTCGGCGTTCTGCAGCATGTGGTTTTCTTCAACCGCTTCGTGGAGCTGGAAGAATTGATGCGATTCATCGGGGCGGCGGACATTTATTTGACTCCATATTTGACAGAAGCGCAGATCACATCGGGCACGCTGGCCTACGCTTTTGGAGCCGGCAACGCGGTGGTTTCCACTCCGTACTGGCACGCGGCGGAATTATTGACTGCCGACCGCGGCAAATTAGTGCCGTTCCGGGACCCAGGCGCCTTGTCGGCGGCGGTGGTGGAGTTGCTGCGGGATGAGCCGCTGCGCCACTTGATGAGGAAGAACGCCTACAAGCTGGGCCGCGAGATGGTGTGGAGCCGGGTGGCGCGGCTTTACGTGAAATCCTTCGAGCAGGCGCGGCAGGACCATAGTTTCGTCGGGCGCGTGTCGTCGCCGATCAAGACGCTGGACCAACAGCCTGGGCAATTGCCGGAGCTGAAGCTGGACCATCTGTTCCGCATGACCGATTCCACGGGGATCTTCCAGCATGCCAGCTTCACGGTGCCCAATTTCGCCGAAGGTTACTGCACCGACGACAATGCGCGCGCGCTGGCTCTGTCGCTGATGCTGCAAAAACTGGGACGCGGGACGCCGCGGCTGAGCGCGCACGCGGCGACCTATGCCGCCTTTCTCAATCACGCCTTCGAGCGCGCGCGGGGGCGTTTCCACAATTTCATGAGTTTCGACCGGCGCTGGCTGGAGGAAGTGGGATCGGAGGATTGCCAGGGGCATGCGTTATGGGCGCTCGGGCTGTGCGTTTCGCAGGCCGGCCAGGGCAGCTTTCAGATGCTGGCGGCGCAACTCTTCGAGCTGGCCTTGCCGGGGGCGGCTGAATTCGCGTCGCCGAGGGCGAGGGCCTGCACGTTAATCGGCATTGACGAGTATTTGAGGCGCTTCAGCGGCGACCGCCGCGCGCACCAGATTCGCGACGCGTTGGCGGCACGGCTGATGCAAAATTACAGCGACACGGCCCGCGAGGATTGGCATTGGTTTGAAGACATAGTCTCCTACGCAAACGCCAAGCTGCCGCACGCTTTGATATTGAGCGGCCGCAGCATGAGTTCGGAGCCCATGCTGGAAACCGGCATCAAAGCTCTCCGCTGGCTGATCAAAGTGCAGACGTCCGATGCCGGAGCGTTTCGACCCGTTGGGTCCAACGGATTCTATCGACGCGGCTCCGAACGCGCGCAATTCGACCAGCAGCCAATCGAAGCGCAGTCGACCGTCTCGGCGTGCATTGAGGCCTACCGCGCGACCAACGACATGGCCTGGGTCGTGGAAGCGCGGCGCGCATTCGAATGGTTTTTGGGACGGAACGACCTGGGGCTTGCGCTCTACGATCCCGGCACCGGGGGATGCCGGGATGGTTTGCACGTCGACCGGTTGAGCCAAAACGAGGGCGCCGAGTCAACCCTGGCCTTTTTATTGGCGCTCGCCGAAATGCAGGCCCTGCAAAACACGCTGACCAGTTTCAAGGAGTCCTCGGGAGCGTAGGCCAGTAAAAACATTCAACGAAAACAATTCATGCCGCGAAAACTCACATCTACCGCCATTTACGCCAAACGCATCGGCCCGACGATTAAACCTGACCATTCGCGCGTCCTTTTGCGGCCTTTCTGCCCCACAACCGACGACATTGCGCGGCGGATTGTCCAACGGGTCATGGGGCTGACGGACGAACAAGTTGCCACCGAGATAAGATCGGTCCTGGGTGAGTTTGCGGATCGCCATCAGGAAGTGGAAGGCGTTTTCTGGAAACGCTTTGACGAGGTCAGCCTTTATCTCGATCCGGCCGCGACGCCGTCCCACTCGCGCCAGATATTGATCGGCGCCTACTTCACGCATGAATATTCGCCGGAGTCCGCCGCCCTTTTCAACCCATCCATCGTGGCCCATCCGGATCAATCCGGCCTGGCCAGCGGCGCCTTGCGGTTTATCCTGAGCCTTCGCGCCACCGGCGAGGGGCACATCTCCTCGGTGACGTTTCGCACTGGAACCGTCAGCCCGCACGGTCGCATCACACTGACGCCCCCGGTGCCGTTTTCAACCGAGCCGGAACGGATACCGGACGCGGCGTATGACAAAGGCTTGTTTACGCACAAACTGGAGGAGGCGGGGGTGCAGAACGATTTTTGCCGGCGAGTGCTTGACAAGCTTCACGACGATTTCACGCTCAAGCAACTTCGAGAGGTTCTCGCGGCGTCGGGGTTGACTGCCGAGACAACCGACGCCACGGCCAGCCGGGCGGCGCGCGGCATTCTATTGCTGGCGGAATCCAATTACGAAGTGACCTTTGCTTCTGAGAGCCGGGTTTCACAGCGCGTGCTCTTTCCATCGGCGCCCAGTCAAAGCAATGGCATCGAGGACGCGCGCTTCGTGCGTTTCACAAAGGACGACGGCGCCTACACCTATTACGCGACCTATACGGCCTATGACGGCAAAATCACTCTGCCGCAGTTGCTCGAAACGCAGGATTTTCTCCATTTCAAATTCAGCACCTTGAACGGTCCCGCCGTGCAGAACAAAGGCATGGCCCTGTTCCCGCGAAAAATCGACGGCAAATACGCGATGTTGTCGCGGCAGGACGATGAGAACATTCTCTTCATGACCTCGGAACACGTCCATTTCTGGCAGACGCCGGAACTGCTGCTGCGCCCCGCCTTTCCCTGGGAGTTTATCAAGATCGGCAATTGCGGATCGCCTATCGAGACGGAAGCAGGCTGGCTTGTCCTGAGCCATGGGGTGGGCGCCATGCGGAAATACTGTTTGGGGGCGTTCCTGCTGGACTTGCAAGATCCCAAGCGCGTTATTGGACGATTGCGCGAGCCACTGCTCTCTCCGAACGAATCGGAGCGGGAAGGCTATGTGCCGAACGTCGTTTATACCTGCGGCGCGCTGATGCATGGCAAGGAACTGATCATTCCTTACGCCATGAGCGATTCCGCGACCAGCTTTGCCTCAGTCAACCTGGATCAACTCCTGGCCGCGATGGAATGAAGCGATGCCGGGGGTGAGGTTCAATCGCTTTTGGCATCGGCCGAGAACTGCCGGGCGAAGGCGAGAAGGTGGTTGGCGATCTCCTTATTGGCAGTCTCCTTCAATTCGGTTCCCCGAGCGGCGCGCTCGAAATGTCCGGCAATGACTCGGATCGACCGGACAGAGTTTGACGGAGCGACGGACACCGCGGTGTTCAGGCTCATGCCCCAAGGCGTGAATGCCATGACTTCCAGGACGTCGACCGCCGCAACGCAACTGTCGACGCTGATCTTATCCGGATCCTCGCCCTCAAGGAGCTTTGCGCCATAAGGCTTTCCTCCGTATCGCGCATTCAACTGGTCGACGCGATCATGGATCTGTTTCTCCGCTTCCGCCGCCGAGGGCGCGAAGGCGTTCTCCGCCTTTCTAAAACTGTAATACGCCTGGCAGTAATCCCGGCCTTCCACGAGGCGCTCGAATATCTGCATGCTGAAAAGCCCTTGCTCAAGCATGAAAGACATCAGGTTTTCCCGATCGATCTCAGAGCCCAGGACAAACATCAAGGTGGCAACGAAGGACTTCAGATGCTCTTTATTGCCGACCATCTGGTTTACGATGCCGGCGCTTCCCTGCTGTTCGCCCGAAGACACCGTAAAACCCAGCATGTGCTCGAACAACACACGGAATAATCGGCAGGTCAACGGCAGATTTCCCGCCAGCAGCGTTTTCAGGTTTTCAAGGGGCGTTTCCGGTTCGACGCTCTCCTGCCGCGCCATCCCCTGCGCTTCGTTCCGGGAAGCCCAACCAGCCTGAAGGGCGCCGGTGGCCGCCGGCCGCTGAGGGGGAGGCGCGGGACCGCTTTGCGCGGCTTTTGCGGGCTCGTAATGACCGGGATCCGCGAGCACCATCAAAAGGACTTTCGAGCTGTCAAAAATATGGGTCACATGGGCGGTGGCCGACGGCTCTCCCCAGATCATCACAAACCGGGACGGCCCAATCGCCTCAGCAATGTTATGCGGATTGGCAAGAGCCGCAGTGTCCAACCCGACAAGCTGGCAAATCTCAACCAGCCCTTCCTTAACCGTGCGGGGATTGATCGAGGCCGGCATTTTTCTTTTCAGATCCGACGTGTTCTCCAGGAGCCGAAGGTAGATATGCAGGGATTTGAGGGTTGCTGTTGTCATAAGGAACTTTTACATGCGCGAGGCGCAGGGCATCTTCATCCAGGCCATGATGGCGTCGGAGCGTCCCTTGCGGATATGGGGTGTTTACCGTATGTCTGGTGACGAGGCCTGCGGGGCGCTAAGAGCGTGTTTTGAAAATAGATCGGGTGAGGGATTGCGAGCGCGGCGGGCCGGATGGCGAGGCGCGACGAAGGAGAATATCCCTCGTGGATCTTCGACTAAGGAGCAACGACGCCAGCCGGCGCGCCCCGCCGCAAGACCGACTGAGATATTTTCAAAACACGCTCTAACTGAGGCGCACGGTCAGGCCGCCATCCAGCCGCCTGGATAAGTCAATGGGATCGCCCACCGAAACCTGCATTGGATTTACTTGATAGGCCCACACTTCAAAATGGGCCAGGTTGGCGGCTCCATAAATGGTCGCGAAGGCGCCATCCACGGCGTCAGAACCGTGGGCCACTTTCACGCGGCCAATGCGGGGAACATTGTAACGCGCATCAAACGTAAGCCACTCGTTGCCCAGATAGACCTCGCTATAGGCGTGAAAATCCATGGGGGAGCCGGGATCGACGTAACCGATGTCCGGCAGGTGTCCGGTCACGTAGCGCGCGGGAAGATTAAAGCAGCGGCACAGCGCTATCGCCGCATGGGCAAAGTCGCGGCACACTCCGTACCGCCGTTCTATGACCTCGGACGCCGATAAGTCGGAACGCCCCGACATGAAACGGTATTCGATATTCTGATGCACCCAATCGCAGATGGCCTGCACGCGCGGCAGGCCCTGTGCCACCTGTCCGAATTGATTCCACGCGAAATTCATCAGTTTGTCCGAGTCGCAATACCTGCTGGGCAAGGTGTAACGCAATAACTCAGGCGCCAATTGCCCGATGGGTTGCATTGGCCCCGTCATTTCACGACTATCCTGAAGCGACGAAACCGCCACCAGCGCATCATGCCGAATCTCATTACGTCCCGGCATCAGCATGGAGCGATACGTGATGTTGCCATGGGAGTCTTGAAACTCGTACGATGGCACCGCAATGCCAAAGGACAGTCTCTCCTGCGTCACCAGGACTCTTCCTTCCAGGCGCGGCCGCAGCACGAACAACACCGGCGTCGGCATCGTTGTCTCGTAAGCGAGGCTGCAACCGACACGGACTGTGATATCAAGAGGCGTCCAATTCATAATGGGATGCTACGCTGCTCACAGCGCTGACCGTAAACACGGGGCGGCGTGGCATTTCATTGACGGAGCCATTGTAGATGACCACCGGGATCTTCGCCATGAGGTTTAACCCGACGTCTGAAAATCAAGTTCGTTTAAAATAGAAAGTCTCCTTCGCATCATAGACACGAAGGAGGCGGGTTGTTCGGGTTTAAGAGGTTCGGACTGGCCTATTGGCTGGCGGTGCGAATCAAAACCGCCACTCGACGGTCATGGGTAAGCGTGGTGTCGCCAAAATTGCCCAGTTGAATTCTGTTCTCCGGCACGCCGGCCTTAATCAGGGCGTCGCGAATGGCGTTGACGCGCTGGTCGCTCAAGTCCTGGTTGCGCGGGTCCTGGCCGCGGGGATCCTGGGAGCCGTCGATGCCGATTTTGAGGGACGGGTTTGCCTCAATGTACGTCGCGATCTCGCCCACTTTCCTGCTTTCGGAAGGTTGAAGGTCCGAGCGATTATAGTCGAAACGCAGCTCGCGGTAGAGGGTCCAGAGAGAAACGATGCCAGCGGGGCCCTGGGCGCCCGTCGCTCCAACAATGCCTTGTGGGCCTGACTCGCCAGTGGGGCCGACCGCTCCGGCGGCTCCGTCCTGAATAATGCCCTGGGCGCCAGTCGCTCCGATGGATCCTTGCGCACCCGTGTCGCCAACTCGGCCTGTCGCGCCTACGACGCCGGTCGTTGTGCTGCCTTGCGCTCCGGCGGACCCGGTTGAGCCTTGAATGCCTGACGACCCGCTGTAGCCGGCGGGGCCGGCTGGGCCGACAAGGGTTGATCCCGTTGCGCCCGTGTCACCCGTAACGCCTTGCGCGCCGGATGAACCCATTGGACCCACGGGACCTTTAGGGCCGACGGTCGTCACGCCTTGCGCCCCGGTATCACCGACGACGCCCTGCGCTCCGGCAGCGCCGACAGGACCGGCCTGACCGACAGAGCCTGCGAGGCTGGATCCTTGCGCCCCCGTAGCTCCAGTGGCGCCCTGTGCGCCAGTAGCGCCTACGCGACCCATCTCGCCCGCAGGACCCACTTGGACACTGCCGGCGGGACCGGTGGCGCCAACTGCGCCTTGAACGCCGACGGGACCCGAAGGCCCCTGATCACCGGCCGGGCCCGCGACACTGGCGCCCTGGGCTCCCGTTTGGCCGATACGGCCTTGAATTCCCGCGGGGCCGGTTGGGCCTTGTTCGCCCGCTGGACCTGCGATGCCGGCGCCAGGAGCGCCCGTGGCTCCGACTTCTCCAACCGCTCCGGTGGGGCCGGCCGGACCTTCAGGACCGCGCGGGCCGACCAGGCTCATGGTGGCGGGCGGCGTGGGCGCCACAGCGACGGGCTGTTGCGTCGAGCAGCCAGTCACACCGTAAAAAAATGGAATCGCAGCAAGGCAGGCGAAGGACGCCAGCCTGGCGGGGAATTTGATGCTTTTTTGAGAATTAATTGTCATATATGAATTCTTTTGTTTTTTGCCTTTCTGTCGTCGGGCAGGAGTAACGCTAGGCCCCGGGCGAAGCCTCTGCTATGGGGTCTATACCCAATGGGGTATTCACCCCATAGACTGGCGCAGCCGGCTGGACGATGCTGGGCGGAACAGCCAATATGAGACAGAAGCTAAACGGTGCCTCCCAACGCTATGTAAGGGAGTTGCAGACACGCCTGGACCGCCGGACGGTGGAGTTGGCGGCGGCCAACCGGCAGTTGCAGCGGGGCGTGGTCCGCCGCGAG
>Ga0265338_10006068_pt1 | contig 15519 bp, 10 predicted proteins | sample 42126metaG_FD_193579 | JGI IMG/M metagenome (GOLD analysis project Ga0265338, IMG submission 193579) | Rhizosphere microbial communities from Carex aquatilis grown in University of Washington, Seatle, WA, United States - 4-21-26 metaG | ecosystem: Host-associated > Plants > Roots > Rhizosphere... | reverse complement strand
CACCGACAATCCGATCAATGATCCCGAAAGTTGCTTCGCGCTTTCCGGCATCGCCAAAGCGGCGGAATCCGCCGGAGCGCGGGTAATCCTTCCAAACGCGGCGGCCTTCCGGCCCACCACACTCACCGGCGGGCGGTTGATCAGGGAATGGCCGCTGTTGTTCGAGCCCTTGCTCGGCGCGACCAAGCTGATCGGCATCGCCCCCCTCAAGGACCATCATCGCAGCGGCGCGTCCATGACGATGAAGAACTGGTACGGTCTGCTTGGCGGGAGGCGCAATGTGTTTCACCAGGACATCCATACGATTATTTTCGAACTTGCCCAAATGGTGCGTCCCACGCTCGTCATTTTGGATGGCACCAACACGATGATTTCCAACGGCCCGACCGGCGGTTCGTTCGAGGATCTAAAAGCCACGCACACCATGATCGCCAGCACGGACCAGGTGGCTGCGGATGCGTTCGGCGCGACGTTGCTGGGCAAAACGGCCGCTGACCTTCCATTCATCACCAAGGCCGCGACGGCCGGGGTGGGCACCGCCGATTACGAGTCACTCAAACCGCGGAGGGACCATGTGGAATAAAACCGCTGCGGGGAGGTTGTGGTCATGAACATTATCCACGTGCGCCGCATCGCGCAGGTTTTCTTCGGCACGCTCTTCCTGTGGTTCTGCGTGGTGTCGACTTTAGGCGAACACTGGCATCAGTTGCGCGGCTGGCCGATCAATTGGTTCCTGCAGCTGGACCCGCTGGTCGCGCTCGGAACACTGCTGACAACGAAGACGCTTTACGCCGGCCTGATCTGGGCTCTGCTGACGATTTCATTGACGATCTTGCTCGGACGGTTCTTTTGCGGCTGGGTTTGTCCGTTCGGTGCGCTGCATCAATTCGTCGGCTGGCTCGGACGCCGCCGGCAAAAGCACGTGGAACGCGTGGCGCTCAACCAGTATCGCGGCGCGCAGGCGCTCAAATATTATTTGCTGGCCGCGCTCCTGAGCGCGGCTGCCGGTGGATTAATTGCCGGCCTGGTGCGGTTTCCGCGCGACCCTACCGCGAAAAATGGAATCGTATTGGCCGCGGGTTTTCTCGTTCTCGCCACGCTGGTGATTCGAAAATTGGCGGGCACGTGGAAGCGTGCAATGGGCGGCCTCGCGGCCTTGGTTGGTGTGTGGCTGGGATTGAGCCTGCTGGTGTTGCCGGAGAAATTCGCCGCGTCGTCGCTGCAGATTGGCCTGCTGGATCCCATCCCGCTGCTTCACCGGTCCGTGAACCTGGTGTTGTTAAGTGCGGTCAACGCGGGTGGCGGCGTCAATCGTGTTTACGTTGCCGGTTGGTCGATCGCGCTGGTGTTTTTTGCCGCGGTCCTATTGAACCTCTTGATTCCGCGGTTTTATTGCCGCTTTATTTGCCCGCTCGGCGCGCTGTTTGGCGTGCTCGTGCGCTGGACGCCCTGGCGCATCGGCAAGCGGCAGGGCGAATGCCGCGAGTGCGAGTTGTGCGAGAACAATTGCGAAGGCGCATGCGATCCCTTCGGGAAAATCCGCATTAGCGAATGCCTTCTGTGCATGAATTGCCTGAAGGCCTGTCGTCAGGCACAAATGACTTACGGCGCCGAACGCTCGGGCGCGGGAGAAATCGAATCGCCGGGTGTTAACCGCCGGGGCTTCATGGTGGCGGCACTCACCGGGGTCGCCTCCATTCCCGCGGTCCGACTGGCCGGCAAGTTGAATCAGAATTGGGACTCCGGCGTTGTGCGCCCTCCCGGCGCGTTGTCCGAAAGGGAATTCGTGGACCGCTGCCTCAAGTGCGGGCAGTGCATGCGCATTTGTCCGACCAATGTCATTCAACCCACATTCCTGGAGGCCGGGCTTGAAGGGATCTGGACGCCGGTCCTGAATTTTCGCGCCGGCACCAGCGGTTGCCAGCTCAATTGCATCGCCTGCGGCAACGTTTGCCCGACCGCCGCCATCCGTCCGTTGTCACTCGATGAGAAACTCGGGCGCGGCGCATTCGCCTCCGCCGGACCGATCCGCATGGGGACCGCTTTTGTGGATCGCGGCCGCTGTCTGCCTTGGGCGATGGATGTTCCATGCATCGTTTGCCAGGAAAATTGCCCGGTCAGTCCCAAGGCGATTGGGCTGCGTGAGGAGTTCCAAATCATTCACGATGGCAAGCGCAAGGTTCGGTCATCCTCGGCGATCAGTGTGACGTTGGACGGAGTACCGTGGCACGCGGGAAAATTGGCGACGGGCGATTACTTCATCCGCCCCGAAGGGGCGCCGGAAACGGAACGCCGTTCGATCACGGAAAATTCTGCGGAAACCATCACGATTGTCGCGGCGGCACCCTGGCCTGATCCAACGACCACCGGCGCGCGGGCAATCATCGAGGTGCGGCTGCAAAGGCCGGTCATTGACCCCGACCGTTGCATCGGCTGCGGAGTCTGCCAACACGAATGTCCCGTCAGTGGATTGAGGGCGATCCGCGTCACGGCGGAAAACGAATCCAGAACCAACCGGCACTCGCTCACTCCGCGAGCCGGTTAACCAGAAAAGAAAGGCAATATGAAAGAAGCAAATGTGTCACGACGCAACTTCCTCAAAACCGTCGGCGTCGCCGGCGTGGGATCGGCCCTGGCCGGAAACCAGGCCATTGGCCAAACGGCAGCCGTGCCGCCAACAGCTCCGCCCAGCGTGCCGCTCCGGCCATTCGGAAAAACCGGCGTCAAGGTATCCATGCTTGCCCTCGGCGGCATCTTCGACATCACGCTCAACCAACTCGTGTTGCAACGCGCGCTGGATTTCGGGGTGACCTATTGGGACACCGCCACCAGCTATACGAACGGCAACAGCGAAAAAGGCATCGGCATGTATTTTGAAAAAAATCCCGAGGCCCGCAAAAAGATTTTCCTGGTGACCAAGGCCGGCGGTTCGCACGCACCCGAGGCATTGAACAAGATGGTGGATCTGTCCCTGGAGCGCATGAAAACGGATTATATCGACATGTTTTTCCTTCACGGCGTCGGCGATGGCGCCGAACTGACTGACGAGGTCAAGGCCTGGGCCGAGAAGGCCAAGGCGGCGAAGAAAATCCGTTTCGTCGGGTTCAGTTCACACGGGAACATGGAAAGAACTTTGCAGGCCGCGGCCAAAGTCGGCTGGGTGGACGGGCTCATGCTGAAGTACGATTTCCGGCTCATGCACACGGATGCGATGAAAGCGGCGGTGGATGCCTGCGAGAAAGCGGGTATTGGGCTGACGGCGATGAAGACGCAGAGCAAGGAATCCTTTAACCTCGAGAGCGAGGCCGACCTGAAACTTGGCGGGCATTTTGTCAAAAGCGGTTTCACGGAACACCAGGCGCGATTGAAAGCGGTCTGGGAGAATCCTCAAATTGCGGCCATCTGCTCGCAAATGGGGAACGTGACCATCCTCGCGGCGAACGTCGCCGCCGCGCTCGATAAAACAAAACTTACGAGCGCGGATCACGCGGCGCTGCGGCTCTATGCGCAGGAGACGTGCTCGGGCTATTGCGCCGGCTGCGCGCATCTGTGCGAATCAGCGCTGGGGCGCGGCGTGCCGGTCGTGGATGTGATGCGATCCCTGATGTACTATCATGGCTACGACGATGTGCGGCTGGCGCGTGAGACCTTCGCTGGGATTCCAGAAAATGTCCGGCGGCAATTGGCGACGCTCGATTATTCGGCCGCCGAACGCGTTTGCCCGAATGGCTTGCCAATCTCTCGCCTGATGCGTCAGGCCGGCAAGGTCCTGGGATAACGCCCTCGGTGGAAGGTGATTGGGCTTTCCGGAGAATGCGGAAACACGGGCGGAAAAGGAGCTTCAACTCCTGCTGCTCCGACGCCGCGCATTCCGACATTTCAGATTCCCACTTTCCGCTTCGTTTTACGGCGGCGCAATCTCCATGCTTTGAAATGATGTTTTCGTGCCGTTGTCAGTTTGGTCGATCCCAGGTCGGCGTCCGGTCGAATGGCAGTTCGCAATTCTCACTACTCAATAAATGGCCAATACTGAGCAACCAATGGTGAGCTAATTCATCACGCTCTACCTTAGGTTCTTATCCGCCCTCGGGCTCTGCTTTTGATTGGGACGTGCCAGCGGCATGGATGTAATAGGAACCACGGCAATGATTAATGAGTTAAAGCGCGGGAATCTGAGAGAGAATGGTATCGAAGACAATCTCTGTGGTCAGATCATGGAAATCAGTCCGGTGGCCATCCTCGTTTTGGATCGTGAAGGCCGCATTACCCATGTCAATGCCCAAGCCGAGCGGTTGTTGGGCATCAACCGGGAAAGAATCACTGATTTTCCTTTTGTCGACTGTCTCGCCACCGACCACGAAGGGCGGCCATTCCCGGCGGATCAGAGGCCGTTCCGACAGGTGATGTCGACCGGCCGGCCGGTGCAGGATATGCACGCGGCGGTTCAGTTGCCGGATGGGAAAAGGAGATTGCTCACCGTCAGCGCCGCGCCGGTCTGCGACGTGTCTGGCCGGGTCGAGCGTGTGGTTTTCAGGTTGGAGGATGTGACTGAGCGCGTCGAGGCGGAGAAGGATCGGCGAAAATCCGAGGAGAACTTCCGAAGCATTTTCGCAAATGCGCCGGTAGGGATTTATCAATCCACCGCTCAGCGGCTGGTTTCGGTGAATCCGGTCCTGGCGCAAATGTTCGGCTATGGCAGCCCGGAGGAGATGGTGGCCAGTTCGACGGAAGCGTCCTCGTTTTTTGTGCACCCGGAGCAACGGGTCGAGATGGTTCGCGAGGCGATGAACACGGACGCATTCGGAAGCCGTGAGGTGGAGTATCGCCGCAAGGACGGAACGACCTTTTTCGCGAGCCTGCGCATGCGCGCCGTGCGCGACGAGGCCGGCGGCGTCCAGTTGTTTGAAGGTTTCGTCGAGGACATTACCGGGCAGAAACACGCGGCGGAAAAACTGCGCGAGAGCGAAGAGAAATTTCGCCAATTGGCGGAAAATATTCAGAAGGTATTTTGGATTTGCGACCGGAAAACCACCAAAATGCTTTACGTAAGCCCGGCCTATGAAAAAATCTGGGGCCTTTCCTGTCAGAGCCTCTACGATCGGCCATTCTCCTTCCTGGACGCGATTCATCCGGAGGATCGTCCGCGGGTTGCTGCCAGCCTGGAACGGCATCGAGGCGGGGGTAAATATGAAGAGAAGTATCGCATCGTCCGGCCCGATGGTTCGATTCGTTGGATTCATGATCGCGGCTTCGTTGTCCGCAACGACCGGGGAGAGTTTTATCGGCGAGCCGGGCTGGCCGAAGACATCACCCAGCGCCGGCTCCTGGAAGCCGAGTTTCTGCAATCGCAGAAAATGGAGGCGATCGGGCACCTGGCCGGGGGAGTTGCCCACGATTTCAATAATATCCTCGCGGCGAGCCTCATGCATCTGGGCTTGTTGCAGCAAAGTCCCCAATTGACCATGGGCGCCAAGGAATCCTTGAAGGAGGTGGAAAAAGAGATCATGCGCGCGTCCAAACTCACGCGGCAACTCCTGCTTTTTGGCCGGCGGCAGGCCGCCAATATGGGGGTGTTCGACCTCAACACGCTGATTAACGAGCTGCTGAAGATGTTGCGGCGGCTCCTGGGTGAAAATATCGAGGTCCTGTTCAAGGGTTCGGGAAAGCCGATTTTCGTGCGCGCCGATGCTGGGATGATTGAGCAGGTGGTGATGAATCTTTGCATCAACGCGCGCGACGCCATGCCCCGAGGTGGAAAATTGACAATCACGATTGCGACCGCGCATTTTTCGGAGCCAACCACCAAACTGAATTCCAATGCCCGGCCCGGCCGCTTTGCCTGCCTGACCGTCGCCGATACCGGGTGCGGGATCGATCCGGCCTATCTGGAAAGGATATTCGAGCCGTTCTTTACGACCAAAGGTGTCGGCCAGGGCTCGGGATTGGGGCTGGCCACGGTTTACGGAATCATCAAGCAGCACGAGGGCTGGGTGGAAGTCGAAAGCACGGTCGGCAAAGGCAGTTCATTTCGGGTTTATCTTCCGGGAAGCTCTCGTGTGCCGGATGTCGGCGCGATTCCGATGAGCGAAGAAGCCAGGGGCGGTTCCGAAACCATCCTGCTCGTGGAAGACGATCTTTCCGTGCGGCGGATGGCCGCCCTGTCTTTGCGTAAATCGGGCTACGGAGTCCTCGAAGCAGCCAATGGGGCGGAGGCATTGAAAGTCTGGGAGCGTGATCGGCAAAAGATTGATCTGTTGGTCACGGATATGGTCATGCCGGGAGAATTGACCGGCCGCGATGTTGCCGAGCGACTGCTGAAGGAAAAGCCCTCTTTGAAAGTGGTCCTTTCCAGCGGCTACAGTGATGACCTTGTGGAAGCTCAGCCGCTCGATGACGCACGAATGGTTTTTCTGCCCAAACCGTACAGCAATGTGAACCTGGCACGCACTGTCCGGAGGAGCCTTGACGGAAAATCAAACCATCATTTTCAACCGAAATGAACGTGAAATTGCTCTTCGTGGACGACCATCCCATGCTGCGGCGCGGCCTGTGTGAGGCGGTGACCCAATTCCCGAATTTCACGCTCGTGGGGGAAACCTCCTCGGGTGTGGAAGCTTTAAAACTGGTCGCCGCTCTCGCGCCGGATTTGATTGTGATGGACATTCATTTGCCGGACCTGAGCGGAATTGAAGTGTCCCGGCAGATTCTCGCCGCCAATCCGTCGATCAAAGTGATTATTTTTTCCAGCGACCCGGCTCGCGGTTTGGTTGACGATGCTTTGCAGGCGGGAGTTTGCGGATACGTTTTAAAGAGCGGCGTGATCGAGGAATTGGTTCAGGCAATTCATCTGGTCATGCAGGGGAAACTTTATCTGAGTCCGGAATTGAACACCGGCATTCTGGAGGAATACCGGAAGAACCTTGCCGGAACGGCTCCCGCTCGGAAGCCTTTTCTCTCGGAACGCGAAAAGGCGCTGTTGCGCCGCGTCGCGGAAGGTCAGCGAAACAAAGAAATCGCCGGCCACCTGGCCATTAGCGTCAAATCCGTCGAAGCTTACCGCTCGCGCCTGATGAAGAAGGTCGGATGTTCCAATTCGGCGGATTTGGTTCGGTACGCGATTCGCGAGGGAATTGTCGAGGCATGATGAACTCGCTGCGCGAAAATCCGCCACCCGAAAGCCCCGTGCTGGGCGGCTCCCGGGTGCTGGTGGTTGAGGATGACCAGGTCAGCCGCAGCTTGCTTCAATTTGCCCTCGCAAAAAAAGGCTATGACGTCGCCGTCGCGGAAGACGCCGCCGATGCCCGGGAACAACTTCCGCCGGACCGCATTGGTTTCTTTGAATGTGTCGTGACGGACTATCGCATGCCGGAAAGCAGCGGTCTCGATTTGCTGGACTGGATCCGGTCCCAGGATCCAAGTCTCGCGACGATCATCATCACGGCGGAAAGCGAGAAGCAACTGGTCACGCGATCCTTTCTCTCCGGGGCGGTTGATTTTATCGACAAGCCGATTGATTTGGAAAAGCTTCACACCGCAGTTGCGCGCGCCATCCAGCGGACTCGCCGCGACCGCCGCCTCGCCGAATCGGAGACGGACCTAAGGAATCTCGGGCGGGCCCAGGCCTGGATGCTGGGCGCGCATGCGGCGGGCCATCCGGTGTGCGCGGATGTCTTTTTCCACCCCCGGCACGAAGCGGGAGGCGACTTTTTCAGCCGCTTTCATCCCACGCCAGATCGTTCTTTCTTTCTGCTGACGGATGTCTCAGGGCACGATCCGCAAGCGGGCTACATCTCGGCCTATTTCCATGGCAATGTCCGTGGCATGCTGCTCCGCGGCGCCCCGCTGGACGAGATTTTTGCGGATTTCAACCGGTTCCTCCTCGAGGAATGGAACCGCGATGACGCTCTCTCTTCCCAACTGGGCATCAATACCTCCATTGGCGTCTGCGCAATTGCGATTGATAACCGCGCCAGGAACGCGACCGTGATGACTCACGGTATGCCCGCCCCCGTTTATTGGTTGCCCGATGGAGATGCCCTTGCCGTCGGGCAAACGGGTGGATTTCCGCTGGGATGGTTTCGCGATTTTGCCGTGAATGACGCGATCCAATCGATGTCCGGCGGCGGTTCGTTTTGTTTTTGGACGGACGGGCTCGAAGAGGCCGCGGCGAAGGCGGGCGTTAGTGAATTGAGCCTCGCCTGGGCTCTGCAAAGGGCAAAACTTCGCGATCAGACCCTGGCGGAAATTGGGCGCACGGCGGACGACATTCTCCTGGCTGATATTTACCTCGGGCCGAATCAACCGGCAGCGTCTTTTCGCCCTTTGATTTTGGAGCAATATCACGGTGACCAGTCCGGCGAGATTGATAACCTGCAGGCATTTTGGCGCCGCAGCCTGGCGCTCGCCGCAGCGGAGCTTCCCGACTCAATGTTGCACGATATTCTGCTGGCGGCGCGCGAAGCGCTGCTCAATGCACTGCAACACGGCTGCCGCGGCCAGGCAGGCCGGGAGGTGAACTTTCAAATCGCCTATTCTCCGTCCTTGCGAACTATTCGCGTTCGGGTGTCCGATCCTGGTTCGGGCCACCGCTTCAACGTGGATGAACAGGAATCTCGCGCCGCTCGCGAATTGACCGAGAAACACCGCGGCCTGATTCTTATCCGGCACCTGGCCGCGAAAATGACTTTCGGGCGCAACGGCGCGAGCCTCACGATGGATTTTATCACCGGTTGCCACTGTAAATCTTTAACTCCACAACAGGAATCAGTATGAACGACCAATCAAAATCCAGTCCCCAAACACTCACCCTCCGCGTGCCGGGTGATCTCCTCAGCACCAACGCCGAAGCGCTTCGGAATGAAGCCGTAGCCTTGTTGGAAGGGGCAGACAGCCCGGCCCGGCAATGGAACGTCTTCAAACTTGACCTCACCGCCGCGCAAATGATCGATTCGGTCGGGTTGAATCTGATTGTGACGCTGGTCAAAAGGGTTCAGAAACTGGGCGCCAAATTCCAGATCACATATTCCAGTCCAAACGTTTTGCGTACCTTCAACTTCACTCGGCTCGATAAACAAGTGGAGCTGGTGAAGGTCTAAGCCGTAACCATGCAATTGGAAAAGGGGAGCGCACGCGTCTCGCGTGCAATTGACGGCGTCTCGCCGGCAATTTCGTTAAACCATCTTCTTCACTATTTGGTGAGCGAAGTTTGTAAGACGAAGTTTGCGGCGAGACGCCGCAAACCTACGCCAGAGACGTGTGCTCCCCTTTTCCAACTGCATGGTTACGGCCAGGCACATTTTTCTTTTCGCGGAACGTGAGCGTCCAAGGACGGTTCTTGATTCCATTCTGAGCGGATTTCCCGCCCAACGTGCGGGATTCTAATCCTTCGTTTGCCGCAAAATTCTTTCCCCCGCCGCAATCAAGGTATCCCTAAAAAATGTCCCGGTTCTCATCGGGTTTTCCCTATCCACCCGGCAGGGTTTCACATCGTCAAGAGATTGCATACGACGCCGATAGATGGGTGTGAATTGTTGGCCGCTCAACAAAAAGGGAAAAACATTTTTTAACCTGCTGCGGCTTGCTGGCCGAGGCGAGACACAATTTTTATCTGAATTCACGGCCCTCTTCAGTCAACTCCGCAGCGCCGAAATTGACCTCCAGGACGCTTCGGTCACGCTGGAAACTCAATTCCTCGCCACAAGTTCAGAATTGGAGACCTTGACGCAGTTCGGGGATCGGTTCGTCCAGCAGGTCGAGAAACTCATTATCCTGGCCACCGGACGGGATTGCCATGGATCCGTTTTTTCCAAGGCGATTCATTTGATTGAGCGTTCCACCCAATTCCTCGTCGAATGCCAGGAGGAGACCACCCGGATGCTCGGGTTGTTGAGGAATTGCAGCGTCCAGATTGATAATCTTCTCAAGATCGAGAGCGACCTGGAGCGCACCATGCTGCCGCTCAAGTTTGTCCAGACGCTCTTCAAGATGGAATCGGCTCCGCTGGGCGAGGGCGTCCAGCAGACGTTCACTGCCTTGACTCAGGAAATTGAAGGCTTGCACGGCCAGTTGCGGGAAATCTTCGGGACTCAATTCAAGCAGTTGGAGGAGACCCGCCGGGTCATCGAAAAAGTCATCGTGCAACTGGAGCGCCAGGCGCAGTCGCTCCGGCAGGTGATCACCACGCATAAAGCGCAGATTGATTCGTCCCTGGAAATGTTGAAGCAGGAAATCATTTCCAACCAGGATCGAGACGCGCGGTTGGGCACGCTGAGCAAGGCGCTTGCGCGCGAGGTGGAGCAGGTGGTCATGGGCCTCCAATTTCAGGATATCGTCCATCAAAAAACGGAGCACGTCCGGGCGGCGCTGCCGGAAATCGAAACAAAATTTACCGAGTTCGAAGCCTCGCCGAAAACGGCTGGCCGCGACTCTCTGCAATTCCTGCGTCAATCCTCCCTGCTGGAGGCGGAACAATTGCAGGCCGCACAGGCAGAGTTGGCCCGGGCCGAACGGGTAATCCAGGAAGGCGTCCGAAAAGTGCTGGGACATCTTTCAGAAATGGATTCGCACTGTCTTTCACTGGATGAATTCAAGCTCTTGACCACTTCATTTGACGGCATGGTGCAGGTGCTGGTGGAGATGATCGAAGAAGTGCGCAGTCTCGTGGCCGAAACGGTGGCGAGCGCATCCGAGGCTTATGAAATGCTCCGGCCGCTGGGGAGCCTGGCGTCCGATTTGACCGCCCGGCTTCGCGCGGTCTCGAGCCAGACGCATTTGATCGGCTTAAACGCTCAGGTTCAGGCCGCCGCAGGGGCATTGGACCGGCGGGGCGCGGGCCTCGAGGTGCTGTCCGCCTGGACCACCCGGATCTCCGACGAAACCAACCTTGCCAGCCGGGACGCGGCGGAGGAACTCGAACAATTGGCGGCCGTGTTGGCCGACAATGTCCGCGCCCTCGGTCAACTCAAGGCCAACGGCGTGGCGCATCAAACTTCGTTAGGCCAGGAGGGCCAATCCGAAGAACGGCAGTTACACGCATTTCGGGACACCGCTTTGGAGACGCTGCGCGCCATTGGCGATTCGCTCGATGGCATCCAAGCGCAGGCACAGCGCACGCTGGATACCGTTGAATTCACCACGTTTCATCAGGAGACGATTCCCGCGTTGCGGGCGCCTTTGATCGCGATTGCCGCCGCGGCGGAACGATGGCTGCAAAAACACGGCGTCGGCCTGGCCCAGGCCAGCTTGATCGATGGTTCTGCGCGCAATTACACCATGGCCTCGGAGCGCGTCGTTTTTGAGGGAGTCGTGGCCGCTCAGCGTTTGGCTAACCCCACTCCGACCGAGGTGAAACAGATTCCCGGGGAAAACATCGAAATGTTCGCCGATTCGTCCGCCGTCGCCGGCGTTGAAGTGCCGCAACCGGCTGAGCCCGACCGAAACGCCACGCTGGTTACTGCAAACACTTCCCCTGCCGCGAATGAGTTCGGCGCGAACGTGGAACTATTTTAACTACTATGGGAAAAACTGTTCTCACCGTCGATGACGCGAGCACGATTCGCAAAATGGTTTCTTTCACGCTGAAGGCCGCCGGTCACGAAGTGCTCGAGGCTCAGGATGGAACCGTGGCGCTCAGCGTCCTGCAATCGCGTTCGGTCGATCTGGTGATCACCGACGTCCACATGCCCAATATGAACGGCCTCGAATTAACGCGCCGGTTGCGCGCCTTGCCGGGCTTCGGGAGAACCCCGATTATTCTGCTCACCACGGAATCCGATCCCACGAAAAAAGCCGAAGGTCGCGCCGCCGGTGCGACCGGGTGGATCGTCAAACCATTCGGGCAGGAACAATTGCTCGCGGTCATGGCCAAATTATTTCCTGGCTGATCCAAGTCATTTATGAACGACCAACTGCAACAGCAACTCATCAAAGACCTTCTCATCGAAAGTCTCGAAGGGCTCGATACTTTCGACCGCGAGATACTCGTGCTGGAAAAAGGGGAGGGGAATGCCGAGACGCTCAATAATGTTTTTCGCATCATTCATACGATCAAGGGGAGCAGCGGTTGCATCGGCCTGAATAAAATCGAATCCATTGCCCATGCGGGTGAAAGCCTGTTGAGCCTTTTGCGCGACCAGAAACTCACCTTCAACCCGGCCATGGCCAGTGCCTTGTTCGAATACTCGGATGCGCTTAAGGAAATACTCCGTTGTCTCGAACAGACGGGCCAGCAGGGCGCGGTGGATTACTCGGTATTGATCGGAAAACTCCAGGCGCTCCAGTCTGGCGGCGCGGCGGAAACAAGACCCGCGGCGGGGTTCGGTCTCTTTGAAGATGAACCGGCTCCTGCGGCTCAAGCTTCCCCGGCGCCCGTTTCCGAGCCACTAGCCGTCAATCGAGCGACCGGCGCACTGGAAAAAGATCTCACCGCCCGGCAAACCCCCTCGGTCTCCGACTCCGCCATCCGCGTGGATGTGATGCAACTCGACAAGTTGATGAACCTCGTGGGGGAATTGGTGCTCGCGCGCAATCAAATCGTGCAGTTCACCTCGCAATCGCAGGAATCGACGCTGCTCAATGCCGCCCAGCGCATCAATACCATCACGACGGAATTGCAGGAAAGCGTGATGAAAACACGCATGCAACCCATCGGCAATGTCTGGGCGAAATTCCCGCGCATCGTTCATGACATGGCGCAGGACCTGGGCAAACGCGTGCGGCTCGTGCTGGAGGGAAAAGAAACGGAACTCGACCGCACCATTATCGAGGCCATCAAAGACCCCTTGATGCATCTCGTCCGCAACGCCATCGATCATGGCATTGAGACCGCGGAAGTCCGCGGTGCAGCCGCCAAGCCGGAGGAGGGCACGCTCACGCTGCGCGCCTTCCACGAGGGCGGCCAGGTCAACATCGAAATCCTGGATGATGGCCATGGGATTGATGTGGCCAAAGTGAAGGAAAAGGCCCTGCAACGGTCGCTGGCCACTCCCGATCAACTGGCGCGCATGAGCGAACGCGAGGCATTTAATCTGATCTTCCTGCCCGGCTTCTCCACCGCGGAAAATGTCACCAACGTCTCCGGACGCGGCGTGGGCATGGATGTCGTCAAGACGAACATCGAGAAAATCGGCGGTTCGGTCGACGTGTTGAGCGAGGCGGGGCGGGGCACGACCTTGAAGATCAAGATTCCCCTGACGTTGGCCATCATCCCGGCGCTGATCGTCACGAGCGGCGCCGAGTGCTTTGCCATCCCGCAGGTCAACCTGGTTGAATTGGTGCGGTTGGACGGCCAGCAAGCTTCCGCGGGAATTGAATTTGTATTCGACGCCCCGGTGTATCGTTTACGCGGCAAGCTTTTGCCGCTCGTTTATCTCAACAAAGTTTTGCGCCTGGAGAAATCAACGGCCGTCGCCCGGGGCGACAACGAAAGCGTAGCCAACATTGTGGTGCTCAAGGCCGGCGAGCAACAGTTCGGACTGGTGGTGGATGAAATCAGCGACACCCAGGAAATTGTGGTCAAGCCGCTGGGGAAACATCTCAAGGGACTGGTGGTCTTTGCCGGCGCCACCATCATGGGAGACGGCCGGGTGGCTTTGATTCTGGATGTTTTTGGTCTGGCTCAACATGCCAATGCCGTGTCGCTCTCCACCGAAAGCAAAAAGACCGAGGCGGCGGCGGTGAATTCTTCTCCTGCTGAAAACGCCGCACGGCAGACGTTGCTCATTTTCAGCCTGGGCACGGCTCAGCGACTGGCGATGCCGCTATCGAGCGTGGGACGCCTGGAAAATTTTCCTTCGTCACGAATTGAAAAAGAAGGCGCTCGTGAGGTCGTGCAATACCGGGGACAAATCATGCCGCTGGTGCGATTAAGCGGCGTCCTCGGCGGTGATGGCCAAAGTGACCGCGATGATTTGCCGGTGGTCGTTTATTCCGCCGCCGGACGCAATCTCGGACTCGTCGTCGGGCGCATCGAAGACATTATTGAGGACACCGTCACCATTCAGAACAAGAACCACCGCTCCGGCATCCTGGGAAGCGCCGTGCTGCAAGGGCAGGTCACGGAAATGGTGGATGTTCCGGCCATAGTCTCCGATATCAACTTTTAAACAACTATGATTTCAAACAATACTGCTTCCATAACCGCCGGCCGATTCTGCACCTTTACGGTGGACCATTTCTTCTTTGGCGTCGCGGTGGATGAAGTGCAGGAAGTGCTTCGAAATCAGATCATGACCGCCGTGCCGCTGGCCCGAGTTGAGGTGCGCGGCCTCATCAATCTCCGTGGCCAGATCGTTACGGCTATCGATCTGCGCCGACGTCTGCATCTGCCGGACACCCGGGAAGGCGAATCGTCGATGAACGTGCTCATCAAAACTCCCGAGGGGGCCGTCAGCCTGGTGGTGGACCGGATCGAGGACGTTCTGGATGTGGCGGCAAACAGCATCGAAGCGCCGCCTGAAACCCTGCGCGGCGAAGTGCGTGAATTTATCACCGGGGCTTCCAAGCTCGAAAATCGTCTTCTCCTCCTGCTGGACACTGAAAAAGTCATCGAATTGCAGTCCTGACCCATAATCACCATGAAGAAAAACTCGGCTCCAAAGAAAATTTCAAGAATTCTGATTTGTTCGACTTTACTTTTAGTCGGAAGCATTGGGCTCAACGCCGCGTCCGGTCAGGGAACGATCTCTCCCACCGGCGACGAGGCGTGGCAAAAGCTCCCATAAATCAACGAATTAAAAACCACTAAACAAACAGCAATAAGATACCATGAAAATATCAGTCGGAACTAAAATAGCCGGTGGATTTGGCGCCCTACTAGTCCTGCTTCTCTCATTGGGCGGAACCGCCTTATGGAATATGCACCAGGTCCGGGTGGAAGCCCAGGCGCTGAGCACCAAGTTCGTACCGGAAACCAGCGTGGCCGATGAATTTGGCAGCGCCCTGTCTCGCGCGCAGTTGGCGGCGCGCAGTTATGGCTATAGCGCGGAAGCGAGTTTTCTGGACACCGCGCGCAGCAACCTCGTCGACGTCCATCGAGTGCTCGCTGCCGCCGGGAAACTGGCGGACGACAACACTGACCTGGTCCAACTCCGCGAGAATCTGAAGGAGATTGAACCCCTGATGAAGAGTTATGAACAGGCCATCGACCAGACCGAACTGAAAAACAAAGAAATGCTCACCGATCGCGACCTGCTCAGCAAGACCGCCGTCGATTTCGCTGCCACTATTCAGAAGGTAATCGAAGGCCAAACCGACAAGTTGAACAAAGAAATTGCCGCCTTCACCGAGGCGCCCAAGCTCCAGGAACGCGTTCGCAAGCTAGCCTTGGCGGTCGCCATCCGCGGCAACGGCAATGCGGCGCGCATTGCGGCTTTTACATCCCTGGCCCTGCGTGACGTCAAGGTCATGGAAGATGGCATGAACCAATTTGATACCATGGACAAAAATTTCGCGGAGTTGATTCCGCTACTGCATGCTCAAGAGGACGCCGATGAAATTAAACTGGTTCAAAAAAGTGCTGCC
>Ga0265338_10006067_pt1 | contig 15520 bp, 16 predicted proteins | sample 42126metaG_FD_193579 | JGI IMG/M metagenome (GOLD analysis project Ga0265338, IMG submission 193579) | Rhizosphere microbial communities from Carex aquatilis grown in University of Washington, Seatle, WA, United States - 4-21-26 metaG | ecosystem: Host-associated > Plants > Roots > Rhizosphere... | reverse complement strand
GCCCGCAAAGGAAATTTTCCTGGACGGCGAAAGGATTCCCATTCATGTGCCACGAGATGCCATCGAGCGGGGCATCTGCCTCGTTCCCGAAAACCGGCGGACGGAAGGGCTCATCGTCGAAATGTCCGTCCGCGAAAATGTCACCCTGCCGTCCTTGCGCCGTCTTTCGCGCGGCGGATTGATTCAGCGGAAACGCGAGCGCGCCGTTGCGTTGAAACAAGTGGATTCGCTCAAAGTCAAAACGCCTGGGATTGAAACGCGGGTGCTGAACCTTAGCGGCGGCAACCAGCAAAAAGTCGTCCTCGGCAAATGGCTGGCGCGGCAGCCGCGTGTGATGATTCTTGATGAACCGACGCGCGGCATTGACGTCGGGGCCAAGGCGGAGATATACCGGCTCATGCGCGAACTGGCAGGGCAGGGGACGGTCATCCTGATGATCAGCAGCGACATGGAGGAAATTTTGAACGTGAGCGACCGGGTGGCGGTGATGCACGAAGGCGAAATCACCGGCGTTCTGGAACGCGCCGATTGCACGGAACAAAATGTCATGCAACTCGCCGTCGGCAAAAAAATATCCGTGGCCAAACCGGCGTTTGAAAATTGAGATCGTCCTCGTCGTCATCCTCGCTCTCGTAATCGAAACCACGAAACGAGGACGAGGGACGGGAACGAGAACGAGCAGGATTGAATAAATGAAAAAAGAACTCGGCATTTTTATTTTGTTGATTGTCCTCTGCGCGGTCACCGCGTTCGAAAACTCGCGGTTCCTCTCGCCGGAGAACCTGGCCAATATGGCCAATATCATCGGCTTGTTCGGGATTTTCAGCCTGGGCGCCGGTCTGGTCATCATCACCAGCGGTATTGACCTGTCCGTCGGTTCGATGATCGCTCTCCTCGGTGTGCTGCTCGTGATGGCATTGACCGAATGGCACTGGGCGTGGCCGTTGGCGGTGCTATTTGTGGTTGTGGTAGCGATGGCGCTCGGCTCGATCCATGGGATGCTCATCACGCGCTTCGGTATGCAGCCGTTCATCGTTACTCTCTGCGCTTTGCTGCTTTACCGTGGCCTGGCGCGTTATATTGCGCATGATTCAACAAAGGGATTTGGCAACGCGGCGGGTTTTGAAACGCTGCGCGGACTGTCCAATGGCGCCTGGCATGGGCTGCCCATGCCGTTTGTATTGCTCATCGTTATCGCCATTATCATGTGGATTGTGCTGCATCGCTCGGTTTATGGCCGTTACCTGCTCGCGGTGGGGCGGAATGAAGAGGCGGCGCGTTTTTCCGGCATCAACACCCGTCTGGTCATCGCCAGCAGCTATGTGGTTGCGGCGCTGTTGACCTCCGTCTCGGCCATCCTGTTCGCGTTCTATACCAATTCCGTCTCGCCTTCGAGCCACGGCAATTTTTACGAGCTTTACGGCATCGCGGCCGCGGTGCTCGGCGGCTGCAGCCTGCGCGGCGGTGAAGGCTCGGTCATCGGCATCCTGATCGGGGCCGCGTTGCTGCAGGTGCTGCAAACCCTGGTGAATCTACTGGGGATCGACAGTTCGCTCAACTACGCCGTCATGGGTGCGGTCGTGCTCATTGGCGTGCTCGCCGACCAGATTTTCAAGAGCCGCGCAACGAAAAAAGTCGTCCGGTGAGCCAATTGCAGCGGCCCGGGATATTTTGCTTCCCGTTTTTCAGCCGGGAAATTTCCCCGCGGAATGAATCCGGATTTATTCAATCAGCATTATCATCGCCGGTTCATCGCCGGGCCCGGCGAATACATAATATTAACGTCGGGTAGGGTTATACCCCATGGCGCAGGAGCCTTCGCACGACCTACTCTTGTCGTATGAAACACAAACACTTCTCCCAGGACCAAAATCAAAAATCAACCAACCCCCCACAGTCAACTGCTGTGGAATCGAACAAGAACGAGATTGATTTTGTGCCTTCGCCGGATGAAGTGGCCAGAACCGCCTATTTCAGTTATGTCAATCAGGGTTCATTGCCCGGGCACGATGTTCAGCATTGGCTGGAAGCCGAAGCGCAATTGCTCGCGAAGCGCAAACTTACCCGGACCCATGGGTTTTCTAATCGGACATAAAATATTTCTCTCGGGCATACATCAGAGAATCGTTTTATGAAAAGATCCATCAACCGGCTCGGGGAAAAGCCTCCAGCTCCGAATTTGCAAAAAACACACCGTCGGATGGGGCCGAATCCCAGGAGAGCCATTCCAAAGCCAAAGCCTCAGAACCGGGAGAACTTGGCTTCCAAATCCGGCGACCCGCGCCAGATAAAAACAACGCCTAACCCGCATTTGCTTTTTCGCCTTTGCGCAATACTGTGATTTAAGCCCATGAAAACAAATCCACTGAAACAAGGCGCTTTGACTGAAAATTCCGCCGGCCTCGGCACGGTGACCCGCAAGATGGTGCGGCAACGCGCGGTTGAACTGGCGATTATCAATGGCCGTTCGGCGCGGGAAACGTCGAAATCCGATTTGGAGCAAGCTAAACGTGAATTGACGGGCGAACCGGACATGGATCCAAAACAGGCAGTCCTGGAATCAGCGCCTGAATCCGAACGCTGGGACCCGGTGCCCGGCTCGGCAGGACACAAAGCGCCGGTGGCTGCCAGTGAAGATGAGGACGAAGAAGGGCGGAGCGACAACGAGAGACTGGTGGAAGAAGGAATTGAAGATGCGGAACAGGATCAAATGCGTCAGGCGGGTTCGGAGTGAGCAGCCCATTTGCCGGCGATATCTCCACATGATCTCGCGATGCTGGACACGTTCCTGACGCTGCCAGGCTGAATCGCCAGGACCGGCTTGAAATCGGGAGGCGGGCATGTTACGCGGCCTCTTTGCGAAAGCGCGCGGTATGAAGCAAAATGGTTGAACATGCTCCACTGGCTGCATTCTTTACTGCCGCATATTCCTCATTACGGATATGTGCTCGTTTTCATCGTCGTGTTTTTGAACAATCTCGGCGTTCCCCTGCCGGGAGAAACGATTCTATTGGGGGCCGGATTTGTCCTGGGGAAAACTGCGGATTCGCTGTGGCAACCCGTGGTAGCCGGAACCGTGGCCTGTTTTGTAGGCGGCATTTGTGCCTTCTGGCTGGGACGTCGGCTGGACCACGGCCGCCTGCAAAAAATCCGCTGGCTCCATCTCACGCCCAAACGGTTAAGGTGGCCGGAGCGGTTTTTTAAAAGTCATGGCCCCAAGACGGTTTTTATCGCGCGGTTCATCTTCTTGTTTCCGCCGGTTGCGGCCAATCTGCTTGCCGGCATGGCGAAAATCCCATGGCGCACTTTTCTTTTTTACAACCTCACGGGGTCGGCGGCCTATACCACCAGTTACATCCTGCTCGGATATTTTTTCGGGAAGCAGTGGAAACTGTTCAAAATCTGGCTGGGCCCGTCGGCGCCTTACCTGATACTCGTGGCGATAGCTGTTGTGGTTTTCGCGGTGATTTTCAGAAAATCTGTATCCGGATATTGGGCGCGCCTTTCTTCCAAAAACCGCCGGCGAAGATAATGGAGGCCAAAAGTGGAAAGTGTGACACCTCTGCCGATTGATTGAATCAATCAACCGGATTTCTCATCCGAGCGAACCTGGTGAATTTACTCATTAATCCCGCAGTGCCGGTAACCCGGAATTTCGGTCATAATGGTTGTTACCGTAGTGGCCCGAACCGCGAGGGTTTCCGTCTCCTCGTCAAACAAGAATGGATGGCGCGTGACCGAAGATTCCTCGGTCAGCAGCCGGCGCGTCGAAAAAACCAGCATGTGTTGGGCGGGAATGGATTTGCGTTGAAGCTGTGCGCTGGACGGTTCCGCGACTCGCGAAATTTTGCGTTCGTTCATAACCAGACCAGTAAACCGGATGTCTTGCGAACGCTATGGGGTATTCACCCCATTCGTTTCTCGCGTCCAAAAGATATACTTTCCAGAAGGACTATGAGCGACATCATTCTGGAAATAAAAAACTTAAGCCGCCGGTTCGGTGCGTTTACAGCCGTGGATGCGTTGACCCTTTCGGTCAATGCCGGTGAGGTCTTCGGATTGCTCGGTTCCAACGGCGCGGGCAAGACCACGTCGATCAAAATGCTCACGACTCTCTTGCCGCCTTCTTCGGGCGAAGCGCGCGTGGCGGGTTTCTCCATCATCACCCAGGCGGTCGGCGTTCGCCGCACGATCGGTTATGTGCCGCAGGCGGTCTCCGTGGACGGTTCGCTCACCGGTTACGAGAACCTGCTCATCTTCGCCAAACTCTATGACCTGCCACGCCGCGAGCGGCAGGCCCGCATCCGCGAAGCATTGGAATTCATGGGCCTGACCGCCGACGGCAGCCGCCTGGTGGGCGAATATTCCGGCGGCATGGTTCGCCGCCTGGAAATTGCCCAGGCCACGCTCCATCGTCCCAAAGTGCTCTTCCTGGATGAGCCGACCGTCGGGCTGGATCCGATTGCGCGCGACGCCGTCTGGAAACATCTCGTTGATCTGCAGACCAACTATGGCACGACCCTCTTTTTTACCACGCACTATCTTGAGGAGGCGGAGAGCCATTGTGATCGCATGGCTATCATGCACCTGGGCAAGGTGGCGGCGCTGGGCACCTGCAAGGAACTTGAAACTTCGCTGGGCGGCGGCGATCACACGCTGAGTGAAGTCTTCGTCCACTACGCCGGCAGCGCCATGGATTCCGGTGGCAACTTCCACAACGTATCCGCCGAACGCGCCACGGCCCAGCGCCTGGGTTAGCCTTATGACCTCGACTTTTATTCATCCTCTAACCGGCTTTATCGAGAAAACGTTCGTCATCACCGAGTTCGAGTTGCGCAAGCTGCGCCATGATTTCACGGAACTCATTACCCGCGCCCTTCAACCCGCGCTCTGGCTGCTCATCTTCGGGCAGGTGTTCGCGCGCAGCGGGATGACGCACACGGGCGCCATTCCTTATCTGGATTTCATCGCGCCCGGCATTCTGGCGCAAAGCGTTCTCTTCGTGGCCATATTTTATGGCATCAACGTCATTTGGGAGCGCGACCTCGGTATCGTGCAGAAATTTCTCGTCAGCCCGGCTCCGCGCGCGGCATTGGTGCTCGGCAAGGGTTTCTCGGCCGGTATCCGTTCCCTGTCGCAAACGGTCATTGTTTATGGTCTCTCGCTGTTGCTCGGGGTGAAGCTCAATTGGAGCCCGCTCGCGCTCCTCAACGTGGTGGTCATCGTGGTGCTGGCCGCGACGTTGTTCGGTACGTTTTCGCTCGTCATTGCGTGTATCGTCAAGACGCGCGAGCGTTTCATGGGCGTTGGTCAGGTGCTCACCATGCCGCTGTTCTTTGCCAGCAATGCGATTTATCCCACCGATATCATGCCCGGCTGGTTGAAGGTCATTTCACATCTGAATCCGCTGACCTACGTCGTGGACGCCCTGCGCGCGTTCATGCTGGCCGGCAGCACGAGCGTCTTCGGCCCGGGGCTGGACTACGCCGTAATCCTCGCGACCACCATCATCCTGGTTCTCATTGGCGCCCGATTGTATCCCCGCCTGGCAACGTAAAACCTAATCATGAAAACAAGTCCGCCAGCGGGAAAACTCATGGAGCGCAAGCATTCCATTGATAAGCACGGCGAAGATTCGCCGGAGCGGAGCGTCATTGTCGCCGCTTGGCGAAAGTGGCGGATTTGAAAAACAAACTTTGAACAACAAAATACTATGACGGCAAGCAAACAAGCACCGGCCAGGAACCCGAGCCATAATTCTTTGCCATCGGAAATCGAAGGGTTCGATTCACTGGCAGAACTGGCGTTGGACTTGCGCTGGTCATGGAATCATTGCACTGACGAAGTGTGGCGGAAACTCGATCCCGCGCTGTGGGATCTGACGCAAAACCCATGGGTGGTCCTGCAAACTGTCTCCAAGGACAAACTCAAAAGTGTGCTAGCCGATTCCACTTTCCGCAAAAATATTGACGATCTGCTGCAAGCCAAGCGCCAGGAGGCGCAGACACCTGCGTGGTTTCAGCAAAAACATCCGCAATCGCCCTTGAAGTGCGTCGCGTATTTCAGCATGGAATATATGTTGAGCGAAGCGCTGCCCATTTACTCAGGCGGCCTCGGAAACGTGGCCGGCGATCAGCTCAAAGCCGCCAGCGATCTTGGTGTGCCGGTGGTTGGCGTGGGGTTGCTCTACCAGCAAGGCTATTTTCGTCAAGTGATTGACAAGGACGGAGCGCAACAAGCCCTTTATCCGTATAACGACCCAGGACAATTGCCGGTCACGCCGTTGCGACAACCGAATGGCGAGTGGTTGCGGTTGGAAATCGCGTTGCCCGGTTACTCGGTCTGGCTACGCGCGTGGCAGGTGCAAGTGGGGCGGGTGAAGCTTTATCTGCTGGACAGCAATGACGCGGCGAACTTTCCTGCTCATCGTGGAATTACCAGTGAGTTATATGGCGGCGGACTGGAGTTGCGCCTCAAGCAGGAACTGCTCCTTGGGATCGGCGGCTGGCGATTGCTTGCGGCACTCGGCATCAAGCCGGATGTCTGTCATCTGAACGAAGGTCATGCGGCCTTTGCCGTGTTGGAGCGTGCCCGCAGTTTCATGCAGGAGAACGCACAGCCTTTTGAAGTGGCATTGGCCGCCACGCGTGCGGGAAATCTTTTCACAACCCACACGGCGGTAACTGCGGGATTTGATCGTTTCACCCCGGCCCTTATCGAGCAATATCTCGGCGGTTATGCGGAGAAGAAACTCGGAATTTCGCTCCATGATGTGCTGGCCTTGGGCCGCCAAAATCCGAACGATGCGTCGGAAAGTTTCAACATGGCTTATCTGGCCATCCGTGGCAGCGGGTCGGTGAACGGCGTGAGCCGTTTGCATGGAAAAGTCAGCCGTCACCTTTTCGAGTCGCTTTTTCCCAACTGGCCAGCGGACGAAGTGCCAATCGGCCATGTAACCAACGGAGTTCACATGCCGACCTGGGATTCAGCAGCCGCTGACGATCTTTGGACGAAGGCCTGTGGCAAGAACCGCTGGCTGGGGACGGCGGAAAATTTAGAGCAGAACATCCGCCGTGTCTCCGATGACACCCTTTGGGAATTTCGCCTCGCCACGAGCAAGTCGCTGGTGGAATACGCCCGCGAACGCCTGGCCCGGCACTATGCTGCCGCCGGTGCATTGTCCGAGACGGTTGAAGAGGCGAAACATCTGTTTGACCCCAACGCGTTGACACTGGGTTTTGCGCGGCGCTTTGCGACCTACAAAAGACCAAATCTTTTGCTGCACGACCCGGAGCGATTGCTACGCCTGTTATCGAATCCTCAGCGCCCGGTGCAACTCATGATTGCCGGCAAGGCTCATCCGGCGGACCTGGCGGGACAGGCCCTGATTCAGAAATGGATCCAGTTCATTCGCCGACCCGAGGTCCGTCCTCATGCAATTTTTCTCAGCGACTATGACATGCACTTGACCGAGCGTCTGGTGCAAGGGGTGGATGTCTGGCTCAACACGCCGCAGAGACCCTGGGAGGCGTGTGGCACGAGTGGCATGAAAGTGCTGGTCAACGGCGGCATAAATCTTTCGGAATTGGACGGCTGGTGGGCGGAAGCGTATGTGCCGGAGTTGGGCTGGGCGCTGGGCGACGGTCAGGAGCATGGCAGCAATCCGGTTTGGGACGCGGCTGAAGCCGAGGCGCTTTACGAACGGCTCGAACGCGAGGTGATTCCGGAATTTTATACGCGAAATGAAAAAGGCATTCCTACGGCCTGGGTTGCGCGGATGCGTGAAAGCATGGCGCAATTGACTCCGCGCTTCTCCGCCAACCGCGCCGTGTGCGAATACACCGAGCAACATTATCTCCCAGCGGCGATAGCCTGCCAAGCGCGCGTGGCCAATAAAGGCGCAGTCGGCAAGCAAATGGTGGACTGGCGTCATGCCGTGGAACAGAAATGGGCCACACTGCACTTCGGCAACGTGAACGTGGAGACTCGCGACGGGAAACACATCATTGAAGTCCAAGTTAGCCTTCATGGCCTCGACCCCAAGGCTGTGCGGGTAGAACTTTATGCCGACGGGATCAAAGGCAGTCCGCCGGTGCGGCAGGAAATGACCTGCCTTCACCCGCTGGCCGACGAATCAGGAGGCTACGTTTATAGCGCAACGGTTGCTGCGGGCCGCCCATCGGGGGACTATACGGCGCGAGTGATGCCGCGCTGCGACGGCGTAGCAATTCCCTTGGAAGACCCACGAATTTTATGGCAACGATAATCTTATTGAAGCCAATAACATGAAAACTCCGATCGAATACATCATTGTTGCTGTGCCTTTTCACGCCGATGCCGCGACCCATGACGAGCTTGCGCGAAAAGTGAACGAAAAACTAACCGCCGGTTACGAACTGCTTGGCGCTCCGTTCCTCAGTGAGGAAATGATGTATCAGGCCATGACGAGGCCGATTATCCAGAATTCACCACTCCCGGCCTCATGAAAAAAGGAGCACCAATCTCAGCCTTGTTTGTGGACATCGGCGGTGTCCTGCTCACCAACGGCTGGGATCATCAATCCCGCAAACGGGCGGCGATCCACTTCAAGCTGAATTTGGCCGAGATGCAAAGACGGCATGAGTTAAACTTCGAAACCCACGAGGAGGATAAAACTACTTTCAAAGAATATTTAGACCGGGTGGTCTTTTATCAAAAGCGCGCTTTCACGCGGGCCACGTTTCGACGCTTCATGTTCGCGCAGTCGAAACCTTACGCCGAGATGATTGGACTGGTTTGCAACCTGAAAGCCAAATATGGATTGAAGATTATCGTCGTCAGCAACGAATCGCGCGAATTGAATGCGTATCGGATTCGACAGTTCAAGCTGGACGGGTTTGTGGATGCTTTTATTTCTTCCTGCTTCGTTCGTCTCCGAAAACCGGACGCGGATATTTTCAAGCTGGCGTTGGACATAGCCCAGACGCCAGTCCGCGAGATAATTTATATCGAAAACACGCCAATGTTCGTCCAGATCGCAGAAGGTATGGGAATTCGAAGCATTCTTCACACGGACTATAAATCCACTTGCACGAAACTGGCTTCGTTTGGATTGGACATCGCAGGATGAACGAAAAACCATCCATCCTGACCATCAACGGCGGCTCTTCGAGCATCAAATTCGCGTTGTATGAGGCAGTCAACCCGCTTAAGCGCGGGCTATACGGAACTGTTGATCGCATCGGCTTAAGCGGGACAAATCTGACGTTCAATGAACCAACGAAGAAACAGCCGAAAAGCTTCAAACTCACCGCTGCCGATCACAAATCGGCGGCGAATTCCCTGATAGACTGGCTCGAAAAGCGAATTGATTTCGCGTCGGCCAAAGCCGTAGGACATCGCGTGGTTCATGGGATGAAACACATCAAACCGGAGATTGTCACAAAAAAACTATTGGATGAACTGCGTCGCATCAGCCCAAACGACCCGGATCATCTGCCCCGCGAGATTGAATTGATTGAGACGTTCCGCCAGCGCCATCCGAAACTGCCGCAGGTGGCCTGCTTCGACACGGCGTTTCACCAGACCATGCCGCGCGTGGCCAAGCTGCTGCCGATTCCGCGACGCTTTGATGCCAAAGGAATTCAGCGCTATGGTTTTCACGGATTGTCCTACTCCTATCTGATGGAAGAACTCGCGCGCTTGGGCGACCCGGTGGCAAAAAAAGGTCGTGTAATCCTCGCGCATCTCGGCAATGGCGCAAGCATGGCCGCCGTGCGCGATGGTAAAAGTATTGATACGAGCATGTGCTTCACACCGACGGCGGGCTTGGTGATGAGCACGCGCTCCGGCGATTTGGATCCCGGCCTGGCACCGTATTTGTCCCGCACCGAACAAATGACCACCAGCCAGTTTTACAAAATGGTCAACCACGAGTCGGGCCTGCTCGGCGTCTCGGAAACCAGCTCGGATATGCGCGACCTGCTCGACCATGAAAAGCAGGACGTGCGCGCGGCGGAAGCAGTGGCGCTGTTTTGTTACCAGGCGAAAAAGTGGATCGGCTCCTTTGCCGCCGCGCTCGGTGGGTTGGACACTCTCGTCTTCGCTGGCGGCATTGGTGAAAATGCACCCGTCGTTCGCGCCCGCATCTGTGAAAGGCTGGAGTGTCTCGGCATTAAATTGGACAAGGCGCGGAACGCAAAAAATGCTGTGAAGATTTCCAAGGATGCTAGTCGGGTCACGGTTCGCGTCATTCGCACGGACGAAGAACTGATGATTGCGCGCTCAGTGTCCCGTGTGCTTGGACTCGCCAAGGTCACTTGAAATAACCTCCGGCGCCGCGATAAAACACATCTTTCATTGGGTCTCCTTTCGGCGGGCGCCGTCCCGCCACAATCCACAGTAGGGTTACACCCCATAGCGAAGCCACCCCCGCTGGCGCAATTTGAGTGTCAGCACCCGCGCCGATCGCGGCGTAACCGGTTTCTCAAACCCGCTGTCAGCCGGACGCTGTCAGCCGGCCAAAATGCAACGCAACGAACGAAAGACGATTATGTTAAGCAAAGCCAAAACACTAACGGATTACAAATTGGAAGGCCTCGACGGGGAAATCGGGAAGGTCAAAGAATTCTACTTCGATGACCGGCACTGGACCATTCGCTATCTGGTCGCCGACACGGGAAACTGGCTCGCGGACAGGCAGGTGCTGATTTCCCCTTATGCGCTAAATAGCGTGATTAAGAGCGAAAAGCACCTTTCGGTCGATTTAACCAAAAAGCAGATCAAGGACAGTCCTTCCTTAAACAGCGACAAGCCCGTATCGAGCCAGTTCGAGGAGTCCTACTATGAGTATTATGGATGGCCGATGTATTGGAGCGGTCCAAATATGTGGGGAGCAAATCACTACATTGAGCGTAATCGTGAAAAATGGGGGAAATTCAACCGTGGTGAGAAAGCGTGGGATCGCCATTTGCGCAGCACTCACGCGGTTAGTGGTTATCACATCCAAGCCCTGGATGGCGAGATTGGCCACGTCGAGGATTTTATCATTGATGATGAAACGTGGGCGATTCGTTATCTGGTTGTGGGCACGCGGAATTGGTGGCCGGGAAAAAGGGTCCTGGTTTCGCCGCAATGGATCGAGCGCGTCAGTTGGAACGAGTCGAAAGTCTTCGTCAATCTTGATCGCGAAACCATCAAGCAGTCACCGGAATACACGGAGGAGTCTCTGCTGAACCGGGATTATGAGATTGGCCTGCATCGTCATTACAATCGCAAAGGCTATTGGGTGGATGAACTGGTGGCCGTGTAGCATTCAAATTGACCTGCCGCCTCCGCTCACGGTCTGGACTTCCCAGTGGTGGGCTGGTCGCAACGCAACCAAAGGCTTTTTATGATGAACCATACAAATGGATGGATGGGTGGATGGACTGGTGGAGGGATGTGGCTTTGGGCAGTGATCGGCGTAGCGGTGGTGGTTCTGCTGGTTGTCGCGATTGGCAAGCTGTCAAAGAAATGATCATGGGTTTATGCAAAATATGAAAACAAAAACTCTCACGCCGGAACTACTCCACAAGATGGATGCCTACTGGCGTGCCGCGAACTACCTCTCGGTCGGCCAGATTTATCTTTATGACAATCCACTGCTGAAACGTCCGCTGAAACTCTCTGACGTGAAGCCGCTGGTAGTCGGGCATTGGGGCACGACGCCCGGCCAGAATTTTATTTATGTGCATCTGAACCGGGTCATCAAAAAGTATGACTTGAACATGTTCTACGTCGCCGGTCCCGGTCACGGCGGCCCGGCGATTGTAGGCAATGTTTATCTCGAAGGCACCTGGAGCGAAGTTTATCCGAACATCACGCAGGACGAAGCCGGGCTGAAAAAATTGTTCACGCAATTCTCGTTTCCCGGTGGAATTTCCAGCCATGTGGCGCCAACCACGCCAGGGTCGATTCACGAAGGCGGCGAACTGGGCTATTCGCTCAGCCATGCCTTCGGGGCCGCGTTCGACAATCCCGATCTGGTCGTCGCCTGCATTGTCGGCGACGGTGAAGCGGAAACCGGCCCTCTGGCGACCGCGTGGCAGTCCAACAAATTTCTCGATCCAATCACCGACGGAGCCGTGCTGCCGATTCTGCACCTCAATGGCTACAAAATCAGCAACCCGACCGTCCTGGCCCGCATTGAGCATGAGGAATTGGAGCAATTTTTCCGTGGCTGTGGCTGGACGCCTTACTTTGTAGAAGGCGATGAGCCGAAAAAGATGCACGAACTCATGGCCACGACCTTGGAGAAAGCCATCAAGGACATCCGACAAATCCAAAAGAATGCGCGGGACAAAAAGGACACCACTCGTTCGCGCTGGCCCATGATTGTGCTCAAGTCGCCGAAAGGCTGGACGGGGCCAAAAGAAGTGGATGGCCTGAAAGTGGAAGGCACATTCCGCGCGCATCAAGTCCCGCTCCTGGTGGACTCCGCGCACCCCAAGCATGTCAAGCAGCTCGAAAGCTGGATGAAAAGTTACAAGGCCGAGGAGTTGTTCGATAAGGATGGCCGGCTCAATTCCGACTTGGCCGATCTCGCGCCGAAGGGCGACCGGCGGATGGGAGCCAATCCGCACGCCAACGGCGGCATTCTGCTGCGCGACCTGCGGATGCCGGATTTTCACGACCACGCAGTGAATGTGCCTTCGCCCGGTGCGGTGGACGGCCAGGATACGCTCGTGCTGGGAAAATTTCTGCGTGACGTGGCCAAGCTGAATCAGGATCAGCGCAATTTCCGTGTCTTCGGTCCCGATGAGACACTCTCGAATCTTCTGGGCGCGGTCTTTGAAGTCACCAACCGACAGTGGGACGCCCGAGAAATAAAGAATGATGAATTCCTCGCGCCCGCCGGACGCGTGCTGGACTCGATGCTCAGCGAGCACCAGTGCGAAGGCTGGCTGGAGGGTTATTTACTCACCGGACGGCACGGGTTGTTCAACAGCTATGAAGCCTTCATTCGCATCGTTGATTCAATGTTCAGTCAGCACGCCAAGTGGCTGAAGGTAACGTTGGAACTGCCCTGGCGCCGGAAGATCGCTTCGCTAAACTATCTGCTCGCTTCGCACGTCTGGCAGCAGGATCACAACGGGTTCACCCATCAGGACCCCGGCTTCCTCGACCACGTCATCAACAAGAAGGCCGACATTGTGCGGGTATATTTGCCGCCGGATGCGAACTGTCTGTTGTCCGTGTTTGATCACTGCCTGCGCAGCCGTCATTACGTCAACGTAGTGGTCGCGGGAAAACATGCTCTCCCGCAATGGCTGACCATGGACGCCGCCGTTGTGCATTGCACCGAAGGCATTGGCATCTGGCAATGGGCGAGCAATGACCAGGGCACCGAGCCGGATGTGGTGATGGCCTGCTGCGGCGACACACCCACGCTGGAGATTCTGGCCGCCGTTTCCATTCTGCGCCAGTATCTGCCCGATCTGAAAATCCGCGTGGTCAATGTTGTTGACCTGATGAAGTTGCAATCTGCGAGCGAACATCCGCACGGATTGAGCGAAGCCGATTACGATTCGCTCTTCACCAAAGACAAGCACATCGTTTTTGGCTTTCATGGATACCCGTGGCTGGTTCACCGGCTGACCTACCGCCGGACCAACCGCAACCTCCACGTCCGGGGCTACAAAGAGGAGGGCACGATCACGACTGCTTTTGATATGCGGGTGCAGAATGACTTGGATCGCTTTCATCTGGTGCAAGACGTGGTGGATCGGGTGCCGAATTTAGGTTCCAAGGGTGCCTACTTGAAGCAGCAAATGAAGGACAAGCTCATCGAACATAAACATTACATTGACCAGCACGGCCAGGATTTGCCGGAGATTCGGAATTGGAAGTGGGGCCAGGGCGAAACGCAGAAAGGAAAACCACTGGCGGAAACGACACGTATGGCGGAGGCATAAGACCCTATGAATGAACTAAAGCACGAGCACCACCGGTTTGAAAATCCAAATGGCGAAGAACTTCATCATGGCCATCCTCCTTATTGGAAACGTGCCCATCGTGACTGGCGCATCTGGTTCTGCGTGATTTTGATGTTGGCAGCCATGCTGATCTATTTGATGACCGGTGATTTGCGGTGGCGGATTCACGGCCAGCCGCAACCATCGCCACAACCAATTTCCGCCCCGGCCGGTAACTGATGATTGCCGCTGATTAACGCGCCGAGAAATGCCCGCTATGAACACGCAATATTTAACGGACACTGCGAAGGCATTGGTCGCCGACGACAAAGGGCTGCTGGCGATGGATGAAAGCAATCCCACCTGCAACAAACGCTTCGCGAAGTTGGGCATTCCGCAGACGGTGGAGGCCCGGCGCGCTTATCGGGAGTTGATTGTGACCACAGCCGGTCTCGGCGAGTGCATCAGTGGCGCGATTCTTTACGACGAAACAATTCGACAGCAGAAGAAAGACGGCACTTCGTTTCTCAAAGTCCTAACCGGTGCGGGAATCATTCCCGGCATCAAAGTAGATACCGGAGCCAAGGATTTGGCCGCTCATCCCGGCGAAAAAATCACCGAAGGTCTGGACGGATTGCGCGACCGGCTCAAAGAATATTGTCAAATGGGTGCGCGATTTGCCAAGTGGCGCGCCGTGATTGCCATCGGTGAGGGCATTCCGACCCGGAGTTGTATCGAAGCCAACGCGCACGCGTTGGCCCGCTACGCCGCGTTGTGCCAGGAAGCCGGACTGGTTCCGATTGTCGAACCCGAAGTGCTTATGGACGGCGGACATACCTTGGAGCGGTGTGGCGAGGTGACGAAGCAAGTCTTGCGAACAGTTTTTAATCAATTGAATTCACAGCGCGTGATGCTGGAAGGCATGATTCTCAAACCCAACATGGTGCTTCCAGGCTTCACCTGTCCCCCGCATCAAGAAGTGGAAGAAGCGGCCATCGGCGAACAGCAGTTTCAAGTGCGATTGACTGACCGCCAGCCGGACGAGGTGCAAGATGTGGACGAGGTGGCCGACGCTACAATGAAATGTCTTTTGCGAACCGTCCCCGCTGCCGTTCCAGGGATTGCATTTTTGTCGGGCGGACAATCCGCTGCACTGGCCTCGACGCGGTTGAATGTCATGAATCTGCGTTTCAAGTCGCAACTGCCGTGGGCGCTGTCATTTTCGTTTGCCCGCGCCATCCAGCAACCCGCTTTGGAAATCTGGCGGGGCGAAGAGACCAACGTGAAAGCGGCACAGCAAGCCCTTCTTCATCGCGCGAAGTGCAACCAGTCCGCGCGGCGTGGCGAATACACTGCCGCGATGGAAAGGACATCAGCGTGACAACGAAGAGGCATGTCATGGATCAAATCACCCTGTATCCACTGCGCTTCGAACCAATTTATCAGTATCGGCTCTGGGGCGGACGGCGATTGGCCAACCTGCTCTCCGCTCCGCTGCCCGGCGATGGACCCATCGGCGAAGCGTGGCTGTTGAGCGACCGCGAGGACCATCCCAGCCGCGTCGCCAATGGACCGCTCAAGGGACG
>Ga0265338_10006066_pt1 | contig 15520 bp, 8 predicted proteins | sample 42126metaG_FD_193579 | JGI IMG/M metagenome (GOLD analysis project Ga0265338, IMG submission 193579) | Rhizosphere microbial communities from Carex aquatilis grown in University of Washington, Seatle, WA, United States - 4-21-26 metaG | ecosystem: Host-associated > Plants > Roots > Rhizosphere >... | reverse complement strand
TGGGCCTAAATTGACTTCACAGGCGAGCTCTGCCCAATCCCGACGCGCCCTGAGCCGTCACGTCGCACTCAAACCAGGCGGCATCCAATTCGATCGAGTGACAAACTCGGTCAATGCAACAGCCTCCTTGACAGCGCTTTGTATTCTGGCGGCTTGACGCCGGCAAGATTTGGAGTCGGCACCTGATCTTGGCCTAGCTGGAGAGCCAGCTCGGTGTCTCCGACCAGCTACGCCGGACTCCGGGAACGGCGTCAGGCCGCCGGAAAACAAAGCGCTGTCAAGCCAGCGCACTCCATATACGCCTAGGCCCCTCACCAGGCAGGCGAGGAGACAAGGTATCTCAGGCTCAGAAGCGTTGCCTGATCCGAGCAGAAGTCGCCGTGGGAGACGCAGTTGGAGCAGTACCCAACCGGTCCTAGGGATGGCGACCAGACTACGGCGCCGGGTTGGTCTAGCAGTTCCCGGTGGACGAGTAGGCTCGCTTCTCTGTCGGGACCAGCCCCCGGCACGAAGAAGTCTCTTTGTAGGCCCAAAATTGGCATGTTTCTTCTGGCTTCTACGGCCCGGGATAGGTAGATCAACAGGGAGCCAGGGTAGATGCCCTCGAGCTTTGGATTGAGCTGCCACAGCATGTGGTCGTGGCGCTCTTGAGCTTCGCGGATGCCAAACATGCGGAAGTTGCCTATCTCGTCCCGGTCTTGAGACAGGAAATTGGCCGTCTCCTGGTAGGTGTTGGCGGGAGCGAGGAACACCACGTCGAACTTGGCCCCCGGAAGCAGCCGTTTGGCGGCGGTGAGGAAGTTCGCGATGTAGATGCAGCCGGTGCTGTGGCCGATCAGCACAATCCTTGGCAGACGGGGCAAACCGCGGAGTGCGTCCAACAGTTGAAGGCCTGCGCCGGGAACGCCGTTGCGAACGGTAAACGAAAGCGCAGTGTCTTGCTTCATGCGCGCCCAGATATCCCGACCTCCTAGGTTATGCGAGACCCACTCGATAAGGTCTCCGCCCCAGGATACGGAATCGGCGTCGTGGTACTTCATGAACTCTTGAACGTAGGGGCCGAAATAGTTGGTTACGCGGTGCTCGAGCCGTTCTTTAGCCTTCCGCCAAGTGTCGAGCCTGGTCCAATCGGACCAGGAGGAGCCCGAAGCCAAAATATCGTCGTCTTCGCTTGCCGCCTGCGCGCCGACCGCCTTTTGGAACGCCTGATCCCGGCTCATGAACTTCCGGTACGCGGCCATGAGCTTTTGGGTGCTGCCCGACAAGTCGTTGAGGCTGTAGCCGCTCTCTCTGGCGTTGTCGTAGAGAGTCGAGAGGAACGCGGCCGTGGACAGGTGGCCCTGAGCGTAGGCCATGTTGTGGTAGCGGGACTCCAAGAGGTTGCCAAGCTCGGTGAAGAGGTCCGCGTTCCATGCGAGGAAGATTGGATACGAGCGATTTCCGTAGCACGTACCGTTCAGGTCGAGGGCTTCCTTTCGAGCGCTCGATTCGCTGACGAGGCCGCCATGAAAGTGAATGACGATCGGCCTATCGCCTCCTTCCCGAAGATACTCCGCGAGAACCTGCTTCGGCGATGACGACTCGCTCTTTAGATAGCCGTTGCGGATGAAAAGGCAGTGATTTCGAAAGAAGAGCGACTGATTAAGCGTTTGGCCAAAGCCCAGAACAGGCGCAAAGAGAAGCGCAAAGGCAAGCCATTTTCTCATCGTTACAGTGTTAAACGTCCCAGAGGACGTGGTGAGTTGCGCTCGATCCTAGCGTAGGTTTGACCCTGACGTCGGCGAACGAAGTTTTCAATGTTCGTGGCCCGCATGCAAGAAAAGAGGAATGCGGCAAGGCCGACATAGTAGAAACCCATGAGGAGCCGCTGGTGGGGTAGAGCGGGGATAACGCCGCCGTACCCAGTCTTGCCGCTGCGTAGGCTGGCCCAGAGTCTTGGCAGGGAGAGGACGACGAGCACAATTACGAGCGGATTTCGGATGTAGCCCATTACAAAACCAGCGATCATCGCCACTAAACCGACGATCCAGATATACGGCGAGACGGCGCCAGTGATCCAGCCGCCATCGAGCGGCGGCACCGGCAGCAGGTTGAAAAGGTTCATGAAGAACGTGACATAGGCGAGTGCGAGGAAGAACATGTTGCCGGTGATGGCGAAAATGGCCCAGCAGGCAAGTCCGGCAAGCGTGCCGCCAATCGGTCCGCCGATGCCCATTATTGCCTGTCCCCAAGCGGAGGATGAGCCTCGCTTGTTGAAGATCACGGCGCCCATGAAGGGGATGAATACGGGAGCGGACATCGGCAGCCCTTGCCGCCAGCCAACAAAGACGTGGCCCATCTCATGAATGAAGATGCAGATGACGAATCCCACGGCGAACGGCCAGCCGAACGCCAATGAGTAGAGCGCGACGCTGAAGAGCATGGAGCCGCTGGTGAGCAGAATCTTGCCAAAGCTTCCGAACTTAAGAGCGAGAACCAGGAAAGTCCAAACAACCTTTGCTTTTGCGGCGATGAACAAGGCGGCTGTAGCCAGCCAACTGGCTTTCTTCTTGACCCCGGCCCTTGCGCCACCAGCCGGAGGCGGCAAAACGGGCGGAGGCGCGATTTGTGGCGTCTCAGGTTCGAGGCCCTCTGAGATTAGTTCCGTATTAGTGGGGTCTTCCAAGTTACGTTCTCAATTTACGGTTAAGAGTCACCGGTAGTGTTCGCCTCGCCGTTCGATTTCTTTCTTTGCCTTCGGCTGATGAACTCACCGGCAAACGTTCCGACGGCCAGTGCGATGCAAAGATAGAGAAACCAGTCGCCAAATCGGCGATAGAAAGTGTCGCGAGTTCCGGGCAGAGCGACAGCAATCACGTTTTCGCCGGGGCTCAAGTCCGCCAGCACCCGCCCGTCTGGACCGGTGACGGTTGAGTACGCCGTAATGTCGGCTCGGTAGATCGGCACGCCCAGCTCGGCGGACCTAAACGGCATGTAAGCGGAATGAAGAGCTTGGACAATTCCGTTTTTCGATGGCGGGTCCTCGGTTGGAAGTGCGATGAACTGCGCGCCCTTGAGCACGGTGTCCCGCATGACCCACGGGTAGCACGAATCGAAGCATATGTTGAGCCCGACCGGAACGCGCCAAGCAGCAACCACCGGCCGGGTTCCCGCCTCGTGCATCATCTGCTCCGCTCCGAAGGGCTTGCGTTTGAAGTATCGCTCCGACTCCGCTCCCTTCACGTAGAGGGCGGCCACGTTATGCGGTTTTGGCACGTGGTCGTCCTCAAACCCGGCAACGAACGGCGGCTGGCCCGGTTTGAGCGACAACTCTTTCAGTTCTTTGCTGTCGCCCGACGGCGCGAACACCATGGCGCTCAGCTCGGGCCAGACGACTAAATCCGCGCCGAGCGCTCCCGCGCGTTTGTTGAGAGCGGTTAGCTCGTCGGTATCGATCGACTGGGATTGGATCAGTCCGATCTTGAGTGGGCCCCCAGGGCTTTCCACTGGCGGATTCAGAAACGCGATTCCTAGAGCAACTACTCCGATCCAGGCCAGATACGGCCAACAGGCACCGCGGCGGCTGCGAACCAGCTTCGCCAAGAGTAACGCTGTGAACCACAGTCCGTACGAGACGCCCCAGATTCCGGCTAAGGAAGCCAACCACATAGCGGCGGGCAAGCGGTATTGGCTTAGCGCCAAGTGTACGGGCAGGATTACGACCATGGCCGCCTCGAGGCATACGGCGAGTGCGGCCAAGTATGGCAACTGCCGGAACCTCAGCTGCTTGAACCCGGAGACCTCGTAACATACGACTGCGAGCAGAATGCCAAAGAGACAGTAACCTGTGAATATCCAGTTCGCCTCACCTTCCATCTGGTGCGGCACCGGCAGCAGGCCGGTGTCGAGCGCAAGCGACGCCACCGCGGCAGCGAGGAAGCCGGCCAAGGCGGCCACGGCACGCCGCTCGCCCTGTACGGCGGCAAGCAAGGGAACGAGGGCGAACCACCCGAGCCAGCCCACGCCAACTGGAGGCATTGCTGCGCCGAGGAGGAGGCCGCTTAAGATCGCGCTCGCCATCGTCCAGAGGAATCTCATGATTTCATGCTTTGCTGTCGCCTGCAATAGAAGATCGATTCGGGACACGAAATCGTTGCAAAGCTCTTTGTGACCCGCTTCCCTGGGGGATTAAGGGCTAGTTCTCTGAGTTCTGCAGAGCCGAATGGTTCCTGCCGCGCTGGATACGTAGAACCGTTGGCCGTTGGGGTCGAAGACGATCGTGTCCGCCGCAACCTGGCCTACTTCGATTTGAAGCATTTGCTTGCCCGTGGCGGGGTCCCAGAGTCTTGCAGTCCCGTCTCTCGAAGCCGTTCCCAGGCGTGTGTCGTCGGGAGAAAAGCGGAGAGATAGAATGGATGCGTGGTGCCCAACACAGACGACAGCCGGCTGATCTGGAGAGGCCAGGTCGAACACAGGGACGTCGAAGTCCGCACCGCCCACCGCTAACTTGCGTCCATCGTGCGAGAACACGACATCGTTGACCGGCATGGCCATCGCAGCAAACTTACGACGCAACTTCCCTGTTTGAACGTCGAGCATGCAGATTTCGCCACTGCCCAACCCAACAGCAACGGTCTGGCCGTCTGGCGACAAACGGCAACATGCCCCGCCGACATTCTTAATCTCATATCGCCACAGTTGCTTTCCCGATCGATCATAAAGCACGACGACTCGGAAGGTACGGTCAAGAAGGACGACATGGGTCGCGTCGACATCCATCCCCGTTGTTAGGGGACTCCAATCGTTAAGTTGGCAGAGAACTTTGCCGGATTCTGTGTCGACCACCTGGGCCCGACCGACTTTATCGTCGAGGGATGAACCTTGGCTCCCCCGCCTTCGATCGACTTGGGACTGTTTTGCAAGGGGGGCCAAGCCGTCCTCACTCCCTGACCGCAGAATCTGCATCCGCCAGTTGGCGTCTACAGAGGTCGGAGTAGCAAAGCTAACTAAGCGCGCGTTGGGGCGAACCGGCTTAAAAGTGTCGGGATCCAGAAAGCGCAGCGCGTGCCCAGTGTTAACGACAAGCAAACCCCGCGAGTTGATGCCAAGTGCGTCCGCGTAGGTGAACGGTACCGTGATTGAGTCCTTGTCGACTCCGCCGGTTGTGTACACCCGGGTTCCTCCCCCAGAAACGGCAATGGAGCGAGCGTCGTCTGGCATGGAGGCGGACATCGCCCCTTTCCTCTCCTCGGCGATTCGGCCTGATGCCATGTCGTAAATGCAAGCGGCCAGGTCGGAGCCCACCGTCAGCATCTTGCGGTCGTCGGCCGAAAAGGTAATGGCGAACACGCCGGGCCGTACCGTTTCCAGGCAGAAGCGTTGGGCGCGGACGTCTCGCACCCTCAGGGTCGGCGCGTTGTCCAGGGCGACCCCAAGGAATTTCCCGTCGTCGCTAAGCCGAAACCCAGTGGGTACGCCCCCGGTCGGAAAGCTGTCTATTACCGTGCCAGAGCTAAGGTCGCGTACAACGATGTGCCTTCCGCCATAGTAGTTATCGATGAGGGTAGGGGATTCGGAATCGACCTCCTCGTCGGCCAAAAAACGACCGTCGTCGGATATCGACAATTGGTAAATGCGCTTGCCCTTAACGGTGAAGTGGTGCAGAAGCCTATAGGTTCTTGTGCTCCACACGTATGCATCTTGCGCATAATGGTCTCCGCTCGCTTCCCAGGATGTGGCATAGGCGTTCCCATGTTGCGAAAGCGCTCCTCCGCCAAACGTGCCAGGACCGCAAACAGCGAGAGATACCGATCCTTTGAGCGCGTCGGTAATCGCGTCGTTTATATCTAAACGGGTGATGGTCGTTTGGTTTCCCGTAAACCATTTCCCATTTATATTGAGAAAGAACTTGTCTCTGCCTAAGTGCAACGTGTGCAATAAGCTCAAATCTGGGTATTTCAGAATCGAACCAGTCTTACTATTGGCATCCCAAACTGCGATGGTCTTGCCGTCGGTGGAGACACGGGAGTAGCCTGCCTTGCGCGGCAGGTCGAATTCGTAGTTGGCGTCGTGAAGTTTGGCATTCCAGTAATCCCACTCCATGTTCCGGCTAGGACTATTCTTTGTGGCCTGCAATAACTGAGACAAGTGGATAAGGTCGTTATCGTTATAAGCCTCGAGCATCAGGTTGAGGTCCGCCACGTAGGTCTCGTACCGCGCGACATCGCGTTGTTGAGCTTCCTGTCTCGCCAGCTTGAAGTTGTTGATTGCAAGCCCTGCGATGAGGGCGACAACCACCAACGAGACGAGGCCAGTGCGCAGCGCGCCCAAGATAAATGCGCGCTTTTGTCGCCGCAGCTCCTGGCCGGGCATGTTTTCCGCGATCCACTTGCGGTCGAAGGCGCGCTCGTAAATGCGGTTGCGGACTTGAAGCGACTTCCCGTCGGATCGCATCAACCCTGAGAGCTTGAGAACGGCGGTGATTCGGTTCGATTCGTCGTCTTGCAGGACTTCTTTTCCGGACAGCGACCGGCCGTAGGCCGAGAGAATATCGGCCCGGAACTTTGCGACGTCTTCGCCGTCGGCGTACCCGTTGAGTACGCGGTTGCCAACGTCAGACAGGTTGATATTGGTCTCTCGAACCCTGGGTTCGAGAAGGTCGCGTTCGATCAGTTCGTCCACATCTCGTCCGGAGATGTCTCTGGATGCGGAGGAAAGAGCGCGGCAGATGCTCTGGGTCAGAAACGGATGCCCCCGCGTCCAGTGATAAACACGGCGAAGGACCTTTTCGCCGTTCGGCCCAAGGTGCAGCTCGAGGGGGGCCAACTCCTCCAGTGTGAAATCCCGTAGGTAGATCCGCTCGCCGATGTTGAAGGGAGTCGTTCGAGCGTCGTGGATCAGGTCCGAAGGGACGGCAACCCCAAGAAAGCAAAAGGTTAGCCGCTCGAATTCCGGTTCGCGAACGCGGCGGTTGAAGCACTCGCGTACTCCGGCAAAAAACTCGTCGGTATCGAAAGATAGCGAGCGTGTCGAATCTATCTCGTCGACGAACACGACGACCTTTTCCGAGACGTTGGCGAGAACGACCTCTCGCATTGCCCCAAAGAACCGCTGCATCGGGCTCGTGTGGGATTCTTCTTTCCAATATTGCCTAACCTGAGCCTGCAGGCCGAGGGTCCGGCACGCTTCCATAGCCAGGCCGGCGTACCATTGCTCGGGAGTCACGTTCCTTCCTCCGATTTTGGTGAGGTCGATAAAGGAACACCGAATCTTCATCTCTTCCAGGCGAGCCATGGTCTGGACGCAAAGGGACGACTTTCCCATTTGGCGCGAGTTCAGCACATAACAGAATCGCCCTGACGCGAGCGCTTTTAGAATTGCGGAGTCCGCTGCGCGCTCGAGGTAGCTGCCCGAATGGAGAGGGAGCGTGCCGCCGGCGACGAAGAAATCTGCTTCGGTTAGCTTAGTGTCAGCCGGCCCCACGAGTTAACCAACGCCTCCGACAAGGTGGGATTGAAGATAGCGCCGGTAAAGGTCGGAGGCGATTTCGACTTTGCGATCGCCAGTTTGACGCACCACGCCTGACGCGAGCAGCCGCTGGATGCCGTCTGTCTCCGGCAAGTTGGGGCTCTGGAAAGAGGACTTCATGGCCTCCAGAACGGCCGGCAACTGCGAGACCGAAATCAGGATTCGTTTCAAGTGATCGCCGAATGGCCCGTCGTCTCGTTCGGCTGCTGCCAGGAGTTCTGTAAAGCTCATCGTTTTTCGGGCGAGAACGTCGAGGGCTCGCCTCACCAGGAACGGTTGTCCACCGATCAGGTCGTAAAGTCGCTGAACCTCGTCGGCGGATGACAAGGGGCTGCCATACCTTCGGTTCAGGTCGGCAACTTGGTCGAAAGTAAATGGTTGAAGGAGGAACTGGCGTCCCACGTTAAAAGGGGACTGGTTCAGATCCTGAATGAAAAGATGGGCTTCAGTGGCGTAGCTGATGACAACCGTGAAGCGCTTCCATGGCCCTCCCGGTTCAGTTGCGCGGGAGTTGTGCCAGGAACGCACGAGGCCGAAGAAGTCGCTTGCGAACGGTACGCCGAAGAGTTTGTCGGCTTCATCCATGAACCAAACGAGCCGGTCGTCGAAGCTCTCGAGCAGGGTTCGGAGGAAGTGGTCCATGTTCATGTTCGGACCGAACACGTCTAACCACTCATTTGAAAAGTCGTACGAGAACTTGAATTGTCGAGCCAGCGTTGCCGCCAACAGCCTGTAGAAATCGATCTCCGAACTCAGTTGACTGCTGCTCAGCTTCTGGAAATCGGTCGAGGCGATGCGGAGGGAAAGGTCGCTTGCGTGCTTCACCGCCCTTCCAAGCAGCGACGTTTTGCCGACCTGCCTCGGGCCCTTGATGAGGACGATGCTTTCGCCCTGCTCGACGGCTCTAAGGCATTCGGCATCCACTTCTCGTTCGACGTAGAAGGGCGAGTCGGCCGAAATGGCGCCGCCCACCGGCTCGAGTTGAAGCTCGTCCTCCTGGAGATGCGGCGGCTCGGTGAGGGCGCTCAGGATCTCCGCCACGATGCGGGAATTATCCTCGGGGCCGTTCCATACCGAGTAGTTCAGGTGGTTGACGATAGAGCCAACGTGTCCCTCAATCTTGCGTTCATTGCCGATCCGAATGGGAAGCAGATACGGCTTTCCCCTGTTGACTTGCTCATCGTGCGCGGTCTCGAGTTCATACTCGATCATTTCGCTCCCTAAGGCACTGTCGGATAGGATCACAATGACGGCGTCGGCGGTGCGTATTTCCTCCTCGATCGCCTTGGCCCAGGCAACGCCCATCTTCAGGTGGCGGTCGATGAAGACGTCGTGGCCAAGTTCCTTCAACCGGCCTTCCAGAGCCTCGAGGAGTTGCTCGTCTGGCTGCGCGTTTCTCTTGTACAAGATGACGAGGTCCAACGGGGAAGAATTTGAGTTCTGTGTCAAGTCCCCTTCAACCCCGTCGGGAAGGTCAGCGCGGCCAAAACCTGGACCGACAAGGGCATGAATCGGCATTTTAACTCCATGCTTGCCGGTGCCTACCCCAAGCTCGCGCACAAGCGGACGCCACTCGTCGAATTCGTTTAGCCATGCGGCGTACTGGGAAGACACCAAAACGTGGCCCGCTGCCCCGACGTCCATGATCCGCTGCGCGGTGTTGATGCCTTCTCCGGCAACATTGGGGTTTCCCGCAATGTCCTTCTGGTGGCTCACGAGACCGCTGTGAATGCCAATTCTCAGATCAAGCGAAGGGCCGACTGTTTTCACCAGTTCCAGGGCGCATGAAGCGGGTGCAGCTACCATCTTGAAGAAAACAAGCGCCATCCCGTCGCCGGTAGCCAAAGGGAGGACGTCGCCATCCGCCCGGCTTGATTGGAAGGTCGGCGTGCGTTCCACCGCGCTCGTCAATTCTTGAATGAGGCGAGATTGGGTACTCGTCGACTGCTTCGAGTAGCCGACGATGTCGATGAACAACACGTGGCCGATCTCAGTAACACGCTCGTTCCCCGTCACCATACGCTAGTCGACACCTCGCACTTACTTCCAACATCAGATACTTGGTGTCGCCAGTCTGGAGTTACCGGAGGTTACCGGAGTATTGGAAATCGCCGAGGGACTTGGAGAATCGTTGGTCCCCAATGGATTAAAGGAACGGGTTTGTCCGCTCCTTCATTGCTTCTTCCGCCAACTCCTCTTCCTTCTCGTAAAGCTCGACGTCGAGGTGGACGAGTCCGTAGACGCAGAACGGTTGGCCGGTTCTGACCGCCCAACCGGCGTCGCCGTAGCTGTAATGCCACCACTCGTCGCGGCAATTGGAGAAGCCAACACTTAGCAGGGTCTCAACCAGCATCATCCGCTTTTCGTGGGCTTCGGGAGTTAGCCCGACCGCGTAGGTTGGGGCGGCCTTGAAACGTTCAAACGGGGCGGAAACGTCTACGACCTCGCCTTCGGAGTCCAATAGGTTCACGTCCAGGGCGGCGCCTGTGCAGTGGCCGGGCGGGGCCTTGCGGTTTGGCGGGGCCACCCAGCGGTTCACGGTGCGCCTTAAGGATGCGAATGTGCGCTCCGGGAAGGCTTCTTCGGCCGACTTCCACATGAACTCGTATATGCGCCACTGGCGATCGATAGGCCGCCAGCCTTCGGTGAGGCCGAGCTGGAATCCCTTTGGCAGCTTGAGAGCGGCCTCCGCTGCCATTTCGGCTACCCGCTTTCGGCACCAGGGAATTGTCTGGGGCCGCACGATCTTAATGTGCGACGCAAGCACACGCAGATCGACCAACGGATCGCCGTTCTCCCGCTCAGGCATTCGGTCGAGCGCCAGAACCGGTTCCGGCGCTCCCTTCGTTTTGTCGAACTGTATCAAATCAATGCAAGATTATCAGAGCGAGGATGACCAGCGCTCCGATTTTGACCTGCTTACTAATCCCACCGTTGTGACCACGACCCGGCACATCGACCAAATCGTTAGGGCGTAGAGCGATATCGCCCGCCATTCCCCGCTGAATGTCACTGACGTTGGCTCGGTAAGTTCTAACCTGGCCATCGATCTTGCGCTGAACGGTAACGTCGCCAAGATCCGAGTCCTTGTACAGTCCCCCGGCTTCCTGAATGGCCCCGGTGAGCGTCAATCCGTCTTGAAACTGCACTGATCCGGGCGATTGCACCGCGCCCTGAACGATGACCGTTCGGCCGTGATATTCATGCTGCGGTTGCTGATGGCTCGGCGCCGGCGCAGGGGCAGGATACTGTGCTGGCGCGGGAGTTGGCGTTGGTTGATAGGGTTGTTGGGTAGGGGCCGGAACCGGGGCGGGCCCAGTTGGCGCCGGCTGCATCGGCGTTTGGTTGGTCGAATCGAAGCAAACCGTATCGCCGCTCAAGACCTCGGGATTGTTGACGTTGTTAATGCCATCGTAAGCTGCGAAATTGACGATGAACACGTTCCCCGCGTAGGTCACGATGCGGACATGCTCCATATTGGCGTCGGGCGTAGGTTGGGCCGTTTTGACGACGTCGGACAGTCTCATTCCTGAACGGGGCGCGATGGTTCCGCTATTCTGCGCGGCCCCCATGAAGCTAATCGCGCCGGCTCTGGAAGAATCCACGTGTACGGTAACGGTCGCGGAGGCGAGGATGCGCTCGCTGACGAGAGCTTGGGCGATCTTTGTGGCGGCGTCCATCTCGGTCATGCCGCCAATCCTCACCGCTCCCGCATACTGCATGATGATGAACCCGTCGCGAGTGATATTGTAATCCTTGCTGATCGCGGGCTCTTCAACGCAGTTCACGGTGACGACGTCGTTGGGGCGAACATATCTCTTGGCTTGTCCAGAGCCAAACGCCGCGCAGGCCAAAAGCGCGACAAGCATCCATGCAAAGGCTTTTCTCATGATAATGAGTTGACGTCCGAGAAGGGGCGGAAGGCGTTAGGTGTTGGGGGGTAAGTGTTGAGTGTTAAGTGGCGAACACCCAACACCTACGAGCACCCGCTCGTTTCTCCGCAGCTGTCGCACTTAAGGCAGACGCCGTTTCGGACCAGCGTGAACGCTCCGCAGGCCATGCAGGGGTCGCCTTCGTAGCCCTTTAGCCTTGCTTGGCGAATCTGCTCCGCCAATGTGACCGTAGCTACCGCGCTACCGCCTCTGGGGGCTGGTTTTACTTCGGTTTTGGGTAAGGGCTCAGCTGGCTTTAGCTTCCTGCGCTGCTCTTGTTCGAGCATGTAGGTGGGCGAACCGGTGGCCTTTGAATTGCCTTCAAAGGGAAGGGGGGCCTGGGGATCGGCGACTACTTCCGCCTCGTTTGCGGCAGCCGACCGGTAGCCTACGCTGTCCGATTCGTTCCGCGCGATGCCTGGGGCCACCCCTTCAAACTCGCCGCCGTCCTCCTCGTCGAAGAAGTCGGGCACCTGGTCAGGCTTGCCAACCGTATCGCCTCGAAGGTCTTCGGGCTTCACTTGAACGAGGTCGGTTCGGCCTAGGTAGCTTAACGCGAGTTCGCGGAAGATGTAATCGATCACCGAAGTCGACATCTTGATGTTCTCGTGCCCGATCACCGAGCCGTTCGGCTCGAACCGGGTGAAAACGAAGGCCTCGACGAACTCCTCGAGAGGTACGCCGTACTGGAGGCCGAGCGAGATGGCAATCGCAAAGCAGTTCATCAACGATCGGAACGCGGCGCCTTCTCGGTGCATGTCGACGAAGATCTCGCCGAGCGAGCCGTCTTCGAACTCGCCCGTTCTCAGGTACACCTTGTGCCCTCCAACGCGGGCCTTCTGGGTATATCCCTTTCGGCGGCTGGGCATGACGCGTCGCTTGGAGATGTAGCGGTAGACGAGTTTTTGTGCCGCGTGGGCGATGGCCTCTTGCTGGGACATGGAAAGGCTGGCTTCGGCGCCAGAGTCCTCGCCTTCGAGGGAAGCCTCGAGGATGGCTGCCGCCGCTTCGTCGGAAGAAGCGTTGAGAGGTTGGCTGAGCTTGCTGCAGTCGCGGTAAAGTGCGTTTGCCTTGAGTCCTAGCTTCCAAGAAAGCATGTAGGCCTTGTCGATCGCTTCGATATCCGCATCGGATGGCAGGTTGATCGTCTTGCTGATGGCGCCGCTGAGAAACGGCTGCGCCGCGGCCATCATCCGAATGTGCCCTTCGGCATGGATAAACCTTTGGCCGCGCTTGCCACATTTATTTGCGCAGTCGAAGACCGGATAATGCTCAGGCTGCAGGTGGGGAGCGCCCTCGATCGTCATGGCGCCGCAAACGAACTCGTTGGCCGCTTCGATCTGCTCCTTAGTGAATCCGAGCGACTGCAGCATGTTGAACGACCAATCGTTAAGCTGTTCGAGGGTGAAGCCCAGTTTCTCGCGGCAGAAATCTTCGCCGAGAGTCCACTTGTTGAACGCAAACCCAATCTCGAAAGCGTTCTCAAGAGCCTTCTCAACCTTCGCAAGGCTCTCTTGCGTGAAGCCGTAATCGGCTAAGCTCTCATGGTTGATGAAGGGAGCGTCCCGCAAGGTTTTGCGCCCTACGCAGTAGGCGACGACGTCGTCGATCTCGTCGGCCGAATAGCCAAGCCGGTTCAATGCGGACGGGATGGACTGATTGATAATCTTGAAATAACCGCCGCCAGCGAGCTTCTTGAACTTGACGAGGGCGAAATCAGGCTCGACACCGGTGGTGTCGCAGTCCATGAGCAAGCCGATGGTTCCGGTTGGCGCAAGTACGGTGACTTGAGCGTTGCGGAACCCATGCTTCTCTCCTAGCTCGATCGCTTTGTCCCAGGCTTGGCGAGCGGCCTTGAGCATATCGGTCGGGCACTCGTCGGGATCGATGCCGACTGGCAGAACGGAAAGCGACTCGTACTGCTCTCCCGTGGCGTTGTAGGCGGCGCGACGGTGGTTGCGGATAACCCGCTTCATGTGCTCGGCGTTTTGCTCATAAGACGGGAAGGGGCCAAGAAGGGCGGCCATCTCCGCGCTCGTCGCGTAGGACTCGCCGCCCAGAATAGCGGTCAAGGCGCCTGCAATGGCCCGCGCTTGGGAGCTGTCGTACGGGATCGCCATCTGCATCAACAGGGCGCCAATGTTCGCGTAACCTAGGCCAAGCGTTCGGAAGTTGTAGCTTAGTTGGGCAATATCCCGGGAAGGGAACTGGGCCATGAGAACGCTGATCTCGAGAACGATCGTCCAAAGCCGGATAGCGTGACGGTAGCCTTCGAGGTCGAACGTACAAGTCTTCTGATCGTAGAACTTAACGAGATTGATGCTGGCCAGATTGCACGCGGTGTCATCGAGGAACATGTACTCGCTACAGGGATTGCTGGCGTTGATGCGGCCGTCGACCGGGCACGTATGCCACTCGTTGATGGTGGTGTCGTACTGGATTCCCGGGTCGGCGCTTGCCCAAGCGCTGTAGCAAATATCGTCCCACAGCTCTTTCGCCTTGAGGGTCTTCGTGACCATATTGCCGGTGCGAGATGTTAGGTTCCAGTCGCCGCCCGACTCAACCGATTGGAAGAACTCGTTTGGTATTCGCACCGAATTGTTAGAGTTTTGGCCAGAAACCGTTAAATAAGCTTCCGATTCGTAGCCTGTGTCGTAGGTAGGAAACTCAATCGCGGTGTAGCCTTGGCCGGCAAGCTGGATCACGCGCTGAATGTAGTTCAGAGGCACGCTTGCCAGCTTTGCTTCGGCGATAGCCTTGCGTAGACCAGCGTTGCGTCTGGGGTCTGTGTTGGGCTCGGCTTGGCCTTGTCCCGATTCCGAGTTAACGTGGCATGCCTTGATGATGGCGTTCAGGTGCTTTTGGTTGACTTGGCTGCCGGTTACAAGATTCGCGACCTTTTGCTCTTCGACCACTTTCCATCTCACAAACGTTTCGATGTCGGGGTGATCAATATCGAGGCAAACCATTTTGGCCGCCCGACGAGTAGTGCCGCCCGATTTGATGGCGCCCGCGCTCCGGTCGCCAACCCGGAGGAAGGACATAAGCCCGCTAGATTTGCCACCTCCAGAAAGGCGCTCGTTCTCGCCGCGGATTTTGCTGAAGTTGGTTCCAACGCCGGAGCCGTACTTGAAGATGCGCGCTTCGCGGGTCCACAGGTCCATGATTCCGCCCTCGTTCACGAGGTCGTCTTTTACGGATAGAATAAAGCAGGCGTGGGGCTGGGGGCGCTCGTAGGCATTCTTGCTGCGGGTTACCTGGCCTATATCGGGGTCCACGTAATAGTGGCCTTGGGGCACGCCCTCGATTCCATAGGCGTAGTGCAGGCCGGTGTTGAACCACTGAGGGCTGTTCGGCGCGGCGACCTGTTGGGCAAGCATGTGACAAAGCTCGTCGTAGAAAGCCTGGGCGTCGGCGGGCGTGTCGAAGTAGCCATATTTTTCGCCCCAATGCCGCCAGCATCCGGCGAGGCGGTGAAACACTTGGCGCGAATCGGTCTCGTGGTCCTTGCTGTCCTTGCCCTCTTCGGGCTTAAGGCCCGCTTTGCGGAAATACTTCTGCGCGAGAATGTCGGTGGCGACCTGCGACCAGTGGGCGGGCACCATGACGTTGTCCATCAAAAACACGCGCGATCCGTCTGGGTTTTTGATTTCGCTGGTGCGCGGCTCAAATGGAATGCCGGTGTAAGGGTCCTTGCCCTCGGTTGTAAATAATCGTCCTATTTTCATTCGTTTTCCTCCGTGAAAGCTGGGTTGGGGAAGGCCTTGGGCCCTGGGCCTTGGGAGATAGGGAGGCCTTGGGCATTGGGCCTTGGGCCTTGGGGGGATGGGGAGGCCTTGGGGGAGGCCTTGAGCCTTGGGCCTTGGGACTTGGCGGATCGGGAGGCCTTGGGAGAGGCATTGGGCTTTGGGCTTTGGGCCTTAGGGGATGGGGAGGCCTTGGGGGAGGCCTTGAGCCTTGGGCCTTGGGACTTGGCGGATCGGGGGGCCTTGGGAGAGGCATTGGGCTTTGGGCTTTGGGCCTTAGGGGATGGGGAGGCCTTGGGGGAGGCCTTGAGCCTTGGGCCTTGGGACTTGGCGGAT
>Ga0265338_10006064_pt1 | contig 15523 bp, 13 predicted proteins | sample 42126metaG_FD_193579 | JGI IMG/M metagenome (GOLD analysis project Ga0265338, IMG submission 193579) | Rhizosphere microbial communities from Carex aquatilis grown in University of Washington, Seatle, WA, United States - 4-21-26 metaG | ecosystem: Host-associated > Plants > Roots > Rhizosphere... | reverse complement strand
GTCAGCCGGAGTGTCCTTCATGCCGTCCGGAATCCAGACGTTGGTGACGGTGGGGGTGCCGAGCGCCTTGCCCATGGCGGCGCCGACTTCGCGGCTGGCCTGGCAATGCTCAATCCAGAACTGACGGATGCCCTTGTCGGCAGACGACAGCGTGAAGCCGTCGGCTGACTTCGGGTGCGAGAAGCAGGTGGGGTTGAAATCCAGGCCGATGCCGAGCGACTTGGCCCAGTCAATCCAGTTCTTGAAATGCTCCGGCTTGATTTGGTTGCGGTCAACTTTCTTGCCGCCGAACTCGCCGTAGAACGCGTGGAGATTGAACCGGTGCGTGCCGGGGATGAGCGACAGCGCCTTCGCGGCGTCCGCGCGCAATTCCTCGGGCGTTCGGGCCTTGCCGGGATAATTGCCGGTGGCCATGATGCCGCCGGTGAGCGCGCCGCCGTAATTTTCAAAGCCGCCCACGTCGTCGCCCTGCCAGCAATGGAGGGACACGGGGACTTTTTTCAGGTTGTTCAACACGCGGTCCACGTCCACGCCGATTTCGGCGTAGCGTTCCTTGGCCAGTGCGAATGATTTTTCCAGGTTTGTGTTATTTTTCATAGGTGGGGTTTCAGTTTACAGTTTCAACATTTTCCGGCGGAGCGCCTCGTCCGGCCGCCCCGAAATGCGCGCGACATGTTCCGGCGTCATGAACTTGGGCCCGCCGAGCGCCGCCGCGCCCAGCCAGACCGTCGCCGTCTTTTCCGCCATCAACATCGCCGACATGACCGCCTCGATGGAGCGGCCCAGCGTGATGATGCCGTGGTTTTCCATGAGGATGACGCGCGGGACGCGGCCGATGTTGCGGATAAATTCCTCCGTGTGCACACGGATGGCCTGCGCCAGCTTCAAGCCGGGGTCGGTGTAGGGGATGAAAACCGAGGCCACGTCGCAGCAGACGATTTCATCGGGAAAAATCTTTTTTGTGGCGAACTCCTGCGCGCGGGGCGAGCAAAGGATGGAATTGACCGCCATCGCATGGGTGTGGCCCACGTATTCAATCCCCGGCAGCGAGAGCAGCCACGCGTGGAACAGCGCCTCCACCGACGGTTTCTTCGCCGTGGCATCAATCCGCGAACTGAGCAGCGTCCCGTCAACTTCCGCGTCGCTCAAATTGGTCTTTTCCAGCATCGCCATCAGCGTTTTCGCGCAGCACTCGACCACCCCGTTTTTGTCGAGCGTGGGGAGGCTGCAACCGCTGGCTTTCACGAGGAAGGTATCGCTGCTCAACTTGGCGGAGGCGTTGCCCTCGCCCAGGATGGCCATCCGGAGCATGGGATCACCCAGTTGATGTGACAGTGTGAGCAACGCATTTAATTTTTCCCGGCGGCTGGTCGCGGGCGCGACGGAAGCGGTTTGAGATTTCTTGCGTTGCATTCGGACAATTAAAAAACACCGGGGGCGGAATGCAAGCCAATTTGTGCGGCACCACCGGTTCTGGCGGTGACTTTGGTGGCACTCCGCAAGGAGCGCCGCAAGAACCCGCAACTCATCCCGACCTGCGGTGTTTATTATTTCGTCCGTTACTTAAACCAATGTTTAAACCAATTATTGCCATGAAAACTTTTCCATTGATTGCCATTGCCCTGTTTCTGGCCGTTGCCGGACAGGCCCAAACCTCGTTTGAACAACGCCTCCAAGCCATAACATCGTCGCAGGGCGTGCCGGCGCAGGCCGCCGCCGTCCGCGCCAAGGACCCCGTCAACTACGTCATCCGCGTGGAGTGGAAGGAGCCGAAGGCCGACCCGAAATCCCTGGAAGTGCTTACCGCCGAGGGCAATTTCAACCTCGACACCATCCAGAAAGCTTCTGTGAAGATCAATGACAACGACATACCCGTCACGCTCAAGTTCAGCGGCACGCTCAAGGAATTGAGCGAACAGAAGGGACAGCTCCAATTGTTCCTCGGCCGCACCGTGCCCTATGTGACCGGCACCTTCAACAACGGGTCAAACTCTCGGTCATCCTCCTACTCGCAGATGAGTGTCGGTTTAAACTCCACCTTCGTGGTCACGTTCGGCAAACCCGCCGTCATCCAGGCCGATGAGAACGGCGAAATCTCCGTGCTCGTCAAGCGCGTGAAAGATTGAATCCGTCAGGCGTGAGGAAGAAGTTGAACCACGGATTCACACGGATAAACACGGATTAAAGCCGGAAAGAGGGGGAATTAACGCGCCGCCTCTCCCCAGCCCTCTCCTCCACTCCGCAGAGGAGAGGGAGAATGCAGAAGAACAAATCCGTGTCCATCCGTGTCCATCCGTGGTTGAATTTTCCTTCAGCCTTGAGCCTTTAGCCTTCAGCCTTTGCTTTATTCGGCGGTGACATTCACATTCTCCGTCTTCAGATTGACGACCCCGTTCGTGTCCAGATTTGCATCCCCCGAAACTTTCACGTCAATGTTCCGCAGCGTGATGTCGCGGACATCGGTGATGGCGCCGTTGAAGGTGCCAAACGAACCGAAGCTGCCGGTGATGTTTTCCACGGTAATTTTGCTGACCTTGCCATGCGCCGCCTTGTCCGGGTCAACCTTTGTGCCGTGCGAGGGTTCCAGGCTCAGGATTCGCTCGCGACCGTTGAGTTTGATGTCATGCACATGCAAATTGGCGTAGTCCTGGCCTGCCGTGTCCGGGCGCAGCTTGATGCGCAGCATGGGCATGTTGCCCTGCACCGTGCTGTCTGCAAACTCCACGTCCCGGATGACCGTCGCATCGGTCCCCAGCGACAGCGCCCCCATGCCGCGCACAAAGGTGCAATCCGTGATGTGGATGTTCTCCGTCGGCGGGCTTTTGGGCTCCTGATCGAGGCCGTCATAACGGTTTCCCTTCAGGCAGATGCAATCGTCGTTTACCGAGTAATAGCAGCCCTTCACGGTGATGTTCTGGGAACTGTCAATATCCGTCCCGTCCGTGCTCGGCCCCTTGGCCCGGGGCCCGATTTCAAACCGGCAATTCTCCACCAAGGAATCCTGGCAGTTATAGAAATGCAGATTCCACTGCGGCGAATTCAGGAACCGCACGCCGCTCACCACCACATCCTTGGAATTGATGATCTCGACCAGCCGCGGACGCCCCAGCGGTTGTTTCCCACTCCAATACGCCGCGCCGTTGCCATCAATCATGCCGGGGCCGGTCAGGCGGAAATGGTCGCAGCCATCTACGTTCAACAGCGACGTGGCGTGTTCCGAAAAATGCCCTTCAAAGCGCACATGCGGCAGCGTGGGGAAATCGGCGACGTTCGTCGAAACCATCAACACAGCGCTCTCGGCCAGCTCGAGATTGACGCCCGGCTTGAGAAACAGCGCGCCCGACACAAATTCGCCCTTCGGCACGACCACCGTCCCGCCGCCCGCAGCCGCGCATTGGTCAATCGCGGCCTGAATTGGCTTGGTGTTCACGGTTGCGCCGTCGCCGACCGCGCCGGTGATTTGGAATGGCGCATTGCCGGCGGCAAAAGCGGCATTCGCGATGATGGCGGCGAACAAAATGCCTTTCAATTTCATGGGTGAGTTACTATTCGGAATGCCACGCGCCACCGCAAGGAATTTTCGCGATTGAACAACAAAGTCGCTAAGAAAAAAAATCCAAGCCACAGATGGACACAGATAAAACACAGACGGGAAATTCAAAAGAAAAAATCTGTGCAAATCTGTGTTTATCTGTGGCTGAAAATTGCGAGTTGGACGCGGCTTGACAATCGGTCGGCCGCTGGCGTAAAAAGCGTCCGCCTCATGGCAACTGAACGAACCAGAACTGCGCTCATCCTTGGCACGGTGATTTTTGTCGTCGCGCTCGTCCTCGGCGGCCTCGCCATGCTCGGCCTCAAAATCCGGGCGCACGCGGCCCAGCGCCGGGCATTGGAGGAATTGAAGGCGGCCAATCCCGTGGTGTATTACATCCAGCACACGCCGCCGGCAAAGAATGCCGAGGACACACGCAGCGCCATCCTCGGCACCTGGGAATTGCGGGGCGCCATGAACCGGCAGACCGGCCAGTTCATCTTCGTGCCCGCGCGGAGCGGTTATTTCAAAACGTTGTCGCCGACGAACTGGTCCATCGTGACCTATGATTTTTCCTCCAACGTGCAATACACGGCCAGCGGCCATTACACGTTGGAGGGCGACAACTACTCGGAATCCATCGAGGCGGCGACGGGCATGATGACGCGGTATCTGGGCGCGCACCCGAAATTCAAAATCCGCGTGGACGGCGACAGTTATTATCAAATGAGCGCGAACCCGCCCAAGAACGGCAACCCGCTCGAGGAGATGTGGCAGCGCGTTGAGTGACCGGTGGGGCGAGCCGGCCACCAATGCTAAAGGCGAAATGCTCAAGGAATCTGAACTATCTTCAGCCTTCAGCCTTTAGCATTTAGCCTTTCCCACGTCCGCCTTCAGCCTTTGCTTAAATTGCACTTGATCTGGATCGCCCTTCTACTCAATCGCTCCGGTCGGGCCGAAGAAGTTCCCTTGTGCTTTTAATTCGCCTCGGGGCGATTCGTCACGACGACCTCCGCATTGTAAGTCGTAAATTTGTCGCCGTCCTTCAGTCGCATGGTGCAATCCTCAAAACGGATGCCGCGCGCGTTGTAAATGTTGAACGGGCCCGGCGCGCTGATGTTCACCCGCACGAAATTGACATTGGACACCATCATGTTCGGCTTGCCCCAAATCGCGCCACCGGCCACGGTCGCGTTCGCCGTGATATTGCTGAACGTGATGTCCCGCCAGGCCGGCGTGGTGTTCGTCACCGCTTCCTCCGGCAACGCTGCGGCTTGTTCCGGCGTGAACTTGCTGATCTTGCCCGCGCCGCCCGCCGTCCGGTAATAGCTGTAAATCAGCACCGGCATGTGCACATTCGTCATCGTGATATCATGGTAAAAAAGATTGCGCGCAAATCCGCCGCTCTCAGTGTCCGCCTTCAATCGCAGTCCGAACGTTGTGCCGTTGAATGAACAATTCGCCACCGTCAGATTGTAAACCCCGTGTTGCACCCCGCTGCCGATGGACACGCCGTGGCCAAAGCCAAAAACGCAGTTCGTGATCAGCGCGTCCGCCAGCATCCCCGTCGCCCCCAGCGCGATATTGTCGTCGCCGTCGCTGATATGGCAATCGCGCACCAGCAGGTTCGTGCCGCACAAGTTCAACCCGTCCGTGTTCGGGCTCTCCGGATCCGTGTTCACCGTGAGATTGCTGATGGTCACGTTGCCGCTCGCTTTGCGGACCCCGCAATGATGGCCTGGCGGGTTCATATACGTCACATCGTGGATGAACAGGCGGTTGACCGAGATGAAATTGAGCATCATCGGGCGGGCCAGTTGCGAATTCGTTTTGAACACCCCCCACCACGCCGCACCCTGGCCGTCAATCGTCCCGCGCCCGCTGATTTCCACGTCCTGCAACTGCGTGCCTCCGATGAACGTCGGCGCATTCGTCGTGCCGCCCGGATACCGCCCGAACGGCAGCATCCGCAACACCGCGCCCTCGTCCAGTCTCAGATTGATGCGGCTCTGCAACGTGACGGGCCCGCTCAAATACGTTCCCGCCGGAAACTCCACCATTCCGCCCCCCGCCGCGCCGGCCGCGCCGATGGCGTTTTGGATTTGCGCCGAATTGTCCGTGGCGCCGTCGCCCGCCGCGCCGAATTTGACCACGTTGAAAACATTGGTTGGAATGGATGGCAACGCCGGATTGACCGCGTAAAGACAAGGCACCAAAACCAGCGGAGCGACAAAGGCGACGATTCGTTTCATGAACTCCCGCAGCTTAATCAGGAAACCACGCCAACCACACGAACTTAATTAAAAAAAGACTTTCGCGTATTTCGCATATTTCGCGGTTGAATTTTCCTTCAGCCTTCAGCCTTGGATTAAGACGGTGCCCGACCGGAAGGTCTGGCAGTCCGCAAGTGGTGGCCGTCCGCAAGGACCTAGTGATGGTTCAGATACAGACTGTTTATCAGCCAGAAAAAGGCGATTGTAAACAGGAAGCTCATGAACGTCATCAGTCCGGTCCAAAACCGGATTCTCTTTTCACGTGGGGACAGGCCCCGTTTTCTCCTCCGAATGTTCTGATATGATGGCATATGCTAGATTTATATGCACGGCGGCGGCATGGCCGCTATCAGGTGTTTTACCCATACGGACTTTTCGCGCATTCAGCCAGTTTCGCAGTTAAATTTCCCTCAGCCTTTGGCCTTCAGCCTTCAGCCTTTGATTAAGATGGTGGCCGTCCGCAAGTGGTGGCCGTCCGCTAGGACCTTTGCGCGTTTCGAGTGTTTCGCGGTTGAATTACTCTTCCGCCTTCCGCCTTTGTTTGAATACGTGTTCATCCGTGGCCTCCCTCATTCCGCAATCCACACTCCGCACTCCGCAATTACGCTTGATCTGGATCGGCGATCTGATCAATTGATCTGGGCGTGCCGAAAAGTTGGAACTCGGTGCGGCGTTTGCGCAAAAGTTCAAAAGAAAAAATTCAACGGGTTAAAACCTCTGACTTACCTTTGATGACGTCGACGGTAAGTCCCTTACCTTCTTCGCCAAAGAACTCGTCGACTTCATGAACCTTTTCGTAAGACAGGTAACGCACTTTTTCGCTGATACCCAAATGCCGAAAACTTGGACGGGCGAGCTGTTCGCGCAGGCGATTGCGCTTGTTTGAAGGTGCAACTATGAACATTGGATAGACCGTGTTCGGCGCAACCATTGTCAGGTCGGCAAACCGTAGCAGGCCGGAATAAATGGATGTGCTGTTTTCAATTTCGAAAGCAGCATCGATTCTAAATTCTTCTTTCCAAACTACATCGATGTTTTCGACATATTTGATCTGAGTGTCGAGTCCAGCTGCGAAAGTTACCTCAAAGTCACTGAATTTGTATTCAGCAGTGATTCGAGACTGGTCATTTCGAGGCGACCAAACCTTTTCACCCGCTTGTCTTCCCAACTTCAAAAGCAACCACTGCATTTTGAGATGGTCTGACGGGATATCTGCAGCTACGTCATCTCCTGCTTCACCGGCGACTGATTTTGGTGTGATGGGTTCGGCGAAAGTTTCTTTCAATGCGTCAGGCTCGGCGACTTTGTTCACTGACTCACCGAGTCTCAGACGCAAAAGAATTGAATAGAGGTCGTCATATTTGTCGTAGAATTCTTCCAGCTTTTCCGAAGCGACGGATGTAAAACCACGAAGCTGGTAGTTCCCAGCGTATCCAAACAGTTTCGTAAACTTCGAGAATGGCAGTTCAATTTCTTTTGGATTGGCAATGAAATAAATCAAATCCCACCCATCAGTCGTCCCGCCGTGAATATTTTTCCACAGTTCTTGGGACAGGCGTGGATTGACGTCTTTGCAAGCCACGCGTCCTAGAAGCTGAATTTGATCGCCTTTAACAATGAGGATTTCATCACCCTCTTGCATGCGGTCAAATTTTGCCCGGTTGGCCTTGGAATCTCTTGAGCCCCAAACTGCAATTGAACGATTTTGAAAAACCTGACCGAGTTTGCGGCTGACGCTTGACGAAATCAGAGGGAGAATTCTTTCCGGAGCGACTTTTCTGCGAATCGTATCTTCGTAATGCACCATTGCCTCCACATTGGCTGGCGGCATATACAGGATGAAGATGTTTCGCATAGCCTATTTTGAACACAGGCTAAGCTGCAAATTCAATTTGTAAAGCGTGTCTCGTCCCTGCTTCACAAATCAGGATGCCACCTTTACTAACAAGGAATATGACGCCCTCATCCGCGAGTTGGAGTAATTGCATCCCGACAATCGCCACGTGCGCGACAAAATCCGCCAGCAGCTTCAAGTCCTGCGCGACGCCAAATTGCTGTTACACATTGGCGCCGGTCGCTGGCGTCTGCCGTAAAGCCAGCCACAGAGGCACAGAGGCACCGAGGTATTTCATTTCATTTTTCCTTCTCTGCGTCTCTGCGTCTCAGTGGCAAATCCCGTGTCCTTTCCCGGCCTCTGGCGTCTGCCGTGAAGCTAGCCACAGAGGCACCGAGGCACCGAGGAATTTCATTTCATTTTTCCATCTCTGCGACTCTGTGTCTCGGTGGCAAATCTCGTGTCCTTTCCCGCCCTCTGGCGTCTGCCGTAAAATTATCCGCGAGGTTTCCATATTGACGCGCGGAACGGATTTTGAGAGCGTCGGGCAAATTCAACCATGAGTCCCTTTATGTTACCATTTTTTACTCAAGGCGGCTGGGCGTATCTGTTCTATGTTTACTGGGCGGTCATCGTCATCATCCACATTCTTCTGGCCGTGGGTGTTTACGATGCCGCGAAGAAATTGAAAATGGAGAATCGTCCGGTCATTTTTGTGGCGGGCTGGGTCTGGGCTGTCGCGACATTAATCGGCGGCGTTATCCCGGCAGGCATTTATTGGGCAATCAATCATTCAACCCTTCGCCCTTCAGACCCAAAGGCCTAATCTGCGTCCTCCTCAACCGCCACGCCCGCGACAAAATCCGCCAGCGGTGTTAGGGCGGCGGTCTTTGCAGATGGCCACCAAGCACCGCCTTTACCTCTGGCATCTGCCGTAAAGCTAGCCACAGAGCCACCGAGGCACCGAGGAATTTCATTTCATTTTTTCTTCTCTGCGTCTCTGCGTCTAGGTGGCAAATCCCGTGTCCTTTCCCGGCCACTGGCGTCTGCCGATGTAGCGTCGGGCATCCTGCCTGACGTAGAGCCGTGGCTTCCAGCCCGGCGGAAAAACCTCACGACTTCCCGAACCGCATCGGACAATCCGGCGACAAAAGAACTGTGCGCGGTTTATTCCGGGTGGCAGGATGCCGCCCTCCACGGCAGGCAAGATGCCTGCCGCCACAGCCCCGGGTGTTTGCACACGGCCACCACTGGCGTTTGCCGTGATGTGTTTTGTCTGGCCATGCGAGGGGCGCTGTTGACAAGATGCAAGAAATTCACATTCTGAAGGGACTGAAATGAAAAATGGCTTGAACGTCCTGCTTTTGATTTTGCTGGCCGGGTGCCCGCCGCTCCTTGGGCAGGACGAAACCAATTCGACTTCCGTTGAAACCAATGTTTCACCGTATGGCAATGGGGCGCCTTATGGTAGTGCGGGGGCATATGGCAATGCAGGAGTTTACAGTAATGCGGGGCCTTATGGTTACGGCAACCCCATGCCGATGCCCGCGCAGCCGCCGCCTCCCGGAGCGCGGCCCAGATTGAGGCCGACGATGCGCGCGCGGCCACTCATGTTGGATTCTAACCAGGAACAACCACGGGTGAGTTCGCGGGCAAGGGCCATTCCGGGAACGGAATTCGCAGCCCCGCCGCCTGTGCGCTTGAGCAATGGTCCCATTCCCCAATTGCACGCCATCGGCCGGTTCGGCGCATTTGGCTGGACGGTGGAGGTGTGCACCAATGCGGAAGATTTGACGAACGGTTGCCTGGAAATTGGTTTGCGACAGGCCGGGGTCAAGTTGTGGAATTTGTTTGACCAGGAATATCATCAGGGTCGGCATGTCGGCGAATTAAAGGTGATATTGCCCGCCAGCCTGTCGCCGGAGCAGCAGACGAATTTTCTGTATCAGGTGGAATCCAGCGCCATCCAAATCACGCAACACCGGGTGGCCATGGCCAATGGGAGGTTTGCGCTGCGCGCCGGCGATTCGCCGCAGGTGCGGCAGGACAAACAGACGGCCCAGACCGCGCTCAACAATGCCGTGCAGGCGTGGGCGGAAAAAGCGCAGACCGAGGCCGGAGCCGGCTCCAATTGGGTGCATGACTGGCCGGCGAATGCGCACACGTTTGTTTTTCGCGGCGCGGCGTTCGAGCAATTCAAAGCCATCAGTCAGGCCATCCGGGAGGAACCAGCGCTGAGCGGCGCGGGCGGGAATTGACGGGGGGAAAACGGATGGCCGCGCGATGGTATCCGCCGGCAACTGCGAGAGTTCCGCGAGTCCTTGCGGACGGCCACCATGCCGCTCCTGACGGAGCTGGAAACATTTGTTGGTTGGTGATTCTACAAATATGCCGCGCCTGACGGCGCTTTCAATTCTTTCTCCGCGCCTTTGCGTCTTTGCGTTAGAATTTCCGTCCGGCCTCTGGCGGTTGCCGTAAATGTTTTCGCGCGAGGAGCGCGACGAAGACGAAGGAAAGAAAAGATTCCAGCCTTTGAAACCTTCGTGGCCATCGCGCGACGAATGCTTCCATTTCCGGCCTGTGGCGGCTGCCGTAAAATGCATTTTCAGTCTTCCCGCCGTATGGGGTAAACACCCCATAGACCGAAGGAACTTGTTTTTGCATTTTCACCATTCGCACAACCAAAACCGAAATGCCATGCAAACAAAAAAACAGTTGAACGAATCCAATGACGCCATCAAGAAAAGCGCGCCGGTAAAAATATTGAGCCTGCAGGTTGCCGTCACGGAACCCGATCTTCTAAAAGCCGTCCGGGATGCTTTCGACCTGGCAAAAAGCGGGGGACGGGAACTCAACCTCGCTTTCAACCTCCCATCGGAAATCGGGACGACGAATCTCGCGTCGCCTCAATTGGGCTGCTGACGCTTTTCGTAGTCGCAAAGGAAGTGGGCGGGAATGCCTTTCCCTCACGGATGGGCATTCCCGATTTTTGCCGTCACCAATGTTCGCATCGGCAGCGGGTGCTTGGCGTTTGCCCTGACCCTCAACTCTCAACTTTCAACAATCAACGGTTTTGCGGCCTCCGGCATCTGCCGTGATTTGATTTGCGCTGTTTGCCGGAACGGTAAATTCTTCGGGCGCGAAAGTTTTATGAATCAACCCGCGAAGGATAAAATTATGAGCGCATGGTTCTGGTATGCCATCGGCGCAGCCGTGCTTTACGGCCTGCATCAAATCTTCACCAAGCTGGCCTCCGAAGGCATCAGCGACGGTCTCGGCGGATTCGTGGTGGAAGGCAGCGCGGCGCTGACGATTCTCGTTTATCTGGCGTGGCTCAAGTTCGGCGGGCAATGGAATCAAACGTCTTCGGCTCCCGGCGTGTGGTATTCCGTGTTGACGGGAATCTGCGTGGGCGTGGGGACGCTGTTCTTTTTCCTGCTGTTTCAAAAGGGCGGCCCGCTTTCCGCCGTGCCGATGATTCTGGCGGGCGGGGCGGCCATCATGGCGGTGGCGGGAATTTTCTTTTTCAAGGAGCCGGCCTCGTGGCCGCGATTGCTGGGCATCGGCATGGCCATCGGCGGATTGATTTTGATGAAGAAGTAGGGCCCTCCGGCGATTGCCCTGATTAGCCACAGAGGCACAGAGGCACTGAGGAATGTTGTTCTGATTTCCATCTCTGCGACTCTGCGTCTCGGTGGCCAATCCCTTGTCTTTCCGGCCGCTGGCGGTTGCCGTAGCGTCTTCCTCTCTGCCGTCGCCGACGGGGGAGAGGATAAGAGGTGAGGTGGCGGAATCTCTACGGCGGCACGAACCGGGCGCGGTAAAATCGCTGCGACAGCGTGTTGGTATCCTTGAAGGCGAATGGGGAGGTGTTGGTGAGGATGGCAAGCCAATTGGCGGCGGCAAGATTGGTGCTAGCGTCAATGGCGTATTTAAGCCCCGCCAAGCCGGTGACGGTGAATTGAATCTGTTTGTTCGTCGTGACGAGCGAACCCAGGACGGGCGGCGGCACCACGATGTTGTAATCGCCGACGGTGGGATAATGGTCGCTGCCGGTGAAGCTGCTGCCGCTGCCGGTGAGTTGAATATCGGCATAAACAGTCGCGGCGTTCGGAACCGTGCTGGCGAGGTCGTTCAACGAGCGGTTGCTGGCGTCGGTGGTCACGCTGCCGCGGGCGATGGACCCGTCGTTGCCGAAGGTTTCGAAGGCATAGGGGTATTGCGCAGCGGGAAAGTTGGAGATGTCATAAGGGTCGGCGGTGTCGGGCGCCAGTTGCACGCCGCCATTGGTGTTGTAGGCGGCGAACATCAGGGCGTTCGGCAGTTGGATGTCCAGGCGCGAACTCATCGTGAAGGAGCCGGCGTCGGTTGAATCGTCGTAGAGATAGGTGACCACGTCCGACGCCGCATTCGTCCAGGCGACGGTGGTGGGCGGCGATGTCTTGGACATGGGGTCATAGGCCTGGGTCTGGTTGGTGTTGGCCCAGATGGAGCTGGTGTCGCTCCAGTTGGTGCCGTCGGAGGTGGTCTGCCCGGTGAGACATTTGTAGGCGTTCTCCTGGCATCCGTTGAACAGGTTCCAATCGCCGCCATAAAGGATGTGCGCGCCGGCGGGCAGGTTGTATTTCGCGTCGCTGCGCAGCTCCTGCGCCTCGGCGTAGCGCGCGTCGCCCTGCGCGTCGTCGCTCGAGCTCCGGGCGTGGCTGACGTAGAAGTAAAAATCGTCGTTCGTCCCGTAGCCAACCGGCCGGAGCTGATACACCATCGGCGCGCGAGGGACACCTTTCGTCCCGCCGCCGGGGGAATGGGCCGTCGTGTAAGTGCCGTCCGCCTGCAAAAGCACGCTCGTCCCCGTCGGGAGCGCCCGCGCCGACACGACCTGCACCGTGTTCGTCCGGTAAATTATCCCCTCAGGCCCGCCGCCGCCGGGACTCGGATCGGTGGTGGGATCGAACGCGTAAGTCCCCGCGCCGTAAATGGCGTTGAGCTGCGTGACAAAGTTCGCCAGCGTCGTCGACTTCAGCTCTTCACAACTCATCACGTCCACCGGCTGGGTGTTGGTGCCGAGATGGTGCAGCCCGATGGCTTGAACCACGGTGGGCAGGGAGTGCGTCGAGCCGGTGATGTTGTTGTCGCTGCCTTGGTCGGCGCAATCAATGTTATAGGAGACGATACGGAGCGTTTTGGCCCACGCGCCGGAGGCGCAAAGCCCGATTCCCAATACCACCGCGATCATCATCCAGCTTCGAGGCCGCATCACTTTGTTTCGGCGGCATTGAAAGGGAGATGGTTCCGTGTGCGCCGGCTTGTGCCGGGCGCCGCGAGGGTGGGGAAGAACCACACCGGCGGGAGATTGGCCGAAACCTTGCATTGCCACGCGCTAATTTAGCAGGTGATGTGAACTTATGCCAGAAAAAAGGCGCCCCGCAACCATCGGTCGGCGGCGGTGATTCCACAAATATGCCGCGCCGACGGCGCTCGGCGATTGCTTTGACCCTCAACCGATTTGCTGCCTCGCCCTCCGGCGTTTGCCGTGATTAGCCACAGAGGCACAGAGGCACTGAGCAAGGTTTCTCTTATTTCCATCTCTGCGACTCGGCGTCTCGGTGGCCAATCCCTTGCCTCCGCGCCCCTTGGCGTCGGCCGAAATCTTCCGGCGTGACAATTTTTCCGGCCTTGGGTTTACTGGCGGGGGAACAAGGCCATGAGGAGATTTTCCTATTACGGACTGGCGCTGCTCGTTTTTGCCCTGGGCATCTGGCTGACGCTGGAACAGGGGCGGAAACTGCCATCGCCTGCCCCCGCCATTGCCAGCCCGGCGGCCGGCGCGGGCGGTGTGGCGGGTGTGGAGCCGTCCGCCTCGCTCCTGGAGAATCTGCGTGAGAATTTGCAGGACCCGCTCCCGCGGCTGTTCGTGCAGTTGATTTTGATCATCATGGCGGCGCGGTTGTGCGGCCTGCTGGCGGGGATGGTCCGCCAGCCCGCGGTGGTGGGCGAGATGATTGCGGGCATCCTGCTGGGGCCGTCGCTGCTGGGCTGGGCGTGGCCGGATTTTTTTCATTTTGTGTTTCCCGCAAATTCGCTCGGCGCGCTGCGGCTGTTCAGCCAGATTGGCGTGTGCCTGTTCATGTTCGTGGTGGGGATGGAGCTGGAATTGCCGCAGTTGAAGCAGCAGGCGCGGACGGCGGTGCTGGTGAGCCAGGCGAGCATCCTGTTTCCATTTCTGCTGGGGATGGCGTGCGCGCTGTATCTGTTCCCCGCGTTCGCGGGCCCGGGCACGACGTTTCCGGCCTTCGCGCTGTTCATCGGCGTCTCGATGAGCATCACGGCGTTTCCGGTGCTGGCGCGGATTCTGGCGGAGCGCGGGCTGACGAAGTCGCCCCTGGGTGTGACCGCGCTGATTTGCGCGGCGATGAACGATGTCTCGGCGTGGTGCATCCTCGCCCTGGTGGTGGCCATTGCCAAAGCCAGGAGCATGGCCTCGGCGGAGTTCAGCATCGGGCTGGTGGTGCTGTTCGTGGTTGTGATGCTGTGGTGGGTCAAGCCGCGCCTGCCCCGCTGGCTGGACCGGATGGCGCCCGCCGGCATCCTGCCCGGAAATGGCGTGATGACCGGGGTGGTGGCGTTCGTATTTGCGTCGGCGCTGGCGACGGATGTCATGGGCATCCACGCGTTGTTCGGTTCGTTTCTGGCCGGGGTGGTGATGCCGGCGCGCAACGGGTTCCGTGAGTTTCTCCGTCTGAGGCTGGAACATTTCAGCTCGGTGTTTCTGCTGCCGCTGTTTTTTGCCTTCGTCGGGCTGCGGACGCAGGTCGGCTTGTTGAGCGACACGAACGGCTGGTTGATTTGCGCCGGGCTGATCGGGCTGGCGACGGCGGGCAAGCTGGGCGGCGCGATGTTCACCGCGCGGCTGACGGGGGTGGGCTGGGTTGATTCATTTGCGCTGGGTGCGCTCATGAACACGCGCGGGCTGGTGGAATTGATTGCGCTGAACATCGGTTACGATTTGGGAATCCTCTCGCCGCGCATCTTTACCATGCTGGTGATCATGGCGCTGTTCACGACCTGCATGACCGGCCCGCTCCTCACCTTGAGCGAATATCTGCGCGCACGGAAGCGGCTCGCCACAACTCCCGCCTGACCCGGGCGGAGTCCGCGAACGGGGACGTTCATCCTGTCAAAGGAGTGCGCGGGATATTTTTGTCGAGGTCCGGCGGGCGGGCGGTTAATGTGGGTTCATGTTTCTGGCGACGTCGAACAAGGGTAAACGGTTGTTGTGCTTGAGTTACATCCAACAGGTGGAACCGGGGGAGTTGAAGCGCGGTGAAGAGGATGTGAAGGCGCTGCTGGCGGAGCTGCCGGCGGGCTACCGTCTGCTGGTGGATTTGAGCCGGTTGGAATCCATGGGGCTTGAGTCCATGGATGTGATTGCCCGGATGATGGAAGTGTTTGACCGGAGCGGGGTGGCGATGATTGTGCGGGTGATTCCCGATTCCAGCAAGGATATCGGATTTAACATCTACACGATTTTTCACTACCCGCATCGTCCGCAGGTTGTCACGTGCCAGAGCATGACCGAGGCGGCCCGGGCGCTGGGGCTTTAAGCACGGGTTCTGCCGTGAATGTTTTCGCGCGAAGAACGCGAAGGTCCTTGCGGACGGCCACTGGCGCCTGCCATGAATTTTTACCACACGAATGGAATGAGCCGGTGGCGGGTGCGCTGGCAGTATTCGGCATAGCCGGGCAGTTCGCGCCGGAGAAATTTTTCCTCGATGAGCAGGCGGAAAATGAGGATTGGGGTCATCAGCGCGGCGACGGGCAGGACGACGAACGAGCCGAGCGCCAGTGGAAGGCAGAACCAAATGCCGAGGCTGACCGAATACA
>Ga0265338_10006062_pt1 | contig 15523 bp, 10 predicted proteins | sample 42126metaG_FD_193579 | JGI IMG/M metagenome (GOLD analysis project Ga0265338, IMG submission 193579) | Rhizosphere microbial communities from Carex aquatilis grown in University of Washington, Seatle, WA, United States - 4-21-26 metaG | ecosystem: Host-associated > Plants > Roots > Rhizosphere... | reverse complement strand
GCATCTCCAGGAGGTTGCGCTCGGCCACCTCCAGGAGCTTCTGGGCCTCCTCCCGCGCCTTCTCGGCGCGGTGGTACTCGTCGGCGATGTTCATGGCGGCCAGGATGGCCACCTTGGCCGCGGGGGCCGAGGACTTCTTGCCGATCTCGTTCATCTTGCCGTCGACGTACTTGGACAGGTCCGTGATGTAGTGGGGGTCGGCGTCGCCCTTGAGGGTGTATTCGTTCCCGTAGATGTTCACGGTCACCGACTTCTTGTCGCTCATCGGGGCCTCTCCAGGGGATAGGTCACTTCGGGGTGGATTCCAGGTCGTCGACCAGCGGCTTCATCTTCTTCAGGTTGTCCCGAAGCTGCCGCAGGTCCTCCAGGGCTTCCATGTACTTCAGGCGCCAAACGTCGTCGTCGGGGGAATCCTGGGGGAGCGAAGGCTTTTGCCCGGTTTGGAGCTTCAACTTCTGGTTTTCCCGCATCAACTGCCCGTTGGAGGACCGGAGCTTCACCACGATGTCCAACAGGCGTTGGATGCGGTCTTCCAGGCCTTCCCAGGCGGCCTGGGGGGAGTTCGACGGGTTATCGGAGGGCAACGGCGTACCTCTTCTGGAGGGTATCCACGATCCGCTCAACCTGCTCAGCCACTTCAGCGTCGGTCAATGTCCGATCGGGCGACTGGAACGATAGGCGGTAGGCCAAGCTGCGGCGCCCCTCCGGCAGGTTCTTCCCGCGATACAGGTCGAAGAGGACCGTTTCCACCAGGCTCGGGCCCCCGGTCTCCCGGATCAGCGACTCGATCTCGGCGTTGGAGCGCTCATCCGGCACCACCAGCGCCAGGTCCCGACGCGCCTCCGGGAACTTGGGAAGCGGCGTCACCGTGACGCCCTTCCGGGCGGCGGCCCAACAGGCCTCGAGGTTGACCTCGACCGCGAAGCATTCCTGGGCGATATCATAGGCTTTCTTGACCTTGGGGTCGAGTTCGCCGCCCCAAGCCAAAAGGGTGTTCCCGGGGCCCAGGACCCGGAAAGAAACGCCCGTACGGTAAGGGAATCCTTCCTGGCCGTATTCCCAGGCCAGGGCGGCACCGGGGGCAAGTTCCGCCAAGGCGTCGGCCGCCAGGCCCTTCAAATCGAAAAAGTCCACGTTGCGGGATGGGTTCTCCCAACCCGTCCCAGCCGCCGCGCCCGCCAGGACGGCCCCGACCTGGAGCCGTTCCGTCAAGGTTCCCCCCGGCTGGGGAAGGAAGGCTTTGTTGACCTCGAAAAAGGCGGCGCCGTCCTGCTGGAAAGATAGGTTGAGTTTGACGTTCGCCAAAAGCGAGGGAACCAGGGTCGGCCGCATCACCGCTTGGTCCTCGGCGATGGGGTTGACCAAGACGTGGGCGGACCGGAATGGATGGCCAGGGGGAAGCTTCAGGCGATCGGCGAAATCCGGCGGGAGGAACGAGGTGTTGACGGCTTCCGTCAGGCCGTGGCGCTGGAACGCGCGCCGGGCGGATCGCAGGGGCCGTTGGACCTCAGGGAGCTTCGAAGGGGACACCCGGATCGGGGGTGCGGTCAGGGGAAGGCGGTCGTACCCGTTCATCCGGGCCACTTCCTCGATCAGGTCGATTTCGGCGTTGAGGTCCACGCGCCAGGTCGGCAGGGTCACCTGGGCCGTTTCGCCCTCGGGCAGGATCCGGCAGCCCAAGGCCGCCAGGAAGCCGTATTGCGCCTCGGCGGAAAGCTGGATCCCCAAAACCTTGTTGCAACGGGCCGGCCGGAACACCACCGTCTTGGGTTCCAAGGGGCCTGACTCGGATAGCACGATTCCCTTGAGGATTTCCCCTCCCGCCACCTGTTGAATCAGGGCGGCGGCCCTGTCCAAGGCTCGAAGCACTCCGGCGTGATCGATGCCACGCTCGAAACGGTAGGAGGAATCCGTCGAGATCCCCAGGCGACGGGCGGTGCGGCGGACCAAGCCCGGTTGGAACAGGGCGGCTTCCAGGAGGATGTTCTTGGTCCCGGCCGAAACCATGGATTGGGAACCGCCCATGACGCCCGCGAGGGCCACCGGTTTCCTCGAGTCGGCGATCACCAGGACGTCGGGGTTTAATTCCTTCTCGGTGCCGTCCAACAGGGGGATCCTTTCCCCGGACTTGGCCCGTCGGACAACGATCTGGTGGCCCTCCAGGAGGTCGAAATCGAAGGTGTGGAGCGGCTGACCCAGTTCGAAGAGGATGAAATTCGTGACGTCCACCACGTTGTTGATGGATTTTTGGCCGAGCCTCTCCAACTTTTCCTTCAGCCACCGGGGGGAAGGCCCGACTTGGATCCCCTCCAGGAGACGGCAGCTATAGAACGGGCAACCCGTCGGGTCCTCGACCCTCAGGCCGACTTTTAAGGAAGCCTCGGCACCGTTCTCAACCAGTTTCGGTTCGGCGGGGAACTTCGGTTCCAATTTCAGGAGGGCGCCCAGTTCACGGGCCAAACCGTAATGGCTGAGCAGGTCGGCCCGGTTGGGCGTCAGTTCCACCTCGAACAGGGTGTCGGGCAGGCCGAGATAGTCCTTCAGGTCGGCGCCAACGGGAGCGTCCTCGGGGAGCAGGTAGATGCCATCGGCGTCGGCCGCGAGACCCAATTCCTTGGCGGAACACATCATGCCGAAGGATTCCACCCCGCGGATCTTGGCCATCTCGAGTCTGTCCAAGCCCGGAAGGGAAGCTCCCACGAGGGCCAGGGGAACCTTCTGCCCCGGCGCGATGTTTTTCGCGCCGCAGACCACTTGGAGGGTTTCGGAACCGGTGGAAACTTTCGTCAAGGAAAGGCGGTCGGCTTGGGGGTGTTTCGCCACTTCCATCAGTTGGGCCACGATGACCTTCGAGAGGCCGGCTCCGGCTTCCTGGACGTTTCCCACTTCAATGCCGGCCGCCACGAGTTTCGGCAGGACTTCCTTGAAGGGCCCCTTCAGGGGAAGGTAATCGAGTATCCAGCGGGACGAGGCTTGCATGGGAACCTTGGGGGGCTTCGGCGGGTCTTTTCAGGTGAAAACGCCTAAAAAGTCCGAAACACCATGAATTTTCGTGAGTTTAAGGGAGCCCTACGGGGCTGTCAACGTTTCCGGCGTTGGAACAACCTTGGAAACGCCCTTTTTAAGGTGATTTTTGGGGAAGGCCGTCGTATAAATGCGCCTCTTGGTTTGCTGAAACCCAGCCAATCATTGGTTTTGTCTGGATGTCCGGTGAAAAGCCCTTGACCAGTGGGCTTTCATCCTAATGAACCCCTATTCCGATCTGCCCGGGATCACCGGCTGGGTCGGTTTTCCATCCTTCGACGAAAGGTGGTGATGGTTTTGGCGTTGTTTGAGTTGGACGTCAAGGCCTTGGACCGCAAATTCACCGAAGTGAGGGATTACCTTTGACCCCGCTCACTACGGACGGGAAATAGAGGAACTCGAGGCGAACACCACCCAAACCGGTTTCTGGGATAGGCCCCAGGAAGCCCGGGAAGTGACCTCCCGGTTGGCCCGGCTGAAGGATGATTACGCCCTCTACCAGAAATTCGAGAAGGACTACCAGGACCTACTGGCCTTTCATGAAGTCCTCAAGGACGGCCATGACGCCGCCCTGCTCGCCGAGTGCGAGGAGAACTTCCACCGATTCGAGGCGGAATTCCACGAGTTCGAGCTGAAGCGAAACTTCACGGGGAAGTACGACTTCAATAACGCCTACCTGTCGCTCCACCCGGGCGCCGGCGGGACCGAGAGCCAGGACTGGGCCGAGATGCTTCTTCGCATGTACCAGCGCTGGTGTGAGAACCACGGGTTCGAGGTCGAGACCCTCGATTACCAAGTGGCCGACGAGGCCGGGATCAAATCCGCCTCCCTCCTGGTCAAGGGACCCTACGCCTACGGGTACCTCAAGGTGGAGAAAGGGGTTCACCGTCTGGTTCGCATCTCCCCCTATGACGCAGCCAAACGACGCCATACCTCGTTTTCCTCGGTGGACGTCATGCCGGAAGTCGAGGACGTCGAGGTCGAGATCCGGGCGGACGACGTCAAGCTCGATACCTACCGCTCCGGTGGGAAAGGCGGCCAGAACGTCAACAAGGTCGAGACGGCCGTCCGCCTGACCCACATGCCCACCGGCATCATCGTGGCCTGCCAGATCGAACGGTCCCAGCAGAAGAACCGGGACCAAGCCATGAAGATGCTGAAGGCCAAGCTTTACCTCCATTTCCAGGCCCTGCACGACGCCGAATTGGCCCAAGTGGCCGGGAGCAAGAAGAAGATTGAGTGGGGAAGCCAAATACGGTCCTACGTCTTCCAGCCCTACCAAATGGTGAAGGACCACCGGACCGAAAAGGAAGTGGGGGACGTCCACCAGGTGATGAACGGGGAGATCGACCCCTTCATCGAGGCGGCCCTCAAGGCAAAATTGGTGGATTGAGGGTTGTGCCGGCTCCGCCAAGTGGGGACTAATTTTGATAAAATCCACGGGTTTGTGAAACAAAGGATGGACCGAGAAATGGAAGAAAAAGCCCTCAAACCCATCAGGGTTGTATTGGGATACGTCCAATATATTCTTCTGGCCGCCGGGGCCTGGTACGGCCTCCACGGCCAATGGTCCACGATGATCATCACCTTGGGCCTCAGCGCCCTGTGCCATCAGGTCCTGACCGCGCCCCCCGGACACCCTGACCGGCCAACGGAGCCCCTTCCGGCCTCCAGCCCGGTCCAGTGGGGATGGATCGCCGTGGCGCTCGTCGCCGTTTACTACGCGGCACCCCTCCTGCAGCAACCCGATTACAACTGGTTGATGGGGCTCCCCCTGTGGCTCTTGTCCGGCTGGGCCCTGTATCGAGCCTTTCCGGAGGGCCTTCCGGTCATGGATTCCCAGGACATCCCGGTCCGGCCCGTCCGGGGCCAGATGTCCGGGATCATCCTCGGTGTCCTCGTCCTCCTGACCTTCGCGGCCGTCAAAGTGGTTTTTTTCTTCAAGGGCACGAATGTCCCATTTCCCCTGGAGGCGGTGAAACCCGGGGTCTCGCTCATCTTTGGAACCGCGCTCGCGATCATGCTTTTGAGGTGGAAACGCCCGGAGGGCAAGCCGGCCCAGGCCCTTCCCCGTGAAGCCCTTTGGGTCGCCCTTCTGATCTTGGTCGCGGCGCTCCTTCGCTACCCTTTCATCCACCACCTCTTCGCGGGATTCCAGGGCGACGAAGCCAACGACGCCTTTGACGGCGTCAATGCCATGACGATGTCGAACGGCGTGGATTCCCCCTTTAAGACATCCTGGGGCGGTTCCCCCTCCATGCCGTATTTTTTCGCCGCGGAGTTCCTCAAGGTCTTCGGGATCAACCTCATCGGTTACCGCCTGTACACCCTGACGGCTTGTTTCATCTCGGTTTGGGTTTTCTTCAAGTGGGTCCGGTTCTATTTCAGCGCCAGGGCCTCCCTGGTGGCCTCCTTCCTGCTGGCCATCTCCTGGTGGCACCTATACAACTCCTTCGCGGTCTTCAACAACAACATCACCTTCCTGATGGAAGTGACGTCGTTCTATTTCCTGGAAAAGGCCCTCCGAAGCGGGCGCAAGGTCGATTTCTGGTGGACCGGGGTCTTTTTCGCGACCTCCGTTCAAACCTACATCTCCGGCCGTTTGGTCTCGGTCATGGGGTTCACGGCGGTCCTGGCCTGCGTCCTCATCGCCGGGCGCTGGACCTTCGTGAAGACCTATTGGAAGAACCTCCTTCTGGCCGCCCTGTCTTACCTGGTCTTCATTTCGCCCTTCCTCTGGTACATCCTCCATTTCCCCCGGGAATTCCTTGGTCGGGCCAAGTACCTGAACATTTTCACCGAAGTCCAACGTACCGGTGATCATTGGTTGCCCTTCAAGACCGGGGCCTTCACATTGCTGTCCCCGTTTTGGACGACTCCCAGCCCCGACCGGCGGTTCATGATCCCGGGGGATTCCATGGTGGACGGCTTTTCGGCCTTCCTCTTCCTGACGGGTTTGGTCCTGGCGTTTTTCACCCTTCGCCGTCGGGTCAGTTGGCTGGGTTTTTGCGGGTTATTCTTCGGCATGTTGACCAACGCCCTCGCGATCCAGGGTATGAATCCGGATACCGCCTACATCAACGCCATGCGCCTGTTCCTGGCGCTGCCCTTCATCCTTTTCCTCGCGGCTCGGGGAGCCGAATGGTACTTAGGGATGTTGGATTCCTACGGAAAAGCCGGCAAACTTTTGGTCCGCGTCTTCCTCATCGTGGGTTTTTCCATAGCGGGATATTACAACATCCACCTTTATTACTTTAGGCTCGAGGATCGGCCCTCGGATTGGTGCGCCGTGGGATACCACGAAGTGGAGTTGGGGAAGATCTACCAGAGGGACCTTCCTACCGCACATTTGATGATCGATTGCGACGCTTATAACGGTGTCGTCGATTTCTTCACGGGGCTTCGTCAGAAAAATTTCGACGTCATCACCGGAAACAAGGTGGACTTCCCGATCCTGTACCCGGTGACCCGCGACGTGGAGATCTTCATGCAGCCGAACAAGCTCAAGAACGTCCAGGACGACTGCCTCAAATGGTACCCCAAGGCGGTCTGGACGGATTACAAGAATCCCTGGGGGGAATTGTACGCCCGCAGTGTCCGGATCAGTCGAGAGGACATCCAGGCCCTTCAAAACGGAAAGACAGTCGGGGATCCCCTCCCCTGACCCAATCGGACGCTGGGGCGTCCCGGAGAAACATGAACGAACCTAACGATTTCCTGCAAGTCCGCCTGGAGAAGCTCAAGGCGATCCGTGAGAAGGGGATCAACCCCTATCCCTCCCGATTCGACGTGACCCACCGTTCCGCCGACCTCCTGCAGGCCCATTCGGGCCTGGAGGCCGGGCAGTCCCGCGAGCCCGAGAAGGTCTCCGTGGCGGGGCGGGTCATGACCCTCCGCGCCCACGGCAAGAGCACCTTCGCGCACCTCCAGGATTCCCTCGGGAAGATCCAGGTCTACCTCAAGCTGGACGCGGTCGGGGCCGAAGCCTACGCGACCTTCGGCTTGGTGGAGATGGGCGACTGGATCGGGGTGACCGGTTATCCCTTCAAGACCCGGACCGGCGAGGTCACGATCCACGTGGAGACCTATACGATCCTCTCCAAGGCGCTCCATCCCCTGCCGGAGAAATGGCACGGCTTGACGGACGTCGAGGCCCGATACCGGCACCGCTACGTGGACCTGATCGTGAACCCGGATGTCCGCAGGACCTTTGAGACCCGGTCCAAGGTGGTCTCGGCCATCCGCCGTTTGATGGACAGCCTGTCGTTCCTGGAAGTCGAAACCCCCATGATGCACCCGATCCCGGGCGGGGCGGCCGCCAAACCCTTCACGACGCACCACAACGCCTTGGACATGGACCTTTTCCTTCGGGTGGCACCCGAGCTTTACCTGAAACGCCTGCTCGTGGGCGGTCTCGAACGGGTTTACGAGATCAACCGCAACTTCCGGAACGAGGGCGTCAGCACCAAACACAACCCGGAGTTCACCATGTTGGAGGCCTACCAGGCCTTCGGGGATTGCGGCACGGTGATGGATTTGACCGAGAAAATCATAGCGGCCGCCGCCGAGGGCGCCGGCAAGGACCTGCGCATGACCATCGGCGGGTTGGAGGTTGATTTCACGCCGCCCTTCAAACGGATCCCGCTCCTCCAGGCCCTGAAGGAGATCGGCGGCGTCGACTACGACGCCATCTCGATCGAGGAACTCCGGAACCGCGTGAAGGAATCGCCCGCCAACGTGAAACACCTCGAGTCCCTGGCCAAGGCCGAATTGGCCTACCTGCTGTTCGGCGAACTGGTGGAATCCAAGCTGACGGACCCGGTCTTCATCACGGACTTCCCGGTGGAGGTTTCGCCGCTCTCCAAATCCAAACCCTCCAACCCCGCGCTGACCGAAAGGTTCGAACTGTTCGTCCTGGGGCGGGAGATCGCCAATGGTTTCTCGGAGTTGAACGATCCGGTCGACCAGCGCCGCCGTTTCGAGAAGCAGGTCGAATTGCGCAAGGCCGGTGACGAGGAGGGCATGTTCCTCGACGAGGACTATATCCTGGCCTTGTCCTACGGCATGCCGCCCGCGGGCGGCGTGGGCATCGGCATCGACCGCCTGCTGATGCTCTTGACGGACAGCCCCTCGATCCGTGACGTCATCCTGTTCCCGCTGATGCGTCCCCGCGCCGACGAGGAACGGATGGTTTTCGAATGACCCGGTCCCGGGGGATCCGACCTTGAACATGCCTTTTGAGCTGTCCCTGGCCCTCCGCTACATGCGGTCCAAGCGCAAAAGGTCCGCCGTCTCCATCCTGACCTGGCTGTCCGTGGGCGGAGTGGCCATCGGGGTCATGGCCCTGATGGTGGTCCTCTCGGTCATGAACGGGTTCGACAACGACCTCAAGACCAAGATCGTGGGGCTCAACGCCCATATCCTCATCATGCCCCACCTCCAACAGCCCTTCGACGACTACGCCAAGGTGGTGGAGAGGGTGAAAACCCTGCCCCATGTCATCGCCGTGGGACCTTATGTGGACGGACAGGCTTTGGCCAAGTCCACGGAACGGTCCCTCGGCATCGCGGTTTGGGGCGTCGACCCGGACTCCCCCCAAGCCATCGCCGACCTGGACAAGTACTTGTTTGAGGCCAAAGCCGTAGACCTCAAGCCCGAGATGGCGGGTAAGAACGGACGCCCTGAGAGGATCTTTCTGGGCCGGGAATTGGCCCGGCGGATGGGGGTCGGACTGGGTGACGACCTGATTCTTTTCCTCCCGATCCTCCAACAAACGCCCCTGGGGATGATGCCGACCTCCAAGAAGTTCCAGATCGTGGGGATCTTCTCCACGGGGATGTACGACTACGACGCCTCCTTCGCCTACGTGGCCCTGGACCAGGCCAAGGCCATGTACAACCTGGGGGAAGGGGCCACTGGGGTTGCGGTCAAGGTCGACGATGTGGATCGCGCTCCGGAGGTGGCCCGACGGATCCGGGAGGAACTCAAGGGCCGCTACCAGGTCCAGGACTGGCTCCAGATGAACCGGAACCTCTTTGTGGCCCTTGAGACCGAGAAGATGGTCATGGCGGTGATCCTCTCGCTCATCGTCCTGGTGGCGGCCCTCAACATCGTGAATCCCCTGACCATGGTGGTGATCGAGAAAACGAAGGAAATCGGGATCCTGAAGGCCATGGGGGCCGCGGACCGCAGCATTGCCTCCATTTTCATCATGCAGGGACTCTTCATCGGGGTATTGGGCACGATTCTCGGGGCGGCCCTGGGATTCGGCATCTGCGAAATCATCAAGCAAGTCCCCATCCCCATGCCGGGGGGGGGGAGCGTCTATTACATCGACCGGTTGCCGGTGATGGTGGATCCCGTGCTGTCCTACGTGCTGATTCCCCTGGGTTCCATCCTGCTTTGCTTCGTGGCCACCCTTTTCCCGGCGCGTCAGGCCGCGAAATTGGAACCGGTCGAGGCGATCCGGTACGAATAGATACGTAATGAGGAAAGCTGGATTCGGAATGAGGAATTGGAAGTCCAGCCTTACATTCCGCGTTTCGCATTCCTAGTTCCTCATTGCCGGAGGTTTTCGTGGAGCTTTTCAAGCTACAGAACGTCTCGAAGAGCTTCGAGATGGACGGCCAGCAGGTCCAGGCCCTCAAGGGGGTTTCCCTGGGCTTGGACGCCGGGGACATGACCGTCATCCTGGGCCCTTCGGGCTCTGGAAAAAGCACGCTCCTCACCCTCTTGGGGGGGCTCAGCCGGCCCTCGGACGGTCAGGTGTCCTACCGGGGGCAATCCCTCTACAAGATGCCAGGCGCCGAGTTGGCCGCCATCCGAAACAAGTCCTTCGGCTTTGTCTTCCAATTCCACCATCTGATGCCGGAATTGACCGCCCTGGAAAACGTCCAATTGCCTTCCCGGATCCTCCGTTTGCCCCCGGAGGAGTGTCGGGAGCGCGCCAGGTCCCTTTTGGAACTGGTCGGGTTGAAGGACCGCATGGACCACAAGCCCGGCGAGATGTCCGGCGGGGAACAACAGCGCGTGGCGGTGGCCCGGGCCCTGGTGAACCAACCGGAAGTCGTCCTGGCCGACGAACCCACCGGCAACCTGGACTTGAAGACCGCCGAGGGAATCCATGACCTCCTTTGGGAGGCCTGCCAGAAGGACGGCCGCACCTTGATCGTGGTCACCCATTTCGAGCCCTTGGCCAAGCGCGCGGACCAGGTCATCACCCTCAACGGCGGGCTGCTGACAAAAAAACGGGGATAAACCCGGTACCCGTATCAATCCGCGGAGCGGAACATGTTGTGTCAAAAGTGCAACCAACGTCCCGCCACGGTGTTCATCACCCAAACCGTGAACCAAAAGACGTCCCAGGTCCACCTCTGCGAGCTTTGCGCGGGGGAACAGGCCACGCTGGGGGGCGGCCAACCCTTTACCTTGACGCTCGATCCCTCGGCGCTGTTGAAGGACTTTTTCACGAATTCCTTCCCGGGCTTCGAGCCGGGTCCCGGCGCCCCCGACACCGATCCGCTCTCGTCCAGGAAGCCGGCGGCGGAATCCGAGGCGGAGTGCCAGGTCTGTGCCTACCCCTTTTCCCAATTCAAGCGGACGGGCCGTCTCGGATGCCCCGCTTGCTACGGCTCCTTCGCCGCCCTCTTGGCGCCGGTCCTGGCGAGTGTCCATGGGGGGGGCCACCACGTGGCGGAGCCGACGTCGGTGGACCTCTCCCGCCCGGAGAATTCCCCAGTCGATCCACACTCCACGAATCCCAATGAAGATCCACGTTTGTCCGAACTGCGCCGACGCCTCCAGGAGGCGGTGGCGGAGGAGCGGTTCGAGGAGGCCGTGGAACTGCGGGACGAAATCAAAAACATCAAAAACGGGTCCTGAATCTCAGGCATTAAGCCTTATGTTTGGAATCGGAGAAATCAAAACTTAGAACTTGTGTGGAGGTTGTTGGAGTGTTTGAAGAGATGCTTTCGTCACGGGACGACTGGTTCCTGAAGCCGGGTCCCCAATGGGAAGTGGCGGTCTCCAGCCGGGTCCGCTTCGCCCGTAATCTTGATGGCCGCCGTTTCCCGAACCACTCCGGGGCCCAGGAACAACGGGAAGCCGTCGAAGCCCTCGAAATGGCCTTTGCCTCCCTCCCGGGGGAAAACCTCCAGGTGGTCCCCCTGAAGGAAGTCGGGCCCCTGGACCGCCAATTCCTCGTGGAACGGCGGTTGATCTCGGTCGAATTGGCCGCGGGGTTGGGCGAGAGGGGAGCCGTCTTCAACCCCTCCGAAGGGGTGGGCGCCCTCCTGAACGAGGAGGACCACCTTCGGCTCCAGGTCTTCAAGTCCGGCTTGAACCTCCAGGAGGCTCTCCGCCGGATCCGGTCCTTGGAGGAACCCCTCGCGGGGATCCTTTCCTTCGCGAAGGATCCGGTCTTGGGTTACCTCACGGCTTGCCCGACCAACCTTGGTTGGGGCCTGAGGGCCAGCGTCATGCTGCACCTCCCGGCTTTGGTCTACACGAACCAGATCCTGAAGGTCCTGGAGGGGGTCAACCAGGTCGGGCTGGTCGTCCGGGGTCTCCAGGGTGAATCCACAAGGGTCCAAAGCGCCTTCTTCCAAGTCTCAAACCAATCGTCCCTCGGGAAACGGCCCGCCGAGATCGTGGAGCACGTGGAACGGGTCGCCCGCCAACTCATCGAGGTGGAATGGCAGGCCCGGAAGACCGTTTTTTCCCAGGAAGGGATGGCGGCCCAGGACCGGATCTGCCGGACCCTGGGCGTCCTGAAATCCGCGAAGTTGATGGTGTTGGAGGAGGCCTTGGACTCCCTTTCGGCCCTGCGGGTGGGCGTGGAAGGACGGATCATCCGGGACCTTTCCTTGGCGGACCTCAACCGTTTCCTCCTCGCGGTTCAACCCGCCCACTTGGCGAAGGCCGCCGGCCAAGAACTGGGGCCTGAGGATCAATTGGTCCATCGGGCGACCTATTTACGCCAAGCTTTACGGCAAACGGAGCCCGCCTAAAGACCTCTCAACGGACCCGTCTCCACCCGCCCAAGACGGTTATTCTTTCGGGGACTCTTGCCTCCCGGAGGGACCTTTCTTATAGATAACCCCAGAGTAATAAAGGTAAAATCGCCTTCTCACGGCTTTTCACCCGTTTGGGTGGACAGCCGGAAGCGGGTCCCGGCCCCCAGGCCAAGGAGCATTTCATGTTCGAGCGATTCACGGAGCGGGCCAAAAAGGTCATCAACCCCCTGGCCAAAGAGGAATCCCGCCGCCTCAACCATAACTTCATCGGTACCGAACACCTGCTTCTGGGTCTCATCCGCGAAGGCGGGGGCGTCGCCGTCGCGGTGCTCGAATCCCTCGGCGTGGACCTGGAAAGCGTCCGCATTGAGGTGGAGAACCAGACCACCCCCTCCTCCGATACCTTGACGATCGGTGACCCCCAATTCACGCCATCGGCCAAGAAGGTCCTGGAGTTGGCGGCCGAGGAGTCCCAAAAACTCGGGCACAATTACATCGGCACCGAACACCTCCTCCTGGGCCTGATCCAGGAAGGGGAGGGTGTCGCGGCCCGGTCCCTCGAGAACCTTGGCATCACCTATGAGAAGTCCCGGGACATGGTCATCAACCTCCTCGGGGGCACCTTCCCGAAATTCTCGAAGCAATCGAAGAAGACCAAGACCCCCGCCCTCGACGCCTTCGGCCGGGACCTTACGCAATTGGCCCGGGACGGAAAGCTGGACCCGGTCATCGGCCGCGACGACGAGATCGAGCGCGTCATCCAGATCCTCTCCCGCCGGACCAAGAATAACCCGGTCCTGATCGGGGAACCGGGGGTGGGCAAGACCGCCATCGCCGAGGGCCTCGCCCAACGCATCCGGGAAGGCAACGTCCCTGAGATCCTATTGGACAAGCGGATCGTCACCCTGGACCTGGCCGCCCTGGTGGCCGGCACGAAATACCGGGGGGAGTTCGAGGAGCGCCTGAAGGCGGTCATCAATGAGATCCGGACGTCCGGAAAAGTGGTGATGTTCATCGATGAACTTCACACCCTGGTGGGGGCCGGCGCCGCGGAAGGCGCCATCGACGCCTCGAACATGTTGAAGCCCGCCTTGGCGCGCGGTGAACTCCAATGCATCGGCGCCACGACCCTCAATGAGTACCGCAAATACATCGAGAAGGACGGCGCGCTTGAGCGCCGCTTCCAGATGGTGGTGGTGGACGAGCCCACGGTCGAGGAGACGGTCCAGATCATGAAGGGCCTCCGGGACCGCTACGAGGCCCACCACCGGGTCCGGTTCACCGACGACGCCCTTGAGGCGGCCGCCACCTTGTCGCACCGCTACATCACCGGGCGGTTCCTGCCGGACAAGGCCATCGACCTCGTCGACGAGGCCGGAAGCCGGACCCGCCTGCGACTCACCACCATGCCGACCGAGCTCCGGACCCTTGAGAAGGAAATCGAAAGGGTCAAGCAGGAAAAGGAGGAGGCCATCAAGACCCAGGAATTCGAGCGGGCCGCCGACCTCCGGGACCGGATCAAGAAGATGCGCCAGAAGCTGATGGAAGAGAAGGAAAAGTGGGAGACCCAGAAATCAAAGGCCGAGGCCGTGGTCACCTGGGAAGACATCGCTTACGTGGCCTCCAAATGGACCGGCATCCCCATGATCCGTTTGAACGAGAAGGAATCCGAGAAGCTATTGCGCATGGAGGAGGGCCTCCACAAGCGCGTGGTGGGCCAGGACGAAGCCATCGGGTCCATTTCCAAGGCCATCCGACGCAGCCGTGCCGGTGTCGGTAACCCCAAGAAGCCCATCGGTAGTTTCATGTTCATGGGCCCCACCGGGGTGGGGAAGACCGAGTTGGCCCGCGCCTTGGCGGAGTTCCTCTTCGACAACGAGGACGCGCTGCTCCGCTTCGATATGAGCGAGTACATGGAGAAATTCAACGTTTCGCGGCTGGCGGGCGCTCCGCCGGGTTACGTGGGCCACGACGAGGGGGGCCAGTTGACCGAGAAGGTCCGGCGCCGCCCCTACAGCGTGGTGCTTTTCGACGAGATCGAGAAGGCCCATCCCGAGGTGTACAACCTCCTGCTCCAGATCCTGGAGGACGGGCGCTTGACCGACAGCATGGGCCGGGTCGTGGACTTCCGGAATACGGTCATCATCATGACCTCCAACCTGGGGGCCCGGGAGATCGGCAACTCCAAGAGCATGGGATTCCAGCCCGACAACGAGTCGGTCTCCTTCGACAGCATGAAGACCAAGATCCACCAGGAACTCAAGAAGAGCTTCAATCCCGAGTTCCTCAACCGGGTCGACGACATCCTCATCTTCCATCCTTTGGAGAGGAAGCACATCGAGGAGATCGTGGATATCCAGCTCAAGGACGTCCAAAAACGGCTGCAGGCTAAGGACATCATCGTGACGTTGGACGATTCGGCCAGGACCTTCCTCATTGAGAAGGGGTTTGACCGGGTTTACGGGGCGCGGCAGTTGAGGCGCACCATCCAGAAGTACGTCGAGGACGCCCTAGCCGAGGAGCTCTTGAGGGGAAAACTGAAGGACCACCAGCAGGTGAAGGTCCACGCCGCGGGTGACAAGCTGGAGTTCGAGCCGGCCACCAACACGGAAAGCGCCACACCCGCTTAATATCCGCTGAATTGAACGTTCGGCCAACCCCCCGGGAAGCCCAGTAGGCTTCCCGGGGTTTTTTCTTGTCGGGCCGCCCCGGGATGGAACCGGGAACGGGGGAGGACCGTCCTATCCTTTGGAGCCATTTCGCATGTTGAAGCCCGTTCATTCCTGGACCCGACGCATCGTCTTCCTCCTCGCGGGGGTGGGCATGGTCGGTTTGGGGGGGTACTTGTGGCTTCAATTTTCATTCCTCAACGGCGGCATCAAAAGGGACGCCGAGAAGGCCTTGGCATCCGCCCTGAAGGGGACCGTCTCGATCGGTTCGGTTTACGCCGATTGGAGGACCCAGGTGGTTTTCGACCGGGTCGAGTTTTCGGTCCCCGGAAATCCCTGGGAGGCGCGGGTGAAGGTTCCCCGGGTTTCCCTGGCCCTGAGCTACAGCGACCTCATCCTCCGGAAACGCCCCCTGGTGGAATGTCTCCGCCGAATCACCTTCGACTCGCCTCAGGTGACCCTCGTCAAATCCTCCGGCCCAACGGCCGTTTCCACGCCCGGCTCCACGGCGACTCCGGTCCCTGAAAACCTGCCCCTGCCCATCCTCCCGGCGGGACAGGTTTTTTTAAATGGCGGGGAATTTTTCATCCAACGGAACGGGCCCGCCTTGCCGGTCCTTACGGGTTTGGATCTTCAGGTGACCCGCCAATCGTCCGGTTGGGACTTGAAGGGGTCCTTTCATCCCCCCGCCAAGGGCGCCGGAGGTTGGGCGAAACTCACGGGAAGGATCCTTCCGGAAAGCGGCGAGGTCCACGGTCGGCTGGAAACGAAGGATTGGCCCCTCACCACCCTCTCGCCGCTTTCCGGAAGGATCCT
>Ga0265338_10006061_pt1 | contig 15524 bp, 7 predicted proteins | sample 42126metaG_FD_193579 | JGI IMG/M metagenome (GOLD analysis project Ga0265338, IMG submission 193579) | Rhizosphere microbial communities from Carex aquatilis grown in University of Washington, Seatle, WA, United States - 4-21-26 metaG | ecosystem: Host-associated > Plants > Roots > Rhizosphere >... | reverse complement strand
CGTTCAAGAACAAGACCGCGCTCGACGAGTATTTCAAGATGATCGAGGAGGCCAAGCGCCGCGACCATCGCAAGATCGGCGCGGAGATGGGGCTGTTCGCGATTGACACCGAATACGTCGGGCCGGGCCTGCCGCTGTGGCTGCCCAAAGGCACCGCCATCGTCGAGGAACTGGAAAAACTGGCGAAGGAAACGGAATTCGCCGCCGGCTACGTGCGCGTGAAAACGCCGCACATCGCCAAGGAAAAAATGTATCTGACGAGCGGACATCTGCCGGTGCTTTACGCGGAGTCAATGTATCCGCCAATGGAATTACGAGAATGGCCGACAATCGAAAAAAATCTGACGTTAATCGGCAAATATGCTCGGGAAAAGAACAAAGAGATTTACGAACGGCACAAAGAGAAGATAGAAAATTTTGACAAGACTCAAGATTTGAACAAAACGACCGCAGATTTCTTTGCCGCATTAAGCCCTGAAGAACAACAGGAGTTAAAGAACCAAATATACAGTCGCGTAGCTTTCGACAATCCGAAACACGGAGTCGAGCGCTATTACCTGAAAGCCATGAACTGCCCGCATCACCACCGCATTTTTGCGGCGGAACCGCGCAGTTACCGCGATCTGCCGTTGCGGCTGGCCGAATACGGCACCTGCTACCGCTACGAGCAGTCGGGCGAATTGTTCGGTCTCATGCGCGTCCGCTCGCTCAACATGAACGATGCACACATCTATTGCACGCCGGAGCAGTTCGCCGCCGAGTTCAACGCCGTCAACGAAATGTATCTGAAGTATTTCAAGATTTTCGGCATCGAGAAATACGTCATGCGCTTCAGCACGCACGACCCGTCGCGCCTGACCGGCGACAACGCCAAGTTCGTCAACGAACCGGAATTATGGAAGCGGACGGAAGACCTGGTCCGCCAGGTTTTGAATGATTCCAAGATTCCCTACGTGGAGGTGCCGAACGAGGCGGCGTTTTACGGCCCGAAGATTGACGTGCAGGTCTGGAGCGTCATCGGCCGCGAATTCACGCTGGCGACGAACCAGGTGGACTTCGCCGTGCCGCGCAAATTCGGCCTGGTCTATCGCAACAAGGACAACACGGACAAGACGCCGCTGTGCATCCATCGCGCGCCGCTCGGCACGCACGAGCGTTTCATCGGTTTCCTCATCGAGCATTACGCCGGCAATTTTCCGCTCTGGCTCGCGCCGGAACAGGTGCGCGTGATGACCATCGGCGAGGAGGAGCCGCTGGTAAATTACGCCAAAGCCATTGTGAACGAATTGCGCGCGAATTTCGTCCGCTGCGAGTCGGATTTCTCGTCGAACAAGATCAACGGCAAGATTCAGGAAGCCGAGCAGGCGAAAGTCCACACGATGCTGGTCATCGGCGGCCGAGACATGGACGCGGGAAATGTTTCCGTGCGCCTGCACGGCAAAGGCAATGTCGGCGCGAAGTCGAAGGGCGAAGTCGTTGCGGACATTCTGGCGAGCATCAAAGAACGGCGGGCTTGATTCAATTCATAAACAAAAACGCGGTTGCCGTGACTGGCAACCGCGTTTTGCTTTTGAAAGAGTTCAGTTTCCCAATCCCGGAAATTTCTTGATGCTGTCCATGGTGCCCTTGGCTTTTTGCCAGCCAGGCGCGTATTTGTCGGCGACCGTGGTGATGAGTTTTTTCTGCGGGTCGGTGAGCTTCACGCTGGAGGCGACGTTTTTCAGCGGCGGAATCGCGGCGGTCACGTTGCCACCGCGCAGCGAGCTAACGATGGTGGCGACGTCGCTTTGTGAGCCTTCAAGCTTCGCGAAATTCTTTTGCACAACGTAAGCGGACGCGACATTGCCGACCTGCTTCGCGAGGCCGATTTGTTCGGGAGTGAGCTTGGCAGTCGAGGCCAGCTTGAAGGCGGAAGTCAGCGCGTCGGAATCCATGCCGCCGGTCAGCGACTTGAGCGTGCCGTCGAGCAGGCCCTTGACGGCGTCGTTCCCGGCGAGGGCGGTGCCGAGGCTTTGCACCTTGCCGGTCAGCTCGGAGGCGATGACGCCAAGCTGGCCGTCCGGGGCGGACTTGGCCTGCTCCAGAAATTTGCTGACGAGGCCGGCGTCGACCTGTGCAACGGCGGTGGAGGTGAAGCCGCAGAGCGCGGCAGTGGCAGCGATTAAAAGACTGGTCAGGTGTTTTTTCATGATGCGGTCATGATAATCCACCGGCCAAATCTGGCAAGCCATTCGGCATCCGGAATTTTCCGATTAGTTGGCCGGAATGATTTCAGCCGTTCGCAATGTCACCGGGCCAAGCAAGCCCGACTCCAGCAGCGGCGAGTCTTTCGTCCAATGATGCCACGTGGTGAAGGTCAGCCGGCCGGTGGGGCTGGGCTTGCCGTCGAGGAACCACTGCGGCCATTCCTTGAGTTGCTTGCCGTTCCACTCGACGTCCGGCGGCAACTGCTCGTCGCCGATGAGCCGGTTCGGCCAGAGGTTCGTGACCTTGACGACCAGTTTGTTCACACCCGGTTTCGCGCCAGCGGTGACGTTCACATGGAACGGCGGTTTCCACAGCACGCCGAGGTTTTTTCCGTTCAGGGAAACTTCGGCGAAATTTTTCACCGCACCGAGGTCCAGCCAGAGTTCGCGCCCGGCGCTCAACCGGTCGGCGAGAATTTCAATTTCCTTTTCATAAGTAGCCGTGCCGGAGAAATAGCGCACGCCGTCGTTTGTGTGGGCGGTCCAAGAAATCAATTTGTCCAGCGTGACCGACGGCGGCGCGCCCCAGTTAGGCGGAAAACTCAAGTCCCAGGCGCCGGTGATTTCCTGCGGAGCGGGAATATTCGCCACCACGGCTTTCAAAGTTTTTCCAGCGGCAGTGCGAAACTCGGCATTGCCATCGCTCGTTGCCTTTACAATCAATTCGCCGTGGCTGCCCACAGCTGTTTGCCATTGCGGATCGGCCGTCGCGCTCACGATGTGGTCCGCCCCGGTTTCGGCGTGACGGAAGATGACGAACACCGACCCGGCGGGTTCAAAATTCAACCGCACCGTGGTGCGCCCGGCTTCCGCGTTCCAAACTGGCGCAGGTTCAATCACACCGGTTTCGGGATGCCACAATTCCGGGAGCTTGCCGCTGACACGGAACGTGCAGCTGGCGGAATCAGATTCCCGCCGCTGGTTGGAGACGAAATAAATGTCCGCCTCGCCGGCGATGCGATGGGCGTAAGCCAGGTGCGTGGCGTCGGAATCGCCGTGGAATTCAAAATCCGGCTTCAGGTTTTGCTCTGCGAATACATCGGCCAGAGTCTTGCCCCAAATAACGCGGCCTTTGCCGAAAGCGTGTTCTCCGCTTGGAGTTCCGCCTTCAGGTGGCGCGGTTGCAGAACCGGCTGAAGCCGCAACTCCAAACGTGCCCCAAAGTTCAGCGGCGAGTTTTTTCACCTGCGTGTCGCATTTCGGATAATCGGCGAGGCTCGGGGAATGTTGCGGGCGCGGGCCGACGACGGTCGCTCCGGCGCGCACCAATTTGGAAATGCACTGCAAGGTCTGCGGCGTCATGTTCACATCGTCGGGCGGCAGTATCAGCACGGCGTAACTCGCGCCACTGGCCAGCGTGATGCGACCGTCTTTCACCGTCGCTCCGTGCAGCACGTCGGCGTTGACGGCGTCGTAATCGTAACCGGCGGGGAGCACGGGGTTGCCTTGGCGCATTTCCACGGGTGTGCTTTCGCCCGTGAAATACGCTGCGTCTTCGACGGCGCGGCCTTGTTGCAGAAGAAATTCACAGTGCGTGATGTAATCAATCCAGGGTTTTCCCTCATCCCACCACGTCACTGTGCGCTCGAAGTGAAATCCCCACTGGCCCATCGTCATGCCCGGCCAGCGGTTCGTCCACGGCTGCATCGCGTAACGGTGGAAGACGTAGCGGTTCAAGCCTTGGCAATACATCAGGTCGCCGAGCGTCTTCAGCGAATACGGATCGTTTTGCCAGCGCCCGACATCGGGCCGCGCAGTGAACGACTCCGCGCCGACGATGGTCTTTCCGTAAATATGCGCGATGGACGCGGCGAGCTTGACCGAAGGATGCCCCTGGGTGCCGGTCCAAAATTCACCCATCACGACATCCGCCGGCGCGCCGCTTTGCATGGATTCAAACGGCCCGGTGTAAGGCTCGACCGCGTTCATCAAACCGTGCTGGCGGCACAGTTCGGCGAAATGGCCGAAGTAATTTTCCGCGAACAAGTCGGCGATGGTGCGGCGAACGTCCCAAAGGAAACGTTCGGACGCTTCGGGGTTGTTCACGACCCGGCCCGTAAACGCGGGCATGAATTTCAGCATGTCATAACCGCGCCGCTTCTGGAATTCCGCGCGGAACTCTGCCGTCCAGTTCTGGCCGCCGACCTCGTAACTGTCAATGAGCGAGCTGTCGAGCGATTTCTTACCGGCGAGCGGGCCGATGTCGTCGAGGATTTTCTGCATGAAGCCGGCCCAATGCGCGTCGAGCGCGGCCTTGCTGAACTTGTCGCACTCCAGGCCCGTGCCTTCGATTGGGGCGGGATGGTTGTTCCGGCCTGTCGGCGTGTAGCCGAGGCGCAGGATGACCCATTCGCCGGCGGGGACGTGCCAGTTCAATTTTCCGTCGGCGCCCAGTTTGGAAGTGAGGTCCACGACTTGTTGGCGTTGAACCGTTCCGTCCGCCGTGTCCCCGGCATCGCGTGCCGATAGCACGAAATTTCCGTTGAGACCGTCTTTCGCATCCACATTTTCAATGCTCAAACGCGGCGCCAATTCGATTTCGGCCAGCGGGATGCTCGAGGCCGTCGCGGCGGCGTTGGTAAATTGCAGGCGCCAAAAACGCGCGGCGACCGGTTTCGCACCAAGGGTGACCGACTGCGTAGCTGAACCGCGCCGGTTAAACGCGAACGGTCGCAAATCGCGGAACGCCGTGCCGTCGTCGGAAACCTGAATCTCGCCACTGCAATCGGGAGTGCTCCTTCCACCGGTGATGTTCAACGTCCGCGCCGAAAATGGTTTCTGAAATTCCAGTTGGACATATTGCGGCTGGCCGGGTTGCGGCACGGGCAGAAGAAAGAGGGTTCGCAAATCACCGTCGGTCAGTTTGTTGCCCGGCGGCTCGTTGCCGCTGGCGGAAGCGACGGGCGCGGAATCCATCATGCGCACGCCTTCGCCGTCGGGCGCCGGGAAGGCGAGCACGGCGATGTCGCGATAGAAGTCGAGCGTCGTCACCGGCTGCGGCAGCGCGGCGTTGAAATTGGTCGGCCCAGCAATCCGCAATTCGCTGGTCGTGACGCGCTGCATCGCATTGGTCACGGTATTCCAGGGGCCGCCGCTGCTCGACCAGCCGGCGCAATTTTCCACGCACATTTCGAGACCCAACCGGCTGGCCTCCTGCATGGCAAATTTGAAATCCTCCCGCCATTCCGGGCTCATGAAATTCACCGGGCCGCGCGGGATGCCGCTGTCCACGTTCACGATCGTCGCGCCGCCGAGGCCGATGCTTTTCATCGCCTCGAGGTCGGCGGTGATGCCGTTCGTGGTGATGTTGCCGTTCATCCAATGCCACCAGGTTTGCGGTTTGGCGGAATCGGGCGGATTTAGGAAGCCGGTTTCCAACGGATCAGCCGGTGCGGCGGAAGTGACGAACGCAAACAAAACCGCCGCCAGAACCGGGAGAAGAATTCGATTTGATTTCATGTGAGTGTTCGAATGGATTGCGCCAAAGATGTTGCCATACGACAGCCCAGACAAGCTCAAACCAAATCGTGAATAAACTGCGCGCGAAAAAATATTGCGTTCCCAGCCAAAAATGGTAAAATCAGCCAAGATTTTGCAGTTCTGTTGATTTCCTTAAGGGTTGAGGGGGAATGGGTTGACACCGGGTTTGCCTGTTTTGGTTGCGGGAAACGCAATACACTTTTGAATCCAATCGCGATCACGAGTTGGTCGGACCGGGGCAGGTTTGTCAGCAAACCCGCTCCCGAAGATTTCTTGCCGCCATCTCCAATTCTTGACCTGCCAACCCGCCGAACCAAGAAAGGCCGCTGCTTATGAAAATATTCCTTATCTGGGTGAATGACGAGAATTTCTACCGGCTGCTGCCGCAAGATTTGGGCGGCTCGAAGGCGGGTGACAAGCGGATCAAGATTATGGGCTTCCCGCCGCTGGGCATCGAGACGCTCGCGCCCGTCTTGCGCCAGCACGGCCACCAGGTCCGGATGTTCGACACCTGCCATCCGGAGATGAAAGAGCCGGACATCGCGCAGGCGTTGCGGGATGACCCGCCGGATGTCGTCGCCCTCTCGTTTTTGTCCACGACCACGTATCCGGGAGTGAAGAGCATGGCCCAAGTGGTCAAGGGCGAGCTCCCCAATGTGCTAGTCATCTGCGGCGGAGTTTTTGCCACGATGAACCAGGAGCGGATCCTGAAGGATTGTCCCTACATTGACGCCGTGGGCGTGGGCGAAGGCGAGGAGCTTCTCCCGGACTATCTTGACCACCTGAACAATCCCGCCAGCGTCGCCGGCGTCATCTGGCGCGACGGCAAGAAAATCGTCAAGAACATGCCCCGTCCGATCATCAAGGATTTGAACAAGTTTCCGTATCCCGACCGGATGTCGCTGCCGATTGATTACATTGAATCGTTGCCGCTGGACGTGCCGGCCGTTCTTTCGCTGGAAAAATTCTGCACGATGCAGACTTCGCGCGGCTGTCCTTACACCTGCATTTATTGCGACATCCCCGCGCTGACCGATGGCAAGTGGCGCTTCCGCTCGCCGGAACATGTCCTCGGCGAAATGCAGCAGCTCCACGACCAGGGCTACCGCTCGATTTATCTGACCGACGATCATTTCCTGCTGAAACGCGACCGCATCACCGCGATTTGCCAGACCATCATTGACCACAAACTGGCGTTCAAGTGGGGCTGCGAAGGCCGGGTGGATTCCGTCGCCGTGGACCAGCTTCCCATCATGGGCCGGGCGAACTGCAACTTCCTCGCGTTCGGCGTGGAATCGGGCACACAAAAAATATTGGACCGGCTCGACAAGCGGCAGACTCTAGCGCAGATCGAACAGGCGGTCAGCGAAGCCAAGCGCTGCGGCATCGAGCGGGCACACGGATTTTTCCTGGTCGGCTCGCCCGGCGAAACCGAGGAGGACATCCTGGAAAGCTTCCGATTCTGCGCGCGGCTCAAACTCGACACGTTCGGCTTCAATCGGCTGTGTGTTTATCGCGGCACGCCGCTGTGGCACGAATACATCAAACGCGGCATCCTCGACGACGAACGCGACTGGGCCAAGTGGTTCAAGTGTTCGGACATTGACCCGACAGTGCTGCCCAGCGAGGTCGTCAACCGCGCGCGGCAAAAGGGCTACGCGCTGCTCTTTACCCGGCGGATTTTCTTCCGCCCCATCCAGACCTTCAAGCTGATCCGCACCCTGGGCCGGCATATGAAATACAGCGACATCTTCCGGCTGTTGAGCAGTCCGTTCCGGCGGCGCAAGCTGAACCGGACGCCGGAGCTGCCCGCCAGGATGATCGAACGGGGTTTGACCGCGCCCATCCGGGACGCCGCGGTGGACGCCCCGGCGGTTCCCGCGTAACACGGCCTTCTCATCCGCATCGTTGGACTTGCAAATCCTCTGAAAAAGGGGTTTGCTGTTACATCGCCAACTGAAACAGAGGCCGGCTCGTCCGGCGATCGATTCCAAAAGTGTAAAGCGTTATGGCTGAATTCAAATTTTCCTGCCCACAATGCGGCCAGCACATCCAGTGCGACACCGGCTATTCCGGCATGCAGATCAACTGCCCGACGTGCCAGCAGGCCATCGTTGTGCCGCAGGCGCCGCGTTCCGCCGCCGCGCCACACATGGCACCGCCACCACCGCCACCGCCGCTGGCGTCAGCGCCGGGCCTTGCAACAAAACAAAGCACTGCGGCCCCTTCCACGGGACGGCGATTTGCCGGCGCGCCCAACCCGACCGGCGCACCACCACCCAAGCCCAAATCGAAGGCGCTGAAAACCGTCTTGAGTGTGGTTGCGGCATTGGTTGGCGCGGCGATCGGGTTCTTTGCCGTGCAATATTTCATGGGCAATTTGGGCCACTCAAAAGCTGCCAAGCCAAATCCCGCGGCGCAAGTGGCCGCACCCAGCAGCACCGCCACTATCCAGGCGCTGGGCACTTTGGGCAAAGTGTATTCGGCCTACACCAATTCAACCAGCGCGACCGCAGACGGCACGTTTACCCTTTCACTGGATTTGTCGAATCTCACGATGGCGGATCTGAATCCAAATGCGCGCGCGAATCCGAACACGTCCCCCGCCGCAAAAAATCGACGTGGGAACATACCGCGAACCGTTGCGATCACGGCCGATTTTTCCATCAAACGCGGGCAGTCAAACTGGTATTACTTCGCGATAGAACCGGTGATAAAAATTGACCGCCAGACCATCACCAACACCACCGCCTATTGGTCATCCGACAAGGGCACATTCATGTTCCAAGATACCCGCATAATGGGAGCGCCGCCGCAGAGGACCTATATGCAAACTGCCGATGCCGCAGCGGCAAGCGCCGCCGCGGACCAAATAAAGATGATGCAGCATCTTTTCCAAGACCCGGCGCAACTGACTAAAATCATCAAAGACTTGGGGCAAACCGACGATGAGCCGGTGAACGGGCAGGACTGCTACACGCTCACCGCCAAAGTGATCGGGCAAAAAGTCAAAGTCTGGGTGAACAAATCCACTTACCTGGTCCAGCAATGGGAAATCACACTCGGCGGAGCCATCAGCGACGCGGACGTGGACGATGTGTTTTCGTTCGTTGCCGCCGGTTTTACCAACGTGCCGCAAATGCAAATGCAATTGGATTTGGTCAAGACCCAGGTGAAAAAAATGACGCCAGCGATGGCAAAAATCCGCGGCACCCTCACCGCAACGACCCAAAATATTGAACAAAACCCGACGTTGACCGCCGATGATTTTAATTATGCCGTGCCGCCGGGCGTCAGATTGACCCGCATACCGGGTGCGGGGGGGCAGGCGGCTCCGGCCACGTCCACGGCTGACCGGCAGCGCAATGCCTGCATCAACAACCTCCGCCAGATTGACGCGGCAATAAACGAATGGGCTTTGGAAAAAGGCAAGGCAAACGGAACCGTCGTTACGGAAGCCGACATCAAGCCTTACATCAAACTGGATGCAAGCGGAAATCTTCCAAAGTGTCCGGCGGGCGGCACCTATACCCTTGGCAAAGTAGGGGGGCATCCGACCTGCACCGTTCTCGGACACGTGTTGCAGTAAAAATTCGTTGGCGCTCGCCACGGCAAAAGTGGTTTGCTAAATTTTCCTCATGGGACGCCAATGGCTTCATGCAAAGCGCCTGGTCGCCGGCCTTAAAAAGGGCCGCACGACCGGCAAGCTCGTTCGCGAAATCTCCGTCGCCGCCAAAATGGGCGGGCCGGACCCGGACATGAACCCGCGCCTTTTCACCGCCGTCGAGAAGGCCAAAAAGGAAAGCGTGACGAAGGACGCCATCCAGCGCGCCATCAACAAGGGTGCGGGCATCGGCGGCGAAAAACTCGTGATGGAGCACGTGGCGTTTGAAGGTTACGCGCCGCACAAGGTGCCGGTCATCGTTGAGATTTACACCGACAACGTGAATCGCACCGCACCGGAAATCCGCGTGCTGTTCAAGAAGGGCCAGCTCGGCACCACCGGCAGCAATAAATTTTTGTTCGACCACGTCGGCCTCGTCGAGGCGCACCACTCCGACGCCAACACCGACCGCGAGGCCGCCGCCATCGAGGCGGGCGCGAACGAGGTCGAAACACTCACGAGTGAACAGAACGATGACATTCCCGAAGGCGCAGCCGGCGCAAAATTCATTTGCGACCGTGCGGCGGTTCATGCCGTTTCAAAATGGCTCTCGTCAAATGGCTGGACGGTTGTGACGAGCGAACTCGGCTACGTGCCAAAACAATTTCCCGAACTCACCGACGCGCAGCGCGCAGAAGTCGGGGAATTTCTTCAGACCCTCGACGACCACGACGACGTCCATCGCGTCTGGGCAGCGGTGAAGTGATTTTATTTTTCACGCAAAAGCACCGGCACCGTCACGGTTTTCACGTCGGTGATGGCGTGGTCGGCGGGCAGATTTTCTCCCGACCAAAGTTCTTGCGATGTCCATCGCGCCGGCGCGGCGCTCCAGAATTCATCGCCGGACGGCAAACCCAGCGGCAGCAGCCCGGCGGCGCACAAATAAAGGCTGCCGGTGGAGATGTATTTTTCCGCGAGCGCCGGTTGATGTCCACAAAAACCGATTTGCAGCCAGCCCCCCGGGTCAAATGTGCCCGGCACTTCCATCGTTTTGCGGATGACCGCCGTCAGCGCACCGCGCACCTGCGCCGGCTTGATTGTTTCCGGCAATTCGCGCTCCAATGAGATTTGCGCCAGTGTTTGAAATGCCCCGAACCGATAGGTCGTCGAACGGCCCAGCGAGGGAAAGGTTCCGTCCGGTGCGATGAAGCGTTCCTGAATTTCTGCGAATCGCTTTGCCCGGTTCAAAACGACCGCGCGCGCCGGCGCAAACCGCGCGTCGTGCTTTTGCAAAATCGCCAGCACGTCCAGCAGTATTGGCTGGATAACGAAGCTGTTGTAGTAATCGAAGTGGAAAAAATCGCCATCGCCGTAAGCACCGTCGCCCAAATACCAGCCGAGCATTTTGCGGACGCAATTCTCCAGCCGTTCCTCCAGCGCCGGCTCGCCGAATTCCAGCAGCGCCGCCTCGACCATCGCGGCGAACATCACCCAGTTATTCCGGTCGGGCGTGGCGATTGTCCGTGATGACTTGAGTGCGGCAATGACTTGTCCTTGCACACGCGATTCGAGCGGCTGCCATAAGGTTTTTGGCGCGCGCAAAATGCCCTGCGCCAGAAACGCCGTGTCCACCAGCGGCTGCCCGCCAGTCGTAAAATTCAAAAAATCCGGCGACTGCGGGTCCGTCGCGGAATCCAGCGAAGCTTGCGCGTGTTTGACAAACTCCTGCTGCAATTTCTGCTCGTCGCCGGATGGGTTTTCTAGCGCCAGCCACGGCGCGATGCCGCAAAGCAGCCGGCCAAACGCTTCAAGGTGCGAGAACTTTTCACGCCCTGCATTCGGCCATTGTTCGACCGGCATGTTTTTCTTCAACTCGCGCCGCGCCAGATTTTCCAGAACCGGCCGGGCCTGTTTTTCTGCGATGGAAACCCAATAACGCCTGTCGTCGCCGCCGGAGGTGGGTCCCATCTTGTTTTCCGCCGCCGGCAGCGGCAGCCCCGCCGCGCCGAAAATTCCGATGGCGGCGGCGGATTTGAAAAATTCGCGACGGTTTTTCACAGGCTCATTCCTCGCCGCTGTTTCCATTTTTGCGCTCCCAGCGGCGCGGTGCGCGTTCGGGCAGACTTGTGTCCACCTTCGCATAATAAGTTTCCTCGCCGAACCGCGCGTCGGCCTCCTGCTGTAGTTTCAGCGACGGCGTGACATTGAAGCGTTCATTCGTGTCCACGAAAACCACTTCGCCGCCAGGCTGCATGAAACACAGCAGCAATGGACATTTGCCCGGATGCGCTGCGACCATCTCGCGCACCGAGTCAAGCTGCTCCGGTTTCACGTGCGCCGTGTGCAGTCGCAGGTGCACTTGCTTCGTAAACCGTTTCGGCGCATCCTCCAGCGGCATGATTTCCTGCGGGAAAATTTTGGGGCGCTCGTCGCCGGTGTTGACCTCGCCCACGACGAGAATCGCCTTGTTCGGTTTCAACAGCTCGCGATACTTGTCGTAATTCTCGTTCATGCAAAGGACCTGCACCGAGCCTTCCAAATCCTCCAGCGTGACCATCGAATACGGCTTGTCGGATTTTTTGGAAACGCCGTGCTGCACCCCCGCGATGAGGCCGCCGATGCGCGTGAGCGAACGGCTCGGCAGTTCCGCCAGCCTGGCCGTGTTCGTCAGCGCGTATTTTTCCAGGATCGGCGCGAACGGCGTCAGTGGATGGCCGGTGACGTAAAAGCCGAGCAGTTCTTTTTCGTGCGCGAGCAGTTCGTGCTGCGGCCATTCGGGCAGATTGCTGATGCTCTCCGGCATCGGCGGCGCCTTTTCCTCCAGCGCGCCGAAGAGCGAGCTTTGTCCTTTCTGTTTGTCGGACAGGATGCTCGCCGCGCGGGCCAGCGTGCGCTCGATTTGCGCGAACAACGACGAGCGCGTCGCGCCAAGACAATCGCACGCGCCGGTTTTGATGAGCGCCTCAAGGGTTTTCCGGCCCAACGTGCGGCCATCCACGCGCTCGCATAATTCGGAAAGCGTTTTGAATTTCCCGCTTTCATTTCGTGCCTTCAAAATCGCCTCGACCGCGACTTCGCCGACGCCCTTGATGGCAGCAAGGCCGAAGCGGATGGCCTTGCCGTCGCGCGCAGGCGCAAAGTAAACACCGCTCTCGTTCACATCCGGCTGCAAAACCTCGATGCCAAATTCGCGCGCCTCGGCGATGTATTGCGCGAGTTTGTCGGTATCGGCCATGTCGTTGGTCATCATGGCGCAGAAAAATTCGACCGGATAATTTGCCTTCAGGTAGGCGGTCTGATACGCGACGATCGCGTAGGCGGCGGCGTGCGATTTATTGAAGCCGTAGCCGGCGAATTTTTCGAGCAAGTCGAAAATCTGGTTCGCCTTCCCGGCGGGGATTTTGTTTTTCTCAGCGCAGCCCTTGACGAACTTCTCGCGCTGCTTCTGCATCTCCTCGACCTTTTTTTTGCCCATCGCGCGGCGCAAAATGTCCGCCGCGCCGAGCGTGAAACCAGCCAGGATTTGCGCGGCCTGCATCACCTGCTCCTGGTAAATCAAAATGCCGTAGGTCTCGCGCGCAATCGGTTCGAGCAGCGCATGCTCGTATTTGATTTCCATTTCGCCATGGCGGCGGCGGATGAATTCTGGAATCAGTTCCATCGGGCCGGGACGGTAGAGCGCAATGAGCGCGGTGATGTGCTCGATGGAACTGATCTGGAATTTCCGGCACAGGTCGCGCATCCCGCCGGATTCCAATTGAAAAACGCCAAGCGTCTCCGCCTTGTTCAGCAAATCGTAGGTCTTCGCGTCATCCAGCGGCAGATGGTCAACGTCAATTTTAATTCCCGTTGTGCGGTTGACCATTTCGCAGGTGTTGCGGATGACGGTCAGCGTTTTCAGGCCGAGAAAATCCATCTTCAGCAGGCCGAGATCGCCAACCGGATTCATCGCATATTGCGTCACAAGCGAACCGTCCTCGTCCTGCTTGAGCGGCAGCAGATTCACGAGCGGCTGGTCGCCGATGACGACGCCGGCGGCGTGGACGCTCGCGTTGCGCGTGATGTCTTCGAGGATCAGCGCCGTGTCAACCAGTTCCCGCGTGACGTCCTCGGTTTCGTAAGCCTCCTTGAATTCCGGCGATTGCTTGAGCGCCTTTTCGAGCGTCATTTTCAAATCGAACGGAATCATTTTGGCCAGCCGGTCTCCCTCGCCGTAGCTCAAGCCCATCACGCGCGCGACATCGCGCACAACCGACTTGGCTCCCATCGTGCCGAACGTGATGATTTGCGCGACGGAATCCTTGCCGTATTTTTCGGAGACATATTTGATGACGTCCGCGCGCCGGTCGTCGGCAAAATCAATGTCAATGTCCGGCGGATTGATGCGCTCGGGGTTCAGGAACCGCTCGAACAGCAGGCCGTAGCGAATCGGGTCCACGTTCGAAATCTCCAGCAGATAGGTGACAATCGAACCGGCGGCGGAGCCGCGCGCGACGCACGCGATGCCGTGCTCGTGGCCGTAACGGATGAAATCGCCGACAATCAGGAAGTAACTCAAGAATCCGGTTTTCTCAATGACTTTGAGTTCAAGCTGCAAGCGGTCCATGACGGCTTTGATTGCCGCCGCGACGTCAGGATCATTTTTATCATATCCCCCAATGTTCTTTGGCTCTTTTTGCCGTGGATAAGTCGGCAATAGCAGCGCATCTTCAATTTTTTCGACGACAAATTTGTCGGCTTCCGCCCGCGTGTGGATGCCGTAACGCTTCAGTAAACCCTCGGCGAGCAGCTTGCGCAAATAGCCTTCGCGCGTGAAATGCTCCGGCGGATGAAACGCCGGAAAGTGCAGATCCTTGGTGGCGGTGGGGAATTTGATTTCCAAATTGCACTTCTCGGCAACTTCCAAAGTGTTTTTCACCGCCTCGGGAGTGTCGGCGAAGCGCGCCTTCATTTCCTCCGCCGTGCGCAGATAAAATTGCTCGGGCTCGTAGTGCATCCGCTTGGTGTCGGCGAGCTGCGTCTGCGTGCCGATGCAAATCAGGCAGTCGTGCGCATGCGAATGGCTTTTCTCGACGTAGTGGACGTCATTCGTCGCGACGAGCTTCAGGCCGAACTCCTTCGCCCACTGGATCAAATGGCGGTTCACCTTCGCCTGTTCCGCGATTCCGTGATTTTGCAGTTCCAGGAAAAAATTGTCCACGCCGAGCATCTGCTTGAACCAGTCCACGGCATTGCGCGCCTTGTCTAACTGATCCTTCATGATCCAATCGGGAATTTCGCTCGCGAGGCACCCGGACATGGCGATGAGGCCTTCCTTGTGCGCGGCGAGGATTTCCTTGTCAATGCGCGGTTTGTAATAATAGCCCTCCAGATGCGCGGCGGTGGTGAGCTTGATGAGATTTTTGTAGCCGGTCTCGTCTTTCGCCAGCAAACCGAGATGATGATAAACGTCGCGTCCACCCGAGGACGTTTTCTTTTCCAGCCGGCTGCCGGGCGCGACATAAACTTCGCAGCCGATGATGGGTTTGATGCCTTTTTCGCGCGCGGCCTTGTAAAAATCAATGACGCCATGCATCGCGCCGTGGTCGGTGATGGCGAGCGCGGGGAATTTTAGTTCATGCGCCTTGTCCACCAGCCGGTCCAGACGGCAGGCGCCATCGAGTAGTGAATACTCGGTGTGCAGGTGAAGATGAACAAAGTCCGCGTGCGACATGCCCTCAACTTACCGCCCGGCACGCGGTCGGCGCAAGAAGTGGATGTTCACACCACAAGCCGCTCATTCCTGATCCGTGACGATGTCGTGGAACTTGAGGATGTCACCCTTCTCACCCTTGAGCTCGGCTTCCTTGAACTTGATGGCGGCGCGCGGATGCTGGTTCAACATGCCGGTGAGCAGATACGGCAGGTCGTAGCCCCAGAGCAATTTCGCGCGCATCGGCTCGATGTGGTTCTGCACGCAGTCGAGCACGGGACGCAGTTCGTATTTCGGGTTGTGCAGGAAGGCGAGGAGCAATTCCATCGGGCAGTTGCCCGCGCCGCGGCCCAGCCCGGCCATCGTGGCGTCGAGGAAATTCGCGCCTTCGATGATGCCCTCGATGGTGTTGGCAAAGGCAAGCTGCATGTTGTTGTGCATGTGAACGCCCACCTCCTTGCCAGACGCCTTGCAGTAATGCTGATATTTTTTTACGAGCGAA
>Ga0265338_10006060_pt1 | contig 15525 bp, 13 predicted proteins | sample 42126metaG_FD_193579 | JGI IMG/M metagenome (GOLD analysis project Ga0265338, IMG submission 193579) | Rhizosphere microbial communities from Carex aquatilis grown in University of Washington, Seatle, WA, United States - 4-21-26 metaG | ecosystem: Host-associated > Plants > Roots > Rhizosphere... | reverse complement strand
AGCTCTCAGTGTCGGCCCTTAGCCGGTCCCTCCGCACGCGCGAAAATTCTACCCCCTCAACAGAACGCGGCGAGCGCCGTAAACCTGCTAACTAATTAGTAAACTTGGTGGTTACTAAAAGTCATTGGCCTTAAGTACTCTTGTGCCATTATGGTCTTTTCCACAATCTTATTAACAGAAACAACGCAGATCTGGGGAAAGGAGTTCCCAGGTGCCATGGTATCCATGAGGCCTGTGAACTCCTTCTTTTTTTCTGCCACTCTCACTCAAACCCGTTCTTCCCGAAACATTTAGCCGGTTCTCGGTTTATAGAGGAAACGGGCCCCCTAAATCCTCAGGTCGAGGCTTTGCCGAGCGTTCGCGCTTGGGTGTTCATCCGAACTTGAAGCCCAGGGAGATCGCGCGCCAGGCATCCAAATTGACAAGAGGGTGGTGGACCGTACGCCAGCCGGTTGTGTTGGAATGAATTCAGGCCAGTTCGATTGACTTCTCGAATTACATTGATCGTTACGCTCCCGCAGTTTATTGACTCGAGCGCACAAAGCCGCCCCGACAGAATCCCCTGACAGAGGGCGCCAACGAGCCAGAATCGGCAAACTCGAACAGATAAACAAACACCTTTCCGGCGCTTGACCTCGCCGGAGCGGAAAGGACATTGAAATGAAAAACAAACTCATGGCTCTTTGCCTCTGCGCAATCATCGGCACTCCGGCCTTCGCCGCTTCGTCGCGCGACGATCTTCAGGACCGTATCGACTCGGCAAAAACGGTTCTCGATCAAATCATGGGCGCGCAGGACCGCACCATTCCCCTCAACATTCTGCGTTCGGCCACCTGCGTCGCGGTCGTTCCGAGCATGGTGAAAGGTGCCTTCGTATTCGGCGCGCAGTACGGGCAGGGCGTCGTAACCTGCCGCACCGGCCATGGCTGGAGCGCGCCAGTCTTCATCCGCATGGCGGGGGGCTCGTTCGGCTTCCAGATCGGCGGCCAGTCCACTGACCTCGTCCTCGTGGCTGTAAATGACCGCGGCTTTCAAGACCTGTTGAAGAACAAGTTCAAAATCGGTGGCGACGCTTCGGCCGCAGCCGGACCGGTGGGCCGCGCCGGCCAAGCCTCAACTGACTGGAAGATGAACGCCGAGCTGCTTAGCTACTCGCGTAACAAGGGCCTGTTTGCCGGCATCGATCTCGACGGCACCAGCGTGAGCCAGAACCGGGACGACACCCAGCTCTACTTCGGCGCGCCACAGGAATTCCAAAACGTGCTGCGTGGCAACGTGCCGGTACCTCCCGGCGCTGTAGCCTTTGTCAAAGATGTGGCCCACTACTTCATCGAAGCCAAGAACCGGTAAAGCCGGGAGCGAGGGAGCAAGGGAAAGACCCGCATCGAGTTGAGTAGGTTAACAGGCGTAAACTGAGACTTGCCTTCACCGATGCGGGAGAACTTTGAATACTGGCTGGTTGGGGCCGTGGCGCGCGCGCTGGGTGCCTTGCCGCGCCCCCTGGCACGCCTGTGGGCCCGCGGCCTGGCCTTTGCCGTCTACTGGCTCTTCGGCCGCCTGCGTCGCGTTGGAGAAACCAATCTAACCCTCGCCCTGCCCGAGCTCCCTTCCAAAACAAAAAAAGAAATTCTGCGCCGGGTCTACATCCATCTCGGCTGGCAGCTTGTCGAGTTCTGCCGCATGACCCGCGATACCCCTGAAAACACCCGCGACTGCCTGCGCACCGAGGGGCTTGAGCATTACCTGGCCGCGCAAGCCCGTGGCAAAGGCGTGCTGGTAATGACCGCGCACCTGGGCGCATGGGAGCTCTCCAGTTTTTATCACTCGCTGATGGGCCACCCCATGGGCATGGTCATCCGCCGCCTCGATAACCGCAAACTCGATGCCTATGTGAATCGCATACGCTGCCTGCACGGCAACTACGTGCTGCACAAAGACGACTTCGGCCGCGGCCTGCTTACCGCCATGCACGAGGGCGGAACCGTCGGAATCCTGATGGACACCAACATGACGCCGCCGCAGGGCGCATTCGTAAACTTCTTCGGAATTCCCGCCTGCACTGCTACCGGCCTGGCCCACATTGCTCGCAAAACCGGCGCTGCGGTTCTGCCCGGCTTCATGCTCTGGGAGCAGCAGGAAAAACGCTACGTCCTCCACTTCGGGCCCGAGATCCAGATTCCCCATACTGACTCGGCCGCCGACGACATCTTGAACGGCACCCAGCTCTGCAACGATGCCATCGAGAGCTGGATTCGCCGCTATCCCAGCCAATGGCTTTGGATTCACCGCCGCTGGAAGACCCGCCCCCCAGGCGAGCCCGGGCTCTACTAGTCGCTATGCAGTTGCCACGCCTGATGCGGCCCCCAACCTGCAAAGAAATAACGCGCAAGTCCTGTGCAATATTCCTTATACTCATCCCGCAGACTTAATCATGCATTTTTGCGCTATCTGTTGACGGAGATGGGACCGGATCTCAAGTAACACGACTACGCGTCTGATTCCGGGGCGGCATGGCCGCGTAAGGAGCAATGCGATGGTACTCGGCGAATTGATTCAAAAACTGGGCGGACGCCTGGTTAAAGGCAGTGAAGAAACTGAGATTCTTTCGGTGGCGTCGGTTGAGAAAGCATCGACATTCGACCTGATCTTTGCCACTGACGAAGAGACCATCCAGGCCGCATTGAGGAGCAATGCTACCGCAATGGTTCTTGGTCTGGGATCCGTACCGCCTGAAACAGAGGGATCGCGCATTGAGATTGTTGAATCCAGCGAGCCGCGGCTCTGGTTTGCTCGCGCAGCCAAGCTGCTGGTAACGCCGCACCTCGCGCTCGGCGTGCATCCCAGCGCGGTCATCGGCAATCAGGTCAAGTTCGGTTCCAACGTCACCATCTCTCCGCACGCTGTTATTGGAGACAATGCCAGCATCGGCGCCGGCACGCGGGTGGGCTCGGGCGCGGTTGTGGGTGTTGGCGTCAGCGTTGGCGCCAACTGCCGCCTCTTTCCAAAGGTAGTTCTATATCCCGACACAACGGTTGGCGATCGCGTCGTGATTCACGCGGGCGCGGTGCTGGGCGCCGACGGTTTCGGCTATGTGCGCGATCCGCTCACCGGCGAATACGCGCAGTTCCCGCAACAGGGCAAACTGGTGATTGAAGACGACGTGGAGATAGGCGCCAACACCACCATTGACCGCGGAGCGCTGGCGGAAACCCGCATCCGGCGCGGAACGAAGATTGACAACCAGGTGCACATCGGCCACAACTGCGACATCGGCGAAGACGTAATCATCGTCGCGCTAACCGGCATCTCCGGCTCGTCCACGGTGGGCAAGGGCGCTGTGCTTGCCGGGCAGGTGGGCATCGGCGACCACGTCCACATAGGGCCAGGAGTGGTGCTAGGCGGCCAGTCCGGCGTCTTCAACGGCAAAACCATAAAGGGCGACGGTGACGGCCAGGTAATGTATGGCACGCCGGCCCGGCCGTTGCGACAGGTTCTGCGCGAACAGGCTGCGCTGTCAAAACTGGCCAAGACCGAACCGGAATCGGGCGGCGAAGAAACCGGGCTCTGATCCTCCAGTTGTAGATCGCTGATTACCTTGGTCCTTCGGGCTCGGAGGGAGCCGGGGGTTTTAACCCCCGGAAAGAGTACAAAGTCGAGCGGCCTTCAGGCCCGGGCATCTGCCTCTTTTCCCGCGAATAGTTTTCTACAATTATTGAGAGATTGCAGAAGATTCATATGGCCATCATCGTAGTCGGCGGCAGCTCAAAAGGCGTAGGCAAAACCACACTCGTTTGCGGCCTCATCGCCGCCCTCGATTCCTTGCGCTGGACCGCCGTCAAGATCACAACCGATGCACACGAAGGCCTGCCGCCGGTCTGCGAAGAGAAATCTGCCGGCCCCGAAACCGATACCGCCCGATACCTCGCCGCCGGCGCCGAACGGGCGTTTCTTCTAACCGTGCCACCGCAATGCGATCTCGGCGAAGCGCTCAACGAGTTCTGGCCGCTCATTGGCCGCGCGGCAAATTTAATCTTCGAGTCGAATCGCGTGGCGGGTCATGTGAGCGCAGATGTGTGCCTGCTGGTGCAGGGAGACCCGTGCGCAGATGAGTCGAAGCCGTCGTTCTTTCGCGCAGCAAAGTTTGCCGACGCGCTGGTGGCGCAAGGCGACGATGATTTGATGGTTGCCGATGCGATGAAATGGGAAGGGCCGCCGCGAGGCCCGATTTTCAACCTGAAGCAACTCGATAGGATTTCGGAAGAGATGAAGAGCTGGTTGAAGCAGCGACCCGGGCTTACGCTGTAAGAAACCGAGAGTGCCCCAGGTCTCGATTTTGAGAGCTGGGATGGCAGGTAACTATTCGGTTTGGCTTTGTCGAGAAATGGGTATGTTCCTCCTCTTCCCGAGACATGCCTATCAGAAGGTTTTCAGGTGAACGTCCTCTGCGCGCCAGCCATCATCGAACAGTCGCATCGAAGCTGTTCCAGTGAGAGCCTTTGATGTAGGGAAGCAGGCGAGTATTTCTTCGACGCTCTTGTGATTTCCGGACGCCCAATTGAAGTCTACTTCCTTTGCGCCCGACTTGGCTGATTCGCCTGCTTTGTCTGTCGAGGCATCGGCGATGCCCGTGACTTCGGTAATCCTGAACGCGTCGGGTGATCTGAAGTCCAGCCGAAGCTTCCAGGTTCTAAAATCGTCGCTTGGTGTGAACTTTCCCGAGGCGAGCACCTCCGCCGTGTTTTCAGTCGGTTTTAGGTCACGTTCGAATGCATTCTTTATATCCGCAACAACCAGCTTTCTGTCGGTAAGGCAACCGAGCTCTACGCCTTTCTCTACGTGGAATTCCAGTGATGGGGCGGTCCAACTCTTGCTCTTCTGAATTATGTTGGTTGCCTCTTGTCGTGTCAGATCAGACGAACGGCACCCGGAAAGAAGCGCAACGAGAGCGAAGGAAAACGCTCCAATGATAACTATGCCTCGTTGAGTCAACAATCCACCGAAGGCGGCGAATTGAGATCGTGGGCGGGGTGGGCAATTCATCTCAAACGGATTACGCGTTTGCACGGGTTGTTCCGATGCATATCTGCAATTTTTCAGGTTCTTCCTCGGCATTATTTCCTTTCCATCCGAAGGATAGTTTCCTCGCGGAGTTTGTCTGGTGATCTCACTTGGCCCACGTGTAATCAGCGAGTCGCCCGTCCACATCTCAGAACGGCTTCTCGGTAAGGAACGGCTCAGCTTTCAGCGAGCCATCGCGCTGCTTGACGAGCATCTGCACCTTGCCCTCAGCCTCGTCCAGTTCCTTCTTGCACGCGGCCGACAAGCCAACGCCCTCTTCAAACAGCTTGAGCGATTCTTCGAGCGCCAGGTCGCCCTTCTCCAGTTGATCGACGATTGTCTCGAGCTTCTTGAGCGATTCTTCGAATGAGGGCATGGCGGCTCCAGCGTGTGTTCTGACAGATTTTAGCAGCAACGGTTGTCACGACGATGTGGCCTGACTCAGCAATCTGGTCGAGTCTTACATCCCGCCCGGCGGCAGTACGCTGCCGATCACTTCAGCCGCGGCTACGTACCGGCCGAACGGTGCGCTCACTTGCACGCCCTGAACATAAGGACGAACGGCCTCAAGCATCTCCTGCGCAATCTTGATGCCTTCGCGGCTCGCCGCTTCAGGCGTGTCGGCCTGGGCCATGCGCAGCATGGTCTCTTCAGGCATTGAGACGCGCAAATCGTTTTTCATGAACTCGGCGTTGCGCAGGTTGGTGAGCGGCCAAATGCCGGCGATGATTGGGATGCGATGGTCCTTGATGCGTTCAATGAAGCTTTCAAGGAGGCGCGGATCGAAGACTGGCTGCGTGATGGCATACTCGGCGCCCGCTTCAACCTTGTAGCGGAACCGGCTTAGCTCGTTCTCAATGTCGGGCGCGCCGGGATTGGCTGCAACCCCGATGGTGAAGTTAGTGCTGGCGCCTATCGAGTTCGAGCCGATGTCGAGCCCGCGATTCAGCCCCCGCACGATGTTGACCAGACCGATGGAGTCCACGTCAAAGACTTGAGTAGCGTCAGGATAATTTCCCAGCCTGGGCGGGTCTCCGGTGAGGCACAGAATATTGCGCAAGCCGATGGACGACGCTCCCAGCAGATCCGACTGGATCGAAAGCAAATTACGGTCGCGGCAGGTGTAATGAAGTATCGTCTCAATCCCGGTGTGCTGTTGGATCTGGATGCAGAGGCTTTGCGCGCTCATGCGGGCCGAGGCGCGTGGCGTATTGCCCACGATAATGGCGTGCACGCCCAGGTTGGCCAGAAAGGCAGCGCCCTCAACTTCGCTGGAGCAGTCGATGCCCTTGGGCGGCGCAATGTCAACCAGCGTGAGGAACGCGCCAGCCGCCAGCAACGAACCAATACGCGACCGCTCGGCAAGCGGTGCCGGCGGCGCTTCAATTTCAGCAGCGGGCGCGGCTCCGCCAACCTCAATGCGTGTCTGCGTGTCGATTGCGCGCATAGCCGAGCGCATGGCCCGAATGTGATTGGGAGTAGTCCCGCAGCACCCGCCCACCATTTGCGCCCCAGCCGCGATCGCCTTGCGCGCAAAGCTGGCCATATACTCCGGCGAACACAGGTACACATTGCGGCCCTCAACGGCGCGAGGCAAGCCGGCATTGGGCATGGCCGCCAGCGGCAACTTGGTGGCCCCACGCATGGCCTCAATGGCGGTAAGCACGTTGGTTGGCCCGGTAGAGCAGTTAACGCCAATTGCACTAGCGCCCCACTCGCTCAGCACCCGGGCGGCATGCACCGGCGACGAACCGTCAAGGCAGTTGCCTTCTTCGTCCACGGTCAGCATCACCAGCACGGGCAAATTGGGCGCAACCTCTTGAGCCGCTTTCAGTGCCTCGTGCGCTTCGTTCATTGCCGGCATGGTTTCAATAATCAGCAGGTCGACGCCGTTGCCGGCCAGCACGCCAATCTGCTCGGCAAACGCGGTCCGCGCTTCATCAAGCCCGGTTTTTCCGAGCGGCTCGAGCCGTACGCCCAGCGGTCCCACCGATCCGGCCACCCACGCCTCGCCGGCCTGCTTCGCGCGCAGGTGCTCCACGGCCTCGCGCGCAAGCCGCGCCCCCGCTGCATTAATGTCGTGCACTTTGTCGCCAATGCCGTGCCGGGTCAGCCTGAACCGGTTGGCGCCGAAGGTGTTGGTTTCAACAATCTCCGCGCCCGCCTGCAGATACTCCTCGTGCACGGCAAGTATCAGAGCCGGGTTCGACAAGTTCAATTCGTCGTAGCAGCGATAGATGAAAATGCCCCGCGAATTGAGCAAAGTGCCCATGGCGCCGTCGGCAAGCACCGGACGGTCAGCAAAGATTTCGCTGAAGGTTCTCATGCACCTCCCATGCTAACGCAATGGAGTGTTGGCGGTTGGCCCGGGCAGCCCGTTTGCGGCATTCGCGCACGCCTCTCCGCCTGCCGTGGCCGGGGTCTGCTTTGTTATACTTCGAAGGTTAACGTCTGGCTTGAAACTGGTTCCGGCCTCGAGGTTTTAGGCCCGCGCATAATGGGTCTTAGGCCATTGCAGGCAGGATTAATGCGGATTTCTTCCGCTCTTTCTGGGCAATTCCACAATTGCCCGTCATCTTCCCGCGAGCCGTACCGCGGAGGGATCCGCCCAGCAGATGATTCTCGCCTGCGGGGCTTGGATAATCTGGAATTGCTGGGTCGAAATCTGGAAGTAATGGATCGAGGTAGAGGGTTTTGAAGAAGAGAAGTCTTGGTATAAGCGCGATTGCCGCAATGGTAATAGCAACTGCGCTGGCGGGTTGTGGCACCACTACTTATTTTGCGGGTCGCAATCTACCCCCCAGCGGCCTTACCCATCGCGTTCTCATTGCGATCCAGAATCCGTCCGCGTTAGCCCATGGCGCGCTCGAAATTGTGGACGCTTATTACGACATCCGCAGTGGCTACAACGGCGATCCGGCTGCCTTCTCCATTGGCGGCTACGGAGGCGCACTCCCGATTACCATTCAGAACCAGCCCGAAGAGCAGCGTGGCGCAATCTACGGCTCCGGTGACGGATCGTTTTCTTTTATCAATTATCAGACTGAGAAAGCGAACGGCTCGGCGTCGGGCCTCTCCGGTCTTTCATCCAGCATCTTCGGAACTCGCAACGGCCAGTATGTGTTTGCCGCCAACCAGCAGGCCCACATCCTCACGGTCATTAACCAGGGCGGGGGCGGTTCCGCTCAGTTGAGCCTGCCGGGCGTCTATCGCGTCAGTGTGAACCCCGGCGGTTCCGCGGCCATTGCATTTGTTCAGAATTCCGATTACGCCTACTTCCCCGTGCAACTCACAACGCAGCAGGGATTGGCTTACTCCGGCGGTCCTGCCACCTGGCCCAAAGCGGCCGAGGATTGCGAACCGCAGAATGCGCCCACCTGGTGCCTCTTCCAGGCGCAAAGTCCCGATGCGTTGGACGCAACCGGAAGCTATTATGGACAGCCGCTCAAATTCGACCGCCCGGTGAAGGCCGTATGGTCGGCCGATGGCAGCTCGGCCTACGTGCTCAACTGCGGACCTGAATGCGGTGGCATTGCATCGTCGTATTCGGTGCTGCCGGTCGCCCCCTTGATCTTTACCCTGGGCAGGACTTCGGGCCTGATGCCCTGCAACTCGGCTCCCTGCGTCAACTCTGAAACTGCGGCCATGACCACCGTTGCAATTCCCGGTGGAGCCAGTAACGCCCTGCTGGATTCAAACACCATGTATGTGGTGGGCCAAAAGCCGCAGACTGTGAATGGGCTCACCCTCTTTGGCGGACACCTGACCGTGGTCAACCTTGCCAATAACACGCCATCCGCGCCAGTGGCCATCAGCGATGGACAGCCGGGCTCCACCAGCCGCTTGATTGAGGCCGACGACAACACTTTGTGGATTGCCATGAGCGGTTGCACCAACGGCGTGCGTTACGCAACCAATTCCGCCTCCGGCTACGGTTGCCTGACCATGTACAACACCTCCAGCCAATCGGTAACTTTGCTCGAACCCTATCTTGGCGACGCGACGGGCATTGCCGCAGTAACGGGGCTGCACAAAATCTACGCCGCAATTGGCGGCCAGGTGTATATCTACTCCACCACCGATGGCTCTTCACTCGACAACCAGTATGTGACGGTAACCGGCACAGCCTACGACGTGGCCTACATGGATGCCGTGACCGACGCCAATAACACCGTTTATTAACGATAATGTCTGCCGAATTTCGCGCCGACGTTCTGGCCATCGCCGCACATCGCGACGACGTGGAACAGACCTGCGGCGGAACCCTTCTCCGCATGGCATCGCGAGGGCTGCGCACCGCAATCCTCGACCTCACGCAGGGTGAAGCGGGAACTCGCGGAACCGCTGAAGAGCGTGCTAGCGAAGCCGATGAAGCCGCGCAGATACTGGGAGTGGACTGGCGTCAGGCGCTCAGCTTTCCCGACGGCGCAATCGAAAATACTCTTGAGAACCGCATCGCCATCGCCCGCGTGCTGCGCCAGTTGCGCCCGCGCGTTGTGATTCTGCCTTACTGGCAGGCGCGCCACCCCGATCACGCGATGGTTGGCACGCTCGGCTACGACGCATGCTTTGTCTCAGGCCTCACCAAAGTCGATGCGGGCGTAGAGCCCCACCGCCCATTCAAGATTGTCTATGCCAGCCTCTACGCCGACGTGCGTCCGAGCTTTGTTGTCGACATCACGCCGTTCATTGAGCAGCGTCATCGGGCACTGATGGCATACCGCTCCCAATATGCGAATCAGCAGGCAGGCAGCACCTTGTTTGTGGCCGAAGAAGAGATCCGCGAGCGCACCTTCGCCGAAGCGCGCCACTACGGCCTGCTGGCCGGCGTAAAGTATGGCGAGCCCTTCGTGCAAAAAGAGGTAGGCCTGGTCGACGACCTCACGCTGGTACCTGTGCAGTCCATCTAAGCATGTAGCGCCGCGCTCCCCGGGATCCCCGGCGAGCGATTTGTGCTCGCAGGGGTGGAAGCGCGGTTGTCGTACGGGCGTCCACGCCCGTATATCGGCGCAACCGCCGGATCTCTTCCGATGTGACACCTTCAAATCTGTCACAGTCGCGACTTTATTGAACTCCAATCGAGCCGACAATCACCAAAGAAACTCATGGAGGCTTCTATGGTGAAAGTCACTGTTTTATCAATTGGCTTGATAGTCGCGCTGCCTTGTTGCGCGCAGGAAAGTAGTTCGCAGCAAACCGTAGCGCCAGCGGCCAATGTGCAAGAGAGCAGTTCGCAGCCAGCGAGCAGCACAACGAGCAGAGCACAGATCATGGACGCGCCTTTAAGCAGCCCACCAAATCAGGGGAATCCGAAGGACAAGGACGCAGGCAATCTGATGTTTGGATTCTACGGAACTGGCGGGAAAATGGGGCAAGGCGGCGTTTTTGTTGGCGGATATAGTACCGGAAGCCTGCGGCATCCCGGACTTCCGGGCGTATCTCTCGAGCTCGGCCTCGCTGGACATACTCCATCACGTACGGTGGAAGGCGTTTTCAGCGCTAACCTGCAGCCCACGTTCTATCTCGATAAACATCCTGACGATCCAAACCATAAACACGCATTCGTGTTTGTGAGCGGCGGATACACGCGGTTCTTTGCAACGGGTAATGCGGCTGACTACGGTGGTGGAGTGATCTGGCGCAGAAAGGGATCAGGCGAGGATTTTGCCGATACGCGATTTGAGTATCGCGAATACTACATTGCAGGCTTTGGCCGCCAGCAAGGGATTCGTGTCTCGTGGGAGTGGGGTGGAGATTTGGACGATTGAAGGGTCGAAGTAAACGAACTGGGAGTGATAAGCGTTGCTTATCGAATCACAAAATACAATAACTTTGCGTTATAGGCGTGCGTTACCGCAAACTGGATTGCGGAGGATCATTTCATCATGCCGCAAACCTGGGATCCAAAAACCTACGGCCAGAATGGCGCATTCGTCCATCAGCTTGCGGGCGGAGTGATTGAGTGGCTCAGACCAAAGACAGGCGAGCGCATTCTCGATCTCGGATGCGGCGACGGACAACTGACCGCGCGTATTGCCGCAATGGGCTCTGTAGTCAGCGGCGTTGACGCCTCGCCAGAAATGGTAGCTGCGGCTCGCTCGCGCGGTGTGGGCTCCGTGGTTGCTCAGGCTGAGAGCCTTCCCTTCGCTGACTGCGAATTCGATGCGGTGTTTTCAAATGCCGTTTTGCACTGGGTGCGCGGGCAAGACGAGATGATGGCCGAAGTGCATCGCGTTCTACGCAAGCGCGGACGATTCGTCGCCGAGTTGGGCGGCCACGGAAACATCGCGGCAATCCGCATGGCACTGATCGCGGTTCTCGAGCGCAACGGATTTGCGGGCCGCGAAAACAATGTGAATTACTATCCCAGCCCGCACGCTTATAAGCGCCGCCTTGAGAATCACGGATTCAAGGTGAGAAAAATCGCTCTCATCCCACGGCCCACACCGCTGCCCGAAGGCGGAATGCGCGCGTGGCTCAAAACATTTCGCAAAGGTGTCATCGACGCACTGCCGGAATCGGCGCAGGAAAAGGTGATTGGCGAGACAGAAGAACTACTGGCGCAAGGGCTTCGCGATGAAGACGGCAACTGGACCGCAGACTATGTGCGCCTGTGTTTGATCGCAATCGCGTAAATAGCTATGCGGGAGCAGGTCGCAGACACCCGCAATCGTTTCAATCCGATCCCCTCTTGAATTCAGGCGGTTGCGGCAGCGGGCAACCGGGCAGCGCAGCAGGCGTCTAAACAGGTTGACGAAGTTTCCGTTCGGCGCTATTTATGAAGTTTCTTCCCCGCCTCGATCGCCGACCAGAACTCGACGCCATGCGTGGGCTCTTTCTTGTCTGGATGACGCTAACGCATTTACCCACCAGATTCAGCGACCTCGTAAATTCCCCCATCGGATTCGTTTCTTCTGCCGAAGGATTCGTCTTCGTCTCCGCCTTACTGGTGGGCCGGTTGTACATTCGCGAAACGGTCGAGAACTCGACAGTGGTCCGCACCCGATTGTGGAAGCGCTCGCTCCAGATCTACGGCTATCACCTGGCCATGCTGGCGCTGCTGTTTACGGTGGCTGCGGCATTCGCGTTGCACACGCACAAAGCAGCCATCAGCAACTTGCTCGATTTCTATCTTGCGCATCCATTGGTAGCAATCGTCGGATCGGTGCTGCTCCTCTATTGCCCGCCATTGCTCGACATTCTGCCCATGTACGTCACGTTCATGTTTTTCACGCCCATGCTTTTGACGGCGGCTTTGCGCTTTGGCTGGCGATGGATACTGGCGGCCAGCGCCTGCGTGTGGCTGCTGGCGCAATTCGGCCTGCGCGACCTGGTGCACAACTGGGTGGTGCAGGTAACGCACCTGCGCATTCCGCTTCAGGAGACAGGCGCCTTCAACCTGTTTGCGTGGCAGGCGGTCTGGATCGTGGGACTCTGGGTGGGCGCGCGCTCCGCCATGCGTCGGGAGACCTTCAGCGATCCTCCGGCGTGGCTGGCTGCAACCTGTTGCGCGCTTTGCTTGTTTTTTATCGGCATCCGGTGGGGCTGGCTGGGCCCGCAACTCACTCAGCAGGCCCTGGGCCTTCAACTTGATAAGTGGCAGATCGGACCGCTGCGCGCCATCAACCTGATCGCGTTTTCAATCGTTGTGTACTGGCTGCGTCGAAGACTGGTAAAGCTTGTGGTAGTCGAGCCGTTTCTTACACTCGGCAAAGCCTCCTTGCAAGTCTTTTGCGCCCATATCGTTTTCGTCTTCGTCGGTCTCGCGTTACTGGTGCGCGATGTGGGTGACGACGTAGGGCAGCCGCTTGAACAACTGCATGGAAAAGCGGCGATCATTTTGCTGATTGTCACGTTCACAGCTTTGCTGCTTGTGGCGTTGCGCGAGGTGCACGCGAGAAGAACGCGCAAAAAATCCGCCGTGCAAGGCCCTAAATCCGATCCGTCAAACAGCCTAGTGCCGCCCTCAGCGATTCTGCCCCAGTTTGTCGAGCCATGCGCAGTCGCATCCGGCAATCAGCCCCTCGCTGACTGCGAAGCCCTTCCGGCGCCAGCAGTTGCAGAAAAAGGCTCGTGCTGACTGCCAAGCCCCCGCCGCCCAAATTCATCAAACGTTTGCATTCTATTTGCCTCCCTGAATTACTCTGTTAATGATTCCCGGCGCTCTCGCAACCCGAATTCAACCGCGCCGGGGCGAGGGCTGACCGTTTTGAGCCAAACCGTATTTGTTCTGGAAGACGACACAGATATTGCAAGGTTAGTGCAGCATCACCTGCAGGCCGCCGGCTTTGAGGCGCGCCTGTTCCACACCCCCGCAAATCTCATTCCCGATGCTGAGCGCAAGCCACCCGCGTTGTTTCTGCTCGACATTATGGTTCCCGGCGGCGATGGCCTCGACGTCTGTCGCCGGCTGCGGAATCACAGCGGCCTTTCCACCATTCCAATCATTTTTTTGACGGCGCGCGCCAGCGAAAACGACCGCGTACTGGGCCTCGAGCTGGGCGCGGACGATTACATCATCAAGCCGTTTTCAACCCGTGAGCTGGTGGCCCGCGTCAAAGCCGTCCTGCGCCGGTTTGAGCGGCCAACTTCGCCTTCGATCATCAGTTTCGAAGAAGTCATTATCGATGCCAGCGCAATGCAGCTCAAGGTGCGCGGCGAGTTGACTACCACCACAGCTACCGAGTTCCGGCTGCTCGACTACTTTGCGCGTCACCCTGGCAGGGTGTTCAGCCGCGATCATTTGCTCGACGCGGTATGGGGTGATGCGCGCTTCGTTACACCGCGGTCAGTCGATGTCTATGTCCGCCGCATCCGTGAGAAAATCGAGATCGATCCTGAGAATCCGCGCTATCTGAAAACCGTGCGCGGCGCAGGTTACCGGTTCGAGCTGCCCAAGACCGATTGAAATACAGCTGCCAGCTTTCAGCTCTCAGCTTTCAGCTTGTTTTACGAGCGCGCCGACGCTGCAACATGCTGTAAGCGATGGTGAGGGTCAATGTTGATTGGCGGTCGAAACTCGCACCATTTACTGAGAACTGAGCGCTGAAAGCTGATCGCTGAAAGCTGTTTTACCATGACCTCAAAAGTCTTCATCAAGCTGCTCGGGCTTTTCTTTCTCCTGCTTGCAATTCACACCGTGGTGATGGAGGTCCTTTTTCACCGCTTTGTGGAGCACACGGCGGGCGTAAGCCTGCGCGCTCTGGGCCGCGAAGCTTTCTGGTCGGGGCTGATTGCGCTTGGCATAGCTCTGTTGGTGGCAACGTGGGTCGCCTTCCGCATCTCAGGGCGCCTGCACAGCGTTATGGATTTTGCACGGCGCATCGCCGCCGGCGATCTTACCGCGCGGCTTGATCGCAGCCGTAAAGACGAGCTGGCCCCCATGGAAGAGGCGCTGAACCTCACCGCCGAGCGGCTGGGCAAAGACTTTGCCGAACTCGAGAGCGGCCGCCACGAGCTGGCCGTCATGCTCGATTCCATGCAGGAAGCTGTAGTGGCAATCACCGCCGAGGGTTACGTGCGCTGGTCAAATGCCGTCATGCAGCGCATCTCCGGTTCGCAAATTCGTCCCGGTAAACCGCTGGTTCATTCCATTCGCGATCCTGAACTTCTTGGCTGCGTGCGCAATGCCCTTGAGCGGCGCGAGTTGTGCATCGGCCGCGCCAACCTGCTGGCGCCGGGCCGCATCTTTGAGGTCAATGCGGCGCCGCTGCCTTCGGGTGGCGCGCTGGTCGTGCTGCACGACGTCACCTCCATTGAAGCCACCCAAACTTCGCATCGCGAGTTCGTGGCCAACGTGAGCCATGAGCTGCGCACGCCACTAACCTCTATTCAGGGCTATGTTGAAACGCTCATCGAAGACCCCAATCCGAATCCCGAAACAACCCGCGAGTTTCTCGGCGTCATCCACAAGAACGCCGTGCGAATGAACCGCCTCACTGAAGATCTGCTCGCCCTTGCAAGCGTTGAAAGTCCCGATTACAAGCTCAGCCTGCAGCCGGCGCGCGCCAGTGTCCTCGTCGACGATGCTATTGAGTCGCTCACCGGCATAGTGGGAGACTCGGGCGTCAAACTGCAGTCTGCCGGCGCTCCCGACGTGCTGGTAATGGCCGACCCAGACGCCATGAATCAGGTCTTCGGCAACCTCATTGAGAATTCCATCAAGTACGCCAAAGAGGGTAAGCGGATTCGCGTGGGCGCTATCGCGCGGGGATCTGAAGTGGAGTTTACGGTGCAGGATTTTGGCCCGGGAATTCCCTCCGAGCACATCGAGCGCATCTTCCAGCGGTTCTATCGCGTTGACAAGGCGCGCTCGCGCGAAAGCGGCGGCACTGGCTTAGGACTGGCGATTGTTAAGCACCTCGTCCAGGCTCACGGCGGACGCGTATGGGCTGAAAGCGAGCTCGGCAATGGCGCCTCGTTCCATTTCACGCTGCCGCTCGCACAGGTGCAGGCTCCAAATGTGAG
>Ga0265338_10006059_pt1 | contig 15526 bp, 17 predicted proteins | sample 42126metaG_FD_193579 | JGI IMG/M metagenome (GOLD analysis project Ga0265338, IMG submission 193579) | Rhizosphere microbial communities from Carex aquatilis grown in University of Washington, Seatle, WA, United States - 4-21-26 metaG | ecosystem: Host-associated > Plants > Roots > Rhizosphere... | reverse complement strand
AGCCGTGTGCGGCGGCGGTGCCGTCGGGGCGAGTGACTGTCACGCACCAGCGGGTGGCGGGGTGCCGGGATGCCGCCGCGACGAGGTCGCGGGTCTCTTCCGCGTCGAGTGGTCCCCATCCGCCGGCGTCGGCCGGGGCGGTATCCCAGCCGAACAAGGTCCCGGCGGGGACGATCAAGTTGATCACCGCCGGGACCGGCCAGCCAGCCCCGGCCGGCCCGTCGGCCAAACCGGATCCGGCGTGTTCCTCCAGGTCCAGATCGTCGTGCGGGTAGTCGAGGCCGGCCCCGGGCGGAGCCGAAGCACCGGGGCCGGCCGGAGCCTGGTCCTGGGTGGCCGGGCGGTCCGCGCGGCGAAGCGGGTCACGGCCGGCCACCAGGTCAGCGAAGACGCGGAGGCGGAGCTGGTCGAGGGTGCCCGGCACGCCGGCCCGGCGCAGCCGCAGGGCGAGGGCGTGGAGGTGGGCCTTGGCGACGAGGGCGTCGCCGATGTCCATCTCCCGGCCCGCGACCGAAGCGTTCCCGGAGTCCTCATGGCGGATCTCAACCCGCTGCGACGTGCGGCGGGCATGCGCCCTGCGGGCCTTGACCGCCTCCGGTGCGAGCTTCATCTCGAGGGCGGCCGCCTTGCGGGCGAGCTGGTCGATGCGCAGTGACGGCGCCAGCGCGGCCAGGATGCGGTCGGCGAGGGCGGCGTCGGCGGCGCTGAGGCTGCGCGTGTACCGCGCGATCACCCCGGCCCGGTCCTCATCGATGAGCCCGGCCCGCATCCCCGCGAGGGTCTGGGGCAGGCGGGTCACCAGGTCGGTGGCATCCTCGATGGCGTACGAGGCGTGGACCGGACCGAGGAGCAGCTCCATCGCGAGTTCCTCGCCGGGGAACTGGCCGGGCCTGCGGTGGACCGGGGCGCCGTTCGCCTCGGCCTGCTCAAGCTCGGCCGCCCGGCGCTGCGCGAACTCCGCGATCAGCAGTGACTTCTTCCAGCCCTCCCGGTTCTGTTGCCGCCGGACCGCTTGCATCGCCCCGATTAGCTGGTCATCGTTCAGCCGGCCGGCGTCGGCGACCGCCGCCTCGGTCAGCTCGGCCAGGGGCGGCCCGGGTGCGAGCCGATCCGCCGCGGCCCCCTGCTCGAACAGCGGGCCCGGCCCGTCCGGCCCGGCCTCGTCAAGGGCTGACGGTGCCGGGGCTGGTGCGCGGCCCGCTGCCTCCTCCCGGTCGAGCCAGTCCGCGAACTGCTCGAAGTCGGAGCCGGGATCCTCATCCGGGTACGGACCGGGGTAATCGGGCTCATTCATCGCCGGCCCTCCTTCCGAGTGATCAATAGCGGCTGCGGGCCTTCAGGAACACGCTATCGAGCACCCCCGACATTCCGGCTGCCGCCGCGGTGCAAGCCGCGGCTTACGGCGCCCCGCCCCCGGGCACCGTCTGCAGCACGCCCGTCACCAGGCACCGGGCCAGCAGCAGGCACGTCTCCGGGGTGACACCCCCGGGCGGGGCGGCGGTCAGGGTCAGCAGCGTGCCGTTGTAGAGCGCGATCAGCGCCTGGACCTGTTCCGGGGTGGTGGCCAGGCCGAGGAGGCGGTGCTCGGCGATCGTCGTCCCCAGGGCGGCCGCGCCCAGCCGGGACATCGCCGCCGCCAGCCCGGGCTGCCGGGTCGACTCCAGCGCCAGCTCGAAGGCGGCCAGGTAGCGGGTGCGGTGCCGGGTGGCGGCGTCATGCAGCGACGCGCCGATCAGCCGGGCAAGCCCGTCCGGGCCGCCATCGGCGGCCGCCCGGGCGGCCGCCCAGTCGGCGACGGTCATCTCCGCCAGGGCCAGCTCGGCGACGCGCTCGGCCGCCGCCGCGAGCAGGTCGTCCCGCCGCGGGAAGTAGTTGACGGCGGTCCCCGCGGGCAGGCCAGCCTGCTGGTCGACGGCGCGGTGGCTCAGCCGGTGCGTCCCGCCGGTGCCAAGCACCTCGAGCGCCGCGTCGGCCAGCGCGTTCCTGCGCTGCGTGTTCCTGGGCGGGGCCATGGCACCGGACAATACCACGACAGAGATAGTACTATTATCGGGGTGATATAACGTCCAGGCCGGAGGTTGCGGTGCAGGTGCTGGTCAGCGGGGCAGGGATCGGGGGCCTGGCCGCGGCGCGGGCGCTAGCGGGCGACGGCCATCAGGTGACGGTGTTCGAGCGGGCACCGGAGCTGCGCCTCGGCGGCGCCGCGGTGACCCTGTGGTCCAACGGCACCGGCGTGCTGTCCGACCTCGGCGTCTCCCTCGACGGCGCGGGCGCGCCGATCGAGTCGCTCGACACGTATGACCACCGCGGCCGGCTGCTGGTCAGCACCGACGTCGCCCACGCGGCCGCGCGCTACGGTCACCCGCAGGTCTGCCTGCCCCGCAGTCGGCTGCTCGGCCTGCTAACGGCCGGCCTCCCGGCCGGAACGATCGTTTTCGGCCGGGCAGCGGCCAGCTGCGGGACAGCCGCCCGCGGGCCGGGCCGTCCGCGGCTAACGTTCGAGGACGGCAGCTTCGCCGAAGGTGACCTGCTAGTCGCCGCCGACGGCCGCGCCTCCGCCGTCCGTGACCAGCTCTGGGGCGGCGACCCGGGCGAGCCGACCGGGTGGGCGACCTGGCAGGGCGTCAGCGCGCTGCCGGGAGGCATCGCCGCGGGCCGCCGCGGCGCGCTGTTCGTCGGCCAGCCCGGCACCTGCGGCCTGATGCCCGCCGGCAACGGCCTGCTGCAGTGGTGGTTCGACCTGCGGTGGACACCGGGCGCCGCGCCGCCCGCGGCGCCGCTGGAGATGCTGCGCGAGCGGTTCGCAGGCTGGGCGCCGCCGGTGCGGGACGTGCTGGCCGCCGTCAGCGACGCCGAGACCGGCTTCTTCCCGCACTACCGGCACCGGGTGCCAAGCGCTTGGGGGAGCGGCCCGGTCACGGTGATCGGCGACGCGGCCCACTCGATGCCGCCAACCCGGGCCCAAGGCGCCAACCAGGCGCTGGAGGATGGCTGGGCGCTCGCCCGCGCGCTGCGGCCGCTGGCCGGGCAGCCGGACGCGGACGTGCCCGCCGCGCTGCGCGCCTTCGAACGCTCCCGGTCCGCCCGCGTGTCGGTGGTGGCGCGGCAGGCCGGCACTGAGGACTACAACCGCTACGGCGTCGCCATCTCCCGGCTGGGCCGCCTCATCCCCCCGCCGCTGGCCGCCCGCTACTACACCCGCTGGCTGGCCCGGGTCAGCAGCTACCTCGCCGTCAGCCCGGTCCCGGCCCAGCGCTAAGGTGTGCCCCGGGACAGGAGAAACGATGATCATTGACTGTCACGGCCACTACACCACGGCCCCCGCTGCCCTGCAGGAGTTCCGCGACGCCCAGCTCGCCCGGCTGCGCGACCCGGCCCTTCCGGTCCCGCCCGAGCCCGAGATCGGCGACGAGGCGATCCGCGCTTCGATCGCGGACAACCAGCTCAGGGTCGCCCGCGAGCGCGGCCACGACCTGACGGTCTTCTCGCCCCGCGCGTCGCACATGGGCCACCACGTCCCCGACCTGGCCACCGCGGCCGAGTGGGCCCGGGTCTGCAACGACCTGATCTACCGGGTGACCACGCTGTTCCCGGACAGCTTCGCCGGCCTGGCGCAGTTGCCGCAGGTGGCGGGGGAGCCCCTCGACGCCTGCGTCAGCGAGCTCGAGCGGACCGTCAACTGGCTCGGCTTCGTCGGCTGCAACCTCAACCCGGACCCGTCCGGCGGCTACTGGGACTCGCCGCCGCTCACCGACCAGTACTGGTTCCCCCTGTACGAGAAGATGACCGAGCTCGACGTCCCGGCCATGATCCACGTCTCCGCCTCGCGCAACCCGGCCGCGCACACCCTCGGCGCGCACTACCTGAACGCCGACACCACGGCGTTCATGCAGCTCGTCAGCGGCCAGCTGTTCGACCGGTTCCCGACGCTGCGGCTCGTCATCCCGCACGGCGGCGGCGCGGTGCCCTATCACTGGGGCCGATTCCAGGGGCTGGCGGCCCGGGAGGACCTGCCGCCGCTGGCGGACAACGTGATGGGCAACGTCTGGTTCGACACCTGCGTCTACCACCAGCCCGGCATCGACCTGCTGACCAGCGTGATCGCCGCCGACAACATCCTGTTCGCGTCGGAGATGCTGGGCGCGGTACGCGGCCAGGACCCGGACACCGGCTTCCCCTGGGACGACACCAAGCGCTACATCGACGCGGCCCGGCTGTCAGCCGAGGACCGGGCGAAGATCTTCGAGCGCAACGTCCGCCGGGTCTACCCCCGGCTCGACGCCCGGCTCAGCGCGGGCGGCCGGTAGTCCCGCCCCCGTTAAGCCCCCCGCCGCCTTAAAGCACAGCCGCCTTAAAGCACAGCCAAGATCAACACCAGTCATCCGAACGGGTGCGGCTGACTCCCCGGACCCGCCGCCGCGGCCGCCTGCTGCCCGGCCGGACGGCGGGAGAACTCCAGCTCCGGCCCGTTGACCGGGCGGCGCAGCATCCGGGCGTCGGCGTGGTAGTAGGGCGCGGTGCGCCACGGGCCGCTCACCCCCTGCCGCGGCAGGTCGCCGAGCGCCCGGGTGAGGTAGCCCGAGCTGAGGTCGAGCAGCGGCCGGACCGGCATCCGGGGGCCGGGGTCGGTCGGCCGGACGGCGTCGTAACCGTGCTCATCGAGGTACCGCAGCAGCCGGGTGAGGTGCTCGGCGAGCGGGCCGACCCGCAGCGTCCAGGACGCGTTGGTGAAGCCGAACACGAAGTTGCAGTTGGGCACGCCCGACAGCATCGTGCCCTTGTAGGCGACCGTCTCCGGCAGCCGCACCGGCTCGCCGTCGACGGTCAGCCTGATCCCGCCCATCGCCTGCACGTTCAGCCCGGTGGCGGTGACGATCACGTCGGCCGGTACCGGCCGCCCGTCCCGCAGTAGCACGCCGTCCTCGGTGAACGTCTCGACCTCGCCGGTGACGACGGTGGCCGAGCCGTCGCGGATGGCGCGGAACAGGTCACCGTCGGGCACTATGCACATCCGCTGGTCCCACGGCCCGTAGGGCGGGTTGAAGTGCTCGTCGACCGGATAGCCGTCCGGCAGTTGCTTGGCGTTGATGTCCCTGATCACCTTGCGCGCGGCCAGCGGGTACTTCTGGCACAGCCGCCACAGGGCGACCTGGCGGAAGATGTTCAGCCGGCGGGTGACCGCGAACGCCCGGCCGGCGCCGATCAGCCGGGTGAGCCGGGCGTTGAGCTTGTCCCGGGTCGGCACCGGCAGCACGTAGCTCGGGGTGCGCTGCACCATGGTGACGTGGGCGGCGGTGGCGGCCAGGGCAGGCACCAGGGTGACCGCGGTCGCGCCGCTGCCGATGATGACCACCCGCTTGCCCGCGTAGTCGAGGTCGTCCGGCCAGTGCTGCGGGTGCACGACCGGGCCGGCGAACCGCTCGGTGCCGCCGAAGGACGGGGTGAAGCCCTGGTCGTAGCGGTAGTAGCCCGCCGCGCAGCACAGCCAGCGGCAGGTCAGCTCGGACTGCTGGCCGGTGTCGGCGTCCGCCACGGTCACCGTCCAGCGGGCGTCGGCCGACGACCAGGCGGCGCCCTCTACCCGGGTGCGGTACCTGATGCGCTGGTCGATGCCGTACTCGGCCGCGGTTTCCCGCAGGTAGCGCAGGATGCTGTCGGCGTCGGCGATCGACCGCGGTGACCGCCACGGCCGGAACTGGTACCCGAACGTGTGCAGGTCTGAGTCGGACCGGACCCCTGGGTAGCGGAACAGGTCCCAGGTCCCCCCGGACGCGCCGCGCGCCTCGACGATCGCGTAGCTGCTCCCGGGGAGGTCCCGTTGCAGGTAGTACGCGATGCCGATGCCGGATAGCCCGGCCCCGACGACCAGCACGTCAACCGACTCGGGCGCGTCCATGCGCCTCACCTCCCGCGGCTGCTCCCAAACTAACCGGGCATGGCCCTGGTGGATAGCGGCGCTCTCGTGAATAGAAGCACGCGGTTTGGACAGTTGCCGTCTCATGGCGGATCAAGCGGCAGACGTGCGGCGCCGGGGCGGCTGGCTGCCTGGTGAGCAAGACGACCTGGAAGCGTGGCTGGCCGGGCACTCGGAGCGGGTGGCGGCGACCGGCGAGCACGCCCCGCTGCACCCGGTCATCGAGGAGTTCAAGGCGCTGATCGACGGCGACCCGGTTATCCGCATGTACCTCAACCAGATGATCGCCCAGGTGCCGCGGGGGCGGGACTACCGCAAGCGGCACCTGCAGAGCGTGCAGCAGATGCTGCGGCTGATCAACGAGGTGCTGACGATGGCGCCCGAGTACAGCCCCGACGCGATGGTGATGCTGCCGCTGGGCGCGATCCTCGACTGGACGATGGCCACCCCGGCCGGTTTCGCCGCCTACCGCGACGGGCGCGTCAACGCGATGATCAAGAAGATCCTCACCGCCTGGTGCGAGTTCCTCAGCGGTCCCGACTCGCGCTACGTGCTCAACGACTCGCCGTCGGGCTGGCAGTCCGCGGCGGCCCGGCAGGCGATCGGCATCGAGCAGTTCCAGTACGACCCGGACGACAAGTACTGGGGCTTCACGTCCTGGAACGACTTCTTCACCCGGCGGCTGGCCGACGGGGCCCGCCCGGTCGACTCGCCCGACGACGACCGGGTCATCGTCAGCGCCTGCGAGTCAACCCCCTACGGCCTGGCCACCGACGTGCAGCGGCGGGAGCGGTTCTGGATCAAGAGCCAGCCCTACTCCCTGCACGACCTGCTGGCCGGGGACGAGTCGGTCGACGCGTTCGTCGGCGGCACCGTCTACCAGGCGTTCCTGAGCGCGACCGAGTACCACCGGTGGCACAGCCCGGTGGCCGGCACCATCGTGCGCGCCTTCGTCAAGGAAGGCACCTACTACTCCGAGCCGGACTCCGAGGGCGCCGACGCGGCCGAGCCGAAGGACTCCCAGTCCTACCTGGCGCACGTGGCCGCCCGGGCGGTCATCATCATCGAGGCCGACAACCCGGCCATCGGCCAGGTCGCGTTCGTGCCGGTGGGCATGAGCGAGGTGTCCTCGTGCCTGATCGACCAGCAGGTCCGCCCGGGCTACCACGTCGCCAAGGGTGACGAGCTCGGCTACTTCCAGTTCGGCGGCTCCACCCACTGCCTGGTGTTCCAGCCGGGCGCGATCGACACGTTCGCCCTGCAGGCGGTCCCGCAGCCGCACGACCCGGACGCCCCGGTGGTCCGCGTCCGTTCCCGGCTGGCGGTCGCGGCGTCCCGCTAGCGGCACTCGGGCAGAAGGGGCCTCGCGTTACCCGTTCCGGCCGTCGTCGCCGATGTCGGCCAGGACCGGTGGCAGCCCTTCTCTGAGCATCTTACGGCGGACACGCGCGAGCAGCCGCGACATGAACGCCCCCTCAATGCCCTGGAACCCGGTGTGATCCCAGGTCAGCCGGGTGCCGCCCGGGATCCCGGCGAGGACCTCGCACCGGACGATGCCGTCCCAGCCCGGGAACGGCCTGCCGATGAACCTGACCTTGGTCCCCACCTCGGTCTTGAATCCCTCGGGGCGCCCTCCTTGCCCGGTGGAGGTCCACCGCGCGACCAGGGCGGGGTCGGTCAGGGCGCGCCAGACCGTGATGACCGGGTACGGGTAGTCGCGGACGATGTGCATCTCGCTCACCGGCTCCTCCTCAGGAAGGAAAAAGAATTCTGTTACTAGAAAAATACAGTAACAGAAAATTTCTGGTAGCTGTAAGCCGGCCCTAGACTGGCGGCATGAACGGACCGCTACCGGAGCGGGCGCCAGCGCAGGCCCCGGGCCCGCCGGCCGAGGGGCTCCGCGAGCGCAAGAAGCGGCTGATGCGCCAGCAGCTATCGGGCACCGCGACCGTGATGTTCCTGGAGCGCGGCTTCGACGGGGTCCGGGTAGCGGAGGTCGCCGCGGCGTGCGGAGTGTCGGAGAAAACGGTCTTTAACTACTTCCCGGTCAAGGAAGCCCTGGTCATGGACCGCCTGGAGGGCACGCTGGCCGCGCTCAGGGCCGGGCTGGCCGATCCCGCCCGCACACCGGTCCAGGCCGCGCTAGCAGTGCTCGGCCAGGAGCTGGAGGTCATGACCGCCGGGCTCGCCGCCCAGGGCGATCCCGGCCAGGGACGCGATGCGGTGCGGCGGTTCGGTGACCTGATCCGCGCCACCCCGGCACTGCGCGCCTACCAGGCTGACATGACCGACCAGGCCGCCTCGGCCGCCGCCAGGGTCCTGGCCGCGCGGGCGGGAGTGACCGCCGACGATCCCGAACCGCAGATCGCAGCCCGGGCGCTGCTCGGGCTGTGGCGCGTGCAGGCCGACAGCCTGCGCAGGCACCTGGACCGCGCGGCCACCCCGGAACTGCTCCACAAGCAGGTGACCGCCGACGTCCGCCGCGCCGCCCGCCTCATCGACACCGGCCTGCGCACCTTCGCTACGCAGGCAGCCCCCTTGCGACGGCGGCCGTCAGGCCTCAGTTAACCGGTCCCGCCGCTAGCCCTGGCCTTCGGTGAAGTAATGCCCCTGCTCAAGGTCGGCGATCAGCCCCGGCTCGACCGGCCGCCAGCCGAACCGCTCCCGGGTGACGGCGCTCGAGGCGGGGACGTCGAACGCGGCGAAGCCGGCCAGGGTGCCGAAGTGCCCGCCCGCCTCCTGCGCCGTGAGCGACTTGGCGGGCACGTCAAGCTGCCGTCCGATGACCTCGGCGATGTCCCGGAACGGCACGCCCTCGTCGGCGACCGCGTTGAGCAGCGTCCCGGCCGGCGCCTCCTCGAGGGCGAGGCGGAACAGGCGCGCCGCGTCCACCCGGTGCACGGCCGGCCACACGTTGCCGCCGTCGCCGATGTAGGCGGAAAAGCCGGCCTTCCGGGCGACCCCGATGAAGATGGGGATGAACCAGTAGTCGCCTTCGCCGTGCACCGACGGGGGCAGCCGGACGACCGAGGCGCGGACGCCGCGCTCGGCCACGGCGAGGGCGGCCGGCTCCGACTCCCGGGGGTGGGCCGGGTCGACCGACCGGGTCTCCTCGGTCACGATGCCGCCGGGCGGCGGGTGCGGCAGCCCGGACGCGACGACCAGCGGCTTGCCGGTTCCGGCGAGGGCGTCGCCGAAGGCGGCGATGGCCCGCCCGTCGACCGCGGCGGCGGCGGCCGGGTCCCCGGTGGGGGAGAAGTCGTGGATGTAACCGGTGTGGACCACGCCGTCGGCCGCCGCGGCCGCTTCCCGCAGCCCGTCGGTGTCTTCAAGCGAGCCGCGGATGACGGCGGCGCCGGCCGCGGCCGCCCGCTCGGCGCTGCGGTCTGACCGGGCGAGCCCGGTCACCTGGTGCCCGGCGCCGAGCAGTTCGCGGACGACCACCGAGCCGATCCAGCCGGCCGGACCAGTGACGAGCACGTGCATGAGCATGCCTTTCCCGAGGGTGATGGTGCCTCCACCTTGCTTGCCTCAACCCTGCCCGCCGGGCGCGCGCCGCGTCCAAGGCCGGTTGCGCACCGCGCGATGCAGATCAGGCATCACCACAGATCAGGAGCTACGATGGAGCCATGCCAGCGCACCCGGTGGAGCTGCCCGCCGACCTCGACCTGCGGCTGGTGCGCTACTTCACGGTGGTCGCCAGGCACCGTCACTTCGGCCGCGCCGCGGCTGAGCTGCTGATCGCGCAGCCGTCGCTGAGCAGGCAGGTGCGCCGCCTTGAGCAGCAGCTCGGCGCCCGGCTGCTTGACCGCACGCCGCGCGGCACCGAGCTGACCGAGGCCGGCCAGGTTTTCCTGCCCCAGGCACGGGCGCTGCTCCACCTCGCCGCGCAGGCCGCCGCGGCGACCCGGGCGGCGGCCGAGCCGAGCCGGATCACCATCGGCTACACCCCGGGCATCATCATCACCCCGGCCGTCCGCCAGCTGCGCCAGCAGCACCCGGAGGCCGCCGTGCAGAGCCAGCACCTGGAGTGGAACGAGCCGCGGGCGGCGCTGCTCGACCACCGGGTGGACGCGGCGGTCACCCGGCTGCCGCTGGCGACCGAGGGCCTGCGGGTGACGGTCCTCTACGACGAGCCGCGGCTGCTGCTGGTCCCGCTCGACCACCGGCTGGCGGGCAAGGAGTCGGTCAGCCTGGACGACATCGCCGCCGAGCCCATCCCGCGGCTGCCCGACCCGGCCTGGAACGCCTACTGGCGCATCGACCCGCGCCCGGACGGCCGCCCGGCCCCGGACGGCCCGCTGGTCTCCGCCCTTGAGGACAAGAACGAGCTGATCGCCTCGGGCCAGGCGGTCGCCATCGTCCCCGCGGGGGTGTACTCCGGCCAGGTCCGCCCCGACCTCACCACGGTCCCGCTGCACGACGTCGAGCCGAACCAGGTCATCCTGGTCACCCGGGCGGGCGACCGCGGTCCCCTGGTGTCCGCGTTCCGCCAGGCGGCCCGGGCCTGCCTGACCGGGCCGCCCGCGCAAATCCAGGCGTGACCAGCGGTCGCTGCCCCTATAGGCTGACCATATGACAACGCCGCAGCACCGGGCCGACCTGTTCATTGACCCCGTCGATGACCCCCGCGAGGGCGGGCCGCGGCTGGGCGGGGAGCGAGCGACGCTGACCGAGTTCCTGCGCTGCCAGCGGCTCACCCTGGAGCTCAAGTGCGAGGGCCTGGACGCCGAGCAGCTGGCCCGCCGGTCGGTCCAGCCGTCCACCATGTCGCTGCTCGGCCTGGTCCGGCACATGGCCGAGGTGGAGCGGAGCTGGTTCAGGATCCGCTTCGCCGAGCGGGACGAGCCCAAGCGCTACCAGACCAAGGACGACCCCGACGGCGACTTCAACGGCGCCGTGGCCGACCCGGCCGTGGTGGAGAACGCGTGGGCGGCCTGGCGCGAGGAGATCGCCTTCGCCGACGCCTTCATCGCCGATCACGACTTCGACTTCGTGGGCAAGGACTCCGAGGGCGAGCCGGTCTCGCTGCGCGAACTCCTGGTGCACATGATCGAGGAGTACGCCCGGCACAACGGCCACGCCGACTTGCTCCGCGAAAAGGTCGACGGCAGGGTGGGTCAGTAAGCAGGGTGGGTCAGTAAGCAGGGTGGGTCAGTAAGGCTCCTCGGCCAGCCCGTAGACCGACACGTGCGAGCCGGACTCGGCCGTGAACTCGGCTCCGGCCCAGTCGGCGTGCCTGCTCTCCAGCTCGAACCCGGCCAGCTGCCCCATCAGGTCGAGCTCGGCGGGCCAGATGTAGCGGTGCGGGGACCGGCCCACGGTGGCCTGGCGCGGGCGGTCGCCATGTCCCCGGCGATCACCGTGATCGCCGCCTCGTCGGCCTTCTCCCGCAGCCGGCCGATCATCGCGGGCGACAACTCGATGCCGGTGACCGGCACCCCGCGCTCCGCCAGCGGGACGGCCACCCGGCCGGTGCCGACCGGTTTTCGGCCGCCGGGGCGCCGCGGTCGCACGGGCAACGGGGCCGGCGCCGGGAGCCCGCTACTCCCGGCACCGCCACCCCGCGCCCCCGGTTCCGCCGCTGGCCGCCGGGCGTCAGGCGCCGTCAGTCCCCGCGTCCGCCCTCGCCCGGTGTGAGCCGCACTCGTCACCGGCCAGCAGCGTTCCCGTCTTCATACGGAGCAGCCGGCGCCGCGGATTGGATTTTCCGCGATAAGTTTTCGCCCTCCCGCGTCCCCCGTTCCCCGGCGCCGTCAGCGGGCGAACTTGGCGATCGCTTCCGGGGTGACCGGCGTGAAGAAGTTGACCAGGTTGCCGTCGGGGTCGCGAAACAGCAGCGACCGGTTGCCCCACGGCATCGTGGTCGGCGGCTGCACCACCGCGCCGAGCACGTCGCCGCCGTCCTGGTACAGCTGGTCCACGTCAGCGACCTGGAACTCGATGATCACCGACTGGTTGGCGGCCGGCCGAGCGGAGCCCTCCCCGAACAGCGCGACGGTCCGGGTGCTGCCGATCGCCAGCGTCGCCCGGCTGGTGCCGACCTCCGCGAAGTCCTCGGTGAACCAGGTCGCGGCGGTCCCGGTAACCCGCTCGTAGAAGCCGACCAGGCGGCTGATGTCGCCGGTGATGACGCGGACGGAGACGAAGTCCATGAGTCCTCCCTGTTCGTGAAGCTGTCCTCGCGTCTCACGCTACGATCAATACAGGACAGATTCCGTCCGGTATTAGCGGTAGATTCTGGCCATGCCCGGCCCACCGCCCACGTGCTCGCGCTGCTCGAACTGCTGCAGTCGGGCGGCACCAGGACGACCGCCGAGCTGGCCGGCCGGCTGGGCGTGGACGAGCGCACCGTCCGCCGCTACGTAGACCACCTCATTGACCTGGACGTCCCGGTCGAGTCGGTCCGCGGCCGCTACGGCGGTTACCGGCTCGCCCCCGGGTACCGGCTGCCGCCGCTGATGCTGAACGACGACGAGGCCCTGGCGGTGCTGCTCGGCCTGCTCGCGGGCCGCCAGTCAGGCCTGCTGACCGCGGCCGGCCCGGCCAGCGAGACGGCGGCGGCCAAGATCCGCCGGGTGCTCCCGGGCCGGCTCGCCCGGCGGCTGGACAACCTGCTCGGCGCGCTTGCCTTCACCACCCCCAGCCAGCCCGGTCGCCAGTCCGGGCCCGGTCCGCCCGGCACCGCCCCGGAGGCCGCGGTGCTGCTCACCATGGCCGACGCGGTGCGCGGGCACCACCCGGTGTCGGTCAGGTACACCGCCGCCGACGGCCGCCGCAGCGAGCGGGAGCTGTACCCCTACGGCCTGGTCGCCCACTCCGGCCGGTGGTACGTGACCGGCGCCGACCCGGGCATCGGCGAGGACCGCACGCTGCGGCTCGACCGCATCGCCAGCGCCCGGACCCTGCCCGGCTCGTTCGAGCCCCCCGCGGGCGTCGACCCGGTCCGGCGGGTGCTCGACGGGCTGGCCACTGCCCCCTACCGGCACCAGGTGGTGCTGCACGTCCAGGGGGCGCCCGCTCAGGTCCGCGCCCGGTTCCCGGCCAGCGTGGCGGTGATCACCGAGCCGCCGCCGGGGCCGGACTCCGGGGCCGGGCCCTGGCTCCGGGTCGAGCTGCGGGCCGAGGAACTGCACTGGCTGCCGCCGCTGCTCGCCTCGCTCGACCTGCCCTTCGTCATCGAGCAGCCGGAAGAACTGCGCGGCCTGGTCGCCGCCCTGGCCAGGCGGCTGGCCGCTTCCGCCCGCCGCACCCGGCCGCCGTCGGCCGGCTAACCGCCCGGCCGCCGTCGGCCGGCTAACCGCCCAGCCGTCGCGGGCGGCGGCCACGCCGTTAACCGCGTCCGCCACACGTCCCGCCCGGCCGTGAGCTGGTCGGCCGCGACCCGCTCGGCCACCACGTAGCCGGACCGGGTTGCCGCTGAACGGGGTCAGCGTCGCCGCGATGGCGGACTCGATGCTGTCGATGCGCAGGTAGGTCGCGCCGAGCAGGCTAGCCGCCCGGCCCCGCCGAATTACCTTGCCCATGCGAATACATCAGCCTACAATGTACACATGGTAGCCATTGGCCCGTCCTCGGTCCGGTTCGATCCCCGCGTGCTCGACCGGCTCACCGCCTTCGTCGCCCTCCACCAGGACCTGACGCTGTCCAGCGCCACCAGCAGGCTCGTCGACGAGGCACTGCGGGCGCGCGAGCACCCGCTGATCACGTTCAAGGACGGCCCGGCCGGCCGGCGGGCCCGGCTGGTCGGCGGTCCCGACGTGTGGGAGGTGGTCGGCGCGGTGCGCTCGGTCCGGCAGGCTGAGCCCGGGCTGTCCGGCGAAGAGGTCCTGACGCTGGTCGCCGAGACATCAGGCGCGCCACTGGCGTTCATCCGGGCGGCCCTGGCTTACTGGGGCGACTACTCCGAGGAGGTCGATGCCTTCCTCGACCGGGCATCGGCTGAGGCCGCGCAGGCTGAGGCCAGCTGGGAACGGCAGCAGGCGCTGCTCGGCCGCCCCCGATGAGCCAGCGGCCGGGCGGTACCGGGGACAAGCCGGACGCCCTGTTGCTCGATGAGATGCTCTCCCCGGCCATCGCCGCCGAGCTGACCGCCCGCGGCGTCGACTGCCGGGCGGTGGCCGCCGACAGCCTGCTGCACGCCCACTCCGACCTAGAGGTGTTCGAGACCGCGCTGCTAGAGGCCCGGGTCCTGGTGACTAACAACGTCGCCGACTTCGAGCGCCTGCGCCGGGCCAGGGACGCGGCCGGCGGGCAGCTCCCCGGCCTCATCTACACGTCCGACGCGACGTTCCCGCGGACCAGGAGCTACACCGCGCGCCTGGTGGCCGCGCTGGAAGACGCCGCCGCCGGCCACGCGACGGCGGTCCACGGCGGCGTCCTGTGGCTGCGACCGCTCTAGAACCGCCCCGACTCAGGCCAGCCCCGCGTCGTGCGCCAGCAGCGCGATCTGGGTCCGGTTGGCCAGCCCCGCCTTGGTCAGGATGTGGGTGATGTGGGCCTTGACGGTGGGCACGCTCATCAGCAGGGCGGCGGCGATCTCGGCGTTGCTGCGGCCCGCGGCGACCGCCTTGACCACGTCCAGTTCCCGCGGGCTGAGCGCCGAAAGCTGGCGGCCGGCCCGTTCCCTGGTGGCCTCCTGGTCGACCGCCCGGCGCATCAGCCGCCGGGTCACCGCCGGGGACAGGATCGGGTCGCCCGCGGCGACGCGCCGGACGGCGGCGGCGATCTCGGCCGGCGGCGAGTCCTTGAGCAGGTAGCCGCTGGCGCCCGCGCGCAGCGCGGCGAGGACGTTCTCGTCCGCGTCGAAGGTGGTCAGCACGATGACCTCGGGCGGCGAGGGGGCGCCGCGCAGCCTGCGGGTGGCGGTCACCCCGTCGACCCGCGGCATCCGCAGGTCCATCAGCACCACGTCGGGGCGGTGCCGTGCCACCGCGGCTGGCACCTGGTCGCCGTCCCCGGCCTCGCCCGCCACCACCAGGCCGTCGGCCCCGTCCAGCATCATCGACAGCCCGGCCCGGACCAGGGCGTCATCGTCTACCAGCAGCACCCGGATCTCCCCGCCGGTGCCGCTCACGCCCGCCTCACCGAGACCACGGCAGCCACGCCCGCAGCACGAACTCGCCGCCGCGGCGGCCGGCCTCAAGCCGCCCCCCGGCCAGCTCCACCCGCTCGGCCAGCCCGATCAGCCCGGTGCCGGCCCCCGGCGGCGCACCGGAAACCGGGCCCGCGGGCAGCCGGCTGGCGATCACCAGGTCGAGTCCCGCGGCCGGTCCCTCGCCCAGCGAGAGCCGCACCCGGGCGGGCTCGCCCGGCGCGTGCTTGCGCGCGTTGGTCAGCCCTTCCTGCACCACCCGGTACACGGTCCGCCCGAGCGCGTCCGGGACCACGGCCGCGTCCCGTCCCTCGTCCGCCACCAGGCCCGCCAGCTCGACCGGGGTGCCTGCCGCGCGCGACTCCCCCACCAGCCCTGGCAGCGCCGCCAGCCCCGGCAGCGGCCGGCTGTCCGCGATGAGGTCGGGCCGGTCGTCGTCCCGCAGCACCCCGATGACCTCGCGCAGCTCATCGAGCGCCTGGTGGGCGCCGCCGCGGATCACCTCGGCGGCCCGGGAT
>Ga0265338_10006058_pt1 | contig 15528 bp, 12 predicted proteins | sample 42126metaG_FD_193579 | JGI IMG/M metagenome (GOLD analysis project Ga0265338, IMG submission 193579) | Rhizosphere microbial communities from Carex aquatilis grown in University of Washington, Seatle, WA, United States - 4-21-26 metaG | ecosystem: Host-associated > Plants > Roots > Rhizosphere... | reverse complement strand
CATTTACGGCAAGCAGGTGCTGCTTGTTTCAATCCGCACCCGGCATCGCTGCCGGGTGATGGTGGTTTTGGTTGGCCTGAACCTGAGGCTGCTTTTGTTTCAATCCGCACCCGGCATCGCTGCCGGGTGATGGGGCGTCGCCGGAAGAGTCGCTGCTTGCGATATCGAGTTTCAATCCGCACCCGGCATCGCTGCCGGGTGATGGGCCAGGTGCGCGTGCAGGCCGCGGGCGGCGTGTGGTTTCAATCCGCACCCGGCATCGCTGCCGGGTGATGGGAGTCGGCAGCGGCGCGGCTGGATACGCAGTAATGTTTCAATCCGCACCCGGCATCGCTGCCGGGTGATGGGACCGCTACCTTGTCAGGCGCGGGCTGGTCAACAGTTTCAATCCGCACCCGGCATCGCTGCCGGGTGATGGGAGTGGGGGAAGCGGCGGAACGTGTTCAACTCAAGGTTTCAATCCGCACCCGGCATCGCTGCCGGGTGATGGGTTCGCGATCGTGCTCACGTAGGTCGATCCGTTGTGTTTCAATCCGCACCCGGCATCGCTGCCGGGTGATGGAGCAACAATGCATCACCGGGGCCTTTCGGATGACGTTTCAATCCGCACCCGGCATCGCTGCCGGGTGATGGCCTTGTAACCGCTGGTTGACGTTACAAAGCCCGAGTTTCAATCCGCACCCGGCATCGCTGCCGGGTGATGGTCCGCGCTTGCAAGCCCTTTCAGATCATCCCCGTTTCGCGATGCAGGCGCGAACGCGATGCAGCCAAGAACTCTCCACGTTCTCTGAGGATGAGGTTGAGGCAATATTGAAACGGCTCCGATCCTGTCGGGACCGTTTCATAACCGAAGGCAGCGGCCAAGCAAGACGGCAATGCCTGTGCAGCGTGTTCAAAGATGTGATTGACGGGAACGGCGGCACATTGCCCCCTATCGATGATTGGGAAAGCATCTTTCGCCAATTGGATTGCGCAAAGAGGGGGGTAGAACAATGAAGGAATATATCAAGAGCCGCTTCTCAAAGGGAGACGTAGTACGGAACAAACAAACGGGTGAGGACGGCAAGATAGATAGCGTCTCAATTGATGATGACGGGCGAGTCACATACGCGGTCCATCTTCCAACGGACCCTCACGGGTGGGAGATGGGCACAAAGGGCTTCGATGTTCCTTGGGATGATGCTTACGTCGATACCTCACCAAACGAGCATTTGAAATGAGGACCCGTAGGCTAACCGACAGCTGTTATCACCGGCTCACCTACGGGCCTTGTGGCGCGATCTGCGGGCGCTCTATCCCGCTTCATGCTCCGAAATGAAGTCAAGCACGGCTGCCAACTCCACACGGTTGAGTGTGCGTCCCGGGGTGGTGGCCGCTGAGCATTGTCCCCGGCTGCGGGTTATGGTTGCGATTGGTCCGGCTGGCTTGCGAAAAGCGAATGAGTGTAGTTTTAGGCGCTACACTAATAATCCAACTGGTACAAAACATCGGGCAAGCCACGTTGAATTGATTGCATCTGGGTACAAGACCTTCATGTTCCTCGTTTGCCCGGTGAGCGGTGCGCTGAATGATGCAGGAGCGCAGAGTTAGGGCGCTACCCTCGTTGGACGGGGCTCTCCGTTTTTGTCGAGATGAGGCTGCAATTCAGGCAGTCACATTGGGGTTCAGAGTACTTCTATTTTTCCGGGTATAAAACCGGGTACTGCACAAAAATCTATATCTAACATTATGATTCGATTGATCAGGTAGAATCCCTGGGGGGCAGCCAAGATTTTTCAAAACTCAGCCTCCCATCTCACCCCGCGCGAGCAAACCCCGTACTTGCAATCTGGAATCTTGTGTTGGCAATCTGGATTCGACGCGTATGGCACGAGAGTCGTAGGCGAAGGAAATGCGGAAACATGCTATACTGGCTTCGCGCTCGGTGATTTGGTCGTGAGCGGCGTTTTCGCCTTTTGAAGGCAACTCAGCCTTGCACAGATTTCCCCAAGCCCCTACAGCGTAACCCTTTAGTCTCTCCCGGTAGCTCAGCAGCAGGGAGTGCGCAGCAGCTTGCGCAGTAAAGGGAGCCGGTCGGCAGTGAGCCGATTGGCGGTTCGTGTAGCGTGGGTCAGTTCCGGGCTGCGGGCATTTTATGAATGCTTGCCGCCAGTCCCAGGGACGTTTCCGGTTCTTCCTTACGCGTAATTTGAAGAAGGTTCGCACCCATTTGTGGGTATTCGCGCCTCTATGTCCGGTTCCGTTTGCAGGCCCTTTTGAGATCGTGGGCTCCCGGAACCCAAAGGAAGTTTTTCTATTTTGACAACTCAGTTTTCACAATTTTCACTTTCCCCAACTTTGATGTCCCGGCTTGACGCCAACAAGTTCGAGATTCCCACGCCGGTACAGGCCGGTGCAATTCCTCCTGCGCTTGAAGGTCGCGACGTGCTGGCCACCGCGCAGACCGGAACCGGTAAAACCCTCAGTTTCCTCATCCCCATCATTGAAATGTTGCAAAAGCCGGATTCGCAGAAAATGGAGGGGCTTGGAGCGCAGGCGCTCATCGTGCTGCCCACGCGCGAATTGGCCATGCAGGTTGAGCAGGCCTTCAAGGCCGTACGGCCCAGCCCGGTTTTCTCGGTGGCCTTGGTCGTCGGCGGCATGAATGAACGCCCGCAACTCGAATCTATTCGTCGCGGGGTACGCCTCATCGTTGCCACGCCCGGCCGTCTTGAGGACTATCTCAAGCGCCGCCTCGTTCGCCTCGACCACATAAAAATCCTGGTGCTTGACGAAGTGGATCGTATGCTCGATATGGGCTTCGAGCCAGCCATTCGCCGCATCGCGAGCACGATCCCTGCGCAGCACCAGACCCTGTGCTATTCGGCTACGCTGGAAGGCTCAGTTAAAGATGTGGCTCGCAATTATCTCAAGAATCCTGTTCGCATCGAAGTCGGCTCTACCATGAAGCCCGCCGAGAACGTTGAACTGCGCGCCTTCAGCGTGGATGCGGACAAGAAGCAGGAGCTTCTTGAACACTTGCTCGACGCCGAGACGGGAAGCTTTCTGGTATTCGTGCGCACCAAGCATGGCGCCGATCGGGTAGCGAGGCGACTAATCCGCTCCGGCCATTCGGCAATCCAGATTCACGGCGACCGTTCGCAATCGCAGCGCAACCAGGCTCTGCGCAACTTCACCGATGGCCGGCACCGTGTGCTGGTTGCCACCGATGTAGCCGCTCGAGGCCTCGACGTTGCCAACGTCGCCCACGTGGTGAATTTCGATATGCCCAAAGTGGCTGAAGATTTTGTGCATCGCGTCGGCCGCACCGGCCGCGCTTCAGCGAAGGGCATAGCTTCAACCTTTGCCGGACCGTCGGAGCGCAACGATCTGCGCAAGATCGAACGCGCGTTGTCGATCCAGATGACGCACTTTAAGGTGCGCGGCGTGAGCGCAGGCGCAGCTAACGGTAGAGCGGCATAAACTTTAGTCTCAACATCAGTCCGGTCTTAACACTCAACGCCTGGCAGCGATCCGAAAGGATCGCTGCCAGGCGTTTGCTTCACGGAGACCCAGGCCACCCGCCGATCTTCCAAACTAGGCGAGACCTGTTTGGATAGCCTCCTTGCGTCGCCCGAACACACCTCCTAGGTCGTCCACTGGGTGCCAGTCTCTGCGGGTCTTGGTTTTTCCATTCAAGGAGAAGAACTGCGCAGCTGTGCCCTTTCGCCAGGTCGCAAGTAAGATGCCGCAAGCTCCATGACGGCGGGCAACGATTCGGAGCCGCCTAGCGTCATCCGCCGTAGGCATTGCCGCGCTTCCGCCCTTAACCTGAATCAGAATGATCTGCAAGGAATCTCCGCGATTCAATCCGGGGGAAGGCTTGCCGTGATATTTGCGTACCGCTATCAGGTCAACCACTCCCTTTGCTTCACTCCCAGCAGGTCCGGTGAAACTCAACACGTGCCAGTGAGGCCACGGATTGTCAGCGATGGCTTGACGGATGCGGACCTTTGCCATGATGACGGCCCATTTAGCTGTGTGGGCGGCAAGCTCAGGAGGTGTCATGTGTTTTGGTTTTCGCGTCGCGGATGGCATTACGAATTCTCCTTAAGTCCAAACCTATGGCATCTCTTTGTGCACACTGGATGACCCATCCTCGCTCAGCTCACTTATGCGACCATCGCAATATTCAGGTTGGGCGGATCAGCCCATTTGCCAGCGTTACATCCGTTCACCAGTCTCGGCGGGCGCTGCCGTCTCATTCGCTGATGCCGGAAGTACCGGCAGCTTGAATTTCGAAAGCCTGCGCGTCATCACCTGGAAGTGATACCCCATCACCACCAGCGTCATGGCCGCGCCAAACGAGTGCCGGTAGCGCGTGACCGCGGATGCGAGAAACTTCCAATAGCTCCAGCGCTGCCTGCCGAAAACTCCCTGGCGGATGATTGAAGTTACCAGGGCGCGCGCGTTAGCACGGGTCATCCAGCGTTGCTTGAGGCGCTTCTCCCCCGGCGCGGCCTCTGTTCTTTTCAGGTAGAGTTTCACGCGCTTGTAGTAGGCATCGCTGCTATAAATCTGCTTCAGCACTGAGCGATATCCCTCTACCAGCTTGGTCGCGTCCATACGCGGCAAAAAGTTGAGACTCATGCTGGTGTTGTTGCCGGCGTCGGTATGTACGATGCGCCCCTCGCGCCATAGTCGGCGAAAGAGTTGAGTTCCGGGCATGGCTTGCAGCAGACCGACCATGGCCACCGGAATGCCGCTCTTCTGGATGAACTCGGTCATGCGGTCGAAGATGTCTTCTTTATCGGTATCGAAACCGAGAATAAAGCCGCCCATCACCTGCATGCCGTAGCTCTGGATAATGGCCACGCTCTCAAGCATGCTGCGGCGCGTGTTCTGCAGCTTGTTCGCCGCAATTAATCCCGACGCATCCGGCGTCTCGATACCCAGGAACACCGAGACAAATCCGGCATCCTTCATCAACTGCATCAACTCGGGGTCGTCGGCAAGGTTCAATGAAGCTTCAGTATTGAAGTCGAAGCCGACCTTGTGTTGACTGCGCCAATTGGCCAGCGCGGCGCACAGTTCCTTGGCGCATGCCTTATTGCCGATGAAGTTGTCATCGACAATGAAGACACTTTCGTGCCAACCGGCGGCGCGCAACTGGTCGAGTTCGGCAATCACCTGCTGCACTGTCTTGGTGCGCGGGCGGCGACCGTAAATCTCGATAATGTCGCAGAACTCGCAATTGAACGGGCAACCGCGCGAGTACTGCACCGCCATCGTGGAATAGCGATTCATCTTGATGAGGCTGACATCGGGAAGGGGACTGGTTTCGAGTGCCGGCCGTTCCAGAGCCTCGTAGACCGGTTGGCCCGCGCCTTGCTCAAGATCGCCAGCGAGGGTTGTGATCAGGCTTTCAGCTTCGCCGATGACCACGTGATCGGCATTGATTTCTTCGCTGGGCAAACTGCTGGCGATGGGACCTCCGACCACGGTGCGCAGACCAATGCTGCGACAGCGCGCCAGGATAGCGAAAAGCGCATCTTTCTGGATGTGCATTGCGCTGATCAGAGCAACGTCGGCCCACTTGAGATCGCGATCGCGCAATCGCTCTACATTTTCATCAACCAGGCGTTTGCTCCAGTATCCCGGCAGCAGCGCTGCCACGGTCATTAGACCCAGCGGAGGCTGTGCCGCCCGCTTGCCCAAAAACGACAGGGCGTGCTTGAAGCTCCAATATGTATCGGGAAACTTGGGGTAAATCAGGAGGGCGTTCATCAGTTACCTCGCCGGCAGCAAAAAACATCTGGCGGCAGGAACCACCAGGAGCGCAGCCAACTCGCCTTACGGCATGTTCACTATGCAAGTCGCCGCAACGAATCCACCTGAGAGGTTTTTTAGACAGGTCCCTATGCTCCGAAACCCCTCTCGGAGATAAACTCTACACCCTTTATCACGGATGGAGTTGTATAAAACAGATCATCAGTCCCAGATGCGCCTCAAACGCCGCGAGGCGCACATGGCACCTCGCAAACGTAATTCCAGCATTGACCGAATTCGATTAACCCAGCGGAGCAATTACCAGTGTTTCGATGACGGGAGGGGGCACGATTTCCGGTAGATCCACGTCAATATAGCGGCCCTCGGCTACGTCGGAGAACACTCGATTCAGCGTGTCTTCAGTCCTGGTGGAGCTAACGTGCAGTTTGCGCACTGCGCGCATAACCATAGCGGACAATAAAAAACGGTTTTGTATTTTTAGCCCTGCAGAATATACCAGCTTCGATCGCATCTGTGCCCCAATCCTCGGTAGTCGTTCGTTTGCTACTGACCCGGGCTCATCTTCGTGTAGTCCGTTGAACCAATTTGGTGCTCTTTGGGTTCTGCCGCCGGAAAAACAAGAACGAGGAGGGCTGAAGAGAGGAGAAGAATTTACTGATCCCTTAATGCCAGCATACGCCTCTTCGGGCTCATTTCCTAATCGCTCCCCAATGCCGCCTGCAACTCGATTAGATCGGCTTTCAGCCCCGTCCAGGTTGCCCCTAATCGACCGGAAACCAACCCGTCGCAAGGGCTTGCATAAAAAGAATGGTACACTTGATACTGGTCGTCGAATCCGGCTTGGCGTTCTTGCCTGTTCTGCTTTCCCGCTCAACTAGCAATCAATTCCATTTGAGTTCAGCGATACTTCCGCAACAAAGGGATTACTAATGGAACAGGGAACAGTGAAATGGTTTAACGACGCAAAGGGATTCGGCTTCCTCAGCCGTGCCAACGGCGAAGATGTATTCGTCCATTATTCAGCCATCCAGAGTGAAGGGTTTCGTTCGCTTCAGGAAGGCCAGGCGGTTCAGTTCGATGTTGTGAAGGGCCCCAAAGGCTGGCAGGCCGAGAACGTACGGGTTGCCTAACGCAGTCAATCGCTGGGAAGAGATCGACTGCGATATCTTCCCGGTTTTCGCCGGTCAACCTGAACACACCGACGGCGGCAGCTTTGCTCCTCTTTGGACGTAGAGGTCCCGGACAACTCCGGCGACAATGAAATCCTCAGAACCCCTTGTCTGCTCCAGAAACAGTGTCGAATTACTGACTGGCACGCAAGACCTGATTTGTTTGGTATTGCAAGCGCAGCATAGAGGTCGATAGAGCTCCATCGGCCTTGCAGCGAGTCAGTCGGCCGCGATCTTAGGCGACCGAGGCAAAACATCTAACGTAGCACTTACCTGAAGCATGGACGAAAGGGAAATATGGCTGAAGATCAGCAACTCATGTGCAGCGATTGCGGGCAGGCTTTCACCTTCACCGCAGAAGACCAGGACTTTTTCCGCGAGCGCGGCTATTCGGCGCCGAAGCGCTGCAAAGCTTGCCGCCAGGCAAAGAAGAACGAGCAAGCGGGCGGCGGCGGCGGTGGCGGCTACCAGCGCAGTGAATCACGCGGAACTTCGGTGATCTGCTCTGGATGCGGCCAGCAAACCACTGTTCCGTTCGAACCCCGCGGCGACCGTCCCGTTTATTGCCAGAATTGCTTCCAGGCGCGCAAGACCAGCTCTGGCGGCGGCAGCGGCCGGCGTAGCTTTGGCGGTGGTGGCGGCGGCGGACGCGGCCGCTAGGTTTTCGAGTTTGCAGCCTGACGAAAGCCGCCTTCGATCGCTGAGAGATTGCGGCTTTAAGATGCCTGCATACGGCATTTGTTAATTACGGCTCGCCCACGACGGCATTCAATGACTGCGTGTCTGGGCGAGTCTCGCCTGAACATGGCTTGACTTGCCCTGGAAACCTCCAACTCTTCAAAAAAGGAGTCCCCTTTGAAAAAACCCGTACCGCACGACAAGTACTTCCTCAGATCCCTTCACCAGGAAATTGATCTCTACGACCGCAAGCTCGCCTATCTCGATAAGTATGCCCAGTTCGAAACGGCAGCCGAACGAGAGGTCGCCGAAAACAAGCTGATCTCAAAGCGTGCCTCGCTCGCTGAAACAGCAAAGCAACTGGTTGCAGACGGAGTGGAATTCACCCCCTCAGATCTTCCGCGCTCCTTCCGCGCGACCGCCCCGACCCCCGAGACCAGCGCGGCCCAGTGACCGCGCTCCATTCCCCGGCTGGCCGCGCTCATGTTCGGCCTGTTTGCGTTTGGCACGGTGGAGCTCCTCCCTGCGAGAAGCCATGACTAGTCACACAAAGATGCGTTTCTCTCCTTTGTGTGATCTCCACGATTCTCCAACGCGCCGCGTCATGCTTGGGAAAACTTCATCGGAAAAGCCTCAATCGATTCATCTATGCCATCTGCACGATTGAATCGCGTCCTCTGCGATCGCCCTGGCTACCTGGACTTCGCTGGCGCCCGGTTAGATGCAACGCGCTTAATAGATTCAATGCGTTAGATTCACTATTCATCCCTCTTTCTTTTCAATTCCCGCCGCCAATTCTCTTCCGCAACTTCTCAATTGCGTCTATTTACGACTCTCATTCCGTCTATGCATTCAGAATCCAGTTTTGCCGTGTTGCGAATCGACAATTGTGCCTTGGCACTTCTTGGGCAAAGCCTTTGAAACAATGTATGCACTTTGTTACAAAGCGCCGATCCGCGTTGACAGTGACCAAGCAGGCCACTTAAAATCCGCGCCATCCGAGCAGGTGAATAGTAATGAGCTGTGCACGAAATCCGGGAACTGACGCGGCGAAGAGCGCAGTTCAGGTTCGGGATCGTAAAACAATCCCGGGTTCTTGAATCGGGAATTCGACATCACTTTTGGCCGGGGGAGAGATCAAAGATGAAATCAAGGGTGAATAACTCAATCATTTGTACTGCTGCCGCCTTGGCGCTGGTCAGCATAGCCTGGGCATCCGACGCATGGAAAGACAAGAAGCCCGCTGACTGGACTCCAAAGCAGATGGACAAGTTCTTGACCAGCTCACCCTGGTCGAATACGGTGCAGCCATCGCAAAACATGCCAATGTCCGGTGGCGCGCCAGGTGGGCCCGGTGGTGGCGGATATGGCGGCGGTGGCGGCATGGGCGGTGGTGGAGGGCGTGGCGGCGGTGGTGGCGGCATGGGCGGTGGTATGGGAGGCGCCATGCCGATCATGACCTTCCAGATCCGTTGGTTGAGCGCGCCCATAATGCGCGAAGCGCTGAAGATTGCTGAGTCCGATGCATTAAATGCTGAGATTCAAAAATACGCCGGCGACTACTACATCATTGGCGTACAGATGCAGATCGAAGGCGGCGCCGGCGGCAGCGGCCCACGTGCGGGCGGAGGCAGGGGCGGCATGGGCGGCGGCCAAATGGGTGGTGGCCCGCCTGCAGGTGCGCCCGCCCCTGGCGCGGGCGCTGCCAATGAGCAGGCGCAGACGCACTCGATGTATCACCCGATGCCGATCCAAAATGCGATCCTGAAATTCGGCCATCAACAAGTGCATCCTGAAAAGGCCGAAATTGGCCCCTGCAAAACGGGCATGATGACCCTGTATATGTTCCCGCGGAGCTTGAAACTCGAGGACGCCGACAAGAGTTACTTGTTCGAAGTATCCCAGGGGCCCTCGACGACCATGGCCAGTTTCAGCCTGAAGGGATTCGAAGAGGCACCCGACAAAGGCCTGTAGTCGCCCAGCATTACCATGAAATCAACGATGAAAAAGGTAGCGCCGGGCTCCAGCCCGGTTGTACCGCCGGTCTCCTGACCCTCCGCCAAATTGGCCACGACCCCTCAGTGCTCGGGATAAAGCAGCGCAGCTTTCCGCCGCTCTTCAAACGCTTGGAGCGCCTCTTCCCAGTCCGAGGCGATCTTGCCGGCGGCGTCACCGTTTTCAAGCGCCGAAAGAACAGACTGGTTGGCAAGCAGCGTGTTGATTTTCTTCACATCGAAGTTGACTGCATAGAGATGCTCAAGGGCCGAGGCAATCAGGATGCCTGTCTCAGGAGCGTCGAAGACGTTGCGGTCAGTAACTACCACCTGCACTCCGTGGCAGAGTGTGCCCGCGTAGGGATAAGGAGCCAGCGGACTGAAACTGGTTGGCACAAATCGTACTCCGGGCTGATCGAAGTGATTGAGGTATTTTGCAAGTGCGCGGGCGTCGATCCACGGTGCGCCCAGCAATTGAAATGGCGTGTCAGTGCCGCGGCCAACGCTCACATTCGTTGTCTCTATCAGGCCCAGCGCGGGGTAGATGGTAGCTTCTTCAAGATTGCGCAGATTGGGCGAAGGGTTGATCCATTCGAGGCCTGTTGAGTCGAACCAGTCTCCCCTCTGCCAGCCTTGCATTTTGACTACGGTCAGCGGCGCATTCAAATTGAGCTGCTGGTTGAAATATCGTGCCAGCTCGCCCAGCGTCAATCCGTGACGAACCGGCAGCGGCATGGGATTAACGTAACTCTCTGCTCCAGCATCGGACATCGGACCCTGCACAAACGAGCCGTTGATCGGGTCGGGTCGGTCGAGAAGAACAATCGCGGTTCCAGTCTTTGCTGCCGCCTCAAGGAAATAGCGCACCACAGTTTCATACGTGTAGAACCGCACTCCGGCATCCTGCAAGTCGATGACAACGGCGTCAAGCTTCCTGAGAGTGTCAAGGGTCGGATGCCTCTCTGCGTCTGAGTTGGCGTATTGGCTGATCACCGGCAAACCGGTAGCTGCGTCTGCGGAATTCGCGATTCCGGGCCGATCCTCAGTCCCCGTGATTCCGTGTTCGGGTGAGAAGAGAGTTTCAAGCGTAACTCCGGGAACGGCTGCCGGAGCGTCGTGAAAGAGAACATCGATAGTGCGACGTCCGGCGGCGTCTACTCCAGTCTGATTGGTCAACAAACCCATCCGCAGTTTGCCGCCGTGGCTCTTTGCAAGTTCCGCTAGTTCGCTGAAGTTGTCCCCTTCCAAAACATCGATTCCGGTTTTTACTTCGCCGTTGCGTGCGGCCCAGCGCCGTGATCCGCTGAGCGATTCGTTATAGCCGGTAATGTGCGCTTCCAATGCGCCCCCTTCTGGCATCACTTCAAACGCGCGCGCCGCCGCATCTGCCACCTCAGAGCGAACGCTGTTAATGCTCTTGCCGCCGTTAGGGTGAACGGCGTTGGTAAGCACGATGACGTAGGTGTCGCTTGCCGGATCAATCCATAACGATGTGCCGGTAAAGCCGGTATGGCCGAATGAGCCGACAGGGAAGAGCGTGCCCCGGTTGCTTGAGTATTGAGAGTCAATGTCCCACCCAAAGCCGCGCAGCGCTGTGCCGGTAGCCGGTTGCTCAGGCACAACCATCTTTTCAAGCATTGCGCGCGACAAGGGAAACTTGCTTGCCGAGCCGGCAAGGCGATCCAGCAGGTTTTGCGCATAGGTCGCCACGTCATCGGCACTGCAAAAGAGTCCTGCATTACCCGCAACACCACCCATGCGGCGCGCGATGGGATCGTGCACAGTCCCACGTAACATTATTCCGTGCTCGTCGTATTGCGTGGGCGCAATCTGTGCGACCCATGACCCTGGGGGCAGATAACGGCATCGTTCAAGTCCAAGAGGAGCAATAATGAAACGCTGCGCGTATTCATCGAGGCTAAGCCCGGAAATGCGTTCCACCAGCGCGCCCAGCACAATGTAATTGATGTCGCTGTATTCAAAACGCGCGCCGGGCGCATGGGCCAGCTCCGAATTGAAGGCACGGCTTAAGCCTTCCTGCTTGCCCTGCCACTGCTCTTTGAGATCAAGTCCCGGAGGCAGTCCCGAATAGTGCGTAAGCAACTGCCGGATGGTGATGGACTCTTTGCCATTCACACCGAATTCGGGAAGGTACTTCGCGACCGTCTCGTTTACATTCAGCTTGCCCTCGTCGCAAAGCTGCATCACTGCCAAAGCGGTCATGGTCGGTTTGGTGAGCGAGGCCATGTCGAAGATGGTGTCCACGGTCATCGGCTCGCGCGTGGGCTCAAGCGAGCGCATCCCGTACGCCTTGCGAAAAACTACCTTGCCATCGTGACCGATCACCACCACTGCTCCAGGGAACAAGTGGTCATCCACGGCGCGGTTGACGATTGAATCAATGGCGTCCGGGCTGCTCTGGGAGCGCGCTGTGGATCCAAGCACCGCAAGGAGAATAATGAGCCCCGCGAAAGGGAAGTGCCGTAGCATTGTCAGATTCTCTCACTCGGGGCAATCAATGATGAACGTCCAATGGACTAAACTGGCATGTGCGGAGGACGATTGATTTGCGGTCTAATGGGTTTCTTGTTGCGGCGGTTTCATTGTATCTTTTGGTGTGTGGCTGGTGCCGCGGGCAGCAGGATCAACCGAAACCGCAGCAGGGTGGAACGAGTGGTATGGCGACTGGCGGCCTCGCGGCGCCCGTTTACGACCAGCAGAAGCGGCCGATCACTGCCGGCGGATTCGTGAAAAGCGGCCCAATCATCTTTCAGGACACTGCCGCAGCCGCCGGGCTTACTCAATGGCATCATCAGGCAGGCACTCCTGAAAAGCGCCTCATCCTTGAGGCCAAAGGGCCCGGCGTTTGTCTGCTCGATTACGACAATGACGGTTGGCTCGACATTTATCTTGTGAATGGTTCCAACTACGACGCGCTCGCCGGCAAAGCCCCCGCGCCGCACGCAGCGCTTTTCCACAACAACCACGACGGCACCTTCACTGACGTTACGCAGATTGCCGGCGTGGCGAACGATCGTTGGGGTTACGGTTGCGCCGTCGGAGACTACAACAATGATGGTTGGCCCGATCTCTATGTAACCAACTTCGGCAAGAACCGGCTCTACCGCAACAATCACGATGGCACGTTTACCGACATGGCCGATTCGGCTGGAGTCGGCATCGGTACCTGGTCTACTGGCGCCACCTTTGGAGACTATGACGGCGATGGGCGCCTCGACTTGTTCGTAGACGGCTATGCCAAGATCGATCTGGCCAATCCTCCGCTCTCAGGAACAAAGGCTGTTGGTTACAGCTACTGTCAATATCGCGGCGTTTCAGTTATGTGTGGGCCGCGCGGGCTGCAGGGCGAGCACGATCATCTGTTTCATAACAACGGAGACGGTACCTTTACCGATGTCAGTAAAAAGCTTGGCGTAGACGACCCCAATGGATACTACGGACTGGGCGTACTCTTTGCGGATGTAAATGGAGATGGAAAGCCGGACCTTTTGGTAGCCAATGATTCCACGCCCAACTATCTCTACATCAACAAAGGCAACGGAACATTCGAAGATCAGAGTTATATGAGCGGCTACGCGCTCAATGCGGATGGTCGCGAGGTCGCCAACATGGGTATCGCGGCTGGCGACTATGAGAATAACGGGCACCTGTCCATGGTGAACACCACGTTTGCCGACGACTACGTCGTCCTGTTCCAGAACGATGGAACGGGATTCTTTACCGACGTCAGTTATCACGCCGGCATTGCCCAGGCCACCATTCCCTTTGTCAGCTTTGCCGATGGGTTCCTCGATTACGACAACGACGGCTGGAAAGATCTGCTGATTATCAATGGCCATGTCTATCCACAGGTTGACCAGCATCCAGAGTGGGGCCAAAGCTATGCCCAGCGGCCATTGCTCTATCACAACCTGAAAAACGGCAAGTTCGAACTGGTTCCCGCTGTCGAGGGAACAGGGCTCGCCGTGGTGAGCGTGGGGCGGGGAGCCGCTTTTGGCGATCTCTTTAATGACGGCAAAATCGACGTTGTCATCAACAACATGGATGGCATTCCAATCCTGTTGCGCAACGTGAACTCGGACCATCACCACTGGGCGGAGTTGAATCTCATCGGCGGGCCTAAGAGTCCGCGGGATGCGGTTGGAGCAACCGTCTATCTCACCTCGGGGGGAATTCGCCAGCGTGGTGACGCTCTAAGCGGCGGCAGCTATCTCTCCTCCAACGATCTCCGCGTCCACTTCGGCCTCGGAGACGCGGAAAAGATCGATTCCGTTGAGATTCACTGGCCTTCGGGAACCAAAGAGACCGTCAAGTTGCCCGCTGTAGACCGGATTTACACGATCACCGAAGGTAAAGGTATCACGGCCGCAATGTGCGACGGAAAGCCCTGCGCCACGCCGGCCGCCCCGTCATCTCCGGCCGCTTCACCGCTTAAGAAATAACAACACTGCCAGCTGCGGATTCTATCACTTCGTGATACAGCAGAGCGGTCCCGGCGTGCCTTGTGAATCCTGCTTTGAGACGGGCTTATTGCTTTGAGAGATACGCAAGATCAGAGTGCGCCTGGTCCCCAATCCGCGCGAACTGCGAGTGAGAGATTTGTCTCATTCGCATGTCTCCAACTGACGTTCCAGAACATCGTTTGAATCTTCCGGCGGGCACGTCGCACTTGGGAGAATCATGAGCCAAAACCAGGTATAAACTTTAGTATTCCTTTATCGATTACTGAAATCCTTATAATTTCGTCCGATTTTGCTTATTGCTCCATTTTTCATTTGAATTCAGGCATTCCTCGACGAGAAAGTTCCGAAATATATATCTCTAAACTATTGATAATACATGGCATATGGTTCTGCCCTGAAAGACGGCGATCTCCATCGGGAAATGCTCTTGACAGCGACCGGGTCACAGGACTAACTTTTCCATCCGGATAACTAAATCAATTTAGCAAAGAGGGAAATTGAGTTGGTTGTAAGATTGCCGAAGTCGCCCCAGAGTTTCCGAGTGGACTTCGTAAGGCGGTTCTTTGCAACGGGAGGATATCCGGCGCGACGATCCGTCGTTGACAACAACCGAACAAAATTGCCTGCATGAGAACAACGCGGAACAGCCCCTATAAGGGGGAATTAAACGCGCATTTTCGCATGTTGCAATCTTGTTCGAAACTTGCAGGAGGATATGTATGACGCTTAAGAATTTGTCTCGGGTGCGCCAGATCGCATCCGGCAAGGGCCGGGGTATTTTGTGGATGCTTTCGGTCTTCGCGTTATTTGTTGCGTTCACCTCACACGCCCACGCACAAACAGCAACAATTGTGGGTACTGTTACCGATCCCACAGGCGCAGTTGTTGCCAATGCGACCATCAAGATCATGGATTTGGAAACCGGCCTCTCAGCCAATGCGGTGTCCAATGGCGACGGTCAGTACGTCGCACCGGACCTTGCTATCGGTCACTACACCATCACCGCGACCGCCAATGGCTTTAAATCTTCACTTAAAACTGGCGTTCTACTGAGCGTCGGCGATCGTACCCGCCTTGACTTCCAGTTGGAGGTCGGAACGGCGCAACAGACCGTTACGGTAGAAGCAGACCAGATTCACCTTCAAACCGATACCGGCGAAATGAGTGACGTTATCAGCAGCCGCCAGGTTGAACAGTTGGAAACCAATGGCCGCAGCATTTACACGCTCATCAGTCTCACCCCCGGAGCTTCAGGCCTCCAGGGAGACGATCAGGCTCCAACCTCCGTATCGGGAAATGCCAATGTCAGCTTCAACGGCCAGCGCATGAGCCACAACCTGTACCTGATGGATGGTGGCGAAGACGATGACCGCGGCGGCGCCGGTACCTTCAGCGTCGTGCCTTCTCTTGAAGCCATCGCCGAGTTCCAGATAC
>Ga0265338_10006057_pt1 | contig 15529 bp, 9 predicted proteins | sample 42126metaG_FD_193579 | JGI IMG/M metagenome (GOLD analysis project Ga0265338, IMG submission 193579) | Rhizosphere microbial communities from Carex aquatilis grown in University of Washington, Seatle, WA, United States - 4-21-26 metaG | ecosystem: Host-associated > Plants > Roots > Rhizosphere >... | reverse complement strand
CAAAAATGAACATCTCGTAATAGTCGCGGTTGTCGGAACACAGGCGTATGCGCCTCCATTTGCATCTTGACTTCCTGTTGAAGTTGCCGAATTGCTTGAGAAAGCGGTATTTGTAATTGAACATGTTGTGGAGGAGATGTAAAGGGCGCCTCCATTTGTACTCGTGGAAGATGAGGCGCTGTTGCTCGAAAATGTGCAGCCGGTTATTGATACTGCTCCGACTCCTTCGAAGAACACTGCGCCGCCGTCAGCACCGTTGCCGGAGATGGTTGTAGTATTATTTGATATTGTACAATTCGTCATTCTCAGCGCCCCGCCATACCATCCTATCGCCGCCCCGCCGAATCCATACGTCGACGTATTATTCGTGAATGTGCAGTTCGTTAACGCGATGGAATCTAACGGCGTGGTAAGTGCTGTTCCGCCGAGAATTGCGCCGCCGCCGTACGCATCATTGGCGTCGTGCCCGTGGGTCAGTGTCAAATTTGTAACGGTAACGTACGTTCCCCCCGTCGCACTATAATCAATATTGAAAACATGGTACAGATTGTTCCCGCTTATTGTTGTACCCCCTCCGTTGCCTATGAATTGAATTGTCCTTCCCCCGTTTGGTGCAACGGCAAGGTCACTCCCAAGCGTAATGGTACCGGAAGGAAGATTGATGATGGAAGATGAGAAACTGTTATTTTCAATATCCAACAGTGCCCCCCGGACGCTTGCTATTGAATAGGGCGAACCGGAAGTCCCGCTTCCTGTTTTTGTCGTGGATGTGCCGTCGCCTGTCCCGGAAACCGTGTAATAGGTCTGTGCGAACACCATCGACGGAGCGGCTATAAATAGAAGACAATAACTCCGAAGGCAATGCAGCACCCGTTCAAGGACCGGTGTTCTTTTCCCATTGTGCATTCGCATCCCTCCTTTGGAACTTGAGCATGCCCTGGGTAATCGACGGAAAGTCATTTCAATCTTCATCGACACAATTCCCTTCTGGTAAAATGTTCACCGATCGATATTTACCCTCCAGACCGCAGAGGAGTATTTGACTTCGCAGCGCGTTGTCAGTTTCGATCCGGAAAAATTCCGTATAGACAAATAATATAATTGAGGCATAAGAACGGCGCCATCGTGCTGAACGGCTGACCCTGACCGGCAGCGTTTACCGTAATAGTGGCTGACGATGACCCCATGACTTTGTCTGTTGTGCTTCCATAAATATTGGGTGCGGTAGTATTTTGCCCGCTATAAAAATTGCTTGCCGGAGTGTCGATCGGAATTCCTTTGCCCGTTTTTGCACCGAGGTGCACCGTGCCGCTTGCCGTATGAGTGTGCACGGGAAGGTTCTGCAAATTTAATTGAGTCGTCTCGGAACCGGTAACCCCGCCGACCGGAAGAAACTGTCCCGCGCCCACCGGCACTCTTCCCTGAAAATCGGGCAGCCCAAAATTCGTAATGCCGTTTCCGCCGTATGCTGTACCGAGGATTGAAAACAACGCCTGATTTGTTTGGATAGCTAACAGCTGTCCCTGGCAAAATGACCAGTTCCTCGGCGCAAAATCTCCCGCAAACAATCTGATTTCTCCAATAACCCCTTCCATAAGTGTGTCCTCCTTAGTAAAAAATCAATTCTGAATAATTTCCGGCGTCAGAGAGCTCGTTCCGGAATGAACAAAATAATGTTGATCATTCCCGGTCATCTTCAGAAGATGTTCATTTCTTTTGATTCCACGCGCCATGAAGATGTCGCGCTCCCAGCCGGTACGTCTCGCATCATTTTCATAATCGGAAAAAATTATTAGGGTCTATCCGGAAATACCCCTCGAAGGCAAATAATAAAATTCATCCCCACGCTTGGCTGTACGATACTGAAAGCCTGAGGACTAGCATTTCCCGCCGGATCTAGAGTAACACTCACCGCGCTTTGCCCCATTTGCACATTGGATGGAGCAAGACCATAGACGGCGGAATTGTCAGAAGGTTTTGCTGGATAATTATTCGCCGGCAAATTTTTTGTGCCGGCGGCTGAAATCGCGCCGGGGGTTACGGTTCCCTGAGCCGCGTGCGTGTGAGGAGGTATATTGGTTGACGTCAGAGAATTCGTCATTGCTCCCCCATCTTCGCCCAATTGTCTGTCGGAACCTCCCTGGTTGGTCCCGGTACCCATCGCCGCGCTTCCATTCAAATTGGGCAAAGCAAATGTCGAAGTCCCATTCCCGCCATAGGTGGTACCGAGAATAGAAAATAAGGCCGCATTCTGACTGATCGCCAGAACCTGACCGTTACAAAATGCCCAGCTGCCGGGTTCGAAATTTCCGGCGAACATGCGGATTTCTCCAATAACTCCATCCATAATTGTATTCTCCTTTTGGCTTTAACTAAGGTCTGTCGGGATAAATTCCCTCAAAACAAATGATATAATTCAATGCAAGGAACGGCTGAATAATATTTATCGGGATACCGCCGCCATTCGGATTGACCGTCACTGCAACCGTGCTTTGTCCCATTTGCACATCGGGCGTACCGGTTCCGTAATTGAAATTGCTGCCTGGGTTTTGTGCCGGGTAATTGCTCACCGGCGTGTTAGCACTCGCCAGTGCAGAACTCGCTGCCGGCGTAACGGTTCCTCTGGCGGTATGGCTGTGTGTCGGCAATTGCATCGCCGTCAGCGTTACAACCTCTGAACCGCCGGTTTGCCCAAGACTTCGTGCAGACAATCCCCTGCCGTTTCCGGTTCCTACCGCAAGTTTCCCGCAGAGGTTCGGCAGCGCAAAATTCTGCTGCCCGTCTCCCCCGTACGTCGTTCCGATAACGCTGTACAACACTTGGTATTGTGAGATTGGCAGCTGCTGCCCCTGGCACAACAGCCAGCCACCCGGGGCAAAATTTCCGCCGAACATGCGGACTTCCCCTATGACTCCTTCCATAGATTCCTCCGTAAATAATAATTGAATTGAATATATGTTATAAGAAATTGAATGACCTTAAGGCGGAGCAAATGAATTTTCAGAGAATATTATTTCAGAAAAAAATCACTCCACTTCATCACGGTCTTTTGTCTGTCCGGCTTCCGGACCTGGCAAATGTTCAGCGCCATATCTCTTTTGAAATGAAAGAGAGAAATTACGCCTTCGGAGTTAGACGCGTTATAAACTTCTATTAAGTTGAAGTTCGAACAGAAAGGAATACACACCAACGATCCCAGGTACGACCAAGGCGAATCCCTCACCTACGAGGGGTTTTTCCGGTCCCTCCATGTAACGTACCGTGTGGATGAATCCGTATCATCACCAAAATAGTTGTTTCATTATTAAACTGCAATATCTCTACATCAGAATTTTATCAATAGCAGAAACAGGATCTTTCAGTAATAAACTTATGGTTTCAATTCTTTGCCTCTATTAGCCTAGTGGTTCGCATGCCCAAGCAGGAAGCTGAGATTGGCGTGAAGCTGTGGAACCGCTCCCGTAGCGTTGCCATGACAGTTCATGCACGAGCCGGCCGGGCTGTTTTGCACGTACGTCTCCAACGTGGTATTGGTCAGCATCGCCGGAATGCCGATAATGTTGCCGGGCCTGCTGTTCTCGGCATTCAGCCACTGCGTACCGATCAGCTTGTAATTCGCCCAAACGGTCCCTTTTAATTTCTCTCTCCAGATGGCATTCACTTTTTCGGTGGCGTAGAAAATTGAGTCCGTACGTTCAACCTGTGTCCCGTACTTTCCATTGTAAGCATACGCTGCGGCATACGGCGGCGTTGCCGACCACATGAAATTTTTCTGAGAGCCGATAAGCGCCGGAGGTGTATTGACGGGACAACTCTGGCATTCCGGATTGTAGAATGAGTAGCGCGCAGTGTCTGCGTTGGAAACCGGAGCGGACGGGGCATTGTCGATATGCTCAAACGTTGTCCAAATGCCGTCGTTACCTTTCGTCTCCGTATAGTGATTGATATGCAGACCGACAAGACCGATTGTTGCGTTTATGATAAGCGCCTTTCCCGTTGCACTCTTCGAGCTATCCATGTAAATGACCGCTTGCTTTGTGTAGAACCGGCTCGGATCGTCTCCTTTTGATGTGTCGAGAATCTTCCATGCTGCTTTGATTTCCATTGCACCGACAGGTCCCCCTTTGTTGTTCGCGGTGTCGGCATAAAATCCTTCCGTGAAGATCACCTCTTTGCTGCTGTCGACAAACAACTGCTGGCCCGCAATGGTATTGAGATGGTGACCCGCGACGTACTGCACCCAATCCTTATTTACCCGTACTTCGTACAACACGTAATTCAAGTTCCGGTCGATCAGCGGGCTCTGCGGCAGCGCCTGAATATATCCATGGATCGTATCCTGAGGGAGGTCGTTCTTGAACATCATCGTGAGGACGTCTTTTCCCCTGGCATTGGTGAGCAGCTGAAGTTTTCGCGTGTGTGACGCATCAAAAACATTCCTGGGATCGGTAAAGAGCTCCCAGACGCGCGGCGCGCTGTTGCTTGCCGCAAGCGAATCCATCGGCGTGCCGTCCGATTTTGCAGGCCAGTTAAGAGCAACAAACGTCTGCCACGAATAATAATCGAACGTGGTCTGGCATTCCGCGGTGAGTGTCGAGTAGCCGTTCTGAAGCTGGACGAAATCGACGTCGTGCGGAATGAAAGAACTTAGCTTCTCCGAATCACCAGGCTGAGGATTGAACGAAAGCGGATGACGAGTGCTGCAAATCTGAACCGGCTTCTTTTGCGGATTGCCGGAACAGCTTCCGAGAATGAGCACGGCGAAGAGCGCTGCCGCAACGATAGCGTTTTTTTTCATACATACTCCTCTATTATGTTGGATTAAAACACCCCGACCCACGAGGTATCGGCGTTTACCTTCTTCTCGAAACTATTTCAAAAATGGTTTCCATGCAGAAAGCGGCCGTAAATGTCATGCTGAGCCCCGCTTTTCAGCGGGGTAGACTCCGCGAAGCAACCATGACATAAAAGCCTCGGAGAGTCAAGGTGTCTCATTGTCATGGATTCTCCCGAAGGTCGCGAAGCGATCTCTTTGGGAGATGCCTTCGGCATTCACCCCGTCTGAATAACGACGGTCGACGACTCCCTCGGGGTCTATGACCCGTAGGGTCGTTCAACGAATCTACGATTCGTAGAATCGTAGATAGACGACTCGTCGAGGGTTCAGAATGACAATGATCTGTCAGTGTTCCTTCAGAAGGACATAGCAAGCGCTTTTGAGATGATTTCTAGTTGTTCTTCTGAAACGAATTCTTGATTCCCATGACAGTTTTCAGCGCATCATACCAGAACGGCGCGCCGAGGCTGACGAGCAGTGTCATGCCAAGCCAGCCGAACAACATCCGCACCATCCCCCAGTACCACTTGAGATCGGCATACCTTTCAATACGGGCGCCGCTCCACCCCATCACTTGAAACGATTCTTCATCAAGCATCTGCCTGATGTTCGACGCATTTGATTGTATTTTCTTTACAATGATGGAATCGGGCACAGCCGCAACAAAAGCCGTGTCTTTTTTTTCACTTGTCGACCGGACAATGATCGAGTCGCGCGACGTTGACGTCAATTGTTCCCCCATTTTTACCGCCGCATCGCGAAGCGTTTGGTTATGGGAAAACTCCTGATAAATGTCGAGCAGGTTCGCGTTCAATGCGATCGCGAGTACGGCGCTGATGCCGAACGACCAGTATTTCATCCGGCGTTCATAATGTTCCTGGAAAGCCGCTTTGGTAAGCTCGAACCAGTGTGTCGCATCGTCAACCGCCTTCTTGAATTTTGATTGGAGGGCGGCGTCCTGCGTTTGAGCAAGGGGAAGCGAATTCAGCAGGTCGACGAATGATTTTGTATCGAGATTTTCTACCATGTGAATATCGCGGAATCCCATTCCGTTAATTACTTTTTCCAGCTCTCCAACGATCTTCAATGAAAATTCGTCTGCGTTACCGCGGAGGCTTTTGGTGGGAAGAAATCCGGAAAGGACCTTTTGCCCCTCTGGATATTCGCTGAACAAGGAGAGGAGTTCGTTGAACATGTATTCTGCTTTTAGGTCCAGCCATTGTTTGAATATCTGCTGCAACGCCTGAACCACAAGGCTCAGCCCCAGCACGACCGCCGCCGTGGCGATGAGTGAATCAAGGATATTCAGCATAGTACACCTTTTGATTGATGTATTTTTTAAGTGGATCCACTACCGTGGAAAAAATCATTATTCTTTTGCCTGACCTTCAGATAACATTGGATAGTAAAAGATCCACTTGAATGTGAACTGCCAGCGATGCAGGCCTATATTGGGATTGTCAGGGATAATGCTATCTAACCAGAGAAGTGCATACAACCCCTCGCTGAATTTTACTGCCCACGTCGCCCCCACATTTTTAGGTCGTTCCTGACCTGAACCATGAAATGCTTCCCCCCTCCAAATATGCGGCATTGGGAGTTCTGTTCCGTACGACGCGGTTACTGTACCGATATATCCGGCGCTGTCGCGGGCAGTTCCAAGATCTGCAATTTGCACGCCGGGTTGAAGCGTGAGAAAAATATCGCACACGTGTTGCCCGTCAGGCCAGGTTACTTCCATATTCACACCAAAGATGCTTTTCCCGGGCGGAAGTGAGAGCATCCATAATTCTCCGCCACTGCTGTTCCACACGTCCAAAAATCCGGAAGAGGAAACACCGCCAAAGTTCAGCCAGGTATTCGCAGGCTCCGGGCGACCTGTATATCCTGAGAGTCCATACGCAGTCGCGAAATACTGCTTCGTTCTCATTGGTGCTACGCGACAACTTCCGCTTTCCGCATCTTTGTCCTTAAATGCTCCGACATCTGCTATGATCAGTTCGGTAACATGCGTTGTTACCCATCTCAATTGCATGGAGCCAGGGTTCATCGCATCCACGAATGAAGGAACCGCTTCAAATGAATTGATGACCGGCGGCGGAATCTGTACTGTGACAGTGATCTGCATCTGCGCCCGGTAAGACTGTCCGACGATCGTTTCGGCCACGCTGAGCGTGAACGTCGTTGTCTGTTGAAGTATCAGCGGCGGAGCGCTTTGCGCCGGATACTGTCCCTGATTTGAAAGTGGCGGCTGGCCTTGAGCGGGAACATTGACAATAGTTCCCCGCTGCGCATCATAATATTCAATCGAATACGTTGCACCGGCGGGACCCGACCAGTGCAGAGTATCGCTCCCTCCGGCAGAGATGTCCGGATGATCGACCCAGAACGAAACCTGCCCCCAGCCGTTCGGAAATTTCGTAACAAATAACTGGGCCACCGGACAATTCGGCGGCACACAATTATTGCTTCCTTCAGTCACATCAATTTCCGCCTGACCGGTTTGAGAATTGACCTGTATGTTGTTGAATATGAAATTGAGCGATCCGTTTTTAGCAACGGTGCCGTAGCCGGGATTCGGAAGAAGAACATACTGGACAAAACCTGCCGGATACTGTGTATCCTTCAAGGTCCAATTTACGGGAGAGACCGGACCGATTGTTTTGGCGTCGTTGGTCAATTGCACCGCCCCTTGACCGACGGGTATTTTTATCGTTACACCCTGGAGTATAACGTCGCTTCCTGTGTTATTCGTCGCGACGACAGTCAGCTGCGCAACGTTCGGGCTTCCGCTTTGCCCGCTTGCCTGGAGCGGAAAGGGATAGGTGGAGATGCTGTATAAAAGTTGTGCATTCATATAGTTTTTGTTACGGACAATGGATTCTTCTAAATTCTAACAAATCTGAATTGACATCATCAATTCCCCGACTCGCCTGAGGATAACGCGGGAGTAAGTGCCCAAAGCTTCCCGTCTGTTTGTGTGGTCACGAACATTTTTGTACCGTCGTTTGAAATGGCAATTCCTGCCGGGAGTCTTCCAAAATTGAGGATGTCGCCGATGATCTTCAGCGAGCTGAGATCGACTGTTATCCACGCGCTATTGCCATGGGTGTCTTGACATAGTGCATAGATACATGACCCATCGAGTGAGCTTCCCAAGATAGAGAACTCTATCGGTACCGAAAACCGTCCGATATACCGGAGAGGGTTGTTTTCGCCGGCTGTCGTTGAATAAATAAGAATAGATTTATTTATTGCGGCTATGGCATATGCGTTATCCGATGTCACCGCGATCGCTGCAGAATTGTTTTCCACAGCAACCGGGCCGCCAACAAATTGTAATGTCTCCGCGTCAACAACAATGATGGCAAACGGATTATTGCCGTTCGCTCCTGCATACACTCTCGAACCGTCGGGAGAGATTGCAAGTGCGCTGATAGAGTTAATCCCTGTAGGTCCCAAGGGCAACGGCGGGCCGACGGGGGAAAGAGGATTGGTCCGGTTCGCTGTCGGACTGAACACGGAAAGCGTTCCGTCATTGATATTGGCGACAAAAATACGCTTGCCGTCCCGGCGGACTGCGATGAATTTCGGTCTCCATCCGGCTGCTACAACCGAGAGCGGAGCCAGCACATCGGAAGAAGCATCAAGGACGGTCACTGAATTGCTTATTTCATTCGCGGCGTACAACCGGGTTCCGTCCGGCGAAACTGCAATTCCGAAAGAATGCCATGCGATCTTAACCGGCGTACAGAGGGGCTGCAATGTCGAAGGATCTGCCGTGATCACTTCTCCATTTCTCCCGGTACCGTCATCCTGATTTACTACGTACACCCGCGTCCCATCGGGCGAAAGGCAAACTCCAGCCGGAGATTTTATCGCACAATCGCGGGCAACCTTCCAAACAACGATGAGCGTTGATGTCGTTTCACCCGAGGCATTTTTCGCGGTGAGGGCATATCGGGTGCGAAGTGGATTCTTTGCAGAAAGAGCAACCGTATAGCTATTATCAAGAGACGTCGGCGTGAGCCAGTATGGATCACCGGTGATCTTGCATTTTTCGGCGTCGGTATCCCAATTCAGGATCAATTCAGATCCCTCATCATCCTGCCGGAAGAAACCTTCAAATGTTCGTATGGTCGGCGGCGGAATGCTTACATTGACGCTTTTTTGATCCTGGGCCTGATACGTATTGCCGTCGATCGTTTCCCTGACATTTAATGTGAACACGGTACCCTGCTGCAACATCAACGATGGTTCTTGTCCGCTATTAGAGAGCGGCGTTTTTCCTTCCTTTGGTATTCTCACATAACCGGTCTGGGGAGTGTAATACTCGATAGTATAAGTCGCGCCCGCTGGTCCACTCCAGTTCAGCGTTGTATTCCCCCCCAGAGGAATAACGGGCGGGTTGACCCAGAATTTCACTTCTCCCCACTCATGAGGAAATTTTGTTACGGATAACTGCAGAACAGGGCAGTTCCCGGGTTGGCATGTATCGTTTCCTTCGGTCACTTCAACTTCGATTGTGCCTGTTTTGGTATTGACCTGAATATTGTTGAAGACCACGTTGACCGATTCATCACTGCCCAATGTTGAATGCCCGGTCTTAGGCATAAAAGTGTATTGAATGAATCCTTTCGGCGTCTGGATCTGCGGGTCCTTCCAGTCTTCCGGGGAAACGGGACCGATATGGCGGGCATCGTTCGTCAACTCTTCCGAGCCTTGTCCGACAGGGATCTTGATGATGATCGCCTTAAGCCTCACATCGTTCTTCGCAGCATTCGTTGCAACGATAGTCAATTGGGCAATATTCGGATTCTTACCCGCGGCGCTCGCCTGGAGCGGGAAGGGATTAGTGGTGATACTGTAGAGTAAAAGAGGATTCATTTTTTGGATAATCAGGAAAACTTTTCCTACAGAAAACTTATATCAGTCTCCTTAGCACCTTTGCCCGCAGATCTTATTTATTGTAAAAAACCCACTTGAATACGAACGCCCATTGGTTCGGACTGGAATTATCCGAAACGGCGCTGTCCAGCCACAACAATGCAAGAAGTCCGTCGCTGAACTTTATCCCCCATGTTGAACCAACATTACAGCTCCCTTGTCCTGAGATGGTGTTTGTATCCATGTTGCTCATCGAGCCCTCCCATATGTACACCCAGTTGTGCGTTTGGGCGTACGATCCGTTCATCACTCCAGAATATCCCGCGGCAAGTTGAGCAGTGCCAAGGTCGGCAATTTGAATTCCGGGCTGCAGCGTCAAGTACGAATCAAAATTTCCGCCGGGAGCCTGCGGATCCCATGGACCGTCGCACGTCGAATTTAAAACGAAAACATCCCGCCCCGGGCCAAGGCTGAGGTTCCACAACACGCATGGATTCGGGTTCCACACATTCAGAAAACCTGAATTTACCGTTCCGATAAAACTGAGCCATGTACTCCCTGTCGCCGGCGGTCCCTGGTATCCGCTCTCACCGTAGCCGGTTGCAAAATATTGCGTCGTTTCCCCCGGAGCGATCGGACAATTGCCGCTCACCGCCTGCGCACCTGTGAAAGTCCCGACATTTTCGATCGTTACTTCTGAGACATTGCTCGTTGTCCATTGCAACTGTGCGGATTCGGGGTTCAACATATCAACGCCCGGAGGAACTGCGGCAAACGTATTGAATACCGGAGGGGCAACGATCACCGTCACCGGAATATTTTGCTGAGCGCTGTATGCTTGTCCGTTGATATTGCCGAGGACGTTCAAATAGAATGTTGTATTCTCCTGAAGCGTCAAGGGGGAATCGCCCTGATTCGGATATTGCCCTTCATTGGAAAGAGGGATCCCCCCCTGAGGCGGAACGTTCACGATTCCGGTTTGAGGAGTGTAGAATTCAATGGAATACGCTGCATCCGAAGGTCCTGACCAATTGAGAGCTATGCTCGAACCCGCGGAGATGATTGGTGCTATTGGATTCGTCGACGGAGGTTGAGTCGTCCAGAAAGAAACCTCGCCCCATCCGTTGGGAAATTTTGTGAGGGATAATTTTTGCACGGGACAGTTTGGAGGGACACAGTTGCCGCTTCCCTCTGTCACATCAATTTCCACAACGCCGGTTTGACCGTTCACCTGAATTTTGTTAAGGATGAAATTCAAAGATTGATTAGCACCTAATGTTCCATACCCTGCTTGAGGAAGAAAGCTGTATTGCACGTACCCGGCGGGCGTTTGAATTTGCGGCTTGGTCCAATTCGCGGGAGGAATAGGCTCAATATCAGCGGAATCATTCGTCAACTGCGTAGAACCTTGTCCGATAGGCAGCCGGATCATGATCCCCTGGAGCGCGACATCGCTTCCGGTGTTGTTGGTGGCAACAACGGTTACCTGCGCGGGCGTAGACGCCCCGCTTACAGCGCTTGCCTGCAGCGGGAATGGATCGGTGGTGATGCTGTAGGCTAAAAGAGTATTCATAGTTTTCTATGCACTGGTCTGAATTAGAAACTCTGCACAAACATTGAAAGGTATTCCTGCGGCATAATATTGGGATTGCTTTCATCCATGCTTGTGGCAAGAACTGTTTCTCCGTCCGGAGAAACAACAATGGAATCGGGGACGTACTGCATTGAATAGACATTCCCGGCAATTTGAAACGGCGAAGAAGAATTGTTCGGTGAAAGCACAACCGTAAACGTTCCTCCCCTCCAATCAAGAAGAAAAAAAATCATGCTGTTGTTGGAGTTATAAGCTGCAGTGTTAATAACGCGCTGTCCGAATGACTGGGACTGCGCCAGCACTTTCAACGGAGCGGTATTATCCTGGCTTACCTGCAGCATGCAAATCGTTCCGTCCATGTTGGCAGAAAACATTATGCTCCCGTTTACATACAATCGAAGCGGATTTCCCCCGACTGCTACCGGGCTCCCGATCATCTGAAACGGCATTGAAGCACTTCCTGTCAATTTGAACATAGCGACCTGCGTACCATTTGAATCCGTAACAACAACTCTCTGCCCATCTGCAAACGCGGCGCCGCTGGGACTTCCGCCGTACTGAAGCGGAGAACCGGTCACGCTCAACGGGTTTGTCGGATCGCCGGTGAGATTGAGCAACAACAAAAAGCCGGTCATATCTTCCTGAGAACCTTGCGCTGTCACCAGCACTTTTGATCCGTCAGGCGTGAAGAAAGCTGAGAGCGGCTCCTTCCCCAACGGCAGCGGATTACCTTCAACTAGAATCGGGTTTGAAGCATTCCCCGTTACGTTGCACAGAACGGCGCTTCTGTTGGACGCACCGCAAATGACACATATCTTTGTCCCGTCGGGTGATATGGCAAAGTCGCGCGGAATGGCCCCCACGTTTACACTTTGGCCGATAGCTTGCAGCGGAGAAGTTGTGTTGCCGGTAATTTGATAGACGGACAAGGACCCCATGTTTGAACCGCTGAAATCCTCGGAGAGCATGATCAACCATTGCTGACCATTGAAGTACATCGTTTTGATGAACCCCATCTTGTTGAATTGATTTTGGTATACCTGTAACCATCCCGGTGCGATTGTAGAATTGATCGAACCGGCAGCGTTGGTCGCGGTCAACATATAGGTAGGGCTGAATTGATCCGGGGAAATCACATAGCTGTCATCCAATGAGGATAAATTCACGGGATGCGGGTCGCCGGAAATTTGACACGAGGTGGCGTACTGTGTGTTCCATTGCAGGCATTGCACGGTCTGTCCGCTTACTAATGCCGCAACTCCCTTGAACATGGTAATCTGGGGGAGCGGTATTGCCACCGTCACCCTCACCTGGTTCTGCGCCTGGTATTGCTGACCGCCGATAGATGACTTAACCGTTAACGTGAATTCTGTATCGGAAGTCAATACTATCGGCGGGTCTGTTGAATATTGTCCGTTGTTCGCCAACGGTGGCGCACCCTGCGCCGGTACATTGATAATTCCCGATTGCGGAGTATAATATTCAAGAACGTACTTGGCGCCTGAAGGCCCGCTCCAGTTTACCGTAGCACCCGAGCCGGAGGGAATAACCGGCGCACTCGCCCAGAACGAAACCTGCCCCCATCCATCGGGAAATTTTGTGATCGATAGTTTTATCACGGGACATCCCGGAGGAACGCAATTGTTGCTCCCTTCCGTCACATCGATCTCTACAGCTCCGGTCTGGTCGTTCACCTGGATGTTGTTGAAAATGAAATTCAGCGAGCTGTTGCTTCCGAGTGTTCCATACCCCGTGCTCGGCAAAAATTCAAATTGAACGAATCCCGGCGGATACGACGTTTGTTGCAGAACCCAATTAGTTGGAGGAACAGGGCCGATATCTTTCGCATCGGTTGTCATCTGAGTAGAACTTTCACCCACCGGAATGCTCACGATAATTCCTTGCAGCGTAACATCGCTTACAGTGTTGTTCGTGGCAACGATGGTCAGTTGAGCCACATTGGGCGGGCTTCCGCTTGGGGCACTTGCCTGGAGCGGAAAAGGATTCGTGATAATGCTGTACGCTAAAAGCTGGTTCATGTCTCGTCCCTGATTTTTCTATGTCCGGTACTTATTCACGAAGAAGATTTGGAATTTGCGTTTTTAACGTCCGACAATTGCAGCCATCCTTCACGGAGGACGAGTTGAGCATCCGGCATCCGTGCATTGTCGTCTGCATCGACGATCGTGTCCTGTTCCCAGTTTGTCGGAGACGGAACCGCCTGGATCCAGTACCACATGCCGTGTTGTTCTGCAGGCTTTGGCGTCCGGAGCGTTCCGGGATCGGCAATGATTGGCCCCGTCTGGAACGTCACCTTCATCGTCCTGATGAAATCCTCGATCAGGTGAGCGGGAAGCTCTGCCTTCGTTACAGGGAGAATTCCTGTATACGCGTGGAGAACTCCTCTCGGGTCCATTAACATCGCAACAGTGACGCTCGCACCTTGATTTTGCAGACTGATATCCCCTTGATACTCTCCGTTGTTCACGATCGGTTTGATATATGTGTCGCTGCCGGGAACTTCCGGAGAAGTGTGCACCGAGTAGAATGTGGAATAGCTGTCGGTTCCTTGCGTAAGAAAATAACCGAGCAATCCATCGTTGCGTAGTTCAAGGCTTCCTAATCTAACGGGGAACGAAATATTTTCTACTTCACCTATCTGTTTTGTCCACGTCAGGTTTGGAGGATTTGATTCATCCGCCGTCGCCATATTATTCCACAACTGGTTATAGATCGGATCGCCGAGGAGGTCCAGCTGGAATTGCATCTGCACGATCGCAAGCGGCCTGCCGATCAGCACGGAAAGATACTGGTCTCTTCTTCCTCCCATCGGATCGACCATCCAAAGCGTTTCATCGATCACCTTCAGCAGATCCTTGAATACCGGTGCGCTCTGCTGCCAGATGCTGGTAACAACATTCTTCAGCACCGTGTTGGGAATATCTGCCGGGGTTGCCGGCGGAGGATTTTCGCCTGGGGCTCCCGGTCTCGGCCTCCAGTTGTCGGGCGGCGCAAGCGGGAGCAATTCGCCGAGTAAGATCCCCCCGCTGTCGTAAACTGAAATTCCTCCGTCAAGATGGTTCGGCAAAAGCCAACCGCACACCGGATTAGGATTTCCCGAGCTGAGTATGTCTTTTCCTGAATCGTCGTTGGAGAGAATCTTTATATCCAGCTTTGTACTTTGCACAATGCGCGGCGCGAGCTGGATTGACCCGTATGGCAAAGGTTGGTTCGGATCGGACGATGGATTCGATGGAAGAAGATCCTGCCCGATCACCGGCATAAAGCCCTGGCCGGTATTCGGGCCGGAAAGCGGCATGGTCTGGCCGTACGCATCAACAATCTGCAGATTTTGAAACTGTACAAAGCCGCCGCGAACCGGGTAAAAATAATTCTCATCGGAGCCGCTCCCCTGCAGCATCGGCATATGATGATACTCTTCACCGATAAGTGCCGTTACGGAAGGGGGCGTTGCTCCTTGCCTTGGGCACTGCACCGACATGTCGTTTGAAGGTGTCGGCGGAAATGTCTCCTGCGAAAGGTACGTAGCAAGCTGACCGGTCAGCCCGCTGATCGTTTGCGAAAGCAAATCCCAGCTTGAAATTGTTGAGAGCAGCGCCTCCATCTGCTGAGTGTCGACGTCGGAATGGTTTTTCAGGTAGTTCTGAATTTTATCTTTGAAGATCAATGCTGTCTGCGGGGTGAGCGTTGTCCTCCCCTTATATGGAACAAAATAGTTCGGATCGAATCCCGTCCCCTGCCAATTATATTTCTGTCCGTCAAAACTCCAATCACCAAGCGAGAACTGATGCGATGCATCGCTTCCCGATCCGGTCGGGTAATAATGGAGTTCCCATTCAAGGAAGAGGGGCGACCATGCTTGTTCCCACTCCGTCAATGCAAACGGAGCCGGCGGAGTTCCAATCCAGGAATTCTGCCCTGCATTCTGCGCAAAAAGACTTGTGATGGCTTGATTGATCGCTGCCGCATTTCCGCCGATAGCGCTGGCCATGATCGGTGAATTCAATGGATCAGAAAAGAAAGCCTCCGTCACTAATGACGGAATGCTTGGAATTGATGCGTAAGGACCGTAAGGATTTAGATTCACTCCGGCGCTAATCATGCTCTGTACTGTTATTGCGGGCTGTGCAGTAACTTGAACTCCTGTAATCGTCTGGCCCGGTAGGCGGCACGTAAGTGTCCCGTCCTTA
>Ga0265338_10006056_pt1 | contig 15530 bp, 12 predicted proteins | sample 42126metaG_FD_193579 | JGI IMG/M metagenome (GOLD analysis project Ga0265338, IMG submission 193579) | Rhizosphere microbial communities from Carex aquatilis grown in University of Washington, Seatle, WA, United States - 4-21-26 metaG | ecosystem: Host-associated > Plants > Roots > Rhizosphere... | reverse complement strand
GTGGTCGCGCTGTCCGAGCTGCTCGAGCTGCCCCACGAGGCGGTTCGCGCCGGGATCGCGGCAGTCCCGGGAGTCCCCGGCAGGTTCGAGGCGGTCGATGCCGGGCAGCCGTTCACGGTACTGGTCGACTACGCCCACACCCCCGACTCGCTGGACAACGTGCTGCGCGCAGCGCGCGACATCACCGCCGGCCGGCTGATCTGCGTGTTCGGGTGCGGCGGTGACCGCGACCGAGGCAAGCGGCCGATGATGGGAGCGGTCGCCCGGCGGCTGTCCGACTGGCCGATCGTCACCACCGACAACCCCCGCAGCGAGGATCCCGCCGCCATCATCGGGGAGATCAGCCACGGCTTCGAGATGGACACCGAGCTCGATCGCGGGGCGGCCATCGCCCGTGCGGTGGACGGCGCCCAGCGCGGCGACGTGGTGGTGATCGCCGGCAAGGGGCACGAGCAGGGCCAGCAGTTCGCCGACCAGACCCTGCCGTTCGACGACCACGAGGTCGCCCGTGCCGCGCTCGAGGCGCTGGCCACCCGATGATCCCGCTCTCGACCGGCGAGATCGCCGAACTGACGGGGGCAGAGACCGGCGAGGAGGCCGTTGTGCGCGGTGTCACCACCGACTCGCGTCAGGTGGAGGAGGGCGACCTGTTCGTCGCGCTCCAGGGCACGCGCACGGACGGCTCGGAGTACGTCGACCAGGCGCTGGCCGGCGGAGCGGCCGCGGCGCTGGTCTCGCGGGAGCATGCCGGGCCGCGGCGGATCGCGGTCGACGACCCGCTGCTGGCGCTGGGCGAGATCGCCGCCGAGGTACGGCGCCGCAGCGACGCTGTGGTGGTCGCCGTCACCGGCTCGACGGGCAAGACCTCGACCAAGGACATCCTGCACGCGCTGCTCGCGCCGCACCTTACCACCGTCGCCAGTCGTGAAAACGAGAACAACGAGCTGGGCGTCCCGCTGACCGTGTGCCGCATCGATCCTGGAACGGGCGCCGTGGTTGCGGAGCTGGCGATGCGCGGGCTGGGACAGATCGCCTACCTCAGCCGGATCGTTCAGCCGCGGATCGCGATCATCACCGGAATCGGGCCGGTGCACCTGGAGCTGCTGGGCTCGATCGAGAACGTTGCGGCGGCCAAGGCAGAGGTGCTCGCCGATCTGGAGCCGAGCGGCACAGCGGTCGTGCCGTACGGGGAGCCGCTGCTGGCACCGCACCTGAGGCGCCGCGACATCCGCGTGGTGACCTTCGGCGAGCAGGCCGCCGCGGACGTCCGGCTCGACGCGCTGCGGCGGCGCTCACTGACCGACGGAGAGGCGGAAATCACCCTCCATGGTCGAACCATCACACTGCCGGTGAACTTCACCTCGCATCACAACGCGCTCAACCTGGCAGCGGCCGTCGCGGCGTATGACGCCGCGGGTCTGCCGCTGGGCGAGGCTGCGCGGGGATCGGCCGCGGTGCAGTTCTCGCGCTGGCGCGGCGAGACGCTGGAGCTTCCGGGAGGCGGCCTACTGATTGCCGACTGCTACAACGCGAACCCGACCTCGATGCGGGCTGCTGCCCGGCACCTGGCCGACGTCGCAGACGGCCGCCGCACCGTCGCCGTTTTGGGCGACATGGCCGAGATCGGCGACGGCGCCGAGGAGCACCACCGCCTGCTCGCCGGGGACCTGCAGGCGCTGGGCATCGATGACGTGGTGGCGATCGGTCCGCTGTCCCAGGCCTACGGCGGCGACTGGTTCGCCACGGTCGACGATGCCGTCGATGCACTGCCGGCGCTGGTGGAGCCCGGCGACGCCGTGCTGGTCAAGGGCAGCCGTTCGATGGGGCTCGAGGCCGTGGTGGAGGCGCTCCTCCCGTGAAGCTGGTGCTCGCCGCCGGTGTGCTCGCCATGGTCCTCGCCATCGCGCTCGGCCCGGCGTTCATCGCCTTCTTGCGGCGCAACGCGTTTGGCCAGCAGATCCGGGAGGAGGGGCCTGCCGGCCACATGACGAAGCAGGGCACGCCCACCATGGGCGGGGTGCTGCTGCTGTCCTGCTCGTTGCTCGCGTTCGTCATCTTCAGCAAGCACACCGCGCCCGCGCTGACGGTGGCGGGCGTCACCGTGGCGTGCGCGGCGATCGGCTTTGTCGACGACTACTTCAAGCTGGTGCACCGGCGGTCGCTGGGGCTGTCCGGGCGCTGGAAGCTGCTGCTGCTGGCCGTCGTCACGGCGGCGCTCGGGTACATGGCGCACCGCGAGGGTCTGTCGACTGACATCTACGTCCCGCTGATCGACTTCCGTCTCAACCTCGGCCCGGTCTACTACCTGTTCCTGTTCGTCGTCGTCGCCGGGGCGACCAACGCGGTCAACCTGACCGACGGGCTGGACGGCCTGGCCGCCGGCACGATGACGATCGCGATGCTGACCTACACCGCCATGATGGTGGTGGCGTTCCTGGCCTCGGGCGGGCTGACGGCGGAGGGCGACACCAGCCGCCTCGACCTGGGCATCCTGGCGGCCGCGCTCGTTGGCGGCTGCGTCGGATTCCTCTGGTACAACGCCTACCCTGCGGACGTCTTCATGGGAGACACCGGGTCGTTCGGGCTGGGCGGCGCGCTGGCTGCGGTCGCGGTGTTCACCAAGACCGAGTTCCTGCTCGTGCTGATCGGCGGCGTGTTCGTGCTGGAGGCGCTGTCAGTGCTGATCCAGGTGGTGTGGTTCCGGAGTACCGGAAAGCGGGTGTTCCTGATGGCGCCGATCCACCACCACTTCGAGATGCTGGAGTGGACCGAGAACAAGATCATCGTCCGGTTCTGGATCACGGCGTCGATCTGCGGCGCCAGCGGCTTCGTTCTGTACTACCTCGCCTACTCCAACTTCCGGTGAGCGGTCAGCGCTACCTGGTCGTCGGGCTGCGCCGCTCGGGCGTGGCCGCGTGCGAGGCGATCCTGCGAATGTGGCCTGGCGCACAGGTCGTCGCCACCGACCGTGCCACGGACGTCGACGCAGCGAGGCTTCGCGGCGCGGGTGTCGAAGTCCTGCTGGGAGATGAACCGCTGTCGCTGCAGGGCGTGACCGCCGTGATCAAGAGCCCGGGAGTGCCGTCCAGCGCGCCGCCGGTAGCCGCCGCGCGGGCTGCCGGCGTTCCCGTCTGGAGTGAGGTCGAGCTGGCCGCCCGGATGCTGCCCAACCCGATCATCGGGGTGACGGGCACGAACGGCAAGACGACCACCACCGAGCTGATCGGCGCGATGCTGCGCGAGCAGGGCCTCGAGGTGGAGGTCGCCGGCAACGTGGGGCGGGCGCTGAGCGAGCTGCCCGGGCGCTCGGATCCGGATGCCTGGGTCGTGTGCGAGCTGTCGAGCTTCCAGCTCGAGGACATCGACCGTTTCCACTGTCGCGTCGCAGTGATCCTCAACATCACCCCCGACCACCTCGACCGCCACGGCGGGATGGAGGAGTACGCGCGCTCCAAGCTGCGCATCCTCGAGAACCAGACCGCGGACGACGTGGCCGTCCTCAACGCCAACGACCCGGTGCTGCGCGCGGCCGAGCTGCCCGGCGAGGGGCGGCGGATCTGGTTCACCCGCGAGCAGTCCGACCGGCTCGACTGGGACCATGCACGGATCCGTGGACAGCACAACCTGGACAACGCGCTGGCGGCTGCGGCAGCGGCGGAGGCGGCCGGCGCGAGCGAGGCTACCTGGAACCGGGCGCTGGGCGCGTTCGAGGCGCCGGCCCATCGCCTGCAGACGGTGGCGGAGCGCGACGGCGTGCGTTTCGTGGACGACTCCAAGGCCACCAACCCGGAGGCGGCCATGCAGGCGCTGACGGCGTTCGACCGCGGGGTGCACCTGATCCTGGGCGGCTCGCTGAAGGGCGCGTCGTTCGCGCCGCTGGCAGCAACGGTCGCCGCGGGACCGGTGGTTTCGGTGCACCTGATCGGGCAATCCGCCGGGGCGATCGCCGAAGCCCTGGACGAGGCCGGCGTCGCCTATTCCGACGACGGCACCCTGGAGACCGCGGTACGGTCGGCCGCCGCCGCTGCTGAGCCGGGCGACACGGTGCTGCTGTCGCCGGCCTCCGCCAGCTTCGACCAGTTCCGCGACTACGAGCACCGGGGCCAGGTCTTCGCCGAACTTGCGCGCGAGGTGCCCGTTGGCAGCTAGCAGCGAGGTAAAACCGGCCGCGGGACGGGCCGCGGCCCAGCGCGCCGCCGCGCAGTTCGAGTACCACCTGCTCCTACTGGTCACGCTGGGCCTGGTCGCGTTCGGCCTGATCATGGTCTACAGCGCGTCCAGCGGCACCGCCGTCTACCAGGGTGCCGACCCGGTCGGGGCGCTCGTCAAGCAGGGGGTGTGGGCGGTGATCGGCGTCGGCATGCTCGCCTTCGCCGCCCGGTTCCCGTACCGGCGCTGGCGCTTCTTCGCCGCGCCCCTGCTGTTCGTGGTCATCGGCCTGCTGCTCGCTGTGATGGTGCCGGGTGTTGGCGCGCAGATCAACGGGGCCCGCCGCTGGATCCTGATCGGGCCGATCTCGCTTCAGCCGTCGGAGTTCGCCAAGGGCGCGGTGCTGCTGTTCAGCTGCGCCGTGCTGGCCGGTCGCCGCACCCCGCCGCGAACGATCAAGCAGCTGCTCAGCCCGGTCGGTCTTGTCGCGCTCCTGGTCTGCGCTCTGGTCGTGAAGGAGCCCGATCTGGGAACGGCGATCGCCATCGCGATCATGGTCTGCGGGGTGCTGTTGGTCGCCGGAACGCCGTACCGGCTGTTCCTGACCTCGGCCGGTGTGCTCGGTGCGGCGGCCGCCCTGCTCATCTACCTCGAGCCGTACCGCCGCGTCCGGCTGCTGGCCTTCCTCAACCCCTGGAAGGATCCCGCTGGCGCCGGCTACCAGAACGTCCAGGCGCTGCTCGCGCTTGGCCACGGCGGGGTCTGGGGTGTCGGTCTCGGCAACGGCACCCTGAAGATCGGCTCGGTCCCGGAGGCCTCGTCAGACATGATCGGAGCGGTGATCGGCGAGGAGCTGGGGCTGGTCGGGATCATCGCCACCGCCCTTGCGTTTGCCGTGTTCGCGTTCCTCGGCTTCCGGATTGCGCTGCGCTGCCGCGACCCCTTCGGCCGCTACCTGGTCGCGGGCGGCACCGCGCTGATCGCCGGCCAGGCGTTCGTCAACTTCGGCGCCGTGCTCGGCTTCCTGCCGCTGACCGGGGTGCCGCTGCCGCTGATAAGCTCGGGCGGCTCGAGCCTGGTCGTGATGCTCGCCATCGTCGGGGTGATGCTGAACGTGGCCGACAGCCAGCGCACCCCAGCTGCTCGCTCCCAGAGGAAGGGCGATGCCGACCGAAGCGAACCCCCGAAGCGCGCGACCGCCGCGCGTGCTGATAGCGGCCGGAGGAACGGCGGGACACGTCGTGCCGGCACTGGCAGTCGCAAACGAGCTGCGTCGTAGCGGCGCGGAGGTCGAGTTCGCCGGAGGCGACCGGGTCGAGGCCCGGATGGTGCCCGCCGCCGGGTTCACCCTTCATCGGTTCGCGACCGCGGGCTTCGAGCGGCGGCTGTCCGCGGGCACCCTGCGCAGCGCGTGGCTGGCGGGGACGGCGCCGCTTGCCTGCCGGCGGATCATCGCCTCGGTCCGGCCGGACGTCGTGTTCGGAGCGGGCGGCTACGTGTCCGGCCCGATGCTGCTGGCCGCGAAGGCAGCCCGGATCCCGTCGGCGCTGCTCGAGGTCGACGCGCACATGGGTCTCGCCAACCGGATGGCGGTGCCGCTCGTCGGCAAGGTCTATCTGTCGTTCCCGATCGAGGGCCGCAGCGGCGGCAAGTTCGAGGTGACCGGAAGGCCATGTCCCGAGCGGCCCGCGGCCGCCCCTGACGCGGATCACCCCCTGGACGTGCTCGCCTTCGGGGGAAGCCTCGGCGCCACCCGCCTGAACCAGGTCGTCGCGCAGGCGTGGGCGGCGCAGGATCCCGGCTTCACGGTGTGTCACATCACCGGCGACCGCGAGTTCGAGAAGTACCGCGGCCGGGCGACGGCGTGGTACCAGGTGATCTCGTTCAGCGACGACCTCGGCGGGCTGCTGGAGCGCTGCCGGCTGGTCGTCGCCCGCGCCGGTGGTTCGGTGTTCGAGGTCGCAGCCGCCGGCAGGGCGTCGGTGCTGATCCCCTCGCCCAACGTGACGGCCGACCATCAGACGAGGAATGCCGAGCACCTGGCCCAGGCAGGGGCCGCCGTGGTGCTTCCCGAGTCCGAGCTGACCCCTCAGCGGCTGGATGCCGAAGTGCGGTCGCTGCTTGAGGATCCGAGCCGGTTGGAGGCGATGGGACAGGCCGCGCGCGCCTGGTCGCCACCCGACGCCGCCTCCCGGATAGCCGCAGGCTTGCTAGAAATGGTCCGATGAGCTTCGCGGACCGCCGTTTCCACATGCTGGGCATCGGCGGGGCCGGCGTGTCGGCCCTGGCGACGGTGGCGTATGCGTGGGGCGCCGAGGTGACGGGCTGCGACCGCGGCGACTCGCCGTATGCCGAGCGGCTGCGGCGGTTCGGCATCGAGGTGTTCACGGGGCACGACCCGGCCCACCTCGACGAGGGCGTCGAGGTGGTGGTCTCGTCGGCGATCCCGCCGGACGAGCCCGAGCTGGCCCGCGCCCGCGAGCTCGGTCTGCGGCGCCTGCACCGGGCCGAGCTGCTGGCCGAGATGGTGTCCTCGCGCCGGTCGATCTGCGTGGCCGGCACCCACGGCAAGACGACGACCTCGGGGATGATCGCCTACGCGGCGCTCGAGCTGGGGCTCGATCCCACCTTCCTGATCGGCGGCGAGGTGCCGCAGCTCGGCGGCAACGCAGGGCCGGGCGGCGGGTCACTGCTGGTCGCCGAGGCCGACGAGTCGGACGGCAGCCTGACGCTGCTGCGGCCACGGGTGGCCGTCGTCACCAACATCGAGCTCGACCACCACACGCGCTTCCGCTCGCTGGCCGAGGTTCAGGATCTGTTCCAGGGCTGGGTTGCGGAGGTCGACCGCGGCGGCGCCGTGATCGTCGGTGAGGGCGTCAGGCTGACCGCCGACGTGCCGGTGCACCGGGTCGGCCGCAGCACCGATGCGGACTGGCACGTGGGTGCCGTCGAGACCGGCGCTGCCGGCACGGGCTTCTGGCTGCGCACCCCGGAGGGCACGCCGCACCACGTTGCGCTGGCGGTTCCCGGGGCGCACAACGCGCTCAATGCGGCATGCGCGATCGCGGCGCTGGTGGCGGGGGCGGAGGTCGAGCCGCTGGACGCAGCCGGGGCGCTGCGGTCCTTCACCGGCGCCGGACGCCGCTTCGAGCTGCGGGGCGAGGTCGCCGGCGCGCGCATCGTCGACGACTACGCCCACCATCCGACGGAGCTGGCGGCGGCCATCGAGGCGGCCCGTGCGTTCGAGCCCGCGCGGGTGGTGGTGTGCTTCCAGCCGCACCTCTTCTCGCGGACGCAGCAGATGGCCGACGGGTTCGGGCGCGCGCTGGCGCGAGCCGACGAGGTCGTCGTCACGGAGATCTACCCGGCGCGCGAGCAGCCGATCGAGGGCGTCACCGCGAAGCTGATCGTCGACCGCGTCAGCGAGCTGCGCCCGGGCATGCCGCTGGCGTACGAGCCGACGCTGGAGGCCGCCGCCGGGTATCTGAAAGGACGGCTTCGCCCTGGCGACCTGCTGCTGACTGCCGGGGCGGGGGACGTGCGCAGGGTGGGCGACCTGCTGCTGGGATGACCGGGCTGCCGGACGGCGTCGAGCGCGATGCGCCGATCGCGCGGCTGACCACGCTCGGCACCGGAGGGCCGGCGCGGTTCCTGGCCCGCCCGTCCACCGAGGCGGGCCTGCAGAACGTGCTCGACTGGATCGGCGCCGAGCAGCTCGACATGGCGGTCGTTGGCCTCGGCTCGAACCTGCTTGCCGCCGACGCCGGGTTCGACGGCGTGGTCGTGAAGCTGGTCGGCGAGCTGGCAGCCGTACACCGCGACGGCGATCTGCTTCGGTGTGGGGGCGGCGCCTCGCTGGCCGTCATCGTGCGCCGGAGTACCGACTGGGGCCTGGCCGGCATCGAGTTCGGCTGTGCCATCCCCGGGACGGTCGGCGGCGCCGTGCGGATGAACGCCGGCGCCCATGGCGGCGAGATGCGCGACGTGCTGGTCGAGGCGACGGTCGCGCGGCCGGGCAGCTCCCGGCACGCCGACGTCGGAGGCCTTGACCTCTCCTACCGGCACTCCAACGTGGCGGCGGACGAGGTGGTGGCGGCCGCCCAGCTGCGGCTCCGGCCGGACGACTCCGAGGCCGTGCGCGCCCGCGTCGCCGCCATGCAGGCTCAGCGCAAGGCCACCCAGCCGGCCAAGGTACGCACGTTCGGCAGCGTCTGGAAGAACCCATCACCTGAGCTCAGCGCCGGCCGTCTGCTCGAGGAGAGCGGCCTGAAGGGCTACGCGATCGGCGGCGCCCGGATCTCGCCGGTGCACGCCAACTTCATCGAGAACACCGGCGGGGCCACATCGGCCGACGTGATCGCGCTGATGACGGAGGCTCGCCGCCGGGCTAGTGAGCGTGGGGTGGAGCTCCAGCACGAGGTGCAGATGGTCGGGCCGATCGCCCTGCCCGATCAGTGATGCCGGGAGCTAGGCGCCCAGGGCCAACGAGCCGAAGATAAGGAACAGCGGCCACCCGATCGCCCAGGCCGCAAAGACGACATGAGGAGACGGTCGGTGCCGGTTAGGACTGCTGAACGCCCAGCCGCGACGAGCAGCACTTTCCAACCGCCGAGAACGAACCCCGGCACCAGCCAGGCCGCAGATATGAGAACGACCGTCCGCAGGCCCCACACCGATAGAAGGTGGGGCTGGGTGTCGAGGGGAACCTCGAACTCGAACCAGAGCAACGCGAGCGTGACGACGGAGCCGACCCACCACGCGACGAGCCACCGGGCGGTGCGCCGGTCAAACCATGCGGAGCGCTCAAGCAGCATGATGCGAGCCTCCAGCGCGGTGCCGTGCCACGGCGAACCCGACTAGGCCGAAGGCGAGCAGAAGCGCCCCGATGGTGCCCCACCCGTCGGGATTCAACGGCCCGTTGCGGTTGCTGTGGGCGACCAGTAGAAACAGGAGCCCTCCGCCGGCCGCCATGCCGAACGCCGTACGGTCAGGCGGGTGGGCTCCCGCGCCGATCGCGGCTCCAAGGGCGGCCGCTGGTATCAGTGCCAGGAACCCCAGGCTAATGAGGCCGAGCACGGCCAGCGCCCCGACGGTCGACCAGCCCAGAACCACCCGCATTCCCCGAGATGCCGTAACACTCGTGCGATAGCAACGCTCCCTTCCTGAGTGAGCATACCGGCGGGGAGGAGCAGAGCGCCCGCCGCCGAACCTGGCATGGATGGAGCTTGTGGCAGGTGTCGACAACGCGCTCGTGCTGCGCCGCCGGGCGCTCGCCAAGACGCGAGGACGGCGGCGGCTGATGCTGCTGCTGGGCACGCTCGGGGTGCTGGTGTTCGCCGGCGGATACGAGTTCCTGGCCACGTCGTCGGTGTTCGCCGTGCACCGGATCGAGGTGACCGGAGCCCCGCCCTGGCTGGCCAAGGACGTGCGCCACGTTGCCAACCACCACATCCACGGGCAGAGCCTCCTGCAGCTCGATACCGGCTCGATGGTGCAGGGCCTGCGATCTCAGCCCTACGTCCAGAGCGTCACGGTCAACCGACAGTTCCCCAACACCCTCGCCATCCACATCCACGCCTACCGGCCGGCTGTCTACGTGCAGGCCGGGGCGGTGGGGTACCTGGTCGCCCGATCGGGCCGCGTGCTGGAGCAGGTGACGGCGTGGCCGAACGGACTGCCCCGGGTGCGGCTGCCCATCGGCACCACGCTCGCGGTCGGACACCAGAACGGCGACGTCAACCTGGCCGGCGCGCTGGCCGTGCTGCGCGCGATCCCGCCGCGCTTCCAGGCCAAGGTGGGACCGATCCACGACCTCGTCTCGGGGTCGGGCACGGTCGCCATGCTGATCGGCCAGCACGTGCGGATCCGCCTCGGACAGGCAACCCAGCTCGCGCTCAAACTGCAGGTCGCGGAGCGTGTGATCGGCCGCATCCAGGGCGGCCAGCGGGCGAACCTGTCATACCTCGACGTGACCGCTCCGGCGCGTCCAGCACTGGGCTGGCGAACCCTTCCTCACCCTTGAGTTGAAGGTGAGAGTTTGATGTATCACGCTCCGCTTGACAGAGAGACAATGGCGCTGTACTCTCCCGTCGATGCCCCAGCGCTCCCGCTCGATAGCGGTGTGCTCTGTGGGCTCGACGTGTTTATGGGACAAGTCTCAAGCTGTACGGAAGCTTGAGGCGAGCCGTCGACGACGGAGGTCGCACGGAGATGAGAGATCAGAGCGGGAACTACCTGGCAGTGATCAAGGTCGTCGGCGTTGGCGGCGGCGGCACCAACGCGGTCAACCGGATGGTCGATGCCGGCCTGCGCGGGGTCGAGTTCATCGCCGTGAACACCGACGCCCAGGCGCTGATGATGTGCGACGCCGACGTCAAGATCCACATCGGCTCGAAGATCACCCGCGGGCTCGGAGCGGGCGCTGACCCTGCCATCGGGCAGGAGGCCGCCGTCGAGAGCCGGGACGAGCTGAAGGAGGCGCTGAAGGGCGCCGACATGGTCTTCGTCACCGCCGGCAAGGGCGGCGGCACCGGCACCGGGGCAGCCCCCGTGATCGCCGAGATCGCCCGCGAGCTCGGCGCGCTGACGGTCGGCGTCGTCACCCGCCCGTTTCAGTTCGAGGGGCAGCGCCGCGGCGATCAGGCGGAACAGGGCATCCGCGTGCTCCGCGAGAAGGTCGACACCCTGATCATCATCCCCAACGATCGGCTGCTCCAGGTCGTCGAGAAGCGCACCTCGATCGGTGACGCGTTCCGGATCGCCGACGACGTCTTGCGCCAGGGCGTGCAGGGCATCACCGACCTGATCACCGTGCCCGGCCTGATCAATCTCGACTTCGCCGACGTGCGGACGATCATGCGCGACGCGGGGTCGGCGCTGATGGGCATCGGCGTCGCCAGCGGCGAGAACCGTGCGGCCGAGGCGGCCCGCGCGGCGATCTCCTCGCCGCTGCTCGAGGCCTCGGTGGAGGGCGCGACCGGGATCCTGCTCAACATCACCGCGGGCGAGGACCTCGGGCTGTTCGAGGTCAACGAGGCGGCCGAGATCATCGGCAGCGCGGCCGACCAGGACGCCAACATCATCTTCGGCGCCGTCATCGACGAGGCGCTCGGCGACCAGGTGCGCGTGACCGTAATCGCGACCGGGTTCGACCGCGGCCGCAGCACGCGTGGCGTGATGCCGTTCGCGACCGGGCAGCGCCCGGAGCCGCAGCAGCAGCGTCGCCCGGAGGCCCCGGAGGAGACGCAGGCGGGTGAGTTCGAGCTGCCTCGCGAGGCACTCGAGATTCCGTCATTCCTCCGCGAGGAGTAACCGACCCGCGAGGTGAGACGTCGGCGGGGGAACCTCCGGTGCCGATCTAGGCGGGCGGGTTGCCCTTGCGGGCCTCGGCCAACATCTTGCCGGCGGCGATGACTGCGTCGCCCTTGTCCTCGAACACCTCTGCGGTCAGGTGCTTGTGGTTGTCGTGGTCCTCGATATAGCCGCGCCACGTCTGTGCGACGGGATCGACGACCTCGACGCCGTCGTGCCAATCCAGGTAGTTAACGCGACTCAATCTCGACCTCCTGCCCGTCATCGACCGCTTGTCGGGGAGAGCATAGTCGCGCCCTGATGGTGCCTCCGGAACGGTTCCCGCCGCCCAGGTCTGGCTGGTGGTTGTGGTTCGAGCGGGGGACGCCGAGCGACTGGCTCGGCGTCCCCCGCCGACCATCATCCGCAGGTGAAGTCGCCCGGGTTGTTCACGCAGATCGGGCCGACCGACGGCTTCGTGGTGTTGCGCTCCCCGTCCTCGTCGATCGCGACCACACGGACGGTGTAGGTATGCGGGTGGTCGTAGACCGGGAAGCTGGCCGTCCAGGTGGTGCTGGCCGCCCCGGGAGAGGCCATCGTCGCCGGGAAGTTCACGGGGTGCTCCGCCCAGAAGACGCCGGGCTGCCCGGGACACCCGGACGGGCCGCAGTAGTACTCCTGGTGCTGGATGTTCTTGACCGTGACGAGCACCTGTGCGATGCCGATGTTCGTGCCGCCGGGGTCGTTTGCGGTACCGGCGATGTCGATCGGGAACGGCGTGTAGTTGGTGGTGCCGTCGGGGTTCTGCGGGAAGTTGAACACCTGCTTTCGCACCGGCTGCGTGATCGTCGCCGTCGGCGGATTGCCGAGGCTCGGAACGAGGAAGCCGCTCGCTGCAGGTGACGGATCGCGCTGCCCGTCGGTGTCCACGGCGTCGGCCTGCACGGTCATGTGACCGCCTGCGAACGGCACCGGGAAGGTGTAGCTCCAGTTGGTCGACGTTCCGCCGGGGTTGTCGAGCGTGGCCGGCGTCTCCTCATACACCGTGCCCCAGGTCTGGGTCGCCCCATCCCACCAGCGGCCGCTGGAGTCGTTGTGGATCGCCAGCATGACCTGGTTGACGCCCGTGTCGTCGTTCGCCGTGCCCGTGGTCTGCAGGTTGCCGTTGGGATTCGGCACGGTCGACCCGTCGGTCGGCGATGAGACCGCCGTGTCCGGCTTGGTGCCCGAGCTGCCACCCAGCTCGTAGGCGAGCAGGAAGCCGTTGGGCAAACCGACGAAGACGGTTCCATTGGAGATCGCCGCCGAGGAGAAGATGAAGTTCGCTCCCGTGTCGTCAGACCACAGCTCGCTGCCGTCCTTGAGCGAGAGCGCGTGCATCGTCCCGCTCATGTCGCCGACGATCAGCACCCGCTTGCCGGAGGGGCCGGTGACCGCGGGAGATGCGGTCGTGCTCAGGGGCTCGGCGAGCCAGAGCCGGGTGCCTGTCCTGGCGTCGAACGCGTAGACCCCGGTGCTCGAGCCGAAGTACAGGTCGGTGCCGACCAGGGATGCGGTCGACCTGAAGCCGGTCGGGTTGTCGGGCGGGCCGTCGTCGCGTGCGTTGTACTGCCAGTACAGGTCGCCGGTCGTGAGGTCGAGCGCCAGGAACACGCCGTACTTGGTGCCGACGTAGACGCCACCGTCGGCGACCCCGTTGACGCCGGGAGCCGAGATGGTCGGGCCGGCGCCGACGTCGGTGTCGTCACCCACGGGCGCGTAGTAGACCCATTGCTGGACGCCGGTGAGGGCGTTCAGCGCGACCACCGAGTCGCCGGGGGAGCTGGTACCGAACACATCCAGCGGCGTCCCGTGCGCGTCATGCGCGAAGGAGGGAGGAGACCAGCTGCCGGTCAGCGCACCTCGGAAGTCGTTGAACTGCCAGACCTGGCTGCAGTCCACGGCGGAGTTCGGGTCGACACCGTTGATCGCCCACTCGTCGCCGCCGTCATCTTCGCCCGTGAGCCCGTTGTCGCCGAAGTAGACCATGACGCCCTTGCCGTCGGGGTTGACGGCGAGCGGCGAAGACGAGATGACACCGCTGGAGAGGAACCGGCAGTCGAGAGCCCCGGTCGCCGCATCGAACGCGTAGAGGTAGTGATTCGAGCTGCCGACGTAGACGACGCCGTTGAGGACGGCGGGGGACGAGTACACGTTGCCGGCGGCGTGGAACCAGACCCGCTCGCCGGTCGAGGCGTCGTAGGCGCTGACACCCTTCTTGTTGCCGGTGTAGACGAGGCGCTCGCGCAGCGACTTGTTGTACGCCACTGCCGGCGAGGAATAGATCGTCCCGCCGGTGTTCGCCTCCCAGGCGACGCCGAGAGTGTTCACGTTCGAGGCGTTGATGATGGTCTCCGACGCCTTGCCGGAGTGGGTCACGTCGTGATGGAACATCGGCCAGTTGCCGACTGTCGTGCTGCGGGCCGACCCGCCATGCACGACGCCCCCCGCTGCTACCACCAGCGCGGCAGACGCAATCAGCACTCCTGCGCGCGCCGCGCGCCTATAAGAACGTCGCATGATCCCCCCGGATTTGCCCGATTATGGAGTGCGGCCACCATACCGCCAAGCTTGGCGGTCGTCTAGGAAGATTCACAATCCGGACCAGTAGCGTTCATCAGGTGTCGGTGCGTGGGGGTGGGTGGTTCAGCACGTAGCGCCGCTCGGCCGCTGGGATGTGCGTCGTCACCATCCGCGGCAGCCGGCCCGCGAGGCTGCCTGCCCGTCCGGCGCCTGGTGCGGCCGTGAATGAGAACGCGTTGGCGAAGTCGTAGCTCTGGGCATCGGTGCGGCCGAGAGGTGGCAGGGCGAACAGGTGCTCGGTAAAGGCCAGCATCGACTCGAGAGTTGCGGGAGTCGAGTCGGTGTAGCCGGCCTTGGCGTACGGCGACACGATCACCATCGGCACGCGCGGCCCGTCGCCCGGGGGCGGCGCAGCGTGGTCGTAGAAGCAGCCGCAGTCGTCGTAGGTGATGAAGATCGCCGTCGACTGCCACTGCGGCCCGTGCATGATCGCGCTCACGACCTGCCCGATCCAGTTGTCTCCCATCGCCATCGAGTAGGTGTTGTGCTGTGAGTGGAGCAGGTCGGGCATCACGATCGTGACGTTGGGGAGCTTGCCGTTCGTGGCTGCGTTGATGACCTGCGCGGATGGGTTGATGACGTTGTTCTTCTGGGTGGTGTACTCGCAGTCGGCGAACGTCGGGCAGATGTCCCAGCCGTACGGCAGCCCCTTGGTCTGCCGGGTCGTCTCGAACAGCCGCCAGGTCAGGTGCTTGGTCCGGAGGTCGTCCATCAGCGTCGGCTCCCACTGCACCGGTGTCGCGCGGTACGCGCCGCCGTAGGGGTACGTGGTCGGATCGAGCTTGGGGTCGGGCACGCACGAGGGCACCCACTCCAGCTGGCCGCTCGGCGAGAGCCACTTGGCGTCGAGGTTGGAGTCGCAGCCCCAGCCGTAGCCGACCGGGGCGCCGGTGGTCGACGGGCTCGGGTTGTCGCCGGTGAACCCGTCCATCGACGCCGTCACAAGGTCGAGGTGCGACCCCCACGAGGGCATCGGATTCGCCTCGAAGGTCGCGTCGGACACGGTGAACTGCTGGACGAGCGAGATCAGGTTCGGGATCTGAGACGGCTGGAACTGCTGGAGGCACCCATATGTCGGCGCCGCGCAGCCGCTGAGGGTCTGCCACTTGTCCATCTTGCCGCCGTCCATGGCCCGGATCTGCCCGGTGTCGGTGTGGTCGATGGGTGGCACCACATCGGCCGCCGGGACGAGCGGCACTGTCTTGGTCGTTGTCCCGTTGAACACCTGCGCCGTGGTCGCGCCGTTGCAGCGACCGGTCTGCACGCACCAGGCCCCGAGCACGTTGTCGAAGCTGTGGTTCTCCTGGTAGATGATCACCACGTGGCTGATCGGGTCGCCCGGGCCGATGGTGTCGGCGCGTGCCGGCGCCGACACGGCCAGCGTGCCCAAAACCAGCGCGAGGAAGACCAGCCCAAACCCCAAGCCGCCTCCCCGTCCCCGGAGCCGTTGCGATGAGGCCAGCAGCACC
>Ga0265338_10006055_pt1 | contig 15531 bp, 10 predicted proteins | sample 42126metaG_FD_193579 | JGI IMG/M metagenome (GOLD analysis project Ga0265338, IMG submission 193579) | Rhizosphere microbial communities from Carex aquatilis grown in University of Washington, Seatle, WA, United States - 4-21-26 metaG | ecosystem: Host-associated > Plants > Roots > Rhizosphere... | reverse complement strand
CCGTGGTGCTACCGGGCATCTCCGGTGAAGTATTGGTGAGCCTGGCCCGTTGTTGCCATCCGGTGCCGGGTGAAGCGATCCGCGGCTACATCACGCAGGGCAAGGGCATCACCGTGCATCGCATGAATTGCCCGAGCCTGGCGCGCCTCACGGCGCGCGCGCCGCAACGGCTCACCGATGTGCGTTGGGGTTCTGACGGCACGCAAGGCCACCCGGCGGAACTCGCCATCGAGGCGGTGGACAGGCGCAACCTGCTGAACGACGTGATGGCGCTGCTGGCGGACGAGCAACTGCGCCTGGTGGCCCTGGATTCGCGCGCCGAGGCGGACACCGGCATGCTGAACCTCATGCTCACGGTGAATGTGTCGGGTCTTGCACAACTCTCCCGCCTCTTGCAGCGCCTGACCCAGATACCCGGCGTCCAACGCGCCGCACGTGTAGCCCAAGGGCGCTAAATTTCAAGATATCTTTAAGCTGTCGGCTGTAATACAGTCCGAGCATGCGTTCCACCCGCAAGAAACGCCCGGCCCGCGCGCCCCAGAAGCGCGCCCCCTCCAGACTGGCCCGCTTAGGGCGAGTGGTGCTGTACACCTTCTTCGCGCTCCTGCCCCTCACGGTGGCCTGGCTCATCGCGCGCCAGTACCAGCACATCCGCGCCACGGAACCGCCAGCGGTGGAGAACGTGCAGCTCATCCCCATCAAGCCACCCTCCGCCGAGGCGTTGAAGAACATCTTCTCCAGCGAAGACTACGGCTGGCCGCCCCAGGATACGGTGCCCCCCTACGCGGTGCAGAACCTGCCCTACGGCCTGGACACGCTGGACCGGGACGAGAAGAAGACGGTGTTCTACCGCGCACTGCTGCCCATCGTGCTGGCCGAGAACTCGCGCATCTGGAACGAGCGGGTGTTCCTGCTGCAACAGTTCGGCCAGGGGTCGGTGGACGTGCGCAGCGATGCCGGGCGCGAAGTGGTGCGCATCGCAGACCGCTATCGGGTGGATGGCGACCTCAACGATCCCGCTACCCGCGATACTTTGCTGCGGCGCGTGGACGTGGTGCCGGTGACCCTGGTGCTGGCCCAGGCCGCGCAAGAGAGCGGCTGGGGCACTTCGCGCTTCGCGCTGGAGTCCAACAACCTGTTCGGCATCTGGACCTGGGACGAGGATGAGGGCTCAGTGCCGCTGAATCGCCCCGACGACGCCACCCACATGGTGCGGGTGTATCCGGACATCGAGACCTCGGTGCGGGCCTACCTGCACAACATCAACATCGGCTTCGCCTACACCGACTTCCGCGACCAGCGCTCCGAGGAACGGGCCGCCGGCAAGGCCCTGGACCCCTTCGTGCTGGCAGGCACCCTGGACCACTACTCCGCCGCCGGTGAGATCTACGTGAACGACATCCGCGCCATGCTGCATAGCGACGAGCTGGACAAGCTCAGCGCGCTCACTCTCGATCCCACCAATTAGTTCTCTACACTCCCGAAGAAGCCTTCTCAAAGCGTTACGAGCGAAGGGCGCGGCGCATGCGCCGCGCGGGCAGACAGGATGTCTGCCCCGGGCCATGAGCGGAGCAGGAAGCCCAGCGAATGGGACGAGGCGCGCCTCGCGCTCGCCGCTCCCGCACATCCTGTGCCCCGCGGCACGTACGCATCCCTGCTACAGACGCAGTCATACCGAGCGCAGTAGCTTTGAGGAGGCTTCCTTATTCAGCGCTTGGGGCTAAGAGCCACATATGGCTGTACCAGTAATAACGACCGTGGACGTAAGCGGTGCAGTTATAACGGTCACGCCCCGCCTGCATCGCCTTAGTTGCCTGGATAGTGAGCTTGGTCTTGGCCTCATCCTGCCACTGGATGTCCATCTCCGGGCCATTCTCGTAGCAGTGCAGCGCGCCGGCTGGCAACACACCCGGCTCCAGTTCCAGCACGAGCTTGGGCGGATTCTCGGTTTTGATCTGCGGATCCCAAGGCGTAACGGACTTGAGCGGCATGGGTAGTGAAGCCGCCTTGAGCGCGAAGCTCGCCACGTCCGCGTAGTGCTCATTGATGGGGAAGCGCGGCAAGGCACGCGGGTCCAAAGGCGCTGCCAGCGCGCCCGCCTGCTGACCGAAAGCCACGTAACCCAGACCGTCCACCAGCTTCATCAGCTCATCGGTGAACTCGCCGTAGGGATAAGCGAAGAGCTTGGGGTCGGCGTTGGTGCCCTTGCCGATCTCGGTCTCGAGGCGCGATTGGCCCTTGGCGATGTCGGCGCGCACCCGGTCGGCCCAGTGCAGGTCCGACTCGCCCTTCAGGCGGAACGGCAGATGCCCATGGTCGGCGGTGTGGTTGGCGAGGGTGCCGCCGTGGTCTTTCACCTCGCGCAGTTCATCCCAGGTCATGAAGTCGGCCTGCTTGGAATCGACGCCATCGGTGCTGACGAAGATGGTGAAAGGCCAGGCATGGTCCTTCAGCAGCGGATAGCCGTTCTCGTAGAAGGATTGGAAAGCGTCATCGACGGTGATGGCCACCACGTGATCCGGGAGATCCTTGCCGTCCTTCAGATACTGGACGACCTTGGGGAGAGGCCAGACTTCGTAGTGGTTGTCCGCCAGCCAATCCAGCTGGGTCTTGAACTGCCCGGCGGTGGTGTCGGTAGTGGGATAACGGCCGTCACCGAAACGGTGATAGATGAAGACCACCGCATGGGACGGCACGGGAGCAGGTGCCGCCTCGCACAGGGAGGCGAACGACATCATGACTGCGATGAATAAGCTTGCTCTCCCCATGCAGGCACCCTACTCCGCTACCTTTGGGCAGGCAACAAAAAGGCGCCTCGCGGCGCCTTCCTGTCGCAAGCGCGATATGTCTTACTTATTTATGGCATGGATCGCATGCTTATCCACAGCCAGAGACGCCTCATGCATGGCTTCCGAGAGTGTCGGATGCGCATGGATGGTGCGCTGCAGGTCCTCGGCGCTGGCACGGAACTCCATGGCCACTACCGCTTCCGAGATCATCTCGGAGGCCATGGGACCCACGATGTGCACGCCCAGGATCTCGTCGGTGTCGGCGTTAGCCAGCATCTTGACCATGCCAGAAGCGGCTTCCATGGCCTTGGCGCGGCCGTTGGCGGCGAAGGGGAAGGTACCGGTCTTGTAACGGGTGCCCTTCTTCTTCAGCTCCTCCTCGGTCTTGCCCACCCAGGCGATCTCCGGCCAGGTGTAGATGACCGAGGGGATCACGTCGTAGTTCATCTCCGAGACCTTGCCGGCGATGAGGTCGGCGACCATCACGCCTTCCTCGGAACCCTTGTGCGCCAGCATGGGGCCGCGCACGCAATCGCCGATGGCCCAGACGTTGGGCACGCCGGTACGGCATTCGTGGTCCACCTTGATGAAGCCGCGCTCGTCCAGCTGCACGCCGGTGCCGTCATCCAGCAGGTTCCTGGTGGCAGGACGGCGGCCCACGGCGACGATGAGCTTGTCCACTTCGATCTTCTGCTTGCCGTCCTTGTCGTCATAGCTGACGCTGATACCGGTCTTGCCCTTCTCCGCGCCGGTGACCTTGGCACCCAGGCGGATATCGAGGCCCTGCTTGCGGAACTGGCGCTCCGCGTCCTTGGCCACCTGCTGGTCGGCCATGAACAGGAAGTTATCCATGGCTTCCAGGATGGTGACCTGGGCGCCCAGGCGCTGCCAGACGCTGCCGAGCTCGAGACCGATCACGCCGCCACCGATCACGCCCAGGCGCTTCGGCACCTCGGCGAAGTCCAGCGCGCCCCAGGAATCCACGATGTCCTTGCGGTCGAAGGCCGCGATCTTGAGCTCAACGGGCTCGGAGCCCGCCGCCAGCACCACGGCCTTGGCCTCGATGACTTCCTTCTTCTTGGGGTCGTCGAAGTCAGTCACTTCCACCTTGTTGCCCTTGAGCAGGCGGCCGGTGCCGCTGATGCCGGTGACGTTGTTGGACTTGAAGAGCTGCGCGATGCCGCTGGTGAGGCTCGAGGTGATCTTGCCCTTGCGCGCCTGCATGGCGCCGATGTCCATGCTGACGGTGCCCACCTTCACGCCGTGGGATGCGAACTCGTGGGTGGCCTTGTGATACATCTCCGAGGACTCGAGCAATGCCTTGGAGGGGATACAGCCGGCGTTGAGGCAGGTACCGCCGAAGGCGTGCTTGCCGTCCGGGTTCTTCCAGTTGTCCACGCAGGCGGTCTTGAGGCCGTTCTGGGCGGCGCGGATGGCGGCCACGTAACCGGCAGGACCGCCGCCGATCACCACCACATCGAAACTCTGGCTCATGGGGATTTCCTTTGTCTTCTAGAGTCGAACGGCCCCCGAAGGGGCCGTCCTCTAACACAGTGATATGGGGATCAGATTCCCAGGACCAAGCGGGCCGGGTCTTCCAGGGATTCCTTGATGGAAACGAGCGTCAGCACCGCTTCCTTGCCGTCGATGATGCGGTGATCGTAGGTGAGCGCGATGTACATCATGGGGCGCGCCACCACTTGGCCCTCCACCACCACGGCGCGATCCTTGGTGGCATGCATGCCGAGGATGGCGCTCTGGGGCGGGTTGATGATGGGCGTGGACATGAGGGAACCGAACACGCCACCGTTGGTGATGGTGAAGGTGCCGCCGGTCAGCTCCTCGATGCCGATCTTGCCCTCGCGGGCGCGGGCCGCCATGTCGCCCAGGGTCTTCTCGATGTCGGCGAAACTCATCTGGTCTGCGTCGCGCAGCACCGGCGTCACCAGGCCCCTGGGCGTGGCGACGGCGACGCTGATGTCCCAGTAATCGTGGTACACGATGTCGTTGCCTTCCACGGAGGCGTTCACCACCGGGTACTTCTTCAAGGCTTCGACGGCGGCTTTCACGAAGAAGGACATGAAGCCGAGCTTCACGCCCTGCTCCTTCTCGAACTTGTCCTTGTACTTGGCGCGCAGCGCCATCACCGCCGAGAGGTCCACCTCGTTGAAGGAGGTGAGCATCACGGTGTTGGTCTGGGACTGCGTCAGGCGCTCGGCGATGCGGGCACGCATGCGCGTCATGGGCACGCGGCGGTCCTCACGGGCGCCGGAGCGGGCCGGAGCGCGCGCGGCGGGAGCCGTAGCGGGCGCTGCCGCCGCAGGCTGCGTACTGCCGCGGTTGGACATGTAATCCAGCACGTCGCCCTTGGTGAGGCGGCCGTCGCGGGCACTGCCCTTGATCTGGGACGGGTCCAGCTTGTTCTCTTCCACCAGGCGCCGCACCGAGGGACTGAGCGGCATGTCGTTGCCGGCGGATGCGCTGGGTTGAGCCGGCGCGGGGGCAGCAGCAGCGGGTGCAGGAGCCGGAGCGGCGGCCGGAGCAGGCGCGGCTTTCTGCGCAGGAGCGGCAGCGGCAGCGCTGCCTTCTTCTAGGATGGCCAGCACCTGGCCCGCACCGACGGTGGTGCCGTCCTTGACGCGGATCTCCTTCAACACGCCCGACACGGGTGCCGGTACTTCCAGCACCACCTTGTCGGTCTCGATGTCGACCAGGTTCTCGTCGCGGTTCACCTGGTCGCCGGGCTTCTTGTGCCAGCTCACCAGCGTGGCGTCCTGCACCGACTCGGGCAGCTGCGGGACTTTGACTTCGATGCTCATGCCGTCTCCGTTAAGACTTTATTAGGCTTGGTCTGGTCTTGGCCTTCGCTTCGGAAGTGCCGAGGGCATCCTGGATCAGCGCCTTCTGCTGCTGCAGATGCAGCTGCATGTAACCCGCGGCGGTGGAGGCCGAAGGCGCACGGCCGGCGTAGCTCAGCACGTGCTTCTGCTTCAGCGGTTCCTGCAGGCGATGGCGGATCTGGTACCAGGCGCCTTGGTTGCCGGGCTCCTCCTGGCACCACACGATCTCCTGCGCATTCGGGTAGCCGGCGATGACGTCCGCGTACTCCGCCTGCGGGAAGGGATACAGCTGCTCGATGCGCACCAGGGCCACGTCGTCCACGCTGGCAGCGCGGCGCGCCTCTAGGAGATCGTAGTAGACCTTGCCGGAGCAGAACACCACGCGGCGCACCTTGGCGGCCTTGATGTCCTCCACTTCCGGGATCAGCAACTGGAACTTGCCGTCGGAGAGGTCCGCGAGCGCCGATACCGAGAGCTTGTGGCGCAGCAGGCTCTTGGGCGTCATCACCACCAAGGGCTTCCGGAACGGGCGCAAGGCCTGGCGGCGGATCATGTGGAACATCTGTGCCGGCGTGGAAGGCACGCACACCTGCATGTTCGATTCGGCGCAGAGCTGCAGGTAGCGCTCCAGGCGCGCCGAGGAATGCTCCGGGCCCTGGCCTTCATAACCGTGGGGCAGGAACAGGGTGAGGCCGCACAGGCGCCCCCATTTGGCCTCGCCCGCCGCCATGAACTGGTCGATGACCACCTGGGCGCCGTTGGCGAAGTCGCCGAACTGGCCTTCCCAGATCACCAACGCATCCGGCTCAGCAGTGCTGTAGCCGTATTCGAAACCCATCACCGCCTCTTCCGAGAGCAGCGAATCCACCACCGTGAAACGCTTCTGTGCAGGGGCAAGGTGCTGCAGCGGCGTCCAGGTGGAACCATCCTTCTGGTTGTGCAGCACCGCGTGGCGGTGGAAGAAGGTGCCACGACCGCTGTCCTGGCCGGTGAGGCGCACGGAAGTGCCGCTGGTGAGCAGGCTGGCATAAGCCAGGGTCTCGGCGAAACCCCAGTCCATGGGCTGCTCGCCCGCGGCCATCTTGCGGCGGTCGTCGTAGATCTTGGCGACGCGTGGATGCAGTTCCACGGCTGCAGGGACGGCGTTCATGGCCGCCATCAAGGGCTGCATGCGCTTGGTGTCGAGCTTGGTGTCGAAGGCCGCGTTCGGGTCCTTCTTCACGAAGCGCGACCAGTCCACGCTGAACTCGTTGGCCACGTAGGGCGTGATGCCCGGCGCCACCGGCTTGCCGGCATCCAGGTCCTTGCGGTACTGCTCGCTCATGGCGGCGGCGGCATCGGCGGCGATGACGCCCTGCTTCGCCAGCGCCTCGGCATACAGCGCGCGCGGCGTGAGATGGCTCTTGATGTGCTGGTACATCACCGGCTGGGTGGCAGAGGGTTCGTCGGCCTCGTTGTGGCCGTGCCGGCGGTAGCAGATGAGGTCGATGAACACGTCCTTGTGGAACGTGGCGCGGTAATCGAGCGCCAGGCGGGTGACGAAGATCACCGCCTCCGGATCGTCGCCGTTCACATGCAACACCGGGGCCTCGAGCATCTTGGCGAGGTCGGTGCAGTACGGCGTGGAACGCGCGTCGTGCGGGTTGCTGATGGTGAAACCGACCTGGTTGTTCAGCACCACGTGCAAGGTGCCGCCGGTCTGGAAGCCACGCGCCTGAGAGAACTGCAGCGTCTCCATGCCGACGCCCTGGCCCGCGAAGGCGGCATCGCCGTGGATCAGCACCGGCAATATCTTGTCGCCGCTGGCGTCGTCGCGGCGGTCCTGCCGCGCGCGCACCGAACCCTCCACCACCGGGTTCACGATCTCGAGATGCGAGGGGTTGAAGGCCAGCGCCAGGTGCACCGTGCCGCCCGGGGTCTTGATGTCGGACGAGAAGCCCATGTGGTACTTCACGTCTCCGGAGCCGTCGCCATCCTTGTGCTCGTGGATGCCCTCGAACTCCAGGAACAGTTCTTTGGGCGATTTACCCAGCAGGTTGATGAGCACGTTGAGACGGCCGCGATGGGCCATACCCACCACGATCTCCTGCAGACCGGCACTGCCGCCCTTCTGCACCACGTCGTGCAGCAGCGGCATCATGGAGTCGCCGCCTTCCAGGGAGAAGCGCTTCTGCCCCACGTACTTGGTATGCAGGTACTTCTCGAGGCCCTCGGCGGCGGTCAGGTTCTTGAGGATGGTGACGCGCTCACCTTCGCTGAGCGGGGCACGGGCATTGCTGCTCTCGATGCGGCTCTTGAGCCAGAGACGCTCCTCGGCGTCGGTGACATGCATGAACTCGAAACCGATGCTGCCGCAGTAGACCTGCTGCAGCATCTGCCAGATGTCCTTGAGCGGCCGGCGGTCGGGGCCGGTGAGGGAGACGGTGCTGAACACCGTATCCATGTCGGCGGGGCCGAGCCCGTGGAACTCGAGCTTCAGGTCGGGTGCGTCGACGGATTCGGTCAGCCCTAAGGGATCCAGCAAGGCCCGTTGATGGCCACGGCCGCGATAGGCCTCGATGAGGCGGATGACGGCGGCCTGCTTCTCGGCAGCCACGGTGTCCATGCCGCCTCCCCCGGCAGCAGGTGCCGCGGCACGAGGAGCGTGGGCGCGAGCCAGGAGCTCAGCCTCGATGGGGCCGCGGGCAGTCTCACGGGCAACACCTGCCTGCAGCTGGCGGAAATAGTCGCGCCAAGCCGTCGGCACCGACGCCGGGTCCTGGAGGTACTGCTCGTAGAGGGCTTCGACGTAGGGGGCGTTACCGCCGGAGAGAGGTGTGGTGCTGGTCTGCGCTTGCAGTGATTCGCTCATTTTCCCATTCAGTGCAGTGGCCGGCCCCCACTCAGGCCGCGAAGAATAGTGTATCCGAACCGCTCCTAAAGAGGAATGTGCGGCGGGCTAAGATGAGGATTCCCCGGGGAAATTTACCGGAACCAGTCGAAGGGCCGGTCCCAGAACCAGAGCGTGGCGAGCCATTTCTCCCCACGGATCACCGGCAGGCCGGCGTGCAGGGTCTCCGGATTCGGCTGGCCTGCAGCGTCGCAGTTCAGGAATCTCACCGCCTTGCCCTGCTCCGGATCGACCTTCACCCCCAGGCGCGGGAAGTCGGTCCCGCCGCCTTCCTCCACGTCGTTGAGATAGACGAACACCGTGGAGATGCGCTGGGCCTGGTGCCGGTCGTCGCTGTAGTAATCGTAGTGTGGGCGGTATTCCTGGCCGGGCCCGTAGCGCAGCACGCCCAGAGGTTCCGCGTGGGAAGCGGGCAGTCCGGCGATGCGGGCGATGCGCCGCAAGGCCAGGAACACCGCGACGTCGTACATACTGGGCTGGAAGTGCATGGAGTGGCTGGTGCGCAGTTCCGACTTCATGGCGGCACCGGTCTCAGGATCCACCACGTTGGAGGGCATCAGCTGCGGCGCGGCCACGTTGATGAGGTGGTCCTGCAGGTGCGCATCCAGGGCGGCGCGGTGTTCGGACATGAATGCCACTTCGCGGGCAGGTACCGCGGGGGGCAAGGCAGACAGCTCGCAGGCTTCCAGGGGAAGCACGCGCTCCGGCGCAGCCGAGGCGGATGCGGTACCGCCGGCAGCGGCCTGGGCCTGGGCGAGACGCAGGGGCGCGAGATACACGCCGGCACGCGCGGCAGCGGCGAAACAGCTGACTGCCGCTGCGGGATCGGCGGACGCGCCGTGGCCCTGCAACAGACTCAGGCCATAGGCGTGCAAGGCCAGCGGATCGCCCGCCTCCGCCGCCTGCCGGAAACACTGCATCGAGAGCCTTGCCCAGTCGCTCTCCGCAGCGGCGGCGCGATAGATGAAGCCGAGTGCGCGCAAGGCAGGCCGGTGTCCGGCGCGAGCCGAAGCCAGCAACTGCTGCTGGGCGCCCAGCTCATCCGAAGCGGTGCCGAGGCCGTGGAACTTCAGGTTGGCGAGGTTGTAGCGGGCTTCGCGCAGGTCGGCCTGGGCTGCCGCTTCGAACAAGTCGGCGGCACGCCGCGGATCCGCGGTCAGGCCCATGCCGTTCAACAGCATCACGCCCAACAGGTTCTGGGATTGGGGTTCACTCTCGGCGGCGCCGCGCTCCAACAAGGCCAGGGCTTGTGCGTACTGGCGGCGCGAGAACGCGGCGGCGGCTTCCTGGAACTGCCGCTGTGCCGCCTTGGCGCGTTGCTCGCCCATCGACCGCCCCTCGAGTCTGCAAGCCCCGGATGGGGCTGCTTGCTATATTATGACAATCCCACGCGGCACGCGCGGCAGCCGGCGAACCATGGCACTCGAACTCACCGCGGAAGAGCTCTCCCATAATCCCGCCTGGCACCTGTATGACCTGGACATGCAGCGCGGCGAGATGCGCTTCCTGGAGGCGCGCCCGGAGACCTTCCGCGTCTCCGCGTTCCTGGACACCCGTATCGCCTACACCGGCGACCAGGTGCATGGCTTCCCCCTGGATGCCATCGCTGCCGCCTTGCAGCAGCATCCGGTGCCGCGTCGCGACGTGGCCTTCCTGTTCCATACATCCTTCTGTTGCTCCTCGTTGCTGGCCCGCTCCCTGCAACGTGAACATCAGATGCTGGCGCTGCGGGAACCTTGGGTGTTGCGCCGGCTCGGGGACCTGAAGCGCGGCGTATTGGCCCACGCCCAAGCCTGGTATCCCCAGGGTCCGGCCTTGCTCGACCTGGCGCTGCAACTGCTCTCGAAGACCTGGGAGGAATCGGAGGCGGTGCTCATCAAGCCCACCAACGTCTCCAATAACCTGGCGGACGACCTGCTCTCCCTGCGGCCCGATGCGCCGGGACTGTTGCTGTATTCGGATCTGGAGAGCTTCCTGGTCTCCAACCTGAAGAAGACCGCCGACACCCAGCAGAAGCTGCCCGCCATGGTGCAGCTCTTCGACCAGGACACGCGTTACGGCGAACAGCTCGGGGTATCGCTGGCGGGACTGGACCTATTGCAGGCGGTGGTGGTGGTCTGGCATGCGCAACGCATCCAGTGGCAGGCGCTGCTCGCCGCTTCTGCCGGCGCGCGCCTGCGCACGCTGGACAGCGCCGTACTGCTGGCACGGCCTGCCGAGACGCTCGCTGCCGCGGCAGCGCTGCTCGGCCGGCCCCTGACAGCGGCAGATGCCAAAGACATCACCGGCGGCCCGGTATGGAACACCCACGCCAAAGACCCGTTCTCGACTTACGACAGCGTCCGGCGTGGTGCCGAGAACCTGGATCTCGCGGCACGACACCGCGAAGACATCCTCGCCGCCCTGCGCTGGGCTGAACCCTTGCTGTCGCGCCGGCCACCGGAACTGCCCCGGCCTCTGATGCCCTGAGCGGCGCGATGTGCAAGAATGTGCATCCTTATATACGGTCCTTGAGCGCGCCCACGTGAACCGCCCCAACCAGACTCCCGACAACGCCTGGCAGATCCAGACACTGGCCGATAGCGCCAAGCTCCTCGCCGAACGCGGCGAGATGCAGGAAGCCGAGAAGATCTACCTGAAGATCCTGGACGCCGCGCCCTACCACGTGCGTTCGCTGAACTTCCTGGCGGTGCAGGCCTTGGGCCGGGGCGAACTGGATGCGAGCGAACAGTATCTCGACCGCGCGCTGCGTGCGGCACCGGATCGGGCCATCCTGCACCAGAACATGGGTCTGCTGCACAAGCAGCGCGGCAACCTGGAAGCTGCCTTGCGCTGGCTGGACCGTGCCATCGAACTCAAGCCGGATCATCGTTTCGCCTCGCTCCATAAGGGCGCGATACTCCAGGAATTGGGACGGCATGACGAAGCCGTCGCCGCCTATTGGCATGCCTGGCGCCATTTCCCCCAGCCCGAGGTGGTCGCCAACAACGAGCTCACCCTTCCGGCGGTGCGTGAGCTGTTGGTCAGGGCGGCAGAGAGCCTGCGTGTGGCGCAGTGGAAGCTCATCGGAGACCACATCGCCCCGGTGCAGGAGCGTTTCGGCAAAGACGCCTTGAGTCGGGTCTACGAGGCAGCGGAGATCTATGTGGGGCTGCGGCCGGCTGACTACCGGCACGCCTTGCAACGCCCGGCGTTCATCTACATGCCAGACCTGACGCCGCAAGCCTTCTTCGACCGCAGCCAGTTCGACTGGGCAAGCGAGCTGGAATCCGCTACGGCGACGATACGCGGCGAGCTGGAGGCCGCCCTCGACGCCGAGCAGGGCTTCGCCCCTTACGTACAAGTGGACAAAGGCCAGGACCCGCAGCAATGGCGCGAACTGGACGGCTCGCGCCGCTGGAGCGCGCTGCACCTCTACAAGGCCGGCACGCGCAGCGACGAGAACTGCAAGCGCTGCCCGCAGACCGCCGGCATCGTGGAGTCGCTGCAGTTGCCCATGATCCCCGGCCATGCGCCGGAAGCCTTGTTCTCGGTGCTGCAGCCGGGGACGCACATCCCGCCGCACTTCGGACTCGCCAACTACAAGCTGGTGGCGCACCTGCCGCTCATCGTGCCGCCGGATTGCACCATCCGCGTGGGCAACGAGACCCGTGGCTGGACCGAGGGCGAATGCCTGGTGTTCGACGACAGCTTTCAGCATGAAGCCTGGAACCGCAGCGGCGAACGCCGTTCGGTGCTGATCCTGGACGTCTGGCATCCGCAGCTGAGCCAGGCGGAGCGCGAGGGCATCACCGCCCTGGTGGCCGCCACGGCCGCGTTCAACCGCAAGTTCCTGCCGGCCGGCTGACCGCCGCCGCGATGCTCGCGACACCCGAGTTCCTGTTCATCCACCTGCACAAGACCGGCGGACAGTTCGTCAACCGCCTCCTGCTGCAGCACTACCCGCAAGCCCGTGCGGTCGGCTACCACCTGCCGCGCAGCGAGGCCCCGGCGGAACTCAAGCGCTTGCCCGCCTTCGCCTTCATGCGTAACCCCTGGGACTGGTACGTGTCCTGGTACACGTTCAACGCGACGACGCCGCAACGCAACCCCATCTTCCGTGCCGTATCCGAACAGGGCAGCGCGGACTTCCATGACACGATCCATAACCTGATGCATCTCGGTCACCCCCTGCAGTCAGCGATGCGGGAGGAGATCGCCTTGGCGCTGCCGGCGGACCGTGAAGGCAACCAGGGCAGCGGCATCACACGCCAGGTGATGCGCGGCTTCACCGATCCGGACGCCGGGTATCTGAGCTGGCTGACCCGTTACATGTGCTTCAGCGGCGGTTCACCCGCGGGGCTGCGCATGGGCCACATGGAGCGACTGCGCGACGACCTGCCGCGCCTGATCGAGAGCTGCGGCGGCAGCGTCAGCACCGAGCTGGCCGGGGCCATCGCCACGGCGCCGGTGGTGAACGCCTCGCCGCGGCGGGACTATCGGGGATACTACGACCAGGAACTGAGGGAACTGGTGGCCGAGCGGGACTGGGCCATCGTCGAGAGCTACAACTACAGCTTCTAGTCCATCACCTGCGCGTCCGCGGGACGCGTGCCGGAGAGGCGTGCCGACAGCGAGGCGTCGTCCTCGCCGGGCGACTCGGGTGCCGCATCCACCTTCGCCACCGCGACGGCATCCGGGAACACGTCGAAGATCAGGTGCACCCGTGCCTCGCTGACGTGATCGTTGATCACCGCATGTGGCGCGAGGTTGTTGAGCGTCCAGACCTCGCCTTCGTCCATGCGGAAGAAGCGGCCATTGCAGTAGAGCCGCACCTCGGGGTTGGTGAACACCGGGATGTGCACCCGGAATGAGCCCACGAAATATCCGTTGGCGGCATCCATGTGCGGATAGACGATGCCGCGGGGCCTGAGCGCGGCCAGCAGGCATTTGCCCGGCCTGCCCGGCAACAGGCCGTAGAGCAGTTCGCGGACATAGGGACAGGCAGCCAGGGCCGGCTGTTCAGGATCATCCGGGAGGCCCAAGGCCGGCGCGTGGCCTTTCAGGAACACCGACTGGGTCTCGCGATGCACCGGCGCCCGCACGTTGTCCCAGAGTCCGGCCGGGAGCGCCCGCACCTCCGCCTGGAGACGTGCAGCATCCACCGCATCGGGAAGACGGCGGCAGGCAGCGACGTGGTCGCGTTTGTCGAAACTCGGGGCCATGCAGAGGAGTGTACCGTGGCGCACCCCTCCCCGGTACAATGGGTCCCGCATGCGCCTCCCCGCTCCCTTCATCAAGCTGCCGCTGCGCTTCGACACCGCGCGCCTGAAGACCGAGATCGGCCAGTTCCCGGAGAACGAGTGGCGCGCCCACCCCCAGGGTTTCGCCGGCAACTCCGCCTTGATCCTGATATCCCATGGCGGCGGCGAGAACGACGACACCACCGGCGCCATGGCCCCCGCGCCGCGGCTGGGGCGCTGCCCCTATCTGAAGCAGGTGATGGCCAGCTTCGAGACGGTGATGGGCCGCTCGCGGCTGATGCGCCTGGAACCTGGCGCCGAGGTCACGCCCCATACCGACATCGACTTCTATTGGCGTGACCGCATCCGCATCCACGTGCCCATCGTCACGGACCCCAGCGTCCGGTTCAACTGCGATGGCGTGGAGATCCACATGGCCGAAGGCGAGGCCTGGATCTTCGATAACTGGCGCCCACACCACGTCATCAACGGCAGCGGCATCCGCCGCGTGCACCTGGTGATGGACACGGTGGGCAGCGCGGCATTCTGGCGCTTGGCCTCGAGCGGCGTGGTGGCCTCTGCAGCCACCCAGGTGAGCCTGCGCCCGATCGCCTATGACGCGCTGCGGGAAGTCAGCCTCAGCTGCGAATCCCGTGAGCCGGAACCGGTGGCCCATCCCGCTGCGGTGAAGGCCACCATCCACGAACTGGTGGGCGACCTGCACGCATCTCCATCACGCAGCGCGCAACAGTCCGCCCTGGAGAACGCGCTGCTGGACTTCTCCAACGAGTGGCAGGCGCTGTGGGCCCGTTTCGGCGGCAACGCGCGCGAGGACTACGGTCACTATGCGGTGTTGATCGAGGACACCCTGAAGCAGGCAGCCCAGTCCGGTGCGGGCATCCGCCTGCCCAGCAACAGCACCCTGGTGAACGTGGTCCTGCAGCGGTTCCTGAGCGGTATGTTCCCCGGGTTCGATGCCTGGCTCGCGAGCATGCCGATACCACGGTTGGAACGGCCGGTGTTCATCGTCGCGGCACCTCGCAGCGGCAGCACTCTCCTGTTCGAGACCCTGAGACGCCATCCCGGCCTCTGGAGCCTGGGCGACGAGAGCCATGCGGAGATCGAGAACGTCGCAGGCTTGTCCCCGCGGGAGCGTGGCTTCCTCTCCAACGCACTCGCCGCCACGGACGCCACTGAGGCGGCCAAGGCGGCCCTGTTCAGGAACTTCGCGTTGCAGTTGCAGGACGCTGCGGGGCGGCGCTGGGTCACCCTGGATGGCGGGGCCAGAGCGCCTGGAGTGCGCCTCCTGGAGAAGACACCCAAGAATGCCTTGCGCATACCCTTCCTGCAGGCCCTATTCCCCGATGCACTATTCCTGTTCCTGCACCGGGATCCCGCCGCGAACCTGGGGAGCATGCTGGATGCTTGGCAGTCCGGCCGCTTCGTGACTTACGCCGATCTGCCTGGCTGGCAGGGACCACCCTGGTCCTTGCTGCTGCCGTCCGGATGGCAGCAGTTCAGCGGCAGGCCGCTGGCACAGACCGTGGCACATCAATGGCGGTCGGCCAACCAAGCGGTGATGGGCGAGCTCGATCGCTTGCCGAAGGAGCGTTGGCGCGTGCTGGACTACGCGGAACTGCTGGCCGACCCTGCCGGCGTGGTGGCACGCGCGGCCAGCTTCATGGGCTTGCCGGAAGCGCCGGGGCTGCAGCGATCGCTGCGCGAGGGCCTGCCGCTGTCGCGCTACACCCTCAGCACTCCTTCCCAGGATAAGTGGCGCCGCCATGAGG
>Ga0265338_10006054_pt1 | contig 15535 bp, 18 predicted proteins | sample 42126metaG_FD_193579 | JGI IMG/M metagenome (GOLD analysis project Ga0265338, IMG submission 193579) | Rhizosphere microbial communities from Carex aquatilis grown in University of Washington, Seatle, WA, United States - 4-21-26 metaG | ecosystem: Host-associated > Plants > Roots > Rhizosphere... | reverse complement strand
GGATTGATGGTGTGGGCTCTTAGCTCAGTTGGCTAGAGCGCTTCCTTGACGTGGAAGAGGTCACAGGTTCGAATCCTGTAGGGCCCACCAGTTTACTGCTTCAAGTTGGACGTGGTCGCTTAGCTCAGCTGGTTAGAGCGCTGCATTCACATTGCAGAGGTCACAGGTTCGAGCCCTGTAGCGACCACCATGGTATAATCAAATCAGTTACATAGAGCGATGAAGTGGCTTCACTAACCACCAAGCTCCGTTGCCAGTGACGTACATTGGCCCAAGAGAGTCTCGAGTAAGAGAAAGTTTGGTGGAACCGTCCGGTAATTGCTGGACCCAAACACGCAAGAAGTTTTGCGTGGTTTTGTGTTTTAAAGAGGAGAAATTATGGTAGATAGATCAGATCAGAAGATACATGCAATAAGGCACTCGTTGGCTCACATTATGGCTAGTGCTATCCAGAAGCTATGGCCAGAAGCTAAGTTTGGCGTGGGTCCAGTTATAGATAATGGCTTTTATTATGATGTGCAATTAGACCAATCGATTACCCCGGAGCACCTCAAGAAGATTGAGCGCGAAATGGATAAAATCATTAAGCAAGATCTGCCATTTGAGCAAAGTGAGCTGTCTATTGCTGAAGCAACTAGCATGTTCAAAAAAAGTCGTCAGCCTTTTAAGGTCAGTTTGCTAGAAGACTTAGCCAAACACGGAACAACTTCGGCTAAAGATATCGATCGTGAGCAGCTTGGTGTTAAAAAAGGTGATGCAAAAGTTACAACAGTATCATTATATAAGCACGGAGACTTTCAAGATCTTTGTCGTGGTCCACACGTGGCTTCAACGGGTAAGATTGGGCCCTTTAAGCTAACAAAAATAGCTGGTGCCTACTGGCGAGGTGACGAGAAGAACCCTCAGCTGCAGCGAATTTACGGAGTAGCTTTTGAAACTCAGCAAGAGTTAGACGATTACTTCAAAATGATAGAGGAAGCTGAGCGTCGGGATCACCGTAAGCTTGGCAAGGAATTAGACCTCTTTGTATTTTCTGATCTAGTGGGAGCAGGATTACCAATGTTTACTCCGCGAGGAACCAGCGTTCGCAACAGCCTAGACAGCTTTGTTCAGGAACTACGAGGCAAATATAGTTTTGAGCCAGTTTCAATTCCTCATATCACCAGAAAAGAGCTTTACGAGACCAGCGGTCACTGGAACAAGTTTAAAGACGAACTCTTCAAGATAAAGAGCCGCGAGGGGCATGAGTTCGCATTAAAGCCAATGAACTGTCCGCATCACATTCAAATTTTTGCTAGCAAGCCTCGTTCTTATCGTGAACTGCCGATCCGTTACCGAGAAACTACTATGGTGTATCGAGACGAACAAAGTGGTGAGCTGAGCGGGCTTTCGAGGGTTCGTAGCATTACTCAAGACGACGCCCACATTTTTTGTCGAAGTTCTCAGGTAAAGGAAGAAATCGTTAAGGCATGGGACGTTGTAGCCAGCTTTTATAAGGCCTTTGGCATTGATCTAAAGGTTCGACTCTCGACACATGATCCAGCTAATATGGGGGCTTTCGTTGGTACTACTCAGCAGTGGGATAGTGCCGTTACGCAATTGCGCGAGGTAATCGAGGAAAAAGGCGTTAAAGATTGGATTGATGGCACCGGTGAGGCCGCCTTTTATGCGCCAAAAATAGACTTTATGGGCAAAGATGCCTTGGGTCGGGAGTTCCAGGCTTCAACTATTCAACTCGATTTTGTCCAGCCAAAGAACTTTGGGTTAACCTGCACTAACGAGAAGGGCGAAGAAGAGGATTTGCTGATTCTTCATTGCGCCGTTAGTGGATCGTTAGAACGCATGATGGTGCTATTGACGGAGCACTACGCTGGAGCTTTTCCGGTTTGGTTAGCGCCGGAGCAAATCCGCATCATGTCTTTAAACGACTCCTCGGAAATCCTAGATTACGCCGGTCTCCTGGCTGTGAACATGCGCGAGGCTGGCCTCAGAGTCGAGACGGACTTCACCAACGAGAGTGTTGGCAAGAAGATTCGTAATGCTGAGCTCTACAAGGTTCCCTACAGCATTGTGGTAGGCCCAGAAGAAGTTAAATCTAATCGTCTGAAGCCAAGAGCCCGTAAGGATTTGCACGATCTAGATGGTAGTGCGCTTGAGCCGGGTGATTTCATTGCCACAGTACGTCACGAAATCGAGAACCGGGTTTAGTAATGGCGACCTTCTCCGAGGGGGTCTACGAATTGGTAGCGGCTATTCCCAGGGGTCGGGTAATGACCTATGGCCAAATTGCGGCACTTCTTGGTAGCCCTAGAGCATCCAGACAAGTTGGTCAGGTGGCACACTGGGGTTCGCTAGACTTACCTTGGCAGCGCGTGGTGCACAAAGACGGCAGTTTGGCGCGCGGCTACACTACGGGTGGTTATGAGGCGCACAAAAGAGACCTCGAGGTCGAGGGAGTTAAGGTTGACCATAAATTTCGGGTTGTGGACCTTGAGCAGCTACTGTGGTGGCCTGATGAGTAAACTGGTGGCGATTGTTGGGCCAACGGCTTCGGGCAAATCGGAGCTCGGTATGCAAATTGCTCGCCAGTTCCGCGGCGAAATCATTTGCGCCGACTCGCGCACGATTTATAAAGGCATGAATATTGGCACGGCCAAACCGAGTAAGGCTGATCAAAGTGAGATCTCGCATCACTTGCTTGACCTAATTGAGCCGGGTCAAAATTATAGCGCGGCGGAGTTTAAGGCGGCTGCGCTCCAGGCAATTAGCGAGATAGACTCGCGCGGGCATTTGCCGATTATAGTTGGCGGCAGTGGGCTATACGCCTACGCTGTTTTGTATGATTATCAGTTCCCGGCCGGCCCACCCAACCAATTACGCGACCAGTTGCAGCAGCTCCCGGGTGATCAGTTGGTTGAAAAGCTCAAAGCGGTTGACCCCGAGGCTGTCGAAATGATCGACCTCAAGAACCCCAGGCGTGTCATCCGCGCTATCGAGACAGCTGGACTGCCAAAAACCCACAGTCAACTAATGCCCGCAGCACTACTCGTGGGGTTAAGACCTAATATTGAGACGCTGCGCCAGCGCATTACCCAGCGCGTTGATGCAATGGTTGAAGCCGGCTTCATAGACGAGGTTAAAGTTGTGATCAAACGGCATGGCTGGGAAAATGAGGCTACCACCAGCATTGGCTATCGGGCCTTCAGGGATTACATCGAAGGCAGCCTGAGCCTCAACGATGCCAAAGATGCCTTTGCGCGCGGCGATCTAGCGCTAGCCAAGCGTCAGCTAACTTGGTTCAAGCGCAACCCCGACATTAACTGGTTCGAGGATGTGCCGACCGCCGAAAGATTCATCGTTAGCCAGCTGCAAAAGGTATAATGTGCTTATGCCAAGCTTACTCGTTATTTGGATTGCAAAATTGTCGGCCGCACTTAGCAAACGTCTTGGTCGAGGAGAGGCTAGCGCTCTACCTGGGCTGGTAGCTGAACGTTTGCACTCAAATATACTTGAACACTTTGGTCGGCAATTAAGTCAGGGCAGTGTGTTAGTAACTGGTACCAACGGAAAGACCACTACCACCAGAATGATCGCTGCCGCTCTGAGCTCAGACGAGCAGACACTACTTGTTAACCGCAGTGGTTCTAACCTCAGTCGTAGCTTAGTGTCCTCATTCATCTTGGCCAGCGATTGGCGTGGGCGGGTTAGCGCAGATATGGCAGTGTTTGAGGTTGATGAAGCTGCCTTCCCAGAAGTTTTTGAAGCCCTCAAACCCAAAGCAGTAGTGATTTTAAACTTGTTTCGGGATCAACTAGATCGGTATGGCGAGCTCAATACACTGGCGTCCAAGTTGCAGCAGGCACTAAAAGGAACTAAGGCTAAGGTTGTCTTGAATGCCGATGATCCTTTAATAGCTTGGCTAGGCCATGACTTGCCTAATGCAACATACTTTGGTTTAAGACAGGCATCAGTCAAAAAGCTAGACCACGACTATGCTGCTGATTCCACGGCTTGTCCAGTCTGTGGTCGAGCTTTAATTTATCAAGAGATCTTTTATGCCCACGTTGGAATTTACAGCTGTTCTAAAAAACACTTCAAGCGACCACAACCAATCGTTGTAGGTTCAACAACAAGAGTTACATTAAATCAATCACAAACGACACTAGAAATAGACGGCAAAACCCATCAACTCAATCTGGAATTACCAGGTCTATATAACGTTTATAACGCCATGGCTGCAATTACTATGGCTAGTCAGCTTGGGCACGACGTAACGGAAATTATTAAAAGCGTTGAATCGTCTCCAGCTGCCTTTGGGCGGGCTGAAACAATTAGAATCAACGACCGCCAACTGCAAATCTTTTTAGTAAAGAACCCAACTGGATTCAACCAAGTTATTCAGGCTTACGGCGCTGAGCCAAAAGCTAGCCCGCTCCTCATCTTAGTGAATGACCTGATTGCTGATGGCAGAGATGTATCGTGGTTATGGGATGTGGCTTTTGAGGATATGCCAGAGTCTCCGGTGGTTGTAGTCGGGGGCACCCGAGTTTACGACTTGGCACTTAGACTTAAATACGCTGGCGTCGAGGCTCAAGCACAAGCGAGCTTAAACGAGGCTATGAAGGCATTCGTAGAAAGCATTCCTGAGGGCGGCAAGGGGATTGTGCTGCCGACTTACACAGCCATGCTAGAGCTACGCAAGGAGCTATCAAAGCAAACTGAGTTAGTAGGGATGGACCAATGAACCGTAGCCTACGAATTGCTCATTTATACTCGGCTGAAATGAATATATATGGTGATCAAGGCAATATTATTACCCTGGTTCAGCGTTGTCAGTGGCGGGGAATTCACTGTGTAGTCGATAATATTAACATTGGTCAGAAGTACGATTTTAAGCAGGCCGACATTATCTTTGGTGGGGGCGGTCAGGATCGGGGGCAAGAGTTGGTAGCTAAGGATTTACTGGATCGCCAAGTAGCGCTAGAAGCGGCCGTATCCCGCGGCGTCCCAACCTTACTAATCTGCGGCTTGTATCAATTGTTTGGCAGGCGGTTCGTGACAAGCGGCAGCCAAGAACTTCTTGGCATTGGCATTTTGGGCATGGAAACTATCGGTAGCAATCAGCGCTTAATTGGCAATGTAGTTATCGATAGCCAGCATGGCCGGTTAGTTGGCTTTGAAAATCATAGCGGCTTAACCAAGCTGGATGTTGATCAGAAGCCATTAGGCCGTGTCATTAAAGGTTCTGGTAATGATGGGCAGTCAGGCTACGAGGGGTCAGTGCTCAATAATCTCATTGGAACTTATTTGCACGGGCCGATCCTGCCCAAGAATCCGGTGCTAGCAGATTGGTTAATAACGACTGCACTAAAGAATCGCGGCGATAATGCTAACTTGCAATCGCTAGATGATGAGCTAGAGCATCAAGCTGCTGCAGCCGCTAGCAAACTTGCGCATTAAAACAAAGAAGGCCCATTTAAGCCTTCCTTGGAGTTTTGGTTGTTTATTCCTCGCGCTTCAAATTGCGCCTCAGGAAATCTAGTGTGTCCTTAGCGGTGTCGCGTCCACCTAGACCAAAGGCAATACCACCAGCTAGGGCTAGCATAGCTACAATCGCCGTAAACAAACGGTCAAGGAAGATCGTGTTAACCCGCAGCTGAGCCAGCGCCGTAAATAGCACAACAATCCAAACCACGTAGCGGGTTAGATTGCCCAAGAAGCTAGCACCAGCTGAGCCAACTACGTTAACCGTGCCTGAGACCAGGCGGCTAAACAAGTCAGCCACAACTCCGCCAACAAATACTAGCGCAGCCGCAGCTACAACGTTTGGCAAGTAAGCTACCAAACCTTGCACCAGACCATTTACCGCTAGAATATTAGCGATGGCCAAAGCTTGAATCAAGAAGACAATGATAAAGAACCACTTTACCAGATCACCAATTAGCTCAACAAAATCGTATTTACCAGGAAAAACTTGGTTCATACCAATCTTCTCGAGATATGGCTTAAGTTTGATGACACGTAAAATACGCACCACCACGGCTTTTAGGACGTAGGCCACAATCACACCGATTAATAGCACTACTAATGCACCGAGCAGATGAGGCAGATAGGAGAAGGTAGTCTTGAGAGAGTCAGACACACCAGTTCTAACACTATCGGTCCAATCACTTATAGTACTCACACCAATCACCTCCCTTCAAACATAAGCATTACTTAAGAAATACTCCTTTCCTCCAAGTGTTGTCAAATTATCATGATAAGAATGTGTTCACTGGCATAGCCGAACAGGTAGGTGTTTTAAAAAGTTATTAGCGCTAACGATTGTTTTTTCAGATGAGGTTCGTTAAAATTTGTACAGAACGTAACGTTAGGGGATGCATTAAACGTGTTTGAGCACTTATTTGGATCGAAGACGAGAGTTAAGCTGTTGAGCCTGTTTTTAAACAATCCAGACCGGGCTTATTACGTACGCGAAATTACCCGCAAGATCGACGAGCAAATTAACTCTGTTCGTCGCGAGCTGTCGAACATGCTCAGTATCGGCATCATTCGCTCAGACAGTAATAACAACCGACTTTACTATGAAGTGAACCAAAAGTATGATTATTACCCCGAGTTGCGTCGGATCTTCACGGATCTACCAGTTAAGAACAAGGCACTAACGGAAACTAAAGAGGAAGATCAAATTGCCAAGAAGCTACGGGCAACCGGTACTGTGCATTTGGCCTTTTTAACCGGCTCATTTGTGCGTAGCCCTCATATTGGCATCGATATGTTGATCATGGGTGATGTAAATAAAGCTAAAGTTTCAAAGCTTGTTAATGAGCTGGAGGCCGAAGTTGGTCGAGAGCTCAACTACGTAGTGTTTACGCCGGAAGAGTATGATTATCGCTTGAACTTAAACGATCGTTTCTTGGCCGATGTCATGGATGCAAAAAAAATCGTTATAATTGATGCTGACGAAAGTCGTCGTAAGCAAGAAGATGCAATCTTGCACGGTGACGCCGAACAGGTGCCCTTAAAGATTAAGAATGGTATGGCGACAGCCGAAGGAGTATTAGAGTAGTGGATATTATTAGTTTAGGGGATGGTTTGGTAAAGCTTGGTGGTCGTAACTTGCAGATGGTGGTTGGGCCAAAGCTACCGGATAAACTATCTGGGATCGATGTGGTTGCCTTAACTCAGTCTAGTCAGACCAGCACCGAGGTAATGGTGCTTGATACGCCTGGCGAGTACGAGGTTGGGGGCATCCTAGTAACTGGTATTGCTGCTAAGCTACATACCGACTCAGACGGTCGGGGTGGCGTTATTTATGCTGTCCAGGCAGACGATGTTAATGTGGTAATTCTTGCCAACGTTGCACCGACTCTATCCAATGCCCAGCTAGAGGCCATGGGCCAGGTTGATGTATTAGTTATTCCAGTTGGCGGCCATGGCTTAACGCTTGATGCACCGACGGCCGCCGCTATTGTGGCCCAAGTAGAGCCAAAGATCGTTATCCCAACTCATTATGACGACGGCTCTAGTAAGTACGAACTGCTGCAAGACAAGGTTGAGGTGTTCCTCAAGGAGTTGGGTGCTACTTCGCAAGAGACGACTAAGTACAAGCTAGCCACTAAGGATCTACCCGAAGAAACGGCCGTGGTTATTTTGAAGACAGAAGCCAAGTAACAAAAAAGACCCGGAAGGGCCTTGAGTAATAACGAGCGAAGATTAAGCCTTAACGGGCTGTTTTTCGGTTTCTTTGGCGTCTGCCTGCTTTTGATACTTAGCGAGAGTACGCCAGCAACTTGAACACACCTTGACCTGAATGCGGCTGCCATCGAGAGTTATATGGTGGCGTTGGAGGTTGGGTTTCCAAACTTTATTGGTTTTGCGCTGCGAGAAGCTAACGTTATGACCAAATTGTTTACCCTTGCCACAGATGTCACATGCGTATGCCATGAGAATCCAAAAATTAACCAAGTAATCTTAGCGTAATCTGGGGTATAAGTCAACGATCTGGGGCTGTTATAATCAGAACATGTCACTGGTGTATATAATTTTAGCCTTGGTTCTATCAATTACCTTGCACGAATTCATGCATGCCTGGGTCTCGAACTACCTGGGAGACCAGACTGCTAAACGACAGGGTAGACTAACTCTTAACCCAATTGCCCATATCGATCCGTTTATGACGATACTACTGCCAGTAGCTTTGATTTTGGCTCATTCTCCAGTTGTCTTTGGTGCGGCCAGACCGGTGCCGTTTAACCCATGGGCAGTTCGGTTTGGCAAGTGGGGCTCGGCCTTGGTGGCAATAGCTGGGCCATTAACCAACTTAGCTATCGCGGTCTTCTTTGCCTTGTGGCTTCGTATTTTTCACTTACCAGCTTGGTCAATTGAATTGTTTGTGGATGTCATCACCGTAAATGTGGCGTTCTTTATTTTTAACCTGATCCCGTTTCCGCCACTAGATGGCAGCCGAGTCTTGTATGCTGTAGCACCATTGGGCCTGAGGGAGGTCATGGACCGAATCGAGCGTAGTGGTATCCTGATCTTTGCTTTGCTCTTGTTTGTGCTATTTCCACTGATTGGGCCGTTTGTGGCAGCGCTTTCTAAAGACATCTTGCAGGTATTGGTGCCGGGTTTGACTGGTCTCAGCGTCTAGATACCGTTAAAATAAAGGTATCTCTGCTGCACTGGCGGCGATGGTAATTTTTCCTTGTTATGTTTTCTTCGGGACTCCTAGATTATCTAGCGCTGTGGCGTTATGATTGCGGACACCCACCTGCTTTTGGGCAGGGAAAACAGATCATTGTACCGTGTGGCGGAGTTGTATTATTCGATCCATCATGTAAACTAAGCTTCGCGTCCAAGAGGGCGCACATCGCGGGGTGTGGCGCAGTTGGTAGCGCGTACGGCTGGGGGCCGTGAGGTCGCAGGTTCAAGTCCTGTCACCCCGACCAGACTATTATGTTAAATCAAGAATATACATTAGGCGCCAAGATCATAACGATCGAAGAATTCCAAAAAATCCGAGGCGGTCTTGGTAAGGTGGTTATGACTAGTGGTGGCTTTGATCCTGTCCACCCCGGCCACATTAGCTGCATCAGTGAAAGCAAGAAGTACGGAGGCGTTTTGGTAGTGGTGGTTAACGGCGATACATTTTTAAGAAATAAAAAAGGCCGACCCTTTCAAAACGTAGAAACAAGGTCTCTTATCATGAGCGCTATTAGGGGTGTAGATTACGTTGTCCCATTCGAAATTGATAATGATCAAACAGTTAATGTTGCTTTGGCCACTATTAAGCCGGATGTATTCACCAAAGGGGGAGATAGAATAGACGCAAAGACTATTCCTGAGTGGGCAACTTGTGAGAAGCTGGGTATAGAAGTCATCACCGGAGTCGGGTTAGATAAATACTGGTCTAGTAGTGGTTTTTTGGCAGATTGGGAAGAGCACATTTTAAACAAACGATGCAAAAATAATGCATGAGCACATAATTATATTTACAGATGGAGGAGCGCGTGGGAATCCAGGGCCCGCAGCCAGTGGTGTTGTTATAAAAACAGCAGATGGTAAAGTTATTGAGGCCTTTGGTCGATATTTGGGCGAGACTACCAATAATCAAGCCGAATATAAAGCTATATTATTTGCCCTTCGGGAAGCCAAAAAGTACTCCCCAAAGCGAATACAATTTTTTATGGACTCAGAACTTGCCATGAAACAGCTCAACGGTATTTACAAAATGAAGAACCAAGATTTGAAAATTATTTTTGATGAGATTAAGCAACTAGCTACCCAATATGAAACCACCTACCAGCATGTTTATCGAAAAGATAATAAAGAGGCCGACGCTCAGGTGAACCTTGCTATCGACCAGGCTCTTGGCTTGAAATAGTTACAAGAACATGGTATGATGTTGTAGCTAGATTACTGGATGATCGCTCCTCGGAGAGGAAAGTCCGGACAGCACAGGGTAAAGACGGTTGCTAACGGCAACCGGGCGTAACTTTAGCGATTATTTCTCTCGAGAAAATAGCTGCCAAAGGAAGCCTAGGGAAAGTGCCACAGAAACGAGACCGCCCGTAAGGGTAAGGGTGAAACGAGTGGGGTAAAAGCCCACAGCACCTTGCGGTGACGCAAGGAGAAGGTAAACCCCGTCTGCTGCAAGGTATGTTGGTTCATACGGTACCCGCTAGAACCAGCGATAATCCCGCAAAGATGCGCTTAGCAATAGGCGTACAAGATAGATGATCATCGTCGCGCGAGCGATACAGAATCCGGCTTACAGGTAGTCTAGCTACAAAAGGTTCCGCTTCGGCGGAGCTTTTTGATGTAAAATAGCTGTACATGCGTAAGAACAGTGAACTGATATTCAACGCGCTTTTACCGTTTGTAGATTTCGTCGCCATCGTCGGAGCCTTCGGCCTAGCTTACTTAATCCGAGTTAAGGTTGATGGCCGACCAGTGCCAAATCCAATCAGAGCCATAACGTTCCTAAAGATCTTCTTGGTACTATTGCCGGTCTGGATCTTTATCTTTGCCATTATTGGGCTGTATAACTTGTCAAATGTGCGTGGGCGGCTTGATGAGTGGAGCAAGGTATTTGTTGGCGTGTCGGCGGGTACGGCTTTCTTGGTAATGCTCGACTTCTTTAGTCGCAACCCAATTTTCCCGTCACGATCAATTCCGATTTACGGATATATCCTAAGCATAGTTTTTGTGGTGTTTGCGCGTAGCGTCATTCGGTTAATTCAGCAGTTCTTGTTTCGTTTTGGCTACGGAATTCATCACGTTTTGCTAGTTGGCAGCGGGCCAATTGCCCAGAATCTATACGATGCCACCCGTAATACCAATCGCTCAGGCTATAAGGTTGTGGCAGTTATGGATACCATGAAGGTTAATGCCAAGCGGTTTGTGGGTGCCAGAATCATCAAAAGTCTTGATGAGCTAGGGAAGCTGAGAGTCGAAGAGATCTTACAGGCAGACTCGGCGTTGCCTCAAGACGACGTTCTGGATCTGATAAACTATGCTAATAACCATCAAATTACTTATCATTTTGTGCCGAATCAGTTTGGCTTATTTGCCACCAACTCCAGGATAACCACCATTGGTGGAGAACAGGTGATCGAGATCCAGCGAACGCCACTAGAGGGTTGGGGGAGGATTATTAAGCGGACATTTGATGTTTTGGGGGCTGCCCTAGCGCTACTTGTGTTCAGCCCGGTAATTTTGGTTATTGCCATTACAATGCGCCTAACTGATGATGGTCCAATACTCTATAAGCACCAACGCCTGAGTCGTAGTGGTAAGCCAGTTGGCGTATACAAGTTTCGTAGTATGTACTGGAAGTATTGCGATGGCCCGACTAGACCCTATAAAACAGCTGCACAAGCACTTGAAGCTATGGGACGCCAAGATCTTATAGAAGAATTTAAACGAGAGCAAAAGCTAGCCAATGATCCTAGGGTTATGCCTGTGGGTCGGTTTATTCGTAAGACTAGCTTAGACGAGCTACCCCAGTTATTTAATGTACTGAAGGGTGATATGAGTATGGTTGGGCCGCGGCCAATTGTAGAGGAAGAGCTGCCTCGTTATGGTAAGAGCAGTGCGGTCTTCTTATCGCTAAAGCCAGGTCTAACTGGTTTGTGGCAGATTTCTGGTCGTAGTGATATTGGTTATGACGAAAGAGTTAAGCTCGACATTTACTATGTTGAGAATTGGAGCCTTTGGCTGGATGTAAAGATATTACTTAAAACGGTAGCGGCAGTTCTTAAAAAAGGTGGAGCCTACTAATGGCTCTGCGAGTAGCTTTAGTACACGATTGGCTGACTAATCAGGGTGGTGGCGAGAGAGTGTTGTGGCAACTGCATCAATTATATCCAAATGCGCCAATTTACACCTCAGTTTATGAGCCAGATAAGATGCCTGATTTCGCTGGGCTAGACATCCGTACCTCGTTTTTGCAAAACTGGCCCATAGCTAAGAAGAAGCATCAGTTATTCCCAACCTTACGGACAGTGGCTATGGAGAGCTTTGATTTAAGCCAATATGACCTAGTTATTTCATCGTCCTCGGCCGAGGCCAAGGGTGTTATAACTTCGCCTGGAACCACCCACATTAGTTACCTCCACACGCCAACACGGTATTACTGGAGTGGTTACCATGACTACTTAAAGCACCCTGGGTTTGGGCCATTGTCACCACTGATACGACTGGCTATGCCTGGACAAGTCACCAAGATGAGAGAGTGGGACTTTGCTGCAGCACAACGCCCAGATTACCTAGTTGCTAACTCTCAATATGTGGCAGCTAGGGTTAAGAAATATTACCGTCGTAATGCCGAAGTGATCCATCCGCCAGTTGATGTCGAGCGATTTGATTACTCTAAGGATCGCCAGGACTACTTTCTGGTGGTGTCCCGCCTCATCCCTTATAAGCAGGTTGAACTAGCCGTTAGAGCTTGTACCAAACTTAACCAATCATTAAAGGTTGTTGGTCGCGGTAGTGAGCTAGAGCGGCTAAAGAAGCTAGCTGGGCCATCTGTGACATTTATTAGTTCAGCTAATGACGACCAAGTAGCGCAGCTCATGGCCAAAGCTAGCGCCTTTATATTCACCGCTGAGGAAGACTTTGGCATTACGCCCGTTGAAGCCATGGCCAGTGGCTGCCCGGTGATCGCTTATGGCGTGGGCGGAGCAACCGAATCAGTTATAGAGGGTACTACGGGTCTGTTCTTTAAAGAGCCAACGGTAGAATCCGTTATGGACGCCATCAGACGTTTTGAGGGTATGCAGCTTGATGTGAATGTTTTGCGTAAGCGAGCGGAACAGTTTAGCAATCAGCGCTTTGCCCAGGAAATAAAAGCCTTGGTTACTAGAGTTCTTAAGAAACCAGCTTAATTACTTTTTGGCAGCTTTAACGACGTCGGCAAAAGCTTTTGGCTGACGCACAGCTAGGTCGGCAAGGACTTTGCGGTCAAGTTCGATGCCGGAAGTCTTTAACATATTAATAAATCGGCTATATGATACGTCTTCTGGTAGACCAGCACTAATGCGGGTAATCCAAAGGCTACGGAAATCGCGCTTAATATTGCGGCGATCCCGGTACTGATAACTAAGTGATTTAATAACAGCTTGGCGAGCTTGGCGAACACTGGCTTGTCGGACGTGGCTCATTCCCTTGGTTTGGGCCCTTAGGGCTTTGTGACGAGCGTGAGTGGTGGTACCGCGTTTAACTCTCATTTGTGCATTCCTAGCATACTTTTAACGTTGGCTTTGTCACCAGATGCAATCTGGAACTCTTGGCCATAGGTACGCTTCAGAGAGGTTTGTTTGCCACCCAAAAGATGCCCGCGATAAGCTCGGCGGTGCAGCATTTTACCAGAGCCAGTTAACTTAACTCGCTTGGCTATTCCCTGATGTGTCTTCAGCTTTGGCATCTTTACTTGCTCCTATGGTGATACTAATTTCGCGACCAGTTTGTTGAAAGTCTTGCTCGATTACGGCAATATCGGCCAAATCAGCTGCAAAAGCCGACACAATTGCTCGACCTAACTCTGGGTGGGCGATCTCTCGACCCCTAAAACGCAGGCTCAGGCGAACTTTGTGCCCAGCTGCAATGAACTTGCGAGCAGCCTTACGCTTAACCTCTAGATCATGCTGGCCAATCTTTAGACCTAGCCGGATCTGTTTAATCTCAACTTGTTTCTGGTTCTTTTTGCTTTTTTGGAGTTGCTTGGTCTGCTCGTAACGATACTTACCCCAATCTAGAACCTTCACGACTGGTGGCTTAGCACCTGCAGCAATTTCGGCTAGATCTAAACCCGCTAACTGGGCCTCTTCCAAGGCTTTGGCGAGAGGTACAACCCCTAGTTGTTCACCGTCGGCCCCAATCAGTCTGACTGTGGGCGCGGTAATCTCTCGGTTAAGACGGATTTTGTTGATCGTTATCTCCTTAAAGCTCTCCAGGAGAGTCTACCAGAAAAACCAGGTTCGGTCAATGCTCTAGCTCGGGCAGTCCAGATATGACTTTTTCGGTAATAAAGCGAATTTTGCGCTCAGTCAGGCGCAAAGCGATAGGAGTCCTGCCTGTGACTTTGCCATCGATCATAATACCGGTGCTGGGTTCGGTTTCGATAGTTAACTTAGTCCCATATAACCGGCTAGTGGCGTAATCTTCGTGAGCAGCTTGGTTGCCTCGGACACGAGATACTAAATAGGAGCCCAATTGGCGCCGCCCAACTGGTCGCTCTGCAATATTTACGACCATGTGGTTCTCGAGTAGGGGGTTTTGAAACTTTTGATTGCCAACACTCAGGCTAAAAATGTCGCAGTCAATCTCAAGATTATCTAGAATCAAATGGCACTTAAGAGTTTGGAAGTCCTTGGCTTTGCCCCAGCTTTGTCCCAAATGCTTAACCCTGGAAGATAAACGTTGATCTGGTGTATCAATTGATTTCTCGACATCAGTCTCAAAGCCGAGGGTCAGGTTAGAGAGAAAGTAGTTTTGGCCGGCAGCCATCAGGTTATAGGTACTAATTCGCCGGGCGGCTAAGACTGTACAGGCCTGCTGCCAGCCAGTAATGCCAAAGTGTTTTGCTAGGTTATTGTTGGTTCCGACTGGAATGATCCCAACGGCAACTTGCTCCTGGGTAATGCCATTAATAACTTCATTAACTGTGCCATCGCCACCTACCACGACTACTGTGTTGTAACCTTTTTCGATGGCCGCTGTTGCCATCTTGGTGGCGTCTCCTGGCCCGGTAGTTTTGGCAAACTCACCGCTAATACCTAGCTCTTTGAGCTTATCTCGGAGCTTATCTTGCAGAGAATTGACGTTACCTTTGCCGGCAGCCGGGTTGAGAATGTAGTAATACATTAGGCTTCGTCTTGGCTCGTGGCCAGTTCTTCTTCAGAGAGTGACTGAGCGGGCTCAACCATAGTCATAATATTGGTCCCCAAGAAAATAGCTCCAGAAGCGATAGCAATCTCACTGCAGGCAATATTGCCCCGGACTCGGCCTGTTTCGGTAATGGCCGCCAGATTGGTGGCCTTAATATCTCCATCTAGCTGACCCGAGATAGTAATGTCACGTCCCACCAGATTGCCCTTAATAATTGAGTTAACGCCAACTGTTAGGGCACCCTTGGTCTTAATATTCCCAACCAAGATACCATCGATGATCATGTCGTGTTCGCTTGTTAGGTTACCCTTAACCTTAACGCCAGCACCAATAATCGTCTCGTTTCCAGTAATCCCAATGACTTGCTCTTTTCTCATACGGCCTCCTGTTTGTGAGTTCTTTTGGTGGCCTGCACCAGCGCTTGTTGTTCCTCGGTAGATAAATTGTATTTGCTCTTACCAAAGTCGATTGGCTTAACGTATACCCTGGTGCCGGTTCGGCCATGAATGCTAGTCAGTACGTAGCCAGAGTTGTGCGCATCCAATACTGCCAGGACGAAACTTTGGTCACCACCAGTATCGCCAAAAGGATTAAAGCGTACGATAGAAATCTTTTGTGAAGCTAGGGCGGCCTTATCTTGGAG
>Ga0265338_10006053_pt1 | contig 15536 bp, 34 predicted proteins | sample 42126metaG_FD_193579 | JGI IMG/M metagenome (GOLD analysis project Ga0265338, IMG submission 193579) | Rhizosphere microbial communities from Carex aquatilis grown in University of Washington, Seatle, WA, United States - 4-21-26 metaG | ecosystem: Host-associated > Plants > Roots > Rhizosphere... | reverse complement strand
CTCGCCTTCTTCGTAGGGGGACCCGATGACGAAGAAGGCGAGCACCGAGAAGGGGGCCTACTGGGTCTGGGAGATGGGGATCAAGGACAGGAAGAGGCCCACCCGCCAGGTGAGCACGAAGCCGCTCCCCCTAGAAGCCGCGAAGCAGCTCGCGCGCATTGGTGCGACCGAGGGGAAGCACGATCGCGCGGTCTCGACGAACCCGCGATCTCGAACGTTCACGATCGTCGCGGTCTACGAGCGCGGCACGGGACAGAACATCACGCAGGCGTTCCGGGCGAACCGGCTCGCGCCGCACAAGATCACGCGCTCCCGCCGCCCGAGCGTCGCGCGGGAGGAGACGCCCCCGTCGCAGTACGCCGAGCAGCGCACCGAGGAGCATCGGTACGATCCGGAGAGCGGCGGCTACGTCGAGCACGACCGCTCGGTACCGTCTCCCGAGCCCGGCTTCGAGCTGCCGTATCAGGACGAGGACGGCTCGCCGCTCGTCGAGACAGACGGATGATCGGCTCGGGCCTCACGCCGTGGATGGAGCAAGAGGTCGCTCAGCTCCTCGCCTACGCCGCGTCGCAGGGGATCAACGCGCACGTGTCGGCGGGGCTCCGCACGTGCGCCGAGCAGAACGCCATCTACGAGGGCGGCGCTGGCGTCGCGACGACGGTGAAGGGATGCGACTCGTGGCACGTGTGGGGCCGCGCGGTGGATCTCGTCATCGACGGCCCGTTCAGCGACTACGCGGTGCTCGGCGCCGAGTGGAAGCGGATGGGCGGCGTGTGGGGCGGGGACTGGAAGGTGCCCGATGACCCCGGCCACTTCGAGTGGCACCCGGACCTCGCGATCCATGAGGTGTGCCCGACCGGGACCGAATGCCCGAGCCCCGGGCCCTGGCCAGAGGACCGTCCGCTGATGGTCCGCCCCGCGGTCCGGATCGCCGGGGGCCTGCTTTTGGCGGCTTCCGGCCTCGGTCTAGCTTTCTACATGTCCCGGCGGTAGCCTCCGATCTGCACCCGCTGCGCCTCAGCCGGCGGGGGGACACGGACCATAGCCTCGCTCTCCAGTGAGGCTCTCGCGAAGAGAACAACGCCGGCCGAGCCCGGCAGGAGCGCTCCCATGTTCATCGGAAACAGCGTCGAGATCACGACGGGCACCGGTCAGCGGTACGACTACCTGCAGGCCTCGGAAGCGGCCGAGATGCAGAAGCTGTTCGATAAGTACATGGTGGACCTCGCCGCCGAGAACGGCGGCCGAGAGACGCCCTTCAACATCGTCGACATCGACATCTCGGGCGCAGGCGACGGCTTCACCTTCGTGCTCCGCATCCTGCTCTCGACGACGACGAACGCCACTGGCTGGACGGACAGCAACATCGACAGCGGGTCGGTCGCCGCGCGCTTCTGGATGGGCTCCGACGCGGAGGCGCTCAGCGACTACCAGGAGGCGGCGATCGCATCGCTGCTCGCCCCCCCGGCCCCGTCCTCGACCTTGGGCAACATCGCCGTCGGTCTCGCGGGCGGCTCGAAGGGCACGCGCTTCATGGCGTTCCTCGGCGGCGTGTACGACGAAGGCTGACGAGCCAACCTCCCTATCCCCTCACCCTCAACGTTCAAGCATCAGAGCAAAAACCACATGACGACTTTCGGCATCATTCCGGACCCGACGGTGGCAACGTTCAAGAGCATCCAGAGTGCGGATCCGGTCGATCTGCAGACGCAGGTCAACGCGTACCTGGCCTCACTCGGAAGCAACCTCGTGATGTCGATCGTCCTCGCCGGTGGAGGCGACGGATTCATGTTCGTGGTGGACATCGAATCCGTTCCCGTCACTGTGCTCGGTGGAGGCGGCCTCATCGCCTCGGGGGTTGCCGTGCGCTGCTTCCTCGCTGGCACCTCGGAGGAGCTGGCGCGAGCGAAGACGGCGGCGGGAGTGCCTCCGCCCGTCAGCAGCATTGCGTATAGCGCGCTCGACGAGCAGCTCGCCGGTGCGAGCAAGGGTCAGCGGTTCATGGGGATGACGGTGTTCCTGTACAACTCGATTCCGGTTCTTCCGGGGCCCCTCGCGATAACCGCGTCCTCGGCGCCGACGGCGATCCCAGGCGGGGGAGCGGTCGATGCCGATCTCGGAGCGTTCGCTGGGGCCGCCAATGGCTTCGCGATTACTGCTCCCAAGGTGCTGAGCTACACGAGTACCGCTCCGGCCGTCGTCCTCATCGAGGCGTCGGTCACGGTCGAGCTGGACGTGACGCATGACTTCACGGTCGAGATTGTGTCGGATCCGACGGGGACGGACACCGTGCTCGCTTCTCAGGTCAGCAACGTGGAGGTCAGCGGGAAATCGACCAACGTGTCGGTGATCGGGGTGTGTGAGATCCCGCTCAACGGCACGAAGTTCGGCGTGCGCGTCACCGGCGCAGGCGGCACGGGCAGCATCGTGAGCACGCTGCTCCGGATCTCTCGCGCTCCCTGAGCTACAGGACGCGGAGCGAGAGCCACACCTCTCGCTTTGCGAGCCCCGCGACGTCCTGCGCGAAGCGCCCGTCCTTCGCCTGGGAAGGTAGCGGGATAGTGATGCTCGCGCCGCTCACGTGCTCGGTGAGCACGATGCACTCCCATTCTGGGAACACGCCGGCCACCGTGCAGCGGACACCGAGGACCTCGGCCGAGATGCGTCGCGCGCGCCGGGTCACACGCCGCGTGACGAGGAGCGTCTTGTGCCCGATGAGCTTCCCGCGCGGCTTCTTCTTCTTCCGTGAGCGCGCCCGCTTCGCGGGGCGCCGCGGGGTCATCAGGTCGACGGGCGCTTCTCGCGCGCCTGCTCGATGAGCGAGATGATGACGCCCTGGATGGTGCCGCGCTCGTCCTCGGTGGATTGAGCGAGCACCATGCGTGAGAGCTTCTGGAAGACTTCGACCGGGAGCCGGAGGTAGACGACGCGCTTCCCCCTGGACCCCGATGCGGTGGGCTTGGCTGGCTTCTTCGACGACACGGAGTGGTAGGCTAGCAGGGATAGCCCAGCTATCCAAGAGCTTCAGCGTTTCGTTCCGGTCGGCGCCTCGACACGCGCGAGCATGGCGGACGATTGGCCCTTGACATGCTGCACGGGCGTCTTGTCCGGGTCCGACCGGAGCTTGGCGGTGAGCCGCATCCGGGCGATCCGCATGTCGAGCTGGACCTGGGGGATGGCCTCGATGAGTTCGGTCATCTCGATGAGCTTCGTGAGGAGCCCGGCCCGGTCTATCTTGGCGAGGTGATCCTCGGCGTGCTGGAGGGCCTCGATGGCCTCACGCAGCTCGGCCTGGTCATCGTCGCCTACGTGAGCCACTGCCAGATGGCTCCTGCCCAGCCGGCATAGCCCGCCGCGTTCGGGTGGAGCCCGTCCGGGGACCGAGGGATGTCGAGCAGGGCGCTGTCGAAAAAATAGCTGACGTTGGCGCGAATGAGGTCGGAGACGCCCTGGCGTGGGAAGGGCAGCGTCGGCGGCCCGATCCAGACGATCTCGGCGCCCGTCGCATGGAGCTTATCGAGAAGCGCAGCGAGCGCTGGCGCAGCCCGGTCCGCGGCGCCTGCCGACGGCTCGGCCTCGTTGTTGGTCCCGAGGGAGACGAGGATGAGGGTCGGCTTGAACGCGGCGAGCGCGTCGTCGAGCTGGGGGTTGTCCAGCCAGGCCTGGATGCGGGACCCCACGACGCCGAATCCCTCGTACGTGACGCCCGCCTCGGTCGCGAGCTGCTGAAACTGTGGGTTGAGCCCGACGGCGATCGAGTCCCCGAAGAGGAGGACCCGGGAGCTGGCGGAGAGCTTCGGCCGGCGGGTAGCGAGGGCGGCTAAGCCGACGCCGGCCGTGATCAACAAGCCGCCCAGAAGCCAGCGTCGGTCCATGGCACCGAATGCTACCACAGGACCGCGCGCTGCCTTGCCTCGCCAGGGATGGCCTCGCCCTGCCTCGCTAAGCCTAGCCTAGCAGGGCCACGCCGTGCCTCGCCACGCCCTGCCACGCCTAGCCATGCCGGGCCTAGCCAGGCATAGCCAGCCCGCGCCGAGAATCTATTCCGCTGCCGTCGCCAGTTGCTCCGTCGGTTCCCATTTCGTCACCCGAAAGGTACCGAAGGGACCACCCTTCTCCGGTCGGAAGTCACCGACACCAGTCGTCTGACCTCCCTCGTTGAGCAAGGTGTGCACGACATCATCGGACAGGATCGCGTCGTTGACGCGCAGCGTGAAGCGAACGCCCCACCGCTCCAGCCTGGGTCGGTGGCGCATCACCTTTCCCTTCGTCGCCGGGATCGTGACGGGCCGGCTATCGACCTCGAAGTCTTTGAGCGGCTTCCACGTCTCCGGATCTCGGAGCAAGGCGATCTCGTCACAGACGAGGCAGGCCGCCGGGATCACGTACTTCAGCGACTTGCGGCTCCCGCGCTGCTTGTGCCCACCGCCAACCTCCCGCAGAAGCCGCATGAACGCCGGGCCCGGCATGTACAGCTCCTTCTTGTCCGTGCGATACGCGACGCGCTCTGCGGCGTCGCGCGGAAGCTCCTTCTGAATCTCGATGCGACGAGTGCCGCCAGGCTGCTCCGCAGCTTCGGTGAAACGGTGCATCAGGTAGGGCGACATGCCCGTGACTTCGATCTGGAAAAACTTCATCGTCATGCTCTTCGTTACTCCTTGAACAATGCGTTGCCTCGGCTTGCCCGGCCTGGCCAGACCTCGCAGCGGATAGCCGCGCGGCGCCTTGCAGGGCCTCCAGGTTCCTCTGACGGCTAGCTGAGCTAGCTATTCACTGGCTAGCACGGATAGCCGGGGCCGGTTCAAAAAAACGTTGCCTTGCCTTGCCTGGGCCCGCCGGGCCACACCCAGCCCTGCTCAGCGCTGCCCTGCCACGCCTTGCCCCGCCGCGCCTAGCCTCGGGGCGAGACAAATGGACGGGGGTTGGCTAAGATAATTCAACGTGACCTGGACGAATTCTTGTGGGGGCCAGCGCTGGTCGATGGAGGCTGATGGAACCATCTCCGTCGAGGGGCTGGGGACGCCCTTCTTTGCCCCTGGGAGCGCTCGCTTCGTCCAGATGCAGCAGGTCTGGGACAACTGGTCCGGGCTCATCCTGGGCGCGGCCAGCGCGCACGGGGTGCCTCCCACGTGGATCTTGGCGGTCATCTGCCAGGAGACCGGGCTCTGGAGCGGTAACCCGCAAGAGCAGGCGACCAAGGTCGCCCCCGACGGCGGGCTCGGCCTCATGCAGATCATGCCCGCGACGGCTCGGGCGTTCGGGTCCTCCCCCGAGGCGATGCTCGATCCGCAGGCGAACATCGACGTCGGGGTCGCGCTCCTCGCGAAGCTCTCGGAGGCCCACGGGGGGGAGCTGCCAGAGATCGTGGCGAACTATAACGCGGGCGGCGTCCGGTGCGGCTCGGCTACTAATCCGTGGAACATGGTGATGAGCGGCGACTATGCGGGCGACGTCGTCCGCTGGGTCAACAGCGCGGTCATGTATCTCGATCTCAGCCCACGTCGCGGCCCGTTGCTAGCCGGGCTAGCCGTGGGCGGCGCGGGCCTGTATGCTGCGGCCGTGATCGCTGGCGTGACGCAGCTGCCGAGGTTCCTGCGGCGATGACCTACGAGTACGAGTGCACGGCGTGTAAGCACACGTGGGAGACCGAGCAGCGCATCACGGCGGCTCCCGTGAAGACGTGTCCGAAGTGCAAGAAGCAGAAGGCGCGCCGTCTGATCTCGAAGAGCGCGTTCGTGCTGAACGGCGAAGGCTGGTTCAAGTCAGGAGGCTACTAGGGTGGAGAAGCAGACCGTCCAGGTGAAGCACTTGCGCTACACGCTCCGCGGAGCGCTGGAGCGCCTCATGGCGAAGGATCCGAAGCGCCGCCCGTTCGTCGTCGTGAGCGAGGAGTCGACGGCGAGCTTCCTGCAGTTCGCTGGCTCGGCGGGGCAGCCCCTCATCATCGACATCCCGCAGATGCTGATCCAGGACGAGATGGAGAACGTCGCGTCCGCCGTGCTCTACGCCGACGACGTCATCTGGAATCACTGGAAGCTCTCAGTGGACACGGTCGTGACCATCACGGAGGACGAGGACAAGAGCCTCCGCGGGGACCTCACGCGGAAGGCCCGGGAGTGGCGCGAGAAGCTCCTGGAGAAGATCCGGGCGCTCGGGCAGCTGGCGTCGCCGGCCGCCACTTGACTCTGTCGTCCCGGGTGTGCATCATTCGGTCTCATGGCCCGGTCGATCCATTGACAGTCAGCCCCTTGAGGGCGCCTTGTCTGTTCGAGGACGACCGAAGTTCCGCCCGCTGGCACTAGCTGCCACGCGGGCGTTTTCCGTTCTCACATTCCGGGGTAGCTCAGTGGCAGAGCGCTTCGTTGGCCCCTCGGGGCCAGCGGAGAGGTCGGTGGTTCAAGTCCATCCCCCGGAGCCAGGCGCGAGTATCTCAGCGGTAGAGAGCCGGGCGTAATGACCCCGGAGGTCGGTGGTTCAACTCCACCCTCGCGCTCCATGGAAAACAGCAAGCTCTTCATCATCACGCGCGCCGATCTGCCCCCCGGGGCGATCGCCGCACAATCCGTCCACGCCGCGCTCGCGTTCGCGCACGACTACGAGGACGAGTACCGAGCCTGGTACAAGGGCTCGAACAACATCGTGCTCCTCTCGGTGCCGGACGAGGCCGCGCTCATCGCGCTCGCCAAGCGCGCCCTCGACGCTGGGGTCTCGTACGCCGTGTTCCGCGAGCCGGACTTCGGGGATACGGTGACGGGCGTCGCGCTCGGCTCAGCGGGAGCGCGTCTCGTGTCGAGCCTGCCGCTCGCGCTCCGCCCTCTCCGTGAACGAGTCAGCGTCCAGCCACTCGTAGTAGAGTGAGCGGCACCGCGGGCAGTGGGCCGCCGAGTGCGCGCCGGGCCGGAGCTGGAACTCCAGGCGGCATTGCACACAGCGGAACCTGCCGAGACGGACGGCTCTCACGGGATGCCGATGAGCCACATCACGAGGGGAACTCCTCGGTGACCTTGAACGACTCGATGCTCGCCTTGGCGATGCCGGATTCCTGGAGAGTGCTCATGAGCGCCTCGATGGAGTTCGCGATGCGAGCACGGACCGTCTCGTGTCCGAGCGTGGTGCGGGAGTAGACCACCTCGACGCGGATAACGCACTGCCCCTCGAACACGGGCACCTCCGTCTCGGCGAGCATCTCCTGCAGCTCATCGTCGGTCGGGACGGCGACCGAGCCACTCCGCTTCTTGAGGATGGTGACGACGACGTGCTTGCCGTACTTGTCGGGCTTCGTCACGAGCACGGCGCCCCCCGGTAGGCGACACATGGTGTCCTTCTTCAGGCTCAGCTCCTGCAGCTTGACGGCGTGGGGGAGCTGCTCGGTGAGGAGCTGGCGTGCCCTGGCGAAGCTGAGCGTGCGGTCGAAGCGGCTGACGTACTGCTCGACGGCGTGGTCGGTGAGGACGATCACAGCGGGCAGCTCACGGAGCCCCCGTGATCAGGTTCTCGGCGTCGCGCTCCGCGACAAGCTCCGCTCGGAGCATCGCCTTCAGCCTCGGGAATGAGACCGTCGACCAGTGCTCCAGCCCGAAGGACATCCGGTAGATGGCCAGCTCGTAGGCGTCGCTAAACGACGTCTGCTGGAGCCACTCGCCGAAGCCGGTGAGCCCATCCTCGATGTCGCTGCCGGCCAGCTCCCACTCGCCCCGAGCCTGCTCTTTGGAGAGATACCCGCTCCGGCGGCGCTCGCGGATGTGCTGCCGGATGTTCTTTCTGGTCGCGCTGCCGGCGTAGACCTTCAGCTCCTCGCGGCGCCCTGAGCCGAGCTTGTTCGCGACGTAGTCGCTTCCGGCGCTCACGAGGAAGTCCCGAAAGTCCGAGTACCCGCAGTACCGCGTCTGCCACCGGTGGCACCAGTCGCCGTAGTCCGAGCAGATCGCCACGCAGCCGGTCGAGTCGATGAACACGATCGACCACGAGTCGCCGTGCGGAATGGAGGGTAGCTCGTATCTCCAGGTGGTGACGTGCGACATCAGGTTCCTTCCTTCGCGGCGAAGTCTTTCACGGCCGTCCAGAACTCCTTCGTGGTCGGGTCCGTCGAGTTCTCGATGATCCGGTCGAGCGTGGAGAAGAACTTCTCCGGGTCGCTCTTCATGAACCCGCGGATCTGCTCGACGGTGAGCTTGACCGTCTTCGGATTCGGTGTCTGGTCTCCCTGCGCCATGGCCTACGGGTGAGCCTCGGCGTAGCCCGGCGGCAGGCAGATGACGGTCTCCGCGCTCCCGAGCGCCATGATCTCGGCGAGGGGCAGCGCTGGCCCACGGTGCCCCGAGTGGGTGGCGTGGTGGAGCGTGTAGCCAGAGAGCCCGAGTCGGGCGTACATCTGCTCGTGCGCCTTCGCCTTCTGGTGCTCCAGAAACAGGATGGGGTGGAGGGCGATGAGCCGCGTGGCCCCGGCGAGCACCTCTGGCTCGTAGCCCTCGACGTCCACCTTCATCACGATCGTCGAAGGAGCGTCGACCATCGTGTCGAAGCCAGGGGGAAGCACAGAGTCGTCGAGACGAACGACCCGGCAGTACGTGTCCAATGGTCTCCCCGGGATGTCTCCCGACCACGGCGCGAGATGTCCACCCCCCGCCTCTGTCGGATCCACAGAAAGGTCCATCATGCCGAGCATCGCTCCGCACGCCGCCTCGGTCAGTCTCACTTGGTCGCGAAGCCCGTTCACCGCGATGGTCTTCTTCAGCAACTCGCACATGCGCGGGTTCGGCTCGAACGCGAATACCCGCCCCGCCCCGCGCGAGCAGGCGAGGAGCGTGTACCAGCCCACGTTCGCGCCCACGTCGATGAAGGTCGCCCCCTTGTTCTCCGTGAGCACCTTGGCCATGGCGTCGGAGACCCACGGCTCCCAGAGGCCTTCGATCATGATGTGGGGAGCGAGCGAGGTGTCGCGCGAGTCCACGTAGATCTTGGCGCCCCACCGCGTGGTGGTGAGGACCGTGTAGTCGCCGCAGTAGATGTTTCTCATTTAGTCTGGGCCTCCTCCATGTCGTCGAACGAGTCGAACACCGGCGCGCTCATGTCGAGCGCTGTCGGGTCGTACATCCCGATGCGCTCGCAGATCCGCATCATCTGCGACGGGCGCTCCAGCTTCTCCAGCAGGATGAGTGCGCCCGCGCAGTGGATGGCGCTCTTCCCGCCGAGGATGGGCTCCCCCTCGTCGTCGTGCTCGATGGTCTTGTGGCAGGGGAATTCGGCGCGGACGAGCGAGGCCTCGATCTCCCGCACCCGCTCGGGTCGCAGGTACGGGCGGATGTCCGTCCGGAACGGGCAGTGCGCGCAGGGCGTCGTCATGGAGTACGGCCCGCGGCTCATCGCGCGAGTCCCTTCTTCCGGGAGATGTCGTGGTGCTCCGAGAACTCGGCCGGCGTCGCGAAGACGAGGGCGCGGTCCGGTGGGAGGACGAGGAGCCGCTTGTTCCGCGGCGACTTGCAGACGTTCGCTCGGTAGATGGCGGCGCCCGCGCACTGCGCTCCGGTGAGCGTGTGGCACTCGATGCGCGCCTCCCCGTGCGCGTCGGCGATCCATTCCTGGATGGAGCCGGAGCCGAGCCAGCCGCGAAGCGAGGCTCGTGCCCAGGGGCAGTCTGCACAGGGTTTCTTGTGCTGCCCGACCGCGGGCTGCGCCTGGTCGGAGGAGACGAGCTGGCGTCTCACGAATCCCTCTGGAACACCACTTTGACCGTGAATCCGTCTCCGGCCTCGATCTCGTCCCGAGCGACCCGTCGTATAACTGTCTTCAGCGCTTCGCACACGGCCGCGCTCTCGGCTTCCTCGTCGAGGTGGTGGATCCGGACGGATGAGCCCTCCACATTGATGGTGGTGATGCCCTCCCGGAGAGGCGTCAGGCGTACGCGCACGTCGTAGGGGTTCTCGCTCTGGTGGCTCACGGCGTCCCCCCGCGCTTCGCGCGATGCGCGCTCACCAGCTCCCCGAGGGTTGCGAGAGCCCGGGGCCCTTTGCGGCGATGCTTCGGACATCGCACCCGCGTGGGCTCGTCGGTCTCCCATCCGGGCGAGCCGACCGGCGCTGTCAGCTCACAGTCCCAGCAGCACAGCTCTACGGGCGAATCGGACATACCTCAAGGCTCCTTCCGTAGCACGAGCTAGCCACTGTGGCTAGCCACCTCGCGACTCAGGCTTTCCAAGCTGGCGGCGTAGCGTCGTTGCCGGCGAGCATGAGCGCTGAGTACGCCTGCGAGAGCCGGAACAGGATGAGGTCCACGGGGACGAGCCTCTCGTTCGGCTCCGTCGCTGCCTCGATGGGCGTGCCGTCAGATGCCACGCGCCACCAGTGGACGCCGGGGGTGCGCGGGCCGCGCGGCGTGACGCCGATCTTGTGCGTCGGCGAGTAGGCGATCAGCGGGACCGCGGAGCCGATGGGCATCGACTTGAGCCAGACCTCGGCGGCCGTCTCCTCGGTGAGCGTCACGCTGCCCTCGCGGGTGCGGCGTACGTCGAGAGCGCCGCGAGCCCGGAGCCGAGGCGGTCCATGCTGCCGCGGAGGACGGTCTCTGCGAAGGCCTTCGCCTCGGGGAGCGTCGGTTTCTCGCCGAGGACCTGGTCAGCAAACCAGACCTCGAACTGCTGCTGCCCGGCGAGCTTCACGGGGACGAGCATCAGGAAGGCGGCGCCAAGCTTCGCGCCCCACACAGGGCCGGCGTACGTCCCGGACTTCAGGGAGCCTTTGACCCAGCGGAGGGACTTCACTGGACCACCTTGGTGGTCGTACCGGTCGGCCCGTGGATGGTGACGCACATGTGCCCGTCGTAGAGCGAACGATGGCAGTGCCCGCAGCGGGAGCCGCTCGGTAGCGAGTCAGTGAACCCAGTGAGCGGGTAGAGGTCCGCGTGGTACCGCCGAGTCTCCGCGACCTTCGGAGGCGACGCCGCACCGGCGATGGCCTCCTCGATGCCGCTGAACTCGGGGACCGTGATGTGAGGAGGCCCGGCGGCGCCGATGAGCTTGCCCCGGAGGCTCCCGAGCAGGTCCTGCACGGCCGAGCGGGCCGAGCCCCAGACCCCCGAATGCGGATTTCCTCGGGCGTCTTCCTGGAAAATCTGCTGCTCGAACTCGGCGACGTATCCTCCGGCAGGCATGCTCGGCGACGAGAACGCTTTCGATACGTGGTCCGGCACCTTCCGGACGCGGATGGAGAGTCGGTGCTCTTCCAGCCACGTCGCGAGGTCCGTCCTGGGGACCTCGCCCCCAGCTTCGATGATGGTGATGCGGCTCATTGGGTCACCACTTTCTGGATCGCCTCGTAGAGACCGATCCGGTAGACGTGCGGCGCCAGGAAGAGCGGCGCGTCGAGAGACTCCGGAACGAGGTGCTCCGACCGGTAGAACTGGTGGACCTCCTCGGAGATGGCGTCCGCGTCGGTGAGGGCTTCGAGCTGCTCGATGCGCTCGCTGTGCTCCGCGGCCTCGCGCTTGTACGAGGCGTTCTCCTCACGCTCCAGTCGCAGCTCCTCGGTCAGCGCCGCGACCTGCTCTTGCAGGTCGATGATGGTGGCGTTCCGGTCCTCGCAGCGGAGCTGCGTGATCTCCGCCGTCAGCTCCTGGTTCTTGCCCCGGAGCCGCTCGACCTGTTCGAGCAGGTCCTGCTTCGTTGTGGTGCGTCGTCTTGCCATAGCTGCCTCTCGTGGGGTCTTTCGGGGTGGGGGTGAAGCGACCGCGGCGGCGGGAGTTTCCTGGTGCGGCTCCGTGGGCTTGCCCTCCAGCGTGCGGAGCTGCGCGCGGAGTCGGGTGTTCTCGACGGCGAGCGTCCCGTTCATGCGGGTCAGGTGCTCCAGCTCCTCGACGAGCTGCGCGTAGGTCTTCACCCGCATCGGGATCACCATGGCTTGTGAGACCGGAGCTGCTCGGCAGCGTCATCGGAGAGCGTGGCCCACAGGACCACGTCCGGCCGGAAGGCGAGGCCGGTCCGGTTGAGCATGGATTGGACGGCGTCACCCGCCTCCGCTGCACCGACGTGCGAGTCGCGAAGCACGTAGATGTGCTCGGTGCCGTGGATGACGACGCGGAGCCCCGCGTTCTGGAAGATGCGTCCGAAGTCCGCGACGTTCGCGGGGCCAGCCCAAATGCGAAAGAGGAAGGACGTCATTCGAGGACCTCGATGTGGTGCCGGCTGTGCGGCGAGCGGCCGTATCCGTACCCGTCTTCCTTGCGCCACCGGGCACGGTGCCCCCGCATCGGGTGACGGGTCATTACGATCGTGCGGGTGACCTTGGTGATGAGCGCGTGATCGACGACGGTGCACCCGTCCACGACGAGCACGCGCTTGCCGACGCCCCATCGGGGGGCCCCGTGGTCCACGGCGCAGGGCTCGCTGCCGTCTGCGCGCCGCAGTTCCTGCGCGACGCGGTCCCGTAGGATGGTGCGGACGATGCCGTGCTCGGGGAAGTCGCCAGGAGAGAGCGAGTCCAGCTCGGTCTGGATGCGCTTCGCCTCACGCGCGTGGTGCTCGGGGTCGAGGCACATCAGTCCACCTCCCACATCGCCAGGTACTCGGCGACGGTCCCCGTCCAGGTGCACGGCGGCGAGGCCGCCGAGTTGTGCCCGCGCACGAGCACCTGGTCGCTCTTGGCGTCGTAGCTCACGAGGATGCCGGTGTGCTCCGGGAACCCGTGAGGGCCTTCCGTCGCGATGCTCTTCAGGCAGACGCCGGGGAGGTCGAGGAGGAGAGACGGGTCCCGCTTCCGGTGGGCCTCGCCGACGCGCCGCTCGTAGGCGTCGCCCCGGAACGGCGTCTCCAGGCAGGCGGCGTACCAGTCGATCTGGCTGTCGTTGCGTTTCATGGGACTCTTTCAGCCGAACATGCCGGGAAACTCGACGCTACCCAGCTCGTCGAGCGCCTCACGGATGTCCTGCATCGCGATCTCGACGTCCGAGAGGAGGTCGCTCTGCGCGTCGGTGAGAGGCACGTTCCTCTCGGCGTCGCGCAGCTCTCCGAGCTTCCCTTCGAGGGCGTTGACCGAGCCTTCGAGGAGTGTCGTAGCCTCGTCGAGGCGGCTCGCGCGGCTCGGTCGCCGTCGTTTGCGCCCCTCCGGGTAGGTGAACGTTGCGTCGAGCCCCTCGGCTCCGGGCATTGCCTCCTCCTCGGGCTCGTCGGGGCGACGGGGAGGGATCTGCTGCGTGGCATTGTACTCGGCGATCCGAGCGGCCTCCTTCCACCAGTACTGCCGAGCGTGGACCAGCTCTGCGTCGATGTCCTCCTGCGTGGGGCTCGGGCCGGTAACGCGGAAGACCGTCCTGGCGCATCCATCTTGGATGTAGGCGACCTCCGTCTCGCTCCGAAAGTGCGTTGTCGCCTCGACGAGCGGATAGATGGTCTGGATGTGTAGCACCCCGCTCCAGCCGCAGCGCTTGCACTTCTTGCCGACGACGTGCTCGTGACACCCGGCTCGGAACGACTTGCCCTCGGTGCACTGACCGATGACGACGACGAGGTCGTCCACGCGCTGCCGGAGGTCCGCGCTCTCCAGGCTGTCGCAGCACTCGGACACCTCGTCGAACTTGGGCATGTGCTCCATGTTCGCGCTCGACATGTTGTCGCGCCACGAGGTCATCTCGTCCTGCAGCTCCTCGACGACGCTCGCCGCGTCTTCGAGCGCGCTCACGACGGAGGTCGTCAGAGTCTTCGCAGCTTGCTTCGCAGCCATCAACGGTCTCCCTTGAGGAGGTCGCGCAGCGTGGCGCAGGCCCCGATGTGGGCTTCGAGGATCGAGCCGGCGGCCTGGATCTCCCCGAGCGAATTCAGGAGCCCTTTCGGGTCCTCGGCTTCCTTCGCGACGCGCAGGAGCTTCTGGGCGAGCACCTTCGCCATCGACGCGACCCCCGCGGAGAGCCGGTCGTGCTCGAACCGCATGGCCAAGCGCAGCGTGTCGGGCGGCTGCGTGGGCACGGCGAACCGCTCACCGAGCATGCCGTAGAGCGCCTTCTCGGCTTTGTCTCGCGCGTCGCACCAGCTGAAGAGCCCCTGGCGCGGGTCGCTGAGCAGCGACCGGAGCCGCGTCGTCGCCTCGAAGATGGTGTCCATCGTGGCGTCGTCGCTCACGCTGCTACCCTCACAGCGCGCACGGCCGTCCGGCGCGCTTCCTTGCCCACGTGCTTCCGTGAAGCGGCGCGGCGCAGCACCTTGCGTGCGCCGGTGATCCCGTGCTTGTGGATGAGGGCACGGATGGACTCGAATACGATGTCGGGAGTCATGGTCGCGGATGTCCTTTCGGTCAGCGGGTGAAGCTCTCGACGACCTTGCTGTCCGGTCCGGTGATGGACCAGCGCAAGAGCCGCGGGTGACTGGAAACCTTGTGCTCGTCGAGCCAGGCGGTCAGCTCCTCCGCCGTGGCGGCACGAGCGATGACTTCCTCGATCCCGCCGAAGCGCAGAACGAACGCCACGTTCATGAACTCGGGGGCACTCAGCGCCACCTCCAGAAGGAACGGCAGCGACGGGTCATCGGGGTTGTCGTACTGACCGGTGATCTTGATGACCCTCACGCCCGAGGTGTCCATCAGCGCTCTCGGATGGTGAGGTAGCCGGCCCTGACGAGGGCCGTGACGATCGTACCCTGCCCGTCGTTGAACCCGGCGCAGAGGTCCTCGCGCCGCTTCTTGCTGAAGCCGGGCTTCGTGCCCCCCGTGCCGGGCTCGGCGAGCCCGCGAACGGTCGCGTTGTAGAGCTTCGCCTGCTCGTCGAGGAGGGTGTTCAGCGCAGCCCGCTCGACGCCGTGCTCTGGATGCTCGGCCTGCAAACGCTCGGCAAACAGCCTTGCTCGCCCGAGCCCCCCATCCATGGGAGTGGATGCGCTAGCGTAGTTGATCAGCCTCGCGAGGAACTCCATTCCCGCGAGCGAGTCGATGTCTAGGTCGATACGCATCAGTGCCCCCTGTGCCAGGTCTGGCCGTTGTCGTGGGAGTGCGTCCCCGCGGCGACCGCGTTGACGTTCACCTTGCGGCCGCTCAGTGACTCCGCTCGGGCGACGGCCTGGCGGAGCGGCCAGCTGTTCTTCATGGTCAGCGTGCGGTACGCGCACACGTCGGTGACCTTCTTGCGCTCGGTCGCGTCCCAGCCCTGGAACACGATGGCGCCGTTCTGGCCGATGCCCACGCGCACCCTGCCAGCGGTCAGGGACGCCTCCAGGCGAGCGAGCGCCGTCTGGATCTCGCTGTTCCGAGACGCGAGGGACTGGCCCGCTTCCAGGTTCGTGTCGCAGGGCATCACGCCACCTCGGAAGCCAGCTCGGCCATGCGCTGCACGTTGATGTCGGGCGCCCTCGTGCCCTCCGGCTCCGCGGGGGCCGCCTCCAGGTCGAGGAAGGAGAACCGCGCCGCCTCGACGGGCGACTGGTAGGCCTTGAGCGCCTCCTGCAGCGCCTCGGGGGCGTCCTCCGTGACGCGCTTGACGATGAGGCTCGCTGCTTCCCGCGCCGCCTTGACGGCGACCTTCACGCTCTGCGCTTCGGCGCCGTCGAGGACGGCCCCGAGCTG
>Ga0265338_10006052_pt1 | contig 15537 bp, 11 predicted proteins | sample 42126metaG_FD_193579 | JGI IMG/M metagenome (GOLD analysis project Ga0265338, IMG submission 193579) | Rhizosphere microbial communities from Carex aquatilis grown in University of Washington, Seatle, WA, United States - 4-21-26 metaG | ecosystem: Host-associated > Plants > Roots > Rhizosphere... | reverse complement strand
GTGGGTCGGGAGTCAAAGGAGTTGTCACCGGCCGCAGAATGGCAGAGACCGGTGCGATCATGATCCCTTCATTCAAACCGGTCGCATTCGTCCTGGCGGTGGCGGGTCTGCTCGTAGCCTCCGGCTGCCGGAGCGTGGAGCCGTCCGGCCCTTTCGCCGCCTGGCCGGCCGGCGCAACGCCCCGGGAGATCGGGCAACGGGTGGCGGCCAATTTCGCCGCGCGACCGCTTCAATACGAAGTCCCGGACCCGAACGATTCCTACCAGTCCCAGCACGTCCATTACGCGGAGGTCTGCACGTGGTACGGCGCCCTCTCCGTGGCGGAGCTGACCGGCGATCGCGGCCTGGAGACCCGGCTGGTGAGGAAGTTCGCCCCGCTGCTCGAGCCCGACGGCGCCCGGCACCTGCCGATGCGGGAGCATGTGGACGACCGCGTCTTTGGCGCCGTCCCGTTCGAACTGGCCCGCCTGACCGGCGATCCCCGGTGCCTGGCGATGGGCCGGCGCTTCGCGGACGCGCAGTGGGCGACGACCACGCCGGACGGAATCACGACCGAGGCCCGTTACTGGATCGACGACATGTATATGATCACGTTGCTGCAGACGCAGGCCTACCGCGGCACCGGCGACGCCGTCTACCTCGACCGCGCCGCGCGCACCATGACGGCCTATCTTGACCGCCTGCAGCAGCCCAACGGCTTGTTCTTCCACGCGCCCGACTCGCCGTACTTCTGGGGCCGCGGCAACGGCTGGGTGGCCGCCGGCCTCGCCGAACTGCTGCGCTCGCTGCCCCGCACCCATCCGCAATGGCCTCGGATCATGCAAGGCTACCGGAAGATGATGGCGGCCCTGCTCGCGTACCAAGGCGATGACGGCCTGTGGCGCCAGCTCGTCGACCATCCGGATGCCTGGCCCGAAACCTCCGGAACCGGTATGTTCACCTTCGCGATGGTCACGGGAGTCAAAGATGGCTGGCTCGATGCCGCCACCTACGGCCCGGCGGCGCGCAAGGCGTGGCTCGGCCTGGTCAGCCATCTCGACGCGAACGCCAACGTCGGCGACGTCTGCGTTGGCACGGCCAAGGGCTTTAGCGTCCCGTATTACCTCGCGCGCCCGCGCCAAACCGGAAACCTGCACGGTCAGGCGCCGATCCTGTGGTCGGCCGCCGCCCTCCTGCGGACGGCGCCCGATCAGCCGGGGCGGTAGGACCACGGCGCATCCGGAAGCCGCCGGACTGCAGTTGAACCGCCGGACGCCCTGCGCCGTCCCCTTCGTCCGCGATCATTATCGCCGAATTTTCCGCGCAGTCCGCCCGACGTTTTCTGCTCGCGTGGCCGGGGGAAATTCCCCTCGCTCGGCGCATGGTTTCCCGTCCGCTGATCCGCGCCCTTTCCTGCCTCCTTTTGTCCGCCGGGCTGACCGGCGCCGCCCGCACGCACTCCCACACTCCCGCCCCGACGCCCGCCTCATCGACCGAAGTGAGCAGCTCGGCTTTCCGGAGCGCCATCGTGATCGATGCCGCGAGCGGCCGCGTGCTGTATGAAGATCGCGCCGATGTCCAGAACCCGCCGGCCAGCGTGACCAAGCTGATGACGTTTCTCATCGTCGCCGAGAAAATCAAGCAGGGCGAATTCGCCCTGGACACGCCCGTCACCGTCACCGCCGAGGCATCCCATACTGGCGGCTCGCGGGTCTGGCTCGTCGACAAGGAGAAGATCAGCGTCGAGGAACTGCTCTATGCCCTCATGGTGCAATCGGCTAACGACGCCGCGACTGCGCTGGCCACGCAGGTCGCCGGATCCAAGGAGGCGTTCGTGGAACTCATGAATGCCAAGGCCCGCGAACTCGGCATGGTTCACACGCGCTTCGAGTCGCCCCACGGCCTGCCCCCCGGCCGCGATCAGGAAGCTGACCTGTCGACCGCGCGCGACCTGGCTGCCCTGGCGCGCCAGCTTTTGGTCGAGACAGACATCCTCCGCTATTCGTCGACGCGGGCACGCGATTTCCGTCATCAAAACGGAAAAGTCGTCCAGATGACCACCCACAACCACCTGCTGGCGCTCCTGCCGGGTTGCGACGGGCTCAAGACCGGCTATTACGAGAAGGCGGGGTTTTCCCTCGTCGCCACGGTCCAGCGCAACGGACGCCGCGTGATCGCGGTGATCCTCGGCAGCCCCGAGCGCAAGCTGCGCGATATCACCACCACCCGGCTCATCACCCGCGGGTTTGCCGCGCTGGGGCCGGCGCCCGCCGGCCCGACCGCGATACCCGAGGGCCGGCCTGCCGGTCCAGGCCCGGTTCCCTCCCCGGCTCCGGCCACCGCCGGGCCTCAACGGCTGCCGGCGCCCGGACCCACCGTCGGACCCGTGGCGACACCCGCGAGCGGCGGAAACGCCCCGGCCATCCGGGCCATGCCACTCCGGCCCGAGGACATGCTCCCGGACGCCGACGAGACTGCCCCGCCCGCGGCCGAGGGCACGCCGCCCGCCGTGCACATCGACACTTCCGGCGCGAAACATTGATGATCGTTCGCCCGCGGCCGTCACCGGCCGCCGCCCACGGGCTCAGTGTTCCAGCAGGACCACGAGCACGCCGAGGATGCAGAACGCGGCGCCCACCAGGCCCGCCTCGTGGCGCTCCAGACGCTGGACCCTGAGGCGGTCCAGCCCCCGCAGCGTCAGCCACGTGAACAGGGTCATTCCCGCGAGCGCGGCCACCGCCAGGATGAGGGTCAGCCAGGCAAATCCCCGCCAGCCGAATCGTACCGCCGAAAGGTAGATCGGCAGGAAGCCCTCGCAGGGAGAAAAGGTGAGCATCAGGAAGAGCCCGCTGATGGCCGCCCAGTCGCTGGTCCGCGGTGCCAGCAGCCGGCTGTCCTTCAACTCCTCCTCCCAATGGCTGTGGTCGTCCTCCCGGCCGCACTCGTCGCTTGGCCGATGGTGGCCGCCCACCGGATGGTGATGGCAGACCCCCCGCCCCTGGACCTGCCGCCAAAGGTAGAATGCGCCCACGCCGACCAGGACGGCGCCGATCAGCCAGGGGAAGAGCCGCCCGACCCGTTCGTCGACCTCGAAGCCGAACCACGCGATGGCCACACCCAGCAGGCTCGTCACGGTCACGTGACCCAAACCGGCCCACAACGTCACCAGGATCGTCTTCGCCCGGCTCCAGCCGCGGGACCGGCCCACGAGGACGAAGGCCAGCCAGTGCGTGGGCAACGCGGCGTGCAAGAAGGCCACCACAAAACCGGTGGCGGCGATGGTCGTGAGAACGGCGGAATTCATGGCGCTGGTCGCGGGCCCCGCCGGGGCGGACGAGGGGCGACGGGCAAGCTGGCGGAAGGACGGTTCGACTCCAACCATTTTCGCGGCTTCCGCGGATCAGGAAACGGAGCGCCGAGCTCCAGCCGGCGCCGCCTGGCGGCGACGCGCGGGCTGAAGCACCGCGCCACGCAATGAAGCGCCGACGCGCCCGGCCCGCCGCCTCCGCAATCCTGCTTGCGCCGGAGACGGCTCTTTGCGCCTATTCGTCTGCACCATGACGTCCCGTGAACGCATGCTCGCCGCCTGCGCCTGCCAGCCACTCGACCGGCCGCCGGTCTGGATCATGCGGCAGGCGGGGCGCTATCTGCCCGAGTACCGGGCGTTGAAGGCACAGCATTCCTTCATCGAGCTCGTGCGCACGCCGGCGCTGGCCGCGGAAGCCACCCTGCAGCCGCTGCGCCGCTTCGCCCTGGACGCCGCCATCCTGTTCTCCGACATCCTGGTCGTGCCCGAGGCCCTGGGCCAGGGCTACCGCTTTCGGGACGAGGGCGGCATCGCCATGGACTTCCGACTCGAGACTCCCGCCCAGCTCGCGCAGCTCGCCAGTGCCGGCGTGGCCGACCGCCTGGGCTATGTCGGCGAAGCCCTCCGGCTGGTCCGCCGCGAGCTTGGCGACGCCACCACGCTGCTGGGCTTCGGCGGCTCCCCGTGGACCCTGGCGTGCTACATGGTCGAGGGCGGCAGCTCCGCCGCGTTCCCCCGCGCCTGCCAGCTCTTCCACGCCGACCGCGCGTTTTTCGACGCCCTGCTGGACAGGCTCACCGCCGCCCTGATCGACTATTTCCGGCTGCAGATCGCGGCGGGCGCCGATGCCATCCAGATCTTCGACTCGTGGGGCGGCCTGGTCGCCGGCGCCGATTACGAAGCCGCGTCCCTGCAATGGATCCGGCGCATCATCGCCGGCCTGCCGTCCGGCTTTCCCGTGATCCTGTTCGCCAGCGGCACCGGCGCGCATCTGGCCGCCCAGGCGGCCAGCGGCGCCCGCGTCCTCAGCGTCGACGCCACCGTCGACCTCGCCGCCGCGCACGACGCGCTGGCGCAGGACCCGGAACTGCGGCGCCGGCACATCCAGGTCGGCTTGCAGGGCAACCTCGACCCCGCGCTGCCGGGCACGACGCCGGACACCGTGCGGCGCGAAACGCGGCGCCTGCTCGAGGCGATGCGCGGACGCCTGGGCCACATCGTCAACCTCGGTCACGGCATCCGCCCCGACGCGAAGCTCGATTGCGTTGCCGCGCTGGTCGAGACCGTGACCACCTGGAAATAGCGGCGCCCGCCCGCCGCGCCCGTGGAATATTATGAGCGACTTCCGCCCTCCGTCCCGCTCTGCTGTCGTCCGCTGCCGTGACTGATTCCGGTTCCAAATCCATCGCGATCGTGGGCGGCGGCGTCACCGGTCTTACCGCCGCCTGGCACCTGCAGGGGCGCGGCCATCGCGTGGCCGTCTTCGAGCAGACCGACCGCCCCGGCGGCGCCGTCACGACGGTGGCCCGCGACGGCTGGCTCTTCGAATGCGGGCCCAATTCCCTGCTCGAATCGCCGCAGTTCGACGCGCTGGTGACCGGGCTCGGCCTCGAGCCGCAGCGGATCTATGCCGCCCCCACCGCCAAGAAACGCTTCATCGTGCGCGGCGGCCGGCTCCTGGCGGTGCCCATGGGGCCGCGCCAGCTCATTGCGACGCCGCTGTTCTCGGGGCGGTCGAAACTGCGCCTGGTGACCGAGCTTTTCATGCGGAAGCGGGTGCGCCCGGCGGACGTCAGCCTCGCGACGTTCGTCCGTGATCATTTCGGCCAGGAACTGGTGGACTACGCGATCAATCCGCTGGTGGCCGGCATCTACGCGGGCGACCCCGCGACGCTGTCGACCAAAGTCGCCTTTCCGAAGCTGTGGGAAATCGAACAAACCCACGGGTCGTTGATCCGCGGGCAGATTGCCGCCATGCGCCAGAAACGGGCGCGCGGCGAGAAGGCCGGCAGCCGGATCGTCTCGTTCATCCGCGGCCTCGAGACGCTGCCCGCCACGCTGGCCGCGCAGCTTCCCGCCGGAGCGCTGCGCACCCGGACCGGCGTCGTCGGCGTCTCGCCCGGCCCGCCGTGGAAGGTGGTCAGCCACCGAGACGGACTGGCGACCACGGAGGCCTTCGACGCCGTCGTGCTCGCCCTGCCGGCCAACGCCCTGGCGCGGCTGGCGATCGGGCGGTCCGGCGAAACGCCCCTCGCCGGGCTCGCCCGCATCGACTACCCGCCCGTCGCGACGATTTTCCTGGGATTCCGGCGCGCCCAGGTCGCGCATCCGCTCGACGGTTTCGGCGCCCTGGTGCCCGCGCTCGAGCGCCGTTCCATCCTCGGCGTGCTTTTCTCCTCGACCCTGTACCCGGACCGGGCGCCCGCGGACCACGTCGCGCTGACGGTCTACGCCGGCGGCACGCGCCAGCCGGAGGTGGCCGGGCTCGCCCCGGCCGCCCTGCGCGATCGGGTGCTCGCCGACCTGCGCGACCTCCTCGGCGTCAGCGGCGATCCGGTCTTTTCCCACACCACCCTCTGGCCCCACGCCATCCCCCAATACAATCTCGGGTACGAACGGTTCGTCGACACCATGGCCCGGGTCGAAGCGGAACATGCCGGCCTTTTCATCGGCGGCCATGTGCGCGACGGCATTTCGGTGGTCAACTGCCTCGCCGCCGGCCAGCGTCTGGCGGAGGCCGCGGGCGGCCCCGCCGCCTGACTCCGCCCGCCGGCGCCGGCCCGGAGACCGCGTCCGGCCGCCGGGTTCTCGCCGGCGAATTCGCCGCGTAAGCCACGGACCGGACGTGGCTTCCTCTTCCCTTGACTCAGAGGGGGCTTGGAGTAGCCTCACGCGTTTTTTCCCGAATGGCGCAAGAACTGAAAGACACGCTGCAGATGCCCCGCACCGGCTTCCCGATGCGCGCGAATCTCGTCCAGCGGGAGCCGGCCCGCCTGGCGCACTGGGCGCAGCTCGGCCTCTACGATGCCATCCAGAAACGGCGCGCGGCGGCGCCCGCCTTCGTGCTGCACGACGGTCCGCCGTTCACGAACGGCGACGTGCACATCGGCACCGCGCTCAACAAGACGCTCAAGGACACGATCCTCCGCTACAAATCCCTCCGCGGCTTCCGCACGCCCTACGTGCCCGGCTGGGATTGCCACGGCCTGCCCATCGAGCAGCGGGTCGCCCGCGATCTCCAGGCCCGCAAGCAATCGGTCACGCCCGCCGAGATGCGCCAGTTGTGCGATGACTTTTCCGAGACGTGGATCGCGAAACAGAAAGGGCAGTTCCAGCGCCTCGGCGTGCTGGCTGACTGGCCGCACGAATACAAGACGAAGAATCCCGCCTTCGAGGCCGACATCCTGCGGACGTTCGCCGCCTTCATCGAGAAGGGCCTCGTCTACCGCGCGAAAAAGCCGGTCTACTGGTCGATTCCCTTCGAGACCGCGCTGGCCGAGGCCGAGATCGAGTACAAGGACCACGTCAGCCCGTCGATCTGGGTGAAGTTCGCCGTGCCGGCCGCGGAGGCCGCGAAGTTCGGCCTGCCGGCCGACAAACCGCTCTTCATCGTCATCTGGACGACGACGCCGTGGACGATTCCCGCCAACCTCGCCATCGCGGTGCATCCTGCCGTCGAATACGCCGTGGCCGATCTCGGCGCCGAGCGGATCCTGGTCGCCGGCAGCCGGCTGGCCGCGGTCGCCGAGGCCGCCAAGTTGCCCGCGCTGCCGCCGGTGGTGTTCACGCTCCCGGGCGCCCGCCTCGAGCGCCTCCAGGCCCGCCATCCCCTTATCGACCGCCCGGCGCCCGTCGTCCTCGCCGACTACGTCACGACCGACAGCGGCACGGGCTGCGTGCACACCGCCCCGGGCCACGGCGTCGAGGATTACCAGACCGGCCTCAAGTACGGCTTCGAGATCTACTGTCCGGTCGGCGATGACGGCCGGTTCATCGACGACGGCCGGGTTCCGGCCGACCTCGTCGGCCTGAGCACGCTCGAATCCGTCGATGACCTCGCCAAGAAACACACCTCGCCGGCCAACATCGGGGTGCTGAAGAAGCTCGCCGCCGCCGGCGCGCTGCTGGCGAAGCATTCCTTCACCCACAGCTATCCGCACTGCTGGCGCTCCAAGACCCCCATCGTCTTCCGGGCCGTCGACCAGTGGTTTGTTTCGCTCGACCAGGGCGGCACGCGGCAGGCCGCGCTCGCCGCGATCGACAAGGTCGTCTGGATCCCGGCCTGGGGCGAGGCCCGCATCCGCGCCGCCGTGGAATCGCGCCCGGACTGGTGCATCAGCCGGCAGCGCGTCTGGGGCGTGCCCATCCCCGCCTTTTTTGACGCCCACCACCGGGCCTGGCTCGACGCCGGCGTGGTGCGGGGCCTCGCCGACAAGGTGGAGAAGCGCGGCACCCGCCTCTGGTTCGAATCGACGCCCGCGGAACTGCTGGCCGGCGTCAAGCTCCCGGCCGACTGGCCGGCGCCGGAGGCGCTCACCTGTGGCCGCGACACCCTCGACGTCTGGTTTGATTCCGGGTCCACCCACGCGGCCACGCTTCGCCGCGGCCTGGGCGGCACCGACTGGCCCGCCGATCTCTACCTCGAGGGCAGCGACCAGCACCGCGGCTGGTTCCAATCGTCCCTCTGGACGGCGATCATCGCCCACGGCGGCGCCCCGTACCGGATCGTGCTGACCCACGGTTTCATCGTCGACGAGGAGCGCCGGAAGATCTCCAAGAGCAGCACCTACGAGAAACCGCAGACCAGCGACGCTTACATCGCCGAGTACGGCGCCGATGTGATGCGCCTGTGGATCTCGTCGCAGAACTTCCGCGACGACATCCCGATCTCGAAGGAGATTCTCTCCCACGTGGGCGAAACGTACCGCCTGCTGCGCAACACGCTCCGTTTCCAGCTCTCCAACCTGTTCGACTTTGACGCCGCGCGCGACGCGCTGCCCGCCGGCCAGCTCGACACGCTCGACCGCTGGGCCCTGCACCAGACGGCGGCGCTCCTGCGCCAGTGCACCGCCGCGTACGACGCCTACGAATTCCACCGCGTCTACCAGCTCTGCAACCAGTTCTGCGCCGTCACGCTCTCGGCCGTCTATCACGACATCCTCAAAGATCGGCTGTACACCCTGGGCGCCGCCCACCGGCTGCGCCGCTCGTCGCAGATGGCCCTGCATCACATCTTCGACACGCTCGTCCGCATCCTGGCGCCGATCATCACCTTCACCGCCGACGAGGCCTGGTCGTTCGCCACCGGCGGGACGGAGTTCGGCCCCGGCTCGGTGCACCTGCAGGACTGGCCCGAGGCCCCCGCCGATTGGACCGCTGAGACCGTTGACGCCGAGGTCGGCCGCCTGTTGACGGTGCGGACCGCGGTGAACGAGAAACTCGAGGCGCTGCGCCAGGCGGGCGCCATCGGCAAGTCGTTGGACGCCGCGGTCACCCTCACGGGCTCGCCCGACGATCCCGCCTTTCGGCTGCTCGAGCAGCATCGCGATTTCCTGCCCGAGTTCCTGATCGTCTCGGCCGCCACGCCCGTCGCCGCCCCCGGCGCCGCGGCCGGGCTGACGATCTCCGCCCGTCCCGCGCGGGAGCTCGGTCTGGTCCGCTGTCCCCGCTGCTGGCGCTGGGTGCCGGCGCTCCAGGCCACCGGCTGCGGCGAACTCTGCCCCCGCTGCGCCGATGCCCTGGCCACCCTGTCCGCGCTTTCCGTCTGACCGCTTCGCCGCCCGTCCACTCCCAACCATCATGGCCAAAAACAAAAAGTCCGAGTCCGCCAAGAAGCCCGCCAAGCCCTCCCCGGCCCGGAAGCCCGCGCCCGCGGCGAAAAAGGCCCCGGCCGAAAAACCGGCCCCGGCGGGCAAGAGCCGCCCGGCGGTCGAAAAATCGCTGAAACCGGCGGACGATCTCAAGCGCCGCCTGCTCGAACGCAAGACCGCCAAACCCATCGCGTTCAGCCTCGACGAGGTGCGCGAGATCGCCAAGAAGAACGAAAAACGGGTCGCCCACGGCGCCGGCACCGCCGCCGGCAAATCGCCGCGCGATGCCGCCAAGGCCGAGGCCACCGCCCGGGGCGCCAGCCGTTCGCCGGTGCCCCACCATATCAAGCCGGCCTCCGTCGCCGACGTGCTCGGCTTCAATCCCGACCGGGCGAAGACCGCGGCGGCCCCCGACGGTGGAGAAGCCGACGTGCCCGAGAAATACCGCCGCTTCTACCGGCTGCTGATCGATCTCCGTGACCACGTGCTCGAGTCGCTGGGCCACCATTCCGAGGAGACGCTCAAGCACTCGTCCAAGGAGGATGCCGGCGACCTTTCCGGCTACGGCCAGCACATGGCTGATGCCGGCACCGACACCTTCGACCGCGACTTTGCCCTCAGCCTGGTCTCGAACGAACAGGAGGCCCTCTCGGAGGTGCAGGCCGCGATCAAGCGCATCCGCGACGGCACCTACGGCATCTGCGAGCTGACCGGCAAGCCGATCAGCCGCGACCGCCTGCTCGCCGTGCCGTTCACGCGCTATTCGACCGATGCGCAAAAGGAGCTCGAAAAGACCCGGCATCGCTCCGTGCAGCGCGCCGGCATCTTTGCCGACACCGCGACGGAAGAGGGCGGCAAGCTGGCGGAAGAAGAGCCCGAAGAATGACCTCCGCTCCGCCGGGCCCCGAGGCCGCGCCGACCGCCCCGACTCCCGCCGCGCCGCCGCCGCGGACGCGCGCCCAGCGCATCCGCGCCTACCGCTGGCTGCTGGCGCTCGCCGGCAGCGTGTTCCTGCTCGACCAGGCCACCAAAGCCTGGATTTGCACGCTGCTGCCCTATCCGACCTACGGCCCCCCGGGTCAGATCGAGGTCATCGACGGCTTCTTCAACATCGTGCACGTCGGGAACACCGGCGCCGCCTGGAGCCTGTTCAGCGGCCGGAGCACCTTCCTGGCGCTGCTGGCGGCCGCCACCCTGCTCGCGATCTTTGCCTGGCGGCGGCAGCTCGGCCTGCAGCTGTGGTCCGTCCAGATCAGCTTCGGCCTGCTGTGCGGCGGCATCGTCGGCAATCTCGCCGACCGCCTCGTGCACGGGCATGTGATCGATTTTCTCGATTTCCATTTCGGCAGCTACGTCTTTCCCACGTTCAATCTCGCCGACTCCTGCATCTGCGTCGGCGTGGGCATCTACCTGCTGCACTCGCTGCGCCCGCCGGAGGAACCGGCGCGAATCATCCGCCGGCTCGACCGCCCGTGACGGGGGCGCCGGTCTTCGACTGGCGGATTCGCCGGTGACCATCCGCCGGTCGCACTCTGCAGGCCAGCAGAGCGGCGCTACCCGCGGATGCCGTGCGTCCGCAGGTACCCCACCACCACCATGCCGAACAGCACGGCATTGGCGCCGCTGAACGCGACCGCCAGCCAGAGCCCGGCCGCCAGGTTCGCGCCCAGGCAGATCGCCGTCAGCACGAGCAGGACCGCGGCCGGCGCCCACGCCTGCCGGTGCGCGCGCGCCTCGGCCGAACTCCGATTGTCGCCCAGCATTACCAGGCCCAGGGCCAGGACGAGCGCCAGCGTGAACCAGGCCGCCAGCACCACCCACGGCATCCCGAAAAACACCGCGCCCGCCGGCGTCGCCGGCCACCGCCAGTAGTCGCGCAGCCGGCCCACGACCGGGAGGATCATCGACGCCATCAGCGCGGCGACCAGGGCGGTGTAGGCCGACACGCCCGCCCGCGAATCGCCCCAGAAACCCTCCACGACCAGAAAGCCGCCCCCGACCACCAGCCACCACAGCAGCGGCACGCTCGCGGGCACGCCGCCCATGGTCGAGAACTCCCCGCCCGGGAACTCGAGGTGCCCGAAGAGAAACCCCCGGCGCGCCGCCAGCAGCATCACCAGCAGGCTGGCCAGCGTCAGCCAGAACAGGCACAGCCACGCGCGGAACACGCCCACCCGCTCACGCCAGACCAGTCCCATCACCCACGAGGCCGTCGCCAGCAACACCAGCCAGGCGGTCGGGCCCGCGCCCGGCGTCCCGCGCACCGCCTGACCCGCCAGTTCCACGGCCGCCGCCGCCGCAAACGCCGCGGTGGCGGCCCGGAAGTGCCAGGACGCGGCCGTGCCGACGGAGACGCCTGCGATCGGCCTCATTCGACGTTCGCAATCTGTTCGCGCACGCGTTCGAGCTCGTTCTTGAAGTCAATCACCGCCCGGGAGATCTCCAGGTCGTTCGCCTTGCTGCCGATCGTGTGGCTTTCCCGGCTGATCTCCTGCAGGATGAACTCCGCCTTGCGGCCGATCTCGCCCGCCGCACGCAGCAGCTGGCCCAGCTGCTCCAAGTGGCTCCGCAGGCGCGTCAGCTCCTCGCTGATGTCGCAGCGGTCGGCAAACAGCGCGATTTCCTTGAGGACGCGCTCGTCGCCCGGGTCGAGGGCGAGGCCCGCCTCGCGCAGCCGCCGGAGCAGCTGCTCCCGGTAGGCGGCCGTCACCAGCGGCGCCCGCCCGGCCACGCCGGCGATCTGGCTCCCCAGCGCCGCCACCCGGTTCAGGAGGTCGGCCTGCAGCGCCGCGCCTTCGGTCGCCCGCATGGCCAGGAAGCCCCGCAGCGCCTCCCGCAGCGCGGCCAGCACGACCGGCTGGGCGGCCTCCGTCTCCGGGAACGACGTCGTCCGCCGTTCCGCGCTGACCATGCGCCACAGCAGCTCGGTCGTCGCCACGAACGGCACGCCCTGTTTCGCCGCCAGGGCCTGAAGGCGCGCCAGCATCCGGGCGATGCCCTCGTCATCCCATTCGGCCTCGGCGGTGCCGGGTCCGCCCGTGAGATCAACCGCGACGTGCACCTTGCCGCGGATCACCGCCTCGCGCACCTCGGCCGCCAGGACGGGTTCCAGGCCCTCCCAGTCCCGCGGCAGCGCGACCGACAGGTCGAGCGTCTTGCGGTTCACCGAGCTGACCCGCACCGTCAGCGTATGGCTGCCCAGCGTCGCCGTCGCGCGCCCGTATCCGGTCATGCTGTTCATAGTCAAAAATCCAAACGCCAAACCGCCAAACTCCAAACCAATCCCGAGGCCCCAATTCTCATTCCAGTTTCTTGATGATGGCAGTGAAGATCAGCTTCAGTTCCAGGGCTTCTTGCCGCAGTCCGTCACGCGTCCTGACAACCGCGTCGGTTTGTCCGATGTTCACGAGTCGCAACCACAGGCCGCCCTCCTTGGCCTCTTTGCGACAAATGCGAAATCGCATCACCCGGTCTTTGTTCCCCAGTGCCTCATCGGCTTCGATGCAGTTCGCGGCCGCCGACCTCGAGGCTCGAACCAACTGCTTCACGTCCCCGATATTCGAGATCGTGCGCGGCAGCGTTCGGACAAACCGTCTTGTGTTTTCGGCAAACGCGGCCGTCCGTTCCTCCAAATCCTTTGGTTTTTCACCCATGGAACTTGTTTGGAGTTTGGATCTTTGGAGGTTTGGACTTTTGAAGGCTTACGCCGGCGCCTTGAGCAGGCGTTCCACCTGCTGCACGTCCTTGTCTCCCCTTCCCGACAGGTTGACGACGATGATCCGGTCGGCCGGCAACTCCCGGGCGCGCTTGAGCGCGTAGGCCAGGGCATGGGTCGATTCGAGCGCGGGGATGATCCCCTCGACGCGCGAGCAGAGCTGGAACGCCGCCAGGACCTCCTCGTCCGTCGCGTAGCCGAACTCGATGCGGCCGCGGTCGCGGTAGAAGGCGTGCTCCGGCCCCACCGCGGCGTAGTCCAGGCCCGCGCTGACCGAATGGGTCAGGTCGATCTGACCGTCGGCGTTCTGCAGGATGAAGGTCTTGCAGCCCTGCAGCACCCCCACCCGCCCGCCGGCGAACCGCGCGGCGTGGTCGCCGGGATGGATGCCCCGCCCGCCCGCCTCGATGCCGACCAGGCGCACCGCCGGCTCCTCCAGAAACTCGAAGAACAGCCCGATCGCGTTGCTGCCGCCGCCGACGCACGAGATGAGCTCGTCGGGCAGCCGCCCCTCGCGGGCCAGGATCTGCTCCCGCGCCTCGAGGCCGATCACCCGGTGAAAATCCCGCACCATCATCGGATACGGGTGGGCGCCGTAGGCCGTGCCGAGAACATAGTGGGTCGTGCGCACGTTGGTCACCCAGTCGCGCATCGCCTCGTTGATCGCCTCCTTCAGGGTCCGCTGGCCGGCGTTCACACTGCGCACCTCGGCGCCCATCAGCCGCATGCGGAAGACGTTCAGCGCCTGGCGCTCCATGTCGACCGCGCCCATGTAGACGACGCAGTCGAAGCCGAACTTCGCGCACACGCTCGCCGTGGCGACGCCGTGCTGGCCGGCGCCGGTCTCGGCGATGATCCGGCGCTTGCCCATGCGGCGCGCGAGCAGGGCCTGGCCGAGGGCGTTGTTGATCTTGTGCGCGCCGGTGTGCAGCAGGTCCTCGCGCTTGAGATAGATCTTGGCGCCGCCGCAATGCCGCGTCAGCCGCTCCGCGAAATAGAGCGGCGTCGGCCGGCCGGCGTAGTCCGTCAGGTGCCGGCGCAGCTCGGCCTGGAAAGCCGGGTCCGGCTTGGCCGCGGCATAGGCGGCGCCGAGCTCCTCCAGGGCGGTCATCAGCGTCTCGGGCACGAACACGCCGCCGTAGGGGCCGAAATGTCCGGCCGCATCGGGCACGGAGAACCGGTCCAGGCGTTCGGCGGAATGGGCGTCGGCGGGCATGCGGACGGCCAACGTGGCCGTTGATCCAGCGCCAGGCAACGGCGAACTTTGCCCGCCGCCCGGGGCGCGCCGACCGGGTCGGGCGCTACGTCCGCTTCACCGTCACCAGGGTGAGGTCGTCGCGGTGGTGGTCGCGCCCGGAGAAGCGCCGGACGCGGTCCAGGATGCCGTCGTTGATCTCCCGGGCGCCGAGCTGGTGCAGCGCGCGCAAGGCGTCAGCCAGCCGGCTGCCGGAGAACTCCTGGTCCTCGTGGTTGGCCGCCTCGGTGATGCCGTCGGTGTACAGCACCAGCACGTCGCCCGGCAGGAACGGGATCGTCTGGTCGGCGATCGCGCTGTCGAATAGCTCCACCTCGACCATCCCGACCGGCATGCCCTCGGAGCCGATGAAATCGCACACCACCCGCCCGCCCGCCGGGTCCCGCCGCGACACCAGCGGCAGCTCGTGGCCGGCCCGGGCGAAGGTCACGATGTTCCGCTCCAGGTCGATGATCGCATAGAGCAGGGTGATGAACATGCCGCGGCAGACCTCGCCCGCCATCGCGCGATTCACGGCGCGCAGCACGTCCGCCGGGGACGCATGGCGCGCCGCGACCTGCTGGAGGTTCGTGCGGCAGATGGCCATCAACAGCGAGGCCGGCATGCCTTTGCCGGACACGTCGGCCACGGCGATGCCGAGCCGGGTCGGCGAGAACTCGTAGAAATCGTACAGGTCGCCCCCGACCTTCTGCGTCGGCACGTAGTGGGCGGCGACGTCGAGGCCGGCCAGCCGCGGCGTGGCCGCGGGCAGCAGCATCTGCTGGATGCTGCTGGCGAGGGCCAGCTCGAGGTCGAGCTGCTGCTTCTCGATCTGGAAGTGCATGGTCTCCAGGTTGTGCACGGCGAGCGCGGCCTGCTCGCCCAGCGACAGGACCAGCGAGAAATCGCTCTCGGTGAACGGCAGCCCGCTCACCGGGTTCGCCACGGCCAGCACCCCGATCATCCGGTCCTGGAACCGGATCGGCGCCGCGATGATCGATTTCACCACCAGCGCCGGATCGTCATGCTTCACGATCCGCGGGTCGGTCGTCGCGTCGGCAATGAGCGCCCCCTGCGCGGTGCGCGCCACCTCGCCGACGATGCCCTCGCTGATGTCGAACATCTCGGACTTGAGCACCTCCTCGATGAAGCGCGCGCGGGTGGACAGCTTGTTCCGGGCCTGCGGCGGCAGCGGCCGGTGCGGCGGGAACAGCCCCTCGACCGCGACGCCCTGCATGCGGTTGTCCGCCCGCTTCTCGAAGATGCACGCGCTCAGCGCCTCGGTGCTGAGGATGGCGGCGTGGACGATCCGCTGGAAGAGCTGCTCGCGCGTCAGGCCCTCCCCGAGCGCCTGCACCATGTGGTGCATGAAATCGATCACGATCTGCTTCTGCTGGGCAAGCTGCAGCTTCTCCTCCTCCAGGCGGTCCGCCCGGGCGCGCGTCGTCGCGCCCAGCCGGTAGACGGCCAGCGACGCGAGGACGGCCCCGAG
>Ga0265338_10006048_pt1 | contig 15541 bp, 13 predicted proteins | sample 42126metaG_FD_193579 | JGI IMG/M metagenome (GOLD analysis project Ga0265338, IMG submission 193579) | Rhizosphere microbial communities from Carex aquatilis grown in University of Washington, Seatle, WA, United States - 4-21-26 metaG | ecosystem: Host-associated > Plants > Roots > Rhizosphere... | reverse complement strand
ACGGAACCAGCCGCCGACGATTTAACACGCGCGAAACAATCAGCTACTGTTGGACTAGACATACCACGCGCGGACTGGATTCCGTTGCTGCGGCACTTCGTCGCCGCAGCTTAGCTCCGGTCCGTTAGGCGGCAAAATAAGCTAACAATAATATTTCCGTTCAATTAATTAATCAGGAGAACTGAAATGCTATTTAGTATCTTCCTCAACGCACTCGTCCTCGGAATTATCATTTACTTTGTCACCAAAGGCCAAACCAAACCAGAGATCTCAATCCTTCTTGGGCTCCCTCTTGGCTTAGGTATTCTAGGCGGAGTGTTATCCATATTTATAGGAATGTTTGCCTTGGTCGTTTCTTTTGGTATTACCATTGTTGCATTAAAGTGGGCTTTTAGCATGTCGACGAAAGAATCTCTAATAACGACGGGAATCTGGATTGTTTGGCAGGCCATCTATACCGTCGCTGGTGAACTGTTATAAAGGTCACAATGCTTGTTGCCGCCTAACCAGTCGCTCAAGCTGACGGAACCAGCCGTCGACGATTTCGCACGCGCGAAACAACCAGGTACAATCGGACGGGACATACCACGCGCGGACTGGATTCCGTCGCTGCGGCACTTCGTTGCCGCAGCTTAGCTCCGGTCCGTTATACGGCGCTGGCGAACAGGTAAAGCTTAGCGGGAAATGAAAAGAACCAAAGGCACAATCATTCTACATAATGTAACCGTACTTCTTAACTAACCGTTACTCAAACATTGTCCGCGCCAGCGCTGTATAACCACTCGCTCAAGCTGACGGAAATAGCCGTCGATGATTTTGCTCGCGCGAAATTACCAGTTACTATCGGACAGGACTTAGCTCGCGCGGACTGGATTCCGTCGCTGCGGCACTTCGTGGCCGCAGCTTAGCTCGGGTCCGTTAGCCCGCAACAATTTGCAGCTCGGGAAAGAAATGTTGCTCTATAAATTCATATCAACTCAACGCGCGACTACAATTCTGGAAAGTTCCGCAATTCGTTTTACTCAACTTGCGGCGCTCAATGATCCTTTTGAATCATTTCCTCCAATTGGAGGATTTGTCACCAAGGACCTAGCATTTCAAATTTTTGACTCAATAATAAGTGAAGACAATTTGCTGAACGCTCTTATTGAACAAACATACAGAATCACATATGACAATCTACCTCCTGAACAGAAGCAACTACATGATTTTCAAAGTTACAGGTCTTATGTCAAAGCAATGCTTGATGCCGAACTAGCCTACAACGGCACTAGCCTAAGTAGAGTCATTCGCACTAGTCTTGAGTCAAAATCAGATACATTCCTTCCGACCATGAGACACAATATCATCACATCAATCATAAATAAGATCTGTGTTTTGAGCTTGAGTACCGCAATTTCAACTTCTTCCATGTGGACATACTATGCTGATTCTCACAAAGGTATGGCCATCGGTTTTGATCCCGCGGATCCTTTTTTTTCGAAAGCTCTAAAGGTTCAATACCAAAATGAACGTGCACATGTTGACCTATTTCCACTACCGGATGGCGAGCAAGACAAACTTGAATTAGCAAAACAAATCCTGGCGATCAAAAATACATCTTGCGCGCAGGAAGAAGAATACAGACTTGTCAATGCTACAGCGATGCTTCAAGACACTCACACTAATGACCCAGATGGCTTTCCGGTCTTTTTAGCAACATTTCCGAATCAATCTGTTCGTGAAATTATTTTCGGTTTCAACACTCCAGACAAATCTAAAAAATATATATCAGAGCTTGCCACAAATAAATTTCCTCAGGCAAGCCTCAAGGAAACTATATTAGACACTCAAGCTCTTCAAATAAGATTCAATGCTCTATAATGTTGTTGCGGGCTAACCAGTCGCTCAAGCTGACGGAACCAGCCGTCAGCTTTTCGCCGCGCGCAAAAAAATTTTTAAGGGAAAGGCGATATCTGCCGCGCGTATAGTCTACATGGAACTGGCTGCACATCGCCGCAGCTTAGCTCCGGTCCGTTAGCCGGCACAACCAATGTCAGAAAGGCGGCGAAGCTCTTGACAACAGATTTGTTCTGAAATGGCTGACGACTTACTTCTTGCACGTTGCGTTCGCTGTTCAAAAAGTCTCTTCGAAATGCCCAGAATTTTCGTAGAGGGCAAGATATATTGTTTCAGATGCGCGAAACCAGTTGTTAAAGACGGTCAATACAGCAAGTTGAAAGTTGCCCAACACGAATATCTAACTAATCTAGCAAGTTGGGAGGAGCAACAAGATAAGTTCAAAGCACTTCATGCAAAATGGATCTCAGAGCGATCGCAATATATTGCTGGCCATCTCCCCAAGTTTCTTGCTCTGAAAGCAACACTTGTAATTCTATGTCTGTGGACGTTCAGCGCAGATGCACATTTTCTGATTCCTGTCGTTATTCTTTCGCTGATAGTCCACTATTATGTAAAATCGAAGAAAGAAGAGGCGCTTGGACTTGATTTCACATCAGCGCATCGAGAACCCAGTTTCCTCTTCGCAAAACCAACTGAGCCAAGTAATATTAATGTCACACACTTTCCAGTGCTTTTGGGCAACGAAATAACCTATTCAAAGGAAATCATTCGCGAAGAAATACTCAAAAGAGACAACTACGTATGTCAAAATTGTGATACAAAGAAATCGCCATTAGAGTTGGAAGTTCACCATGTCGTACCTAAAAAAATAGGCGGCGTCGATTCTCCGTATAATTTGATCACCCTATGCAAATACTGTCATGATCGCGAAACTTGGTATGGTCATATTCGAATCTATCCGACAACTATAAAAGAAGAGAAATCGAAGCGACGGACAAGAAGATAACGAAGATATTATTGGTAATAGATATCACTGACCCGAAGGTACACTTGGTTGTGCCGGCTAACCAGTCGCTCAAGCTGACGGAAGTAGCCGTCGACGATTTCGCCGCGCGACAGTACGCCGAGAATGATATGAGCAGCAGTAACGTCCGCGCAATGAACTACATGGAACTAACGGTTCGCCGCCGCAGCTTAGCTCCGGTCCGTTAGGCCGCAGCGCATTCGGCAATATAAAAGCACAGCAGTTACCATTTCGAACCACACTCTATCCAAACAAACCAATATGGACATAGACGTAAAAGTAAAAGACAAGATATTAAAGCCAATCGGCGAGGTGTTCGACGCAATCGTCAATCCCAGCAAACTTTCGAATTTCTTTATTTCGAGGGCAAGTGGGCGGCTTAATGAAGGAGAATCTGTAACTTGGTATTTTGATGATGTGGGTGGTCAAGTTACTGTCATACCGAAAACTGTACGCAAAGATGAACTCATAGCATTTGAATGGGCTGCAAGCGGAGCAAAAGCACAGGTTGAAATCGTAATTACAGCACTTGATTCAAATTCAACGTCTATAACAATAACAGAAAAAAGCTTTCCATTTGATAAAACAGGGGTTTCCAAAGCATTACAACAAACACAAGGATGGACTGATTTTGTTTGCTCGATGAAAGCATTCTTATATTGTGGTATCAATTTGAGAAATGGCAGAACGAAAGGATCGTATTAAAAACAAAGCTGCGGCCTAACCAGTCGCTCAAGCTGACGGAACCAGCCGTCGATGATTTTGCACGCGCGAAACATCCAGCTACTGTTGGACGTGACCTACCACGCGCGGATTGGATTCCGTTGCTGCGGCACTTCGTTGCCGCAGCTTAGCTCCGGTCCGTTAGGCGGCAGAAGCAACAAACAACATAACTAAAATAACAATCTATGAACGATCAAATATCAACCAGCTCCCTCTCTTCTGAAAGCAAGGATCGCTGGCTTCACATCTGGCGAATATGCAATGCATTACTCGCATTTTTTCTTCTTTTCCGATTAATTCTCTATGGTAAGTTTGAAGTTTTGGATCATGTAATCATTATCTATGGTTGCGTAATTGGAATTATCCAAAGTTTGTATAAACGCGGAGAATTCGGAAAGATTTTATACTTTTTCAAAAGAGATAACAAATGATATTCAAATCAGCTGCCGCCTAACCAGTCGCTCAAGCTGACGGAACCAGCCGTCGATGATTCTGCTCGCGCGATACAATCAGCTACAATCGGACTGGACATACCACGCGCGGACTGGATTCCGTCGCTGCGGCACTTCGTCGCCGCAGCTTAGCTCCGGTCCGTTAGGCCGCCTTGTGCGAGAACTCAAGCAATTAACGTAACGGAAGAAACAACAGGGGCAAATGCAAAAGCCCCCACGCACATTTGGCACTTTTGCAAGCCGCGCAAACCAACCCAAAAGCCAAAGCTTGCAAAAGAGCCAAATCTTCCCTCCCACCTGTACCACTGAAAGTATTTGCCTAAAACTGATAGCATTTTATCTTCACAATGTCTATTTTTGACATAAATTGTCAACAGGATAAATGTCAACTGAAACCATAGGCGAACAACTCCGCCAACTTAGAGAACAAAAAGGACTCCCGCTTCGTAAAGTGGCTCCGATGATTGATACTGACGTAGCCATTCTTAGCAAAATGGAACGAGGCGAGCGCAAGTTCACAAAAGAGATCATCGTTCAACTTGCAAAGATTTACGAGCACGACGAAGATGATCTTTTAGTTACTTTTCTTAGCGATAAGATTCTCGATGGGTTGCAGGACGAAAAACTCGGAACAAAAGCATTGAAAGTTGCCGAACAGAAAATGAGATATAAAAACAAAGTCAACGGCAAAAAATAATGGAACTTAAACTTGAAGATTTAAAGTATCAAGACACTGCAATTGATGCGGTTGTAAAAGTATTTGACGGTACAGAAAAGAATACTTTCGACAACGCTTGCTTTGAAGGTATCCGTTCGAACATTTGCACACTCAGGATTGATGAACTTACCTCAAATATAAAATCCGTTATTACAGAGAATAGCATTGATGAAGAAACGGGAAAACTTTCTGCCGATAAAGACCTTTGCATTGAGATGGAGACGGGAACAGGCAAAACCCTTGTCTATCTGAAAACAATTTATGAGTTATACAAGCATTACGGATTTACCAAGTTTATCATTCTTGTCCCTTCAGTTGCGATTCGTCAGGGAATTTTAGGGACACTGAAAGCATTTGAAAAACAACTAGATGACATCTACGGATTCAAGCCGAATTATTTTGAGTATGAAAGCAAAAAATTGAGCAAAGTGACCAACTTTATCGAGGAACAGCATCCGCAGATAATGATAATGACACTTGCATCGTTCAATTCGGAAGAAAAAATCTTGAACCAAGCACAACGGGAAGATTTGTTTGCCAACATTCCTTTTATCGAAGCGATCGGTAAAACTAATCCTATCATTCTAATGGATGAACCACAGGAAGGGATGGACACGGAAAATTCCGTTAAGCAGATCGCTAAACTTAATCCCCTGTTCAAAATCCGGTATTCCGCAACACACAAGATTGTAAAAAATCTGTTGTATCGTTTAACACCGTATGATAGTTATAAACAAGGACTTGTAAAGAAAATTGAAGTCCTTACCGTTACGGAGAAGAACGATGAAGCGACAATAAAGATTGAATTGGCTGACACACAAAACGGCAAAGGCGATCCAAAAGTAAAACTCAAAGCGTGGAAACAGAAAAACGGGAAGTTTGTCTTTGAAGAAACAAGTTGGCTGAAAGCGGGAGATAATCTCGGGGAGAAAACAAACAATCCAAGCTATCTCAATTACAAGATTGAACAAATAAACAAAAGCTTGCGTGATGGAAAATGGAGAGTAAAGTTCACCAATGGAGTTGAACTGATTGAAAAACAATCTTCCGGAAATATCGAAAACATTTGGGCATTACAATTAGAATGGCTTATCCATCGCCATTTTGTAAAATCGCAGAAGTTAATGCCCCAAGGCATCAAGTGTTTAAGTTTGCTATTTATTGACAAAGTTTCAAACTATATGGGCGAAGAGCCCAAGATCAAAAAGCTGTTTGTTGAGAAATACAAATCGATTTACCCCGAATACAACGCAGGTAAAACGCCGACCGCTCAACACATTCAGGATATTCAGGGCTATTATTTCGCTCAAACAGGTAAAGGAGAATTTACAGATAGCGAAGTTTCAATGCGGAGCAACAAGGAAATTTACGAATTAATTTTGCAGAAGAAAGAAGAACTGCTCACTATTGATAATCCCGTGCAGTTTATTTTTTCTCACTCCGCTCTTGGTGTCGGCTGGGATAACCCAAATGTGTTCAACATCGCAACGCTCAATCTTGCATATTCCGAAATTAGAAAGCGTCAGGAGATCGGCAGGGGGTTGCGTATCTGTGTAAATCAGCATGGTCAACGTATATATGATGCGTTGAACGTTGAAGATGCCGACCGCATCAATCAATTGACCGTCATCCCAAACGAAACGTACGAAACGTTTGTAACACAATATCAGGAAGAAATAAAAGCCGTCTATGGAAGTACCAAGTTGGGCGCTGGAATGACGCACACACACAAAGGGAAACCGCAGGACGAAGTATCGTTCAAGCGCAATGCGTCGGACGATATTGATAGAGCATTCAAACGCTTTTGGCAATCTCTTGCAAAGAAAACGGATTATATGGTTTCATTCAACGAAGCAAATCTTATTCAGCGTTCAATCGAAGCAATAAACAAACTTACAATGCCCGATTATGTTATAGAAGCGTCGAGCCATTTGATTACGGAAATTACCGAAGAAGGCAGAAAAGAAATTTTCGGCGGAACCGATAGTCGACAGCAAAAAGCAAAATTTACTGCATTGGATTTGGTGGAAGAACTAAGCGAGAATACTGGAATCAGTTACACAACTCTCTTTCAGATCGTGAACGGTATTAAAAACCTCAACCAACTGTCAAAGAATCCGCCGAGATACATTCACGAATCGGCGTCCATCATTCGCAATATCGAATTGGATGAAATGCTCCGTGGCTTGGATTATCATTTGACCGGAGAAACCTTTGCGTTCAGTTTCGACGACTTCGTAAAAAATATTTCTTCCGAAGCGTATGTGGATACGCCCAAACGTGGCGTGTTCGATAAGATGCTTGTTGACAGCAATATCGAACGCTCATTTGCAGTGGAAGCGGATGAGCAATCCGAAGTAATATGTTTTCTTAAACTTCCGTCTTGGTATCAAATCAAAACTCCTATCGGTATCTACGAACCCGATTTTGGTTTGGTAATGAAGCGCAAGAGTCTGAAAAGCGGGAGTGAAATCGAATTCTATTTTGTGATCGAAACAAAAGGAACAAACGATATCAACGACAAGAAAGCATTGACAGAAAGCGAGGTCTATAAGATACAATGCGCAATGAAGCACTTCGCTTCCCTGGGCGTGGAAGTGCAATACAAAGCCCCGGTAAAAGATTACGCTTACTTTAAAGCGGAAGCGGATAAAACTATTAACGCAGTAGCAGGATAAATTGCATGGAAAATATAAACGACCTAATGCCGTTGAGCAATGATGGGAACAAAGAGCGGCTGGACGCTCTGAAACATCTCTTCCCAGATCTGTTCACCAACGAAGGCGCACTGAACGTTGACGAGCTCAAAAAGTTAATTGACCCCCAAAGCGTTGCAGAAATTGAACGCTACGAATTCCGCTGGTTCGGGAAAAGTCAGGCAAAGCGCAACGCTTTTACACCGACAAATGCCACGTTGATCTACGAGGAAAAACGGAGCGTGAATCCGGCCGAAGCCGAAAACCTGATTATTGAGGGGGAGAATTTGGAAGTATTGAAGCTCCTCTCTAACAGTTACCGTGAGCAGGTAAAGTGCATTTACATTGATCCGCCATACAATACTGGAAAAGATTTCATTTATAGCGATAACTATACTGAAGATAGAAAACCGTACTGGGAACAAACAGGAGTTACAGAAAATGGGGTTAAAATTGATACGAATGTTGAAACAGATGGAAGATTTCACAGTAATTGGTTAGATATGATGTATAGTAGATTACTTATTGCGAGAGCGTTATTAAATCCAGACGGAATAATACTTATATCTATTGATGATAATGAATTTCACCATTTACGAAAGTTATGTGATGACGTTTTTGGAGAAGGAAATCGAGTAGGTATATTCACCTGGAAAAATAAATATGGAGCGGGTGCAAAAACAAAAGGATTTATTGAAGTTCATGAATATATTTTGTGCTATTCTAAGAATCCTCTTAAAGACATTGAAGCAGAACTGACGAGTGCACAGATAGATGAATACAAGAACAAAGATGAAAAATACCCTATCCGAGGCGGTTACGTTACACAGCCGCTTATGACAAAAAGCCTCGACGATAGAGAAAACCTCCAGTATTCCATTATATATAACGGAATTACAATTAAGCCTCGCAAACAATGGGTTTGGGAAGAAACTCGACTACTCGAAGCGATTAAAAATAACGAAGTTGTAATTAAACAAAAGAAAAATGGCACTTACAGCGTTAGAGCAAAGGTATACTTAAAGGATGAAAATGGAGTTTTAAGAAAAGGAAAACCTATTACTGTCTTAAACGGGCCTTTCAATCAAGAAGGTACGGAGGAAGTGGAAGACTTATTAGGCGAAGATATTTTTAGTTTCCCAAAGCCCAAAGATCTTTTAAAATATTTTTTTTCATTCATAATAAATAATGACCCCGATAGAGATGGAATTTATTTGGATTTTTTTTCAGGCTCCGGGACAAGCGGACATGCAATACATGAATTGAATGAAAGGGATGATGGAAATAGAAAATATATTTTAGTACAAATGCCAGAGGCCATTGATGTAAAAAGTGATGCATACAAAGCAGGCTTTAAAAAGATTAGTGACATCACTATTGAGCGAAACAAACGGGTAATCGAAAACCTCGTTGAGGAAAAAAAGAAGCAGCAGCCCGACCTGTTTATCAGCGGCCACAAAGAGAATCCAATCAATGGATTGGGCTTTAAGGTTTTCAAGCTAGTTAAATCAAACTTTCCGAGGGTAGAGTGGGCTCCTGACCCCAACAAAACAACCGAAGAAAATATTGAAACACTCAAAAAATATATTCGGGACAAAGAAGCTCAATTAGTAACTCCCTTCAACCGTGATGAATTGATAACTGAAATCCTTTTAAAGAACGGCTTTTCGCTCAATTACAAGATTGAAAAACAAAATGAGTTCAAGAACAATGAAATTTTCTTAGCATCAGACGGAAAGAAGGAAACACTGATCTGTCTCGACCATACAATTGATATGGAAACAGTTGAGCATTTCAAAAACAACATCGCAAAGAAATTCATTTGTCTTGAGAGATCGTTAGACACAACAAAGAAATGGAATCTAAAGCACTATTTGGGTGATAAGTTTAAAGCGTTTTAACAATATTACTATGAAAGAAGAACGGTTTTTCGAGAAGCAAACAATTTCATCAAAGGTTAAAGCAAGTATCGTATCTGAGTATTTCCCAAGCTATTGCAAAATCATTGTCAAGAAACATAGACCATTGGAAATCAGATATATTGACTTATTTGCTGGTCCTGGAATTTATGAAGATGGTAATGCTTCAACACCAATACTAATTGCACAGCATTGCCAAAGGGATGAATTTTTGAGGCACAACGTCAAAATGATTTTTAATGATAACCAATATTCATCTGTATTAGAGAAGAATTTCTGTAATAAATTTCCAGAAGGAACATTTGCAAAAAAACCTCATTTTGGCAAAAGCACAGTGGGTGAAAATCAGGCAATATCTGAATTTTTAGTTTCCAATACGCATAATGGTAAAAAGAACGATTACCCTTCTTTGCTTTTTATTGATCCATTTGGTTACAAAGGTATTGAAACAAAAATTCTGGCAGAATTTTTAAAAAACTGGGGTAACGAAATTTTTTTATTTGTAAACACTAAAAGAATTCATCCTGCATTGGAAAATGAAAAGTTTGAAGAATTAATGAAAGACTTGTTTCCAACCACTTTACAAAAAATTAAACAAGATAGACGATTTATGTCGACAGTATCTGAGCGGTTAAGCCTCATAATTAACTGTTTGGGAGATGAATATCAATCAGTGATAGGAACGAAGGTGTACTATACTGCATTTAAATTTCAAGAAGAAGATGTCCTCGCCACAAGCCATTACATCCTTCATCTTACCAAAGGAGCAAGAGGTTTTGATTTAATTAAAACAACGTACAATGACTTTGCAAATGTCGGAACTGTTTTCGATGGAGTTAACACTTATACATTTGACGCGAAAAAAATTGAAGACCCGGCTGCCGAATTGTTTGACTTAAACTCTTTGAACATTGATAAATTGAAAGAAGAAATATACTCGTCGCATCGCGGAAAGAAAATTTCGGCTGATGAATTATTTGAAAATAATCACACCAGTGGTTTGTATAGTCGCAATCATTATACAGAAGCACTTAGAAGGCTTGTTGCTGAAAGAAAAATGTCTTCAAATTACACGGACAATAAACAACACAAAGTTACAGTGTTAATTTCTAAAGAGTGCATTTTAAAATTTGACTAATGGCAAATTCTTCTATTGAATGGACTGAAATGACTTGGAACCCGACTACGGGTTGTTCAAAAGTCTCTGCTGGTTGTAAATTTTGCTATGCAGAAATTATGACCCGAAGGTTAAAAGCGATGGGTCAAGAAAAATACAAAGACGGTTTTAAGGTGGTTAGAACGCACCCTGAAACACTAACTATTCCTTATACTTGGAAATCTTCAAAAGTAGTTTTTGTAAACTCGATGAGCGATCTATTTCACGAAGACATTCCTCTCGATTTTATAAAGAAAGTATTTCACGTAATGAACGACAATCCACAGCACGTTTTTCAAATTCTCACAAAAAGGGCTGAACGGCTTTTTGAATTGCACAAAGAATTGAAATGGACTCATAATATTTGGATGGGTGTTTCAGTAGAGAATGAGAAAGTAATTGACCGCATTGATCTTCTAAGAAAGACAAGGGCAAAAGTCAAATTCTTATCGCTAGAACCGTTGATTGGCCCTTTAACAGATTTAAACCTTAAAAAAATTGATTGGGTGATTGTTGGAGGTGAAAGCGGGCATAAACCAAGACCAATGAGCCCCGACTGGGTTTTGGATATACAAGAGCAATGCAGAATAGCAGAGGTAGCCTTCTTTTTTAAACAATGGGGCGGAACAAATAAAAAGGCCGCAGGACGGCTTTTGAACGGACGAACGTACGACGAAATGCCGGAAATATTGGAAGTAGAGAAAGGGACAATATAATTGGGACTTATAAATATCCGCTTTTTGTAACCAAAATTAGCTTCTTATATTTCTTCCCGGCTTAAACGAAAAATGTGTTAACATTATACAATGAAACCTAGAATATTTACAGCCATATTATTTTTTATTAGTGCTTACTCACCGTTGTTTATTATTTTTTCGGTAAAGGATTTTGATTTTAAGTGTACATTTAATTTCAATCACCCGCTTGCCATTTACATTCTACTAGGAGTAACTGCAATAAGTATTATTCTACTCTTTGGAACAATATCTAAAATAAAACGGGGAGATATGTGTGTTGATGTCGTTACTGTAAAAAACCGCTCTATAGATTTAATTAACTATACGATCCCTTACATGCTTTCATTCTTTGGAGTAGATTTGTCCAAGCCCGAAGATGTAATTTCAATTACTATTTTTTTACTCATCATGCTGCTACTTACTATTACGAGTAAATCGGTTTTTCTAAACCCAATCTTAGCGTTAGTAGGTTATGGTTTATATGATTTGGAATATAAGTTTGATGGAAAAATCTATTCAACGGTGGCAATATGCAAATACGAATTATACTCAGGTGAACGTTTTTATATACGCAGCTTGACACGTTTTTTATATTTTGTAACAGAAAGAGAAAGCGAAAACTAAAATGCCACATAGAAATGTTCTCCGAAACCTTAAAGCTCTAAATTTAGGTAGAGCAAGTGCTTCTTTAGCTATTGTTAGAGAATATAAGCGAGACCGAGTTTCACAATACACGGTAAAATATGTACAAATTGATGAACATCTCGCAAATCGGTTAAAAACAATTGTGAGAAATAAAATTCAAGCCTCTAACGTAGTTGAAGAATATACATACGACTGCCCTGAACCTGAAGCAGATCAAATAAGAGCCATTGACTATGAACAGACGGATTTTTTCAAAATCCTCAATCAATTAACTTCACTTAATCCGGAAGAGGATATAATTGAAGATGTCGAGGAGTTGGTCAGAGCAAAAGCCTATCTTATTATTTTACGAAACAGGGATGGAATTCAAGTAGTGGGTTATAAAACATTACCGGAAAATTGGAAAATGAGAAAAGAAAAAGGATTGATTTCTCTTTTATTTCGCGAGAATCGTTTCGAAGATTTAGAGGAAGAAAATGTTTTTAGTATTGCAGGCACTCTTGATTTAATGTACTTTAATGAAACGCTTTTTATTTTATCAAAAAAGGAATTTGAACGAGGATTAAATTTCCGCGAAGGAATGATTGCAGGCGCAAATGAAATGTATCGGGAAGTGCAGCAATTAAATTTATTTGAAAACTTAAACATATTAACAGAGCGAGTGGGAAACAATCAACGTTATTTGCGAAAAATTGCGACAATCAGAAATCTAGGGCATTACCGCGATCCACAGTTCATACAGAGGATGCGCCAAATTAGCAATACAAAAGGATGGAATATTCAATTTCAAAACGGACAAATTATTTTTACTGATGGTACTATTGATACAATTTTGAGCATTCTGCAGAACAAACGTTTACACTCGGAAATGACAGAAGAAGACTTTGACGTCGATGGAAAGATCGATCCAGTAGTGTAGACCATCCCCCAAAATTAAGCAATCCTCCCATTATTTTTAACAGGAGGATTGTATTGATGCTGTGGCCTCAACCTATCCTTTTTTCTGTTCCACCGCCGGTTGCGGCGGCTGTACTTTCACAGCGCTCCGATGAACGATAACCGAACTGAACTCGTTCAATACATCGTCATCCTTCCTGAATTTTACCTTCGCGACATTTCGAACCTTCCTTATTGATTTCTGCAAAGCATCGGCAGCCTTATCCCTAACATCCGTTGCGCTGGCTTGAGCTTTTTTCGCATTCTCCTGCTCCATGTCTGCCGTGGCCAGATTCTGCGATAGAGTGTCGAATGAAGCAATATCATCAGCCGTAAAGCCGTTCTTCGCAAGATCAGTTTGATGTTTTATTGCAACACCCTTCATATAGGCAAGCTCAGTCATCATCACTTTCACCGTATTGATCTTCTCTTTCCCTACGTGGAACTCTTTCAATACGGTTTTATTATCCTCTCCGTAAGCTGCCCGTCCCGCATTCTGCGACGTACGGATAAGTTCCAAAGCGTCGTCCATTGTTTCGTTCTGTGCCACTGTTTTTTGCCGCACAAGCTCCATCGCATTCTTTTGTGCGGTGTCTTTGGCCAGAACGTCAGCTATTGCAAGCTTGAAAGCGTTCTGATCTGCTTCGAGAAATCCGGCTTCGGCAAGCGGGGTACTATATTTATCCATAATCCCCGACAATGAGTTCGCCTCTTGAATTACATCATCTACATAGGTAGGCATAAGAGTACTCCTGTTCTTATTATGGTTTAGTGAGTTCATCCCAATACCGTCTATCGGGAGAAATTTGCTTAAATATGAATCTTTTCATCCGGCAAGCCAATTTTTAGCTTAAAAGCTCATTTTTCCAACCTGCCAAGCCGTGTTTCAGCCCGGACAAAGCAACCTTTCCGTCTGGCAAGGCAATTATTTGCTCGGGCAAGACAATTTTCAGTCTTGGCAAGTCTGTCTTTTGTTTGGGCAAATTAGCCTGAACGGCAGACGAATAAATCTTTTCTATGGGCAAAAGACTTTCCACATCGGGCAAATCCTTGCCAACTTCGGGCAACGTTTTATTTTTTTAAGGTGAGTCCGTCTTTGATTCCCGCAAAGACATCCTTGTTAACGGTAAGCTTTCCCCAGCCCCAAATCTTCGAATCGTTCAATAAGCCAAAGGCTTACTTTTGCTAATATACAAATTTATAACACAATATGAAGTAGAATTCTGTTAAGATATTGCTTATGTTTGCATGGGGTATTTGAATCAGGGCGTGCATACCGAAATAACACTAATATCCCAGCGCACAAGCACACCCTTTTGCAAACCGCTCGAAGCCCCCGCGCGTCCAAAGTTTGCAAAAAGGTGTGCTTCTTGCCCACGCAAGGGCGAAAACAAAAGGCGGCGGCCTAACCAGTCGCTCAAGCTGACGGAACCAGCCGTCGACGATTTTGCACGCGCGAAACAACCAGTTACTATCGGACGGGACTTAGCTCGCGCGGACTGGCTACCGTGCCGACGCAATTTCCGCCGCAGCTTAGCTCCGGTCCGTTAGGCCTGCTTTATAAACATTGTGCAACGATATGAAAACAGTATCTATTATTTTTCTACTTGCCATCTTTTCGCTCTGTGTCAATGATTCTCTGCGATCACAAACAAAACCTCTTCCGATAATTGTTACTTGTCGGGAATCTACTTTTAAAGGATCCTATGTTTTACAAATTCAAAATTCCTCTAATGAAAAGTTAAATTTATGGTTACAAGCCAAAGGTAAGACTTCTCCATTTTTTCTTCCTAGTGGTAAAATAGTTGAGTTCGGCTGGGCACAAGGCTATAAATTTGACGCCAATAATCTCTTTCTTATCGGAGGGAGCGGATATGATACTATTAAACAAGTAATGCCGAACGTCGAATTATCCCCCGTGAGGATAGGTTTTTCAAAAGATGGTGGTCTTGCGATTAGCCTCTCTCAATCCTTTTTGCAGAAAGAACTACCCAAATTTTTACAATTGCCTATAAAAGAAAACGCTTCAACTGCTCTTGAAATAGAACTTAACCAAATGCCCCAGATAGTATTAAAAGAAGAATCTGACAGGATCTATGCAAACGCTATCCTTCAGGCTTCACTTTTGTCCGGAAAGCTTCACCTCCCCATTGTTGCAGAGGTGTCCTTCATTCCTTCTTATACTCCCGATAATGGGCAGATAATAGCATCTCAAATTAAAATCGAGAATATTGATATAAGTGATTTGCCGAAAGAGTGGATCGATGATGCCACCCAAATCGTGAATAAGATATTGCCGATTCTGTTCGCTAAGTACGTTGCCTATCAATTGGAGAAAAACTGGCAATTAAAGATCGCTAAGGCAATTGGTTTGCGGACAAAAGTTATTGACGGAAGATTAGAGATAATATTTCTTTGACTAGAAGAGACTTCGAGTAATGACATTTCTAGTAAAACAAATATGTCGCAGGCCTAACCAGTCGCTCAAGCTGACGGAACCAGCCGTCGACGAATTCAACGCGCGGCAGCTCGCCGAGAATGAAATGATCAACAGAAACGTCCGCGCAGTGAACTACAATCAAAATGCTGCACATCGCCGCAGCTTAGCTCCGGTCCGTTAGGCGGCCAAATTACAATGATGAAAACATCAATTTTCGCTTTATTCATTCTGTGGATCGTGCTTTGTACTGCCT
>Ga0265338_10006046_pt1 | contig 15547 bp, 13 predicted proteins | sample 42126metaG_FD_193579 | JGI IMG/M metagenome (GOLD analysis project Ga0265338, IMG submission 193579) | Rhizosphere microbial communities from Carex aquatilis grown in University of Washington, Seatle, WA, United States - 4-21-26 metaG | ecosystem: Host-associated > Plants > Roots > Rhizosphere... | reverse complement strand
CTGTACATGCTGCCTGCCGCTGCCGCCGAGCCTGCTGTCGTGCCGGCCGAGAAGACCACCGTCGAGATCTGGTGGCACGAGTACGGCCCCTTCACAACCTATGTGAAGCAAGAGATCGAGGCGTACCAGAAGTTGCATCCCAATGTGACGATCAACGCCACCGTCACATCCTCGGCCGACATCAATCAAAAGATCAGCGTCGCCCTTGCCACCGGCACGGGTCCCGACATCATGGACAACGACGCATCCTTCTACTCGCTGTACTATAGCAAGGGTGTGCTTGAGCCATTGAACCTCGCGGTGTTCGGCGCCGAGACCTATGCCGACGTCATCGCACGGTACACCCCGGGCGGCCTCTCCGCCGCGACGTTCGACGGGAAGGTCTATGCCCTGCCCTACCAGGGCAATTCGATGAGCCTGTTCATCAACAACAAGGAGTTCCGCGCGGCCGGCCTGGACCCGAAGAAGGACGCACCGAAGACCTGGCAGGACGTCATCGCCCTGGGACCCAAGTTGAAGATCGTCCAAGGCACCCGCACCGTGCAGAAGTCATTCGACTTCGCGTATCACTCCAACCGTTGGGAAGTGCAGAACTTCCAGCCGCTGACCGAGCAATTCGGCGGCAAGCTGCTAAGCGACGACGGCAAGACCGCCTCGCTCAACAGTCCGGCGGCGGTGAAGGCGCTGACGCTGTGGCGTGAGGTGACCAAGGCGGGCGGCGATCCCAGGACGACGATGAACACGCCGAGCAATCCGAACCAGGACTTCGTGGACGGCCGCACGGCGATGTACATCACCGGTCCGTGGGCGACTCCGCAGGTCAAAGCGTCGCCGGTCGGTGACGATTTCACCGTGGTCGGGCTGCCGCAGGTCGATCCGGCGCAGCCGCACACTCTGGTCTATGGCTGGATGTGGGGCGTCAACAACGCCAAGCCCGCGGCGGAGAAAGCCGTCGCGTGGGACTTCGTCCGGTTCATGCTTGTGAAGCCGGATGAGTGGCTTGGCAAGGTCGGTTTCGTGCAGCCGGTCAAGGGCGTCGACCAGACCGATGTGGCGAAGAACTTCCCGTACTTCGGCGTCCATATGCAGGATGTCTCGACGGGGTCGTGGTATCTGCGGTCGGAATATACCAACGAGATCACGCAAGCACTGGGACGCGCGATCGAGCGGGTGGTGTATGACGGGGCCGATCCGAAAGCGTCGCTCGACCAGGCGCAGGCCGAAGCCGAGCGAGCGCTCAAGAAGTAACGCACCGGCACAGGAGGCGCGGGCTGCTGTGCCCCGCCTCCTGTCCCGCCGTTTGGCGCGACCGTGCCAGCCTTGCCGACACCCCGACGCTTCCCCCGCTATGATGCACCCATCAGGAGTCAGACGTGTCTTCGGCCGTTCAAGCCCAATCCATGATGCTCAAGCGACGCCTGCGATTGCACATGGGTACGGCCGCCAAGCAAGCCGCATTCGGCTATGCGATCTTGCTGCCGACGCTGGCGATCCTTTTCGTTTTCCGATTTCTGCCGATGATCGAGGCGTTCGTCATCAGCTTCAGCAAGTTTGATCTCATCCATCCGGCGCAATTCGTCGGATTCGCCAACTTCGTAGACCTGATCCATGATCCGCTGTTCCGGAACTCCGCGAAAATATCGCTGATCTATGTGGTGTTCAGCGTGCTGCCAGTGTGGCCGCTGTCGCTCGGACTGGCGGTCCTGTTCAATCAGAGCCTGTTCCTGAAGAACGTATTGCGGTCGGCAGTGTTCATGCCGGTGGTGATGCCGGCCGTGGTGATGGCTGTTGTGTGGACCTTCATGTATCAGCAGGACGGCGTGCTCAACACGGCGCTGGGCTGGTTTGGCATCGATCCGGTGCCCTGGCTACGCAGCAGCTCAAGCGCTTTGCCCGCCGTCATCCTGATCGGCATCTGGCGCGCCACGCCGTATTACATGGTGATCTTCCTGGCTGGCCTGCAGGCGATCCCCACGGAGTACTATGAGGCCGCGGAAATCGACGGCGCCAGCCGCTGGGCGATGTTCCGGGACATTACCCTCCCACTGCTCAAGCCTACCACGCTGCTGGTCATGGTGATGACCGTGATCGTCGCGATGAAGGTGTTTGCGGTGCCGATGATCATGACCGGGGGTGGACCATCGGACTCAACGCGAGTGCTGCCGCTGTTCATCTACCAGACCGCGTTCGAGTTCTTCGACATGGGCCGTGCCGCGGCCATGAGCGTGTTCCTGTTCGTCGCGGTCATGCTGTTCTCCGTCGCGCAGATCCGTATCTTCACGCGAGGCGAGGAGTGACATGCCGGACGTTGCCGACCCCATTGCCCTCCGCCACGGCCTGATCGGCGACAATGGTACGATCGGCGAGGCACCGGCCGCGCCGCCGCCCGTGCGGCGCCGCAGGCCGAGGCAAAGCCTGGTCCATCTTGTCTCGGCCCATCGCGGGATCATCGTGGCCCACGCGCTGGTGCTTGGGGCAGTGGCGATCTCGGTATTGCCCTACCTTTGGATGGTTTCGTCATCGCTGCGCACGATGGCGAACATGTTCAGCGTTCCGCTGCAGTGGATTCCGCATCCGGTCAACTGGCAATCCTACGTGCTGGCGTGGCACGCGCAGGACTTCCCCCGCTACTTCTTCAACAGCGGTGTGGTGGCGGTGGCGATCACGGCGGGCAACCTGCTGTTCTGTTCGCTCGCCGGCTACAGCCTGGCGAAGTTCCGCTACTTCGGACGCGGGCTGCTGTTCATCCTGATCCTCAGTACGATGATGCTGCCGCTCGAAGTGACCATGGTGCCGCTGTTCCTGATCATCAAGCGGTTCGATTGGGTCAACAGCTATCAGGGGCTGATCGTGCCGTTCCTGGTCGACGGCTTCGGCGTGTTCCTGATGCGGCAATACATGCTGGGCATTCCCAAGGATCTGATCGACTCGGCGCGGATCGATGGAGCCTCGGAATTTCGTATTTTCTGGCAGATCGTGCTGCCGCTGTGCAAACCGGCGCTCGTCGCGCTGGGTGTGTTCACGTTCCGTGAAGCCTGGGACATGTATATCTGGCCGCTGATCATCGTCAGCAAGGATTCGCTGCGCACGCTGCCGCTCGGCATTTCGCTGTTCATGAGCAGTTATGGGACCGCGTGGGATCAATTGATGGCTATCGCGGTACTGGGGACGCTGCCGATGATCGTGCTGTTCTTCGTGCTGCAACGAGCCTTCATCCAGGGCATCGCGGTTACCGGTCTGAAGGAGTGAAGCCGTGCCGGACATGATGCGCGCCGTGGTGATCGCCCGTTACGGCGGGACGCTGGAGCTGACGCGCCGGCCGGCACCGCGATCCGGCTTTGGCGAGGTCCTTGTACAGGTGCATGCCAGCGGATTATGCAGCACCGATCTGCATCTTTTGGCTGGCCGTCAGAAGCTGGGCGACCTGCCCCGGATCATCGGCCACGAACTCGCCGGCGAAATCGTCGAAGTGGGAGATGGTGTCACGCGGTGGCGCCTGGGCGATCGCGTGACAGCCGCTATCGACATCACCTGCGGCCGTTGCCGCCACTGCCTGGCCGGCGAGACGCAACGCTGCGTCACCATGCGTCGCATCGGCTTTGAGCAAGACGGCGGGCACGCGGATTTCGTCACGGTGCCCGCAGCGAACCTGGTCGAGGTCCCGCCGGATATTTCCTATGCGGCCGCGTCGATCCTGCCGGATGCCGTCGCCTGCATGTACCACAGCCTGGTGCACCAGGGCCGGGTGGGAGTCGGGCAGCGCGTGCTGATCCTCGGCGTTGGCGGGCTTGGTATCCATGGTGTGCAGATCGCCCGCAGCGCCGGCGCGGAAGTGCTGGCGACCAGCCGCCGGTGGGAGCGGGTGGCACTGGCGGAAGAATACGGGGCGATCGGGGTCAATGCCAAGGACCAGTCGCTGGACCATGCGGTGGCGAGTTTCACGCAAGGCGAAGGCGTCGATCTGGTGGTCGATAACATCGGCACGCGCGACAGCGTCCGCGAGGGACTGTCGGTATTACGGCCAGGCGGCAAGCACTTGCTCGTGGGCTATCTCGACGAAACGTTGGAGATACCCTCGATGCGATTCTTCAAGACGGAGCAAGAGATTATCGGTTGCCGCGGCAGTACGAAACAGGATCTGATCGACGTCGTCCTACTGGTGCAGTTGGGGCGCATCACACCGGTGATCGGCGCGCACTACAAGCTGGAACAAATCGACGAAGCCGCGGAGCGTCTGGCCGCCGGCGACCTGGTGGGGCGCATTGTGCTGACGCGATAACGGCAATGGCTGCGTAACGTCCGGTTCGAACAAGGAGACTTCGGTGTCAACAACTCTCGCCGCCCAGACGCAAACCCCCGCGTTAGCGACCCGGACGGTAAGCCCGGTTCTGCCGGCGCAGACGCAATGCCTGGCTCTCCCAGAGCACATGCGCGCGCTGGTGCTGACGTCGCCGGGCAAATTCGAAATCCAGACCCTGGCGGTGCCGCGGCCCGGCCCGCAGGAGGTGCTGTGCAAGGTAGGCGCCGTGGCGATCTGCGGCAGTGATCCGGAGATCATCCGCGGCGACCTTGCGGGCACCTGGCCGCCCGCCTACCCGTTCACGCCCGGTCATGAATGGGCCGGCGAAGTCGTCGCCATCGGCGCAGGCGTGGTGGATCTGGCACAAGGCGATCGAGTGGCAGGTCAGGCGCATTGCGGCTGCGGCACTTGCGCCAACTGCATGGAAGGCCGCTACACGATCTGCGAAAATTATGGCCGGCCGGAAGCGGGCCATCGGCACTACGGCTTCATCACCACCGGCGCCTACGCGCAATACGCGGTGCTGTCGGTCAAGAGCGTGAACCGGATGCCGTCCGTCGTGAGCTTCCGCGAGGGAGCGCTGGTGGATACGGCAGGCGTCGTGCTGCACGGACTGGAACTGTCCGGCGTGCGGCCCGGGGGCACCGTGGCGGTCGTCGGCCCGGGGCCAATCGGCCTCATTGCGATGCGCATGGCACGCTTGCTCGGCGCGGCGCGAGTGATCGCGGTCGGACGCGGCGCTCGATTGGAGGCCGCGGGCAACGCGGGTGCCGACGTCATGGTGAACTTCGAGGATGGCGACGCCGTCCAGGCGGTGCGGGCCGCGACCGGCGGACGTGGCGTTGACGAAGCGATCGAGTGTTCCGGGGCGCCCGGCACGTTCCGCCAGTGCGTGGAAATGGTGCGCAAGGGCGGCCGCGTCGTGCTGCTGGGTGTGCCGCAAGGCCATGTGCAGGAGCCACTGCCATTCAAGTATGTCGTGCATAATGAGATTGCGATCTATGGCTCGCGTGCCAACCCGAACGTCTCGCGCAAGGTGATCAGCCTGATCGGGGCCGGGCAATTGCAAGTCGGCGATCTCGTGACGCATGCGTTCCCGCTGGAGAATTTTGCCACCGCGCTCGACACATTCGTGCAGCGCCGCGGCGGGGCGATCAAGGTCGTGGTCGAGCCGAACTGATGGGCGATGTTCTCGTGCGCGACGCTGCGACCGATCGTTACGTGTCATGGCCGGCGAAGGTTGGCCACCCACGACTTCACTGTCCGCCACAAGAGAAGACGTGGATGGCTGGGCCAAGCCCGGCCATGACACAACGCGTTGCGACGCGACCCAATGCGCCCGAGGAGCGGTTATCGTGACAATCGAAACGCTGGTCTATGTCGGGACCTACACAGAGCCGATCCGCTTCGGAACCGGCAAGGTGCTGCAGGGCAAGGGCGAAGGCATCTACACCTTCCGGATGGACCCGGAGTGCGGCGCGCTGGAACCGGCCGGCATAACGACCGGCGTGGCCAACCCGTCCTACCTGACGTTCGATACCACGGGCCGGTTCCTGTATGCCGTCAATGAGTTGAAGTCGTACCGGGACCGGCCAACCGGAACCGTCAGTGCCTTCGCGGTGGACCCGGCCACGGGGGCGCTTGCATTCTTGAATCGGCAGCCGACCCATGGGACCGATCCCTGCCATGTCGTCGTGGACCGGCAGCGCAAGCACGTGTTCGTTGCGAACTTCATGAGCGGCAGTGTGTGTGTACTGCCGGTAGGCGACGGCGGCAGTTTGGGAGACGCATGCGATTTCGTGCAGCATCTGGGCGCGAGTATCGATCCGGCGCGGCAGACCGGCCCACACGCGCATTCGGTCACGCTCGACAAGGCGAACCGCTATGCGTTCGTTCCTGATCTCGGCCTGGACAAGCTGCTGATCTACACCTTCGATGCAAAGCGCGGCATGCTGGAGCCGAACGGCGCTCCTTGGATCAAGATGAAACCCGGCGCCGGTCCTCGGCATGTGGCGCTGCATCCGGGGGGCAGGTTCGCCTATCTCATCAATGAATTGAACTCGACGGTCGCGGCGCTGGCATGCGACCGGAAGACCGGTGCCTTGCGCGAACTGCAAGTCGTGCCGACGCTGCCCGAGGGATTCAGCGGCAGCAGCACCGGCGCCGACATCCACGTGGCTGCATCCGGCCGGTTCGTTTATGCGTCCAATCGCGGTCACGACAGCATCGCGGCCTATCGAATCGATCCACGCACCGGGCTGCTGACCTATGTCGATCACGCGGCGACGCAAGGGCGCACGCCGCGCAGCTTCTGCCTCGATCCCAGCGGCAGGTTCGCGCTGGTCGCCAATCAGGACAGCGATTGCGTTGTGACGTTCAGGATCGACGCGCGCACCGGGACGCTGCAGACGACCGGACATAGCGTGGCTGTGCCGACTCCGGTTTGCGTGAAAATCCGCTCGCCGGCGAGTGCGACATCGAAGGAACATTGACCATGGCATCCGTAACCCTGGAGCATGTGTCGAAGCAATTCGGCGAGACGACAGTTGTCCGCGACGTCTCGCTGGAAATCGAGGACAAGGAGTTCCTGGTTTTGGTCGGTCCCTCGGGCTGCGGCAAGTCCACCATCCTGCGCATGATCGCCGGATTGGAGGATGTGTCGGACGGTGACATCTACATCGGCGACCGGCTGGTGAACGACGTGTCCGCCAAGGACCGCGACATCGCCATGGTGTTCCAGAACTACGCGCTCTACCCGCACATGAGCGTGTTCGATAACCTGGCTTACGGTCTGCGGCAGCGGCACACCCCTCGGCAGGACATCCAGCAGCGGGTCCAGGCGGTGGCCGAGCGGCTCGGCATCGAGCAATTGCTGCTGCGCAAGCCCAAGCAACTATCCGGCGGGCAGCGGCAGCGTGCCGCGCTCGGCCGCGCCATTGTGCGTGAGCCTCGGGTCTTCCTGATGGACGAGCCGTTGTCGAACCTGGATGCGAAATTGCGTGTGCAGACGCGGGTCGAGCTGACCAAGCTGCATGCCCGGCTGCAGACCACGGTGATCTACGTCACGCACGACCAGGTCGAGGCGATGACCCTGGGCAACCGCATCGCCATCCTGAAGGACGGCGTGCTGCAGCAGGTCGATTCTCCGGCCGCGGTGTATGCCCGGCCGGCGAATGTCTTCGTCGCGGGCTTCATCGGCAGCCCGTCGATGAACTTCTTCGACGCGCGGCTGGCCCAGGTGGATGGTGCGGTACGGGTCATCGGCGGCGGGTTGCAGATCGACCTGCCGTCGGAGATCGTGGCGCGGGCCGAGGGTTATGCCGGCAGGCCGGTGATCCTCGGCATCCGTCCGGAGGACATCCATGACGGCAGCAACGCCGCACCGAACGGCGGTCCGCCGGCGGCGGCGAACGTTGACGTTGTGGAACACATGGGCAGCGAGAACTTCGTGCACTTGACCAGCGGCGACGCGAGCTTTGTGGCCCGGGTGGATCGCACCGTGGATCCGAGGCCGGGCGACACGCTGCCCATCATGATCGACGCGCATCGAATCCAGTTGTTCGATCCCGCGACGGAGAAGGCGATCCTGTAGCACGTGACGCGTCGGGATACGCCGGCTGAGCGTCCCGACCTGGTGCCGGTCATGGGCGTGCCCCTTGATGATGCCGTCCGCGGTGCCGGCCGTGCCATTCCACCGCCGCCGGGATCAGCAGCAACCACGCCCATCGCCCGGCGTGCTCATTGAATTGCGCCAGCACGCCGGACAGCACGAATACCGCGGCCACGCGCAGCGGCCCCACCAGGCTGCGGCGGCGAACATCCGCGGGGAGGCCCGCCGGAACCAACCGGTCGCCAGTGATGGCGTAGCCCCACAACGCCGCAGACAGCAGCGACGCGCAGGCCATCGTGCCGTCATACAGCGCATGTGCCGTGGCGTTCGGGTGTTCGCTCAACACCGAGCTGGCAAACGGCACGAAGCCGATCGTCATCAGGAACAACATGTTCAGCCAGATCAGCCGTGCATCGCAGCGATCGATGGAGCGGAACCGCAAGTGGTGGACGTACCAGAGCTCGCCGACCACCAGGAAGCTCAGCGCATAGGCGGCGATCTTCGGCATGATCGCGAGCAATGCCGCGGCGAGGGCGGCGCTGTCCGCATGCTCGGGCAGTTCCGGCAGCCTGATGTCCAAGACCAGGAGGGTGATCGCAATGGCAATCACGCCATCGCTGAACATCACCAGCCGCTCGGTGCTCGCCGTTGTGCCGGTGGTTTCGGTTTGCTCTGCCATGCGGCGTTTCCCCTGGTATCCCGTGCTTCGCGGCCAGAATACGAGCATCCGCTGGAATAAGGTAAGTAAGCAGATTCACCACAAAGACACGAAGGCACGAAGTTCATCAATCTTCGTGCCTTTGTGTCTTTGTGGTGAATCTGCTTAGCCGTGCTACCTACCGCACCAGCCTCGCCAGTGTCGGTACAACAGCAGCGAAGCGCAAGCGACAGAGCACTACCCCTTCAGCGCCCCCGCGGTCAGCCCGGAGATCAGGAACCGCTGCACCAGGATGACGAACAGCACGATCGGCAGCAGTTGCACGGTTACCGCTGCAAACAGCACGCCCCAATCGACGCCGGTGAGCGACGACATCATCTCGCTGAGCAATAGCGGCGCGGTTTTCGCGCGCGTGGTGGTGAAGATGAACGCGAACAGGTATTCGTTCCACGCGTAAACCACGATGAACACGCTGGCGGCCACCAGGCCCTGTGCCGACAGCGGCAGGATGATCCGCGTGAGAATGACAAAGTCCGTGGCGCCATCGATGCGTGCCGCCTGGTCGAGTTCCTCCGGGATGCCGTCGATAAAGCTCTTCAGCAGCAGCGTGCCGAGCGAAACAAAGAACGACGCATAGAGGATGATCAACGCGGTACGGGTGTCGCTCAGGCCGAGGTAATCGGCGAGCGGGAACAGCGGCAGGGTGACGACGATCGGCGGCAACAGGCGGATACCGACCATATAGAAGGCCGACGCGGCCGCCAGGCGGTTCCGCACTCTCGAATAGACGTAGCCGGCGAGCACGCTCGACCCGACACACACCAGCGTCGCGCCGGCCGTCACCGCGAGGCTGTTGCCCAGCGTGCGAAGAAAGTCCGGCCACTTGACCAGCAGATCGCTGTAATGCTCCAGGGTCGGCGTGAACAGCAGCGTCGGCGGGTAGGTGAAGATCTGCTGGTTCGGCTTGAACGACGACAACACGACGAACGCGATCGGCACACCGGACCAGATCAGCACGAGCAAGATGACGACGGCACGCAGCACATGCGCCGCTTGGCGGCGGCGGGAGATGCCTTGCGTTCGCGGTCCGCGCGTTACGGGTTGCGTCCGCGGCTCGCGCGTCATGTGCCGCGTCCGAAGGCGGCCTTGTTGAGCCGGCTGACATAGGCGACAGCGAACAGGCCTGATGCCAGCACCATGATCCAGCCGGCCGCCGCGCCCCGGCCGAAATCCGCATAGGTGAACGCCTGCTTGTAGAGGTAGATCGCCAGCACCTCGGTCATGCGCGCCGGGCCGCCTCCGGTGAGCAACCAGACTTCGGAAAACAGCCGGAAGGCGACGATGTAGCGGAAGATCAGCGCCACCAGCAGCGCCGGGAAGATCACCGGGAACGTGATGTAGCGGAAGCTCTGCCAGGCGGAGGCGCCATCCATATGCGCCGCCTCATACAACTCCTGCGGCACGCCGCGCATCGCCGCATAAGCGATGATGAAGCTGAACGGCAGATTGAGCCAGACGCTGATGATGCAGACCAGGGTCAGCCCGGCCGCCGGATCGACCGCCCAGTGCAGCGGCATGCCGACCGCCGCGAGCATGCGCTCGACCATGCCGATGTCCGGGTCCATCATGAATTTCCAAATCACGACGGCGACCACCTCGCTGATCGCGTACGGCATCAGCACGATCGCGATCAGCACGCGGCGGAACGGCACGCCTTGCACGAACACCACGGCGACGCCGACCGCGAGCGCCAATTCCACGTAGACCACGACATTGACGACGATCAGAGTATTGATCAGCGCGCGCCAGAAGTATGGGTCGGCCAGCATCGCCGTATAATTCGCAAAGCCCACGAAGCCGGCCGTGGTGCCATAGGTCGATTCGGTGAAGCTCAGCCACAGCACGTAGAGCGATGGCAGTGCGATGGTGCACAGCAGCAGAAGATGCGCCGGCGCCAGCATCAGCAGCCGCGCCAGCGTGAATCGTTGCATCGGGAGGCCGCAGGATCAGGCGGGCATCAGCGGACGCAGGCGCTGCGCCATGCTCTTGGCCGCCGCTTCCGGCGATTTCATGCCGAGCATGGCGGCTTGCATCTCCTCGACGCAGATGTCCTTGACCTGTGCGGCTTTGGCGAAGGCGGGCATCGGCACGCGGGCGACTTTCAGCGCCGCCGCCTCCATCGCCGCGTAGGGAATTTGCTTGACGATCTCGGGATCGCCGTAGGCCGAGACGCGCACCGGGCCGTTGCCGTTGATCGTTTCGATCACCGTGTTCCGCTTCGATACGAGGTCGCGCATCAGGCTCCAACTCGAGTCCTTGGCGGACGAAGTCTTCGGAATCACCATGCCCCAGAATTCGGCGGTGCTGATGATCTCCCCTGCTGTCCTGCCGGGCCACATGGCGAGCTTGTACTGGCCGGGGTATTTGGAAGTCTTGGGATCGTTGAACAGGACGGTACGGCCGAAGGGGAACATCTCCATCGCCACCTGCCCCTGCTGCATCGCGCCGATCAGATCGTTCTGCGACATGGCGGTGATGTTCGGCGGGGTCAGCTTTTCCTGGTAGATCGCGCGCAGCAGCTTCAACGCCTCGATCATGCCGGGGCTATCGGCCAGCACGCGGTAATCCTCGGTGATGAGATCGCCGCCATAGGCCCGCGCGATCATCACCATGGTGGTGTAGTTGTCGCCCTCGGCGGCGAAGGCATAGACGCGGGTGCCGTCCTTGCCGGTGTAGGTGAGCTTGCGGGCGACGTCGAGGAAGCCGTCGATGGTATCCGGCGGCGCCTCGACGCCTCGCTCGTGAAACAGCGCGGCGTTCCAGTGCAGCGCGTTCGCCGCCTGGCGGATGGGCAGGCCGTATTGCACGCCCTTATAGGCGAAGCCTTTCATAAACCCTGTCGAGATATCCGATTGGTCCTCGATCGGCTTCGCTTGCAGATAGGAGTCCAGCGGCTCGAACAGGGCCAGCGATTCCGGCACCGCGGCGGTATTGAGCAGAAAGCCGACATTGATGTCGGTGTGCGACAGGGCAGCCTCGCGCATCAGACGGTCGCGGATCGCATTCAGGTCGAGCGTCACCCATTCGAGGGCGATGCCATTCTCGTCGCGCCATGCCTTGGTCGCGTCGCCCGCCGGGCCTTCGGTGCAGACGAGTTGATGCACCCGATGCGCCAGGACGGTGAGCTTGCCAGGCTTGTCGGCTGCGCGGGCCGGTATGCCGGCGGTCGCCAACCCTGTGGCACCCAGCAGCACACCGCGTCGGGTGATGGCAGACATGTGGTCCTCCCTTGCTTGGGCAGAGCATGATCGCCGGATGGCGAGAGCAGATTGCGCGCCGTCAAGCTTTTTGTAAGGGTGCTACAGGAGTAGTGACGGTGCAAGCTGAGGCAAATGCGGAGATTGATCGCTCCTTCTTTGGGTGGCATGCCCGGGAGGCCGACCACACACGTTCTACTTGCGTCACGCAGCGTAGGTGTGGGGAGCGGACGATGACGCAGGAGGGTGAACGCACGACGATGACAACGCCAACTGGACGCTAATGTTCTGGCTCTGACGCTCCGAGCCCAACGTCTGGCTGTCATTGCGAGTTGGCCACCGGCCCGTGGCCGACCCACCCTGGATGAAACAGTCGGATCGCCTTGGAGAGAAGGCACTCCCCCTCCCCTTGAGGGAAGGGGAGTGCTTTGTTTCTTGCTAGCGAAGCGAAGCAATCTCCCACGAACGTTTGAGTGATCTCTCGCAGGAGATTGCTTCGCTTCGCTCGCAATGACAGGATTGGCCGCAGGCTCGAACCGTCAGGATCACTGCACCGCTATGAACCCCGGACCCACTGCTGTCGCCGTCCCTTCCGATGCATTCGCGGCGGATCATTTCGCAGGCCAGACCGTGTTCATAACCGGCGCCGCCGGTGGGATGGGACTGGAATCGGCACGCAGCTTCGCTGCACATGGCGCGTTTGTGCTGCTGACCGACCTCGACGGGTCCGTGGTGGAACACCATGCCGCAGCGATTCGCGCCGAGGGTGGCAAGGCATGTGCGACGGCACTCGATGTCGGCGATCCCACCAGCATCGACGCCGCCTTCGCATTTGCTGACGTGCAGCTTGGCAGGATCGATAACCTGGTGACCTGCGCCGCGGTGATTACCTCGAAGCGGCTCGGCGAGATGGACTGGCAGCATTGGCGGCGCGTGCTCGACATCAACCTGTTGGGCACCGCCTTTGCCGTGCAGGCAGCGGTGACGCGCATGCTGCAAGCCGGCGGCGGACAGATCGTTTGCGTCGCATCCGATGCCGGGGTGCGTGGCGGTGGCGGGCTGATCGCCGATGCCGCTTACGCCGCAAGCAAGGCTGGCGTGCTGTCACTGGTGAAATCTGTGGCGCGCGAACTGGCGGGCAAGGGTGTGCGCATCAATGCACTCAATCCAGGACCGTCCGATACGCCGATGCATCGCGGCGTCTCCGCGGAATTGAAAGCGCGTATCGCCGAGGGATTGCCGATGAAGCGCATGGGACGACCGGACGACATGGCGGCCGCCATCCTGTTCCTGTGTTCCTCAGCGGCATCCTTCGTTTATGGTGCGGCCCTCGATGCAGACGGCGGATCAATGTTCCGCTGACTTTCTCCCACCCACGCACCACCACACAGGACACACGGCGTTGAGCACAGCACCTTTGGCCGGATCCGTTACGTACCACCGTTCTCTCAAGGTCAGCCCCGAAAAGGACGTCGTCGTCGTAGGCGGCGGACCCTCGGGCATCGCGGCGGCAATTGCGGCGGCGCGTGGCGGCGCACAAACGTTGCTGATCGAGCGCTATGGCTTTCTCGGCGGCAATCTGACGGCGGGGTTGGTGGGGCCTTGCATGACGTCCTACTCGCTGGATGGATCGCAGCAATTGATCAAGGGAATCTTCGAGGAATTCGTGCAACGCATGATCGCCGATGGCGGCGCGCTGCACCCCTCGGGCATTCCGGCGGGCAGCGCCTATTGCGGCTTCATCGAATACGGCCACGACAAGGTGACGCCGTTCGATCCGGAAGCGGCGAAATTCGCTGCCATGCGGATGTGCCGCGAGGCTGGCGTCGAACTGCTGCTGCACACGATGGTGGTGGATGCGTTGACTGAGCCGACGCCGGATGGACGGCAACGCATTGCCGGCCTGGTTTGTGCCAGCAAGAGCGGCCTGCATTTGCAGCCGGCACGGCGGTTCGTCGATTGTTCCGCCGACGGCGATGTCGCGACGCTGGCGGGCGCCGAGACCGCCCTCGGGCGTGATTCCGATGGGCTGACGCAGCCGATGACAATGTTTTTCCGGGTGCAGGGCGTCGATGACGCTGTTGTGGAGGAGTATGTACGCAGCCACACCGACGACTTCCGGCCCTATGCGTCGATTGTCGCGACGGCAACAGCGGAGGGCCGCTTCCCGGCGCCTCGCAAGGGGGTCGGAATGTACCGCACGCTGCAGCCCGGGGTCTGGCGCATCAATACGAGCCGCGTGCTGCGCCGCAACGGCACCGACGTGCACGACCTCACCGCCGCCGAAATAGAAGGACGCGAACAAGCCGCGGCGCTGCTGAAGTTCTTCCGCTCCGATCTGCCGGGCTTCGAGAATTGTTCATTGCTCGACACCGCGACGACGATCGGCGTGCGGGAGACGCGGCGTGTGGTGGGAGAATATACGCTAACCCTCGGCGACCTGCAGAACGGGCGGCGGTTCGAGGATGTCATCGGTCTGTGCGGCTACCCGGTCGATATTCATGATCCGACCGGTGCGGGTGGCGGCACAGCGGAGGCGCCTCCCACTGCGAATGTCTACGAAATCCCCTATCGCATCCTGGTGCCACGCGACGTCGATGGCATGTTGGTCGCCGGCCGCGCTGTCTCGGCAACGCACGAGGCGCTGGGCGCAATCCGCGTGATGCCACCATGCTTCGCGATGGGCGAGGCTGCGGGTACCGCCGCGGCACTGTCGCTGGAAACCGATTGCTCGCCCCGGGCGGTTTCCGTCGACACGTTGCAGCAACGGTTGCGTAGCGCGGGTGCCTATCTCGGGGAGCCCGAGGCGGCGGCGTAGCGGCCACGCAGGGCGGAAACGCGCAGCGCTTTACGCCATCTTTGGAGTGCATGCCACTGCGAAGCTGGCGGAATACGCTGCGCTTTTCCGCCCGACCGCGACAAGGTGGCCGCTGCGCGCACTCACGATCGGTAAGGCGCGAGGCGCACGCCCAACCTTGTGGTTTGCGTGCCCGCGCAACTGAGGCCAATATGATCATTTGGGTTTCGTAGGAGAAGTCCCATCGGACCGTGGTTTGCGGCGATGCCGTTTCGCCGCGCGCTCATTCTGTTGGCCATCATTCTGCCGATCTGCGGCGTAGCGCGCGCGGTGGAACTCGACGGGATGCAACTGCCCGATGCAGTCGAGGCAGACGGCACGACCTTGCGCCTGAACGGGTACGGGTTGCGCACCTACTCAATGCTCGGCATCCACATCTACGTGGCTGCGCTCTACCTGCAACATCCCAGTACCGATCCGGAGCAAATCATCCGCTCGCCGGAGACCAAACTGATGATCGTCAAGTTCGAACGCAGCATCAGTGCCGACGCGGCGCGCAAGGCCTGGCGCGACGGCCTGGAGAACAACTGCGAGGCGCCCTGCCAGTTGAACCCGGGCGATGTCGCGCAGTTCCTTGCCGAGATGCCGGCCATGCACGCCGGCGACAATTATTCGCTGCTGTTCACGTCACACGGCGCCACGGTCTCGGTCAGCGGACAACAGATCGGCGTGGTATCCCAGCCCGAGTTTGCCGAAGCCATGCTGGCCACGTTCCTCGGTCCCAGGCCGGCATCGCCGAAACTGAAGCAGGAACTGCTGGGCGACCACGGGTGACGCCGAAGCAAGGCCAGGGCTCCGCCCTGGACCCGCCAGAGGGCGCTGCCCTCTGGACTCCCGCCAAGGGCGGAGCCCTTGGGACCCTTCA
>Ga0265338_10006045_pt1 | contig 15547 bp, 14 predicted proteins | sample 42126metaG_FD_193579 | JGI IMG/M metagenome (GOLD analysis project Ga0265338, IMG submission 193579) | Rhizosphere microbial communities from Carex aquatilis grown in University of Washington, Seatle, WA, United States - 4-21-26 metaG | ecosystem: Host-associated > Plants > Roots > Rhizosphere... | reverse complement strand
ATGTCTTCGGCGGGTCTTCTAAGCTGTGGGTCGCCTGTTCGAGTCAGGCTGGACGCAAAATATTGTTTCACTATAATTAAAGAGTTGGAACGCGATACCCAAGAGCAGTACTCTTCCAATCGGGCCCGGGCGTTGCCGGCTAATTTCCAACGCTTTCTCCACGTCCCGCCATTCACTATCAGCTTCAATTTCGACCCCAGCCACTTCATTCACCAAGATCATCAACCTTTGCCTGCGTTTGTTGCCACGTGAGGAGATTCGTCGGGAACCTGAAAGGTTTTCGGACGTTATGGTGATCTCCATAGGGTCTTGAATAGGAGCCCTGACCACCGATCCTGGCGTCATAGCGGACCACATGCTTCCGAATTGCCTAATTGAGCCCTTTTTCTTTCCCTTCTGTTGCCGACTCTATCTCCAACAAGCAGAGCGCGACAGAATCCGCGGCAGACTGGCCAGTCACAATGCCCGATCCTCTCCCTTTCTCAACGCCTTCGACAAAGTCTTTCAGCTCGTAAAAGTACCCATCATCGTCTGCGAACGCCAGCGGATACTTCTGGGCCCCACTGGGATAGACCGTGACGGTTGGATTTTTTGAGAAGTCCAGATCAATCGTTGCATTTTCAAGGATATAGAATGCCTGCATATTGAACCCGAACGAATCGGAGCAGATCCACCCTCCACTCGCTTGCACAACCTTTCCGTCGTAGGAGTAGAACGTTGTGATGTGCGATATGCTCCCGTCCTTCTCGAATATTCCTTTCGACTTGACCGAGGCCGGTTTGCCGAACAGCCAAAGAATCATATCAACATCGTGGATGTGAAGGTCGAGCGCAGCGTTTCCAGACAGCGAGCTGTTCGCCAACCACCTATTCCAAGCCCACTGCGCAGGAGCGGAATACCGGGCAAACTCTGCGTACCGCAACTTTCCGTATGTGCCTGATTCGATAAGCCGTTTTACCTCGACATATGCAGGCCAGAAGCGCATGCATTGACCAATGCCAAGGAGTCGACCCTTGCGTGATGCCGTTTCGAGCATCTGTTTCGTTTCTCCGACGGTCAGCGCCATCGGCTTTTCGCAGAAGACATGGTATCCCGCCTCCAACGCCTGGACGGTGTATTTCGCATGGAGGAATGTCGGGAGACAGATGTCCACGTAGTCGAAGGAACCGCTTTCGAGCATCTTCGAATAGTCAGAGTACTTGGAGGCCTTGGACAAGTCGATTTTACCTTCCGAGGTCCGGATATTTCCGCCAGCCGACAGGCTGGTAATATTCAGGTTTTCTTCCCTCATATCACAGACTGCAGTGACCTCGACGTTGGAAAGTCTTTGATAGACACCGAGATGGGTCTTCCCCATGAAACCGAGGCCGACCAATCCGACTCGCGTCATATTTTTCTCCTTTACTGACTGTTACATGGTTTCGATTACCTTGAGGGCGGCGATAGCCTTCTCCGCTGCCCCCGGCGCACCGGGGACGATCTCGGCGGTGAACGGACCGTGGTAGTCAACGGAATGGAACGCGCTCATCACTTTGGCGAAGTCGACGTCGCCTGACAGGAGGTCGACGAAGCCATTCAGCGTGCCCACGGAGACCCGAAAGTCTTTCATGTGGACAGCGGCGATCCTTTTCCCAAGCACGTTGATCCAGTCCTCCGGATGTCCATACGCCATTACATTTCCGACGTCAAAATAAGAGGCAACGTACGCAGATTCAAAGTGATCGATAAAGGCACGCATCTCGATGGGGCTCAACAAGAACCGGTTCCAGACATTTTCCACTGCAATCCGAATCTTCAGCTTCTCCGCAATGGGAAGAAGAGACCGAATCGCCTCCTTTGCCAAGAGATCCACTTTTTCGTAGGGCTGTGCGGGGAAGGAGGGAGCAAAGACTGCAGAGACCATTCCCGGGAGATAAAGCAGTGTGTCCACCCCCAACCACGAACAGATCTCAAGAATCTTGGAATAGTTCTCGATTGACTTCGCCCGAATGCGAGGGTCCGGGTCGGTCGGCGAGGTGCCCCACGCCAATCCAGATGCGAGCGTCAGGAGCTCGATGCCCACTGTCTCCGCTTGCCTCCGCACCGTAAGAGCATCCTGTTTCGACATTGTAGGAGAAATGAACCCCTTCGGCTCCACGGTCAGTTCAAAACAGTCGTACCCGAGCTCCCTCGCGTATCGCACTGATTTCAGTGGATCCATCGCGGTCCCGTCTCGCTCTGGCGGAAATGCCCAATAGTTAATGCCCTTTTTCATCTTGATCGCCTCCTTGCCCTTTGGTATGCCCTGGTGGAAACCATTTTAAGCGGTGATTCGATACGGATAGGCACCGACGAGAAGCGACTCGACGGCCATATATGAAGCCCCTATCACTACTGCATCATCATGAAGGGAAGAGATCGTGAAGTCTGGCGAAGAAAAAGGCAGCAACCTTTTCATAATGTCGAGGATCGGTGCCTCGAACAACCGCTCAACTCCCGGCAGCCGGCATACTGCACCCCCAAGAACTATCCGTTGAGGATCCATCAACAACGCGGCATTCGCGATAGCGATTCCAAGTCGAACAGTTACGTCCTGAATGATTTTCGAACAGACTGGGTCGCCGTTCAGGGCGCACAGACAGACGAACTCGGCAGTAATGTTCTCCGCTTGGCCTCCCGCCAGCTCCAGCAGGGGAGACGAGGGCTGATCTTTCATCATATCGATTGCGCGTGCCCGGATGGCCTCAATCGACACACTATTCTCTAGCGGTCCTTTCCGGCCATGGCGTTCGAGAAGGTGTTCTTCATTGAGAACCGTGAATCCAATTTCGCCCGCGGCTCCATGTTGGCCCCTGTACAGGGCATGGTCGATGATGATTCCGGCACTTACGCCATCACTGACCTGGAAAAAGATGATCGACTGAAAACCGCGTCCGGCCCCGAACTGGTGTTCCGCCAACGCGGAGAGATTGGCGTCGTTTTCAACATACACAGGCACGTTGAACGATCTCTCTAAAGGAATTTTCAAGTTTTTCCCTTCGAGGCCTTCATACAAGACTGCAGATGACACCGCGCCGGTGGAATCAATGACGGCAGGGGCTCCTATGCTTATTGCCTTAAGGTCGTTTGGACGTCTTTGCGCCCGGATGATACGCTCGAGGTGGGCTGTCAATGCCCCCTCCACATCAGTCGTCTCTTTCATTTTGAAACAGTCGTATTTTCTAATAAGCTGGCAACTGAAATCGGAGACTGCAACGCAGATTGGTTCCTTGAGCAAATCGATTCCTAGGACAAACCCGCGGTCAGAGTTGACCGAAAAGCGGACACCTCTTTTTCCAGCGTCTCCCGAAGAATCAATGTTCTCGACGACGTAGCTCTCGTAGACAAGATTCAGGACTGCACGAGAGACTGCCGGCGCGCTTAGTTTGAGGCCTTTCGCGATCTGCGCTCTATAGAGGGGACCGTGTTCGCGAAGATAGTTGAAAACAAGCGAAGTATTGATCTTGTTCTGGAGATTCGAACTCGCTGCTTCTTTGACGTGGAATGTCTTCATGTCAATCTCTTTACTTACTGTAAGTAACTTGTACTTGCCTTGAAAAGGAATGTCAAGCGCTCTTTTTCCTATAATCTATTGCTGGTGAACGAAAACTAGCTAATTCCCCTATTGACATTCCAAAAAACTTGACCAATGCTCGTCATAGTAACTTACAGTTAGTACGTTATCTGGTCTCTTGCATTGGAAGTAGGAGGCGAATCTGTGGGCGCGGAGCAGATTTTGATCTTGAAGGAAATCTCTAAATCTTTCCCGGGAGTCCGTGCAGTCAAGAACGTGACCTTCGGTATAGCTCGCGGCGAAGTCCTCGGTCTTGTCGGGGAGAACGGCGCCGGCAAGTCGACCTTGATGAACATCCTTGGGGGAATTCTCCCTCCAGATTCTGGGGAAATCATTATCGATGGCCGCGCTTTCAGGCTCAATAACGCATCGGAAGCTCAGAGTGCGGGAATCGGCTACATTCATCAGGAGTTGGAACTTTTTCCTACCATGAGCGTCCTTGAAAACATTCACATGACCGACTTCGCTTCGCATGGTCTGCTGCGTCTGGTCCGGCACAAAGAGCTTGCGGAACGCAGCGCACAACTGCTGGAAGACCTCGGTCTGAAAGTGGACCCCAGCGTGCGGGTGGGAGAGCTCTCATACGCGGAGCGCACCATTATCGAGATCGCGAAGGCCATCTCCAAGGATGCGAAGATCTTGATTTTCGATGAGCCGACCTCCTCATTGACAGAACGCGAAAAGGTGAATCTCTTCAGCATAATTGGCAGGCTCAAGGCAAACGACAAAGCCATCATCTTCATATCTCATGACCTCGAGGAGGTGCTCAGGCTCTGCGACAGGGTTGTCGTGTTGCGCGATGGAGAACTGGTCAGCGAACCCAAGCGGGCCGAGTTCAATCGAGACGCTGTCGTCCGAAGCATGATCGGCCGCGATGTGCTCGATCTATACCCAAAAACCCAGTCGCCCGTTGGAGAGGTGGTTTTCGAGGCAAAAAACCTGACCAGCGAGGGCATGTTTCAAGACGTCTCATTCACCGTGAGGGCGGGAGAGGTATTTGGAATCGTTGGTCTTCTCGGCTCGGGAAAAACGGAGGTTGGGCGGGCAATATTCGGAGTTGAAGGGCTTGACCGCGGCAGTATTCACATCGGCAAACGCGAGCTTGTCGCCAGAAATCCTATGGACGCGAAGGCGGCAGGGCTCGGGTATGTGACGAACGACAGGCACGGCGAGGGGCTCGTTCTTCTCATGAATGTCCGCGAGAACATCTCTCTTACGATTCTCCCGCAGCTCTCCATAGGACCGTTTGCTACCCTCGACACAGACATTGAGCGTACGGCGGCTCTAAAGGGCATTTCAATGCTGAACATTAAGACAAGCGGATCAGAGCAATCCGTGAACAACCTCAGCGGGGGCAATCAGCAGAAGGTCGTCCTCGCCAAATGGATGTCGACTGATACCAGGGTATTCATCCTCGACGAACCCACCAGGGGAATCGACGTCGGGGCCAAGGCCGAAGTCCATCGCATCATCGGCGAGCTTGCGCGAAAAGGAGCGGGCGTGATTCTGGTCTCATCTGAGATTGACGAAGTCATGGAACTGGCCGATCGCGTCGCCATTATGTTCAACGGAAGGATTGCAAAGATCCTCCAAAGAAGCGAGCTCTCCCGAGAGGGGCTCATGGGCCTTGCGGCGACTGGAAGCTCATGAAAAACCTCAGTGGCCAGAAGAGACAACTGTCAATTGTAAACATCTTGCTGCTATATGGCGTCTATATCATCTACATCATCCTCTTCGCGGTGATTACATCGTTTTCGCCTGGATTCGTGACGCCGGTCAACCTCATACATTTGCTCACACAGGCAAGTGTGACGATCATCGTGTGCGCCGGGAACGCCTTCGTGTTGTTGACTGCCGGAATCGACATGAGCCTGGGGAGTGTCGCGTTTTTCGGCCCGGCACTCGCGGCATTCCTGTTGACAAATGTCGCAATTCAGCCCTGGGCAGCCATTTGTGTGATCGTTCTCACAGGGATCTTGCTGGGAACGCTGAATGGTCTGATCGTCAAGCAGTTCAACATCTATCCGCTCATTACAACGCTGGGCGTGCTTTTTGCAGGCCGCGGCCTTGGACAATACTTGATCCAGGGCGGCGTAAAGGTCTTCCCCAATGAGATTCAATTCTTTGGGAACTCTTCTGTGTTAGGAGTGCCGGTCCCAATAATGATCGCGCTGGTGTTCCTCGTAGGCGGGCAGTTCATCCTTGCAAAAACCAGCTTCGGCCGTCAGGTCGTCGCGATCGGCGACAACGAGGAAGCAGCTTCGAAATCGGGCATCAATGTGGGGAAGGTGAAGTTGCTCGTCTACATCATTTCTGGCTTCGCGGCCTGTGTCGCGGGCCTCGTGCTCACGGCGCGGGTATCTGTGGTGGACGCCGCCACTGGAAAGGATTTGGAGTTCGACGCCCTGATTGCATTAGTGCTTGGAGGCGTGAGCCTTTTTGGCGCCAAGGGCACTGTTTTCCCTGGAGCCTTTATCGGCGCGGTCTTTCTCACGACGATTTTCAATGGGCTCGTCGCGTCCAACGCATCGCCGTATCTCTTTCCGGTCATCAAGGGAGTTGCAATTTTCCTTGCAATCTTCGTTGACACGACGAAAACGAGGCGGAATGTACATTCGATCTTCAGAGTACGAGACATTTCTAGTCAGTACGCGACTTCAGAGGAGGTGGGAATGAATAAATGAGCTCTCGTGGAACCAAGGATAACGGAATGCCGGTTTGGCGGGCATATCCGGCTTGAAATAACCGGATAAACTTTTTCGCTGGAGAGAGTGAGGAGGGGAGATCAATGAGAGGTAGGACGATGAGAATAGTCTTTTTGCTGGCAGGGTTTGCTCTGTTCTTTGTGAACGGACTATTCGCCACGGGAACAAAGGAAGCGCCCAAGAAGGAAATTGTCGTTGCGGTGTGCCAGGCAAACCTGGAGTCCGCTTTTCCGCAAGCCGAGAGAATTGGAGCGATCAACAGGGCCAAGGAACTTGGGTATACGGTTCTGAACCTGGTGGCGGAAGGTGACGCCAGCAAACAGGCGAGCCAGATTGAAAACGCCATTTCAAAGAAGGTCGCCGCGGTCGTGTGTTGGCCGGTCGACACAAAGGCGATCGTTGCCTCGGTGAACGCCTGCAAGGAAGCTGGCATTCCCTACATCGCTCTGAGCAGAATGCCAGCGGACCTGACGAACATCACCGCCGCTGCGGTCGTGGATAACTTCGGTGCCGCGACGATAATGACCGCGGCGATCAATGACTACAAGACGAAGATGGGGTGGTCGACGATAAAGGTAATCGAGCTGGTGGGGGACCTTGGAGATCAGAACGCCAAGGAAAGGACGCAAGGATACCAGGCGGAGGCGAAGCGGCTGGGATTCACGACAGTTGCGCAGGTTCCGACGGAGTGGAATGCGCAAAAGGCAAATGAAGGCCTGGTCGCGGCGCTGAACGCGAACCCGGATGCCCAGGCGGTTTATATTCCGTCCGACTATTTGTGGCCGGCTACTCAGTCAGCGCTCAAGAGTGTTGGGAAACTGTTCAGCAACAAGAATGAACCGGCAAAGCATATTTTCGCAGTTGCGATGGACGGCGACCCCAATGGACTTCAGGCCCTTCGGGACGGTTATCTTGATATCAATGTCAATCAAGATCCGATCATGCTTGGCCAGTTGGCGATGGACCTTGCGCGCAAGGGAATAGAGAAGCAGTCAATTCCAAACACGATGGTTCCGGTTGAAAACGTTCCAATTACTGTCGCGAACGCGGACACTCCAACGTTTTGGGGCAATGTGTTTAAGAAATAGAAACTAACCTGTGTAGGCTGGGGCTCAGGCAAACGGCCTATGCCCCAGTCGTCACACCAGGGGAGGTGGACATGCTAAAAGCTCTCGTCGACTGGACAGCGAAATACCCCTTGCTTCTAGTCGACTTGTTGCTCGTTGTTCTCAGTGTTCTTTTTGTTCCCTCGTTCGCTTCCGTTGGGAACCTTATCAATTTCGCTGTGCAGATCTCTGCCCTTGGGATAGCAGCGATCGGCCTTACAACCGTGATCATCGGAGGCGGAATCGACCTCTCCATAAGCTCAAACCTTGCCCTTGCATCCATCGCGGGGGCCCTCATAATGACTGGCCACGGAGACGGATTTGCGCTGTGGGGAATACTCGTAATATTCGCGGTTTCTCTTTTCATCGGGGTGATCAATTCCTTCTTCATTGTGAAAATAGGTATGCATCACTTTATCACTACAATTTCGATGTATATTTTTCTCGAAGGGGTTGCCCTCTGGATCACCGAGTCGAGAACCGTTCCCGACCTGCCTTTTGCCTTCCTCTTTTTTGGTAGAGCAAGACTTTTTGGATGGCCGCTTCCCGTCATCATCTTCGCGATCACATTCACACTCGCTAATTACGCACTTACTCGAACGGCGTTTGGCCGAAGTCTGTACGCGATTGGAGGAAATAGAAGGGCGGCATTGATTTCCGGGCTGCGGGTCCGGCGAACACGGACCATTACTTATCTGTTGAGCGGGATATGCGCTGCGATCGCAGGCATTATCCTTACCGGACGGCTGGGCGCCGCCAGCCCAATTATCGGTCATTTCCTCTTGCTCGACATTGTGAGCGCGTGCGTATTGGGCGGCGCTTCGCTTTTCGGAGGGAGGGGGGACCTGAAGGGAACACTTTTCGGGGTGATTCTCATTGGGCTCATAAGCAACATTCTTGATTTCCTGGGTGTTATCTTCTATTTCACGTTAGCTATCAAGGGAGCCATTCTTGTCCTGTCGGTCATATTTGATTTCTATCAGAGGAAATTTTCCTTGGCGCGGGGATGACTATGAAGACGAAGTATGGCGTATGGAGAGTCGTCTTGCCCGTTGTCGTGTTGGCTGCGATTGTTCTTATCTCCTATAGGCAACCTCCACTCAGTTATCTTGGCGGCACGCAGGCGCAAAAGGCCGAGTCAAAGAGAGATGAAAACAGGCTTACACTTGTCGCCCCCGCGGGGCTTTTCAAGGGGGTCTCATTTGAAGAGGTGGACAAGAGCCTCGGCAAGACTGTCACAATCAGCGAGTTCTCGAATCAACAAATCATCGAGAAGCTCAGTCAAAGCTTTTCTACGGATCTGGTCGCGTTTCAAAGTGACTACGCCAGTCGGATATATTCCAGAGGTCTCGTACAACGAGTCGACACTGAACAAGTCAAGAACGTGTCGACGAAGTTCCTGGATCTTCCCTATGCGAGATGGGCGGGGTTCAAGACGGGCAGCGGGCCGGCGTATGCGGTTCCCTACGTGGCTCGGTTGATCGGAATATGTGCGAGAAGCGAACTTGTACAAACCGCAAATACATGGGGCATGTTTTGGGATGCGAGATTTCGGGGAAGAATCGGAGCCCTGTCGCGTGAAGAGATGGTATTTCTCGCAGCGGTCCTTCGTAATGTGAATCTATCGTCGTTTGGCGAAAATACCGAGAAGACACTTGAGGCAGTCGCTCCGTCGTGCAAGCAGCTGATCGCGAATGATGTTCGGTTCTATGACAATGTCTCTTCAATGCTGAAGGACCTCGAGTCCAATCGCCTGGATGCCGTCATGATCTCGGAACGTGACGCAGACGAGTTCACCAACCGCCGTACGGGATTCAGCTTCGTCGAGCCTAAGCAGGGAATGGTGGCATTCGTGTATTGTCTGTGCGTGCCCGTCCGTGTCGCGAACGCCGAACAATCGTACGCCCTGGCGAGCAGCCTGCTTGCACCGTCGTTTGCTGCCTCTCTTTTCAGAGCTGGTGTCGGGCTGCCTCTTGTCGGCGGCATTGAAGACCAGCTCTCTCAAGGGGAGCACTCTGAGTACGAGCGGCAGCTGAAGAGCTTCAACACGGCAATCGTGTTTCCAAGCTTGAACATGGACGCGCAACAAGCGCTCGATGATTTCGTGGAGAGTCTCCGTGCATCGAAACAATAGTCGCAAAGGAATGGAGGGTCATCGGATGAAATCGATTTTGATCAGAAATCCCTATGATGTAGGGATCGTGGATGAAGAGCGGCCGCATGCGGGCCCCGGAGAACTCGTCGTTGAGGCCCGGATCAGTGGGATCAGCAGCGGAACCGAACTTTTTCTGTATCGGGGCACATATCCCAACTTCAAGCTGAAGAAATGGGCCCAGTGGAAAGAGTATCCTGTCTATCCCGGCTATGAGCTGGTCGGCAAGGTGGTAGAGGTTGGGCCATCGACCAAGGGGGACGCGAGCGGTGGTTCCGTGGCATCCCTGCAACCTAGCGCTGGAGTCGTCATCGCGGATACAAGCGAATTCAAAGTGGGTGATCGAGTGATATGCATGGGCACTCATCAGCAGTTCGCACGGGTACCCGCAACGCTTGCAGCGAAGATTCCCGACAACGTCACGGATGAACACGCGACTCTCGCCGTGCTTGCGACAACTACGATGCATTCGACGAGGAGACTCTGCCTCGAATATGGGGACACTGTTGTCGTCATTGGGTTGGGGATTGTCGGCAATCTGGCCTTGCAGCATGCTAAACTTGGCGGTGCGTCAAAAACGATTGCCATAGATCTCGATGCGAAGAGACTAGAGTTTGCGAGGAACGTCGGTGCCGATTTCACAATCGATGCATCGAAAGAAGATACGCTCAAGAAAGTTTCTGAGTATACCCGCGGTGTTGGCGCTGATGCCGTGGTCGAAGCGAGCGGGGCCAAGGGTACTCTTCAGGTAGCAATCGACTGCATGAGAGACAGGGGGACCGTAGAGCTGTTGGGGTGGAGGACCGAGGAGTCTTCGTTCATTTTCGGAGATCTGTACTACAAGGAAGGGAAAATCATCGCCACTCGGGCGATTGGCCCGGATCCCGGAATGCCCTATTCATACGTCCGGTGGGGATATGACCAGAGCCTGCGGCTCGCGGTCGAGCTCATCGCCAAGGGAAAGCTCAAAGCGGATTTCTTTGTGCCCGAGCGGTATGACTATAAGGATATCAAGAAGATCTACGAAAAGATCGACAAGAATTCAGCAAGCATAGGAATGCAGGGAATCCTGACCTGGCAATGAGCTTCTCGTCATGGCCCGAGCGGAAGGCGCTACGGTATGTTGTCACGATGGCGCCGAAGGCGCCTCCGCTGAATGGGAATTGGCAAGACGATTCATGGGCGGATGCCAGGGTGGGGTCAGTCGGCAGCTTCCATCCGCAGAGCACCGTTCATCGACCTCGCACTCAATTCCGGGTGATGCATTCCGGGGACGTACTCTATGTTATTTTTCGCGTCGAGGACCAGTTCGTGCGGTCCCGGCGCGTTGCTTTTCAAGAACATGTCTCAGATGACAGTTGCGTGGAGTTCTTTGCGCGGCCCAGACCTGACCGGGGCTATTTCAACTTCGAGATCAACTGCGGTGGGACGATGCTCCTCTATTATATCGAAGATCCGACGCGGGAAGGGCGTGCGTTTGTAAGGTACACGGCTGTCGAAGAGAAGGTCGCGCACGCCGTGAGGATATTTCATTCAATGCCGAAGGAAGTCAACCCGGAGGTCGAGACGCCTGTGACCTGGATCATCCAGTACGAAATACCACTGGTTCTGTTCGAGGCCTATGTGGGTGCGATTGGGAAGCTTGGGGGTCAGTCTTGGACCGCCAATTTTTTTAAGTGCGGCGAAATGACATCGCATCCCCACTGGGCTTCGTGGTCACCAATTGGCGAGGAGTTGAACTTTCATCAACCACAGTTTTTTGGATCGCTAGAGTTTGAGGGCGAGAGTGGCTGAAACCCACATGGTCCTTATGGAGCTTAACGGAGGAATGCAGTCAGAAAAGTCGACAACAATGGCGCGGCCATCTCCGGCACGGAGCCTTCTTGCATGTCCGTGATAGCTGGCAGATCTATTCTCTCCGGTCACGGTGTTTCTCTCACCGTGCGCGAGGGCCTGATCCAGGACGTAAGAGACTGTCGTATCCCCGAGGAAGCTCCCTACGTTTCCCCTGGGTTCTTTGACATGCAGGTCAATGGGTATGGCGGTTACGACTACAATAGTCCGGATCTATCCCAGGACGACGTCGAGAATGTGGTCCGGTTGCTCGCTTCCTCCGGGACGACCCGGCACCTTCCAACTCTCATTTCAAACTCGCAGGAGAATATCGTCCGCACCTTGCGCACACTCGCACGGGCGCTCGACAATTCTCCGGATCTTGCCGCTGCTATCCCCGGCATCCACATTGAGGGTCCCTACATTTCCGAAGAAGAGGGTCCTCGCGGTGTCCACGACCCACGTTACATTCGCGATCCGAGCCTGGAGGAGTATGCAGAGTGGCAAGAAGCCTCAGGCGGACGAATAGGAATGATTACTTTGGCCCCGGAGCGCAAGGGTGCGTTGGATTTCATTGCCCAAGTCACCCGGCAGGGAGTGGTTGCCTCGATCGGTCACACCGCGGGACCGCCCGAGACAATCCTGGAAGCTGCGGCTGCCGGTGCCACATGTTCAACTCACCTCGGCAACGGGAGCCACGGCCTGATCCCCCGGCTGCGCAACTATCTCTGGGAACAGCTGGCGGAGGACAGGCTCTATGCGGGGGTAATAGCAGACGGTCACCATTTGCCCCCCGCTGTTGTGAAGGTCTTTGCACGCGTGAAGAGCCCGGACCGCATTATCCTGGCCAGTGATGCCGCTGTCTTTGGGGGCATGGGCCCCGGTGTCCATAAGTGGGGGAACATCGATGTAAGAGTATTCGACGACGGACACCTTGGACTGGCTGACACCGAGTATCTGGCTGGTGCGGGAGATCTGCTAGACAGGGATCTTGCCCAGTTTATGAAGTTCACGGGAACAGGGATCCGGGATGCGGTGCGCCTCTGCACCGTAAATCCTTGTACACTTCTCAGGGTGGGACTGCCCTTCTCCTCTTTTCAAAAAGGCATGCCTGCCAACCTTACCCTGTTTGCTTGGACGCCCGGGGATGGTCGGCTCACTATATTGAAAACGATCCTGATGACTCGGACTCTTTTCGAGAGTCGCACCTTGAACGAGAGGATGACATGATAGCTGCTCCCCCTAAGTATTCCCTCGTGCCGCGGCAAGTGCCGCGGATTGAAACCCCGCACCGCAAGATCATCACGCCTCTGCCGGTGCCCGAGTCGGTGCCGATTTTCGAGCGTTTACAGCGATTCGAGCCGTCCTCAATGCAAGGCCAGCCGCCCGTGATCATCGACAGGACCGAGGGTTGGCATGTGCACGACCGGTGGGGGAACATGTGGTTGGACTGGTCTTCCGGCGTATTGATCTCCAATATTGGCAACTCGCATCCCGCAATCGTTGAAGCGCTCCGAGAGATGCTCGACCGGCCGCTTCTCAGTACGTACGTATTCGCTCACGAAAAGAGGGCTGAGCTTGCTGAGCTGCTCGTCGGTCTTGCCCCTTCCCCGGACTATCGGGCCTTTCTCCTCTCCACGGGGTCCGAAGCCACCGAGAATTGCATCAAGCTCGCCAAGGCATGGGGATTGGAGCGGCATGGACCCGCGCGCCGGATTTTCGTCACCTTCCATGGGGCGTTCCACGGCCGCACCATGGGAGCGCAGCTTGCCGGAGGTAATCCGGGGCAGAAACGATGGATGGGCCGTCTGGATGACAGCTTTGTTCAGGTTCCTTTTCCCGACGGGTACAAAAACCCTGACATACGATTTGAGCTCTTCCTTGAAACGCTTGAGAGGAAAGGAGTGAGCCCCGACCAGGTCTGCGGGGTCATGTCAGAGAGCTACCAGGGCGTCGGGCCGGACTTTTTTCCCGTGGAGTACGCAAAAAGCCTCATGGCATGGTGCAGGAACAACGACGTCCTCCTCATCATGGACGAGGTGCAGGCCGGATTCGGAAGAACAGGAAAGTGGTTTGCATTCGAGCACTACGGCATCGTGCCCGACCTTATCGCCTGCGGGAAAGGCATCTCGAGCTCCTTGCCCTTGTCTGCGGTGATCGGCCGTGCCGATGTCATGGAGCAGTTCCCTCAGGGGTCTATGACTTCGACTCATTCAGGTTCCCCCTTGCCGGTTACCGCGGCGGTCGCCAATATTCGCGTTCTCCAAAAGGGCGGCTTCATCGAGAACGCGGCGAAGCTGGATCCCATTCTCAGGGAAGGGCTCTGTGTCCTCCAGAAGCGTCATCCGCTTCAGGCAGGCTGCGTGCAGAGCAAGGGACTGGTGGCAGGGGTACAGATCGTGAAACCAGGGACTCGGGAACCAGACCCGGACGCGGCACTCGCCGTCAACGAGAAATGCTTCCACAAGGGGCTGCTCATGTTTGCACCGGTGGGAGTTGCGGGGGAGTGTATCAAGATTGCGCCTGCCCTCGACATATCGCGCGAGGCGCTCGAGGAGGGGATCCAGACACTGGGGGAAGCCATGGACGAAGTACTCGTTGGGGACCACGCCCCGGAGGCCTCGTGGTCCGGGAGAAAAACTTGATAGAGGCCTTCCAGACCCTTGTCGTGGGCGGGGGCATGATCACGGCGGACGTACTTCTCCCGTGCCTCTATCATCTCCAGCGGCACCACGCCATCGGCGAGATTACCGTATGCAGCCTGAGCACAGGACCGCTACGCGCGCTCGCTGGCAATCGCGAGATCCGGGAGGCCTTCCCTGATAGATCGTTCATCGCACAGCCGCCGCTCGCACAGCCGCCCGAATCGACCCACCCGGATCTTTTCGACAGGCTCATCTCGAAAATGGCGGCTCGCCAGCTCGTCGTGGTCGCCGTGCCGGATCAGATGCATTACCCCATCGTCATGCGCGCCCTGAAAGGAGACCAGCACGTGCTGTGCGTGAAGCCACTCGTTCTCACACACGCGCACGCCATTGAAATCCAGAGAGAGGCGCGGGATCGCGGCCTGTTCGTCGGAGTCGAGTACCACAAGAGGTTCGATCGCAGGGCGCTCATGGCACGCAGGGATTACCGGGCCGGACGGTTCGGCCAGTTCGTCTTTGGAGAGGCTAGGCTAATCGAGCCGTACTCTTACAGGATGTCAAACTTTCAGAACTGGTTCACCACCGACATGACGGACCCTTTCACGTATGTGGGCTGTCATTACGTCGATCTTGTTTTCTTCATTACGGGGCTTCGGCCGACCGAAGTCTCTCTTGCCGGAGTTCGCGGGAAATTCCCCAACGGCAACGAAGGTTTCCTCTGGTCGCACGGCCGGGTCCGCTGGGAGAATGGCGCTCTCCTTTCTGTGGCTAACGGGCTCGGCTACCCGGACCTTGCCGCCGGAAGCAATGACCAGGGAATGGTGCTTTATTGCGAAGGTGAAGGAAAGTCAGGGATGATCAGGCACGACGACCATAACCGGGGGGTGAGCCACGCGTATCTTGAGGGAATCGGACCGGGGGGCTCTCATTTCAACTATGCGAGCCCGGATTTCTTCCGACTCGTTCCGTGGGACGGGGAAGGGCTTCGTCCCGTCGGATATGGCTTCGACTCGATCGAGGCGATTGTCGAGACCGCTCGACGTGTAGAGAATGCGGCTGAAGGCTGCAGCGCGGCCGAGGGTCTGGTGGCACGACAACGCATTCTGCAGGACGTGGATTCAAAAGGGCTGATAGCTACGCCGGCCAACAGCAGCATTAATGAGCTGGTGGTCGAGGCAGCGCGGATGTCCATCCTCAAAGATGGGCTGCCTGTCAGCATCACCTATGAGAGCGAATCGGCGTGTGTGCAGCCGCGCTCCGCCCGCGCCACGCCGCCGGGCAATTTTCCGACACAAGGGAGAGAGCAAAAGTGAGAAATGCAAGCAGGATTGCTAAATCTTTCTGGGACTATACGACGCTGGAGTCTGAGCTCCTTGCGGACGCAGCCCGTCTCACGCCCGAAGACCTGATACAGCTTTCCCGCCCCGGCTTCAGGGTACGCATATTCGATACCCGGGAATCGTTCTTCACTGCGGAAGCTCTGGAGTACGTCTGGGCCTGGCAAAGGGCAACAA